>JAEEGL013371554.1_pt1 | contig 81904 bp, 115 predicted proteins | sample 9134231 | NCBI WGS metagenome assembly JAEEGL01 (sample SAMN16246548, study PRJNA631951) | gut metagenome | biome: gut microbiome; feature: rumen; material: fiber-attached | host: Bos | place: Iran: Karaj | collected 2018-10 | reverse complement strand
TATATATAATATCATCTTCTAAGAAGATTCAAGGACAAATTCAAGAGAGCAACACTCTTGTTACTACTTCTGATTTTATTTATGATGACAATACGGCGATTATTTAGACTGATAATCAATTATTAGCATATATTTATATCAATAATCACTGGTATTTATTTGACCTTAACTCATATCTTGCGGAATGCCCAGTTGAAGCTGTTGTAAATTATGTCTATGAAGGTGGAAAAGTTAAATATCAATTATTTTAGAGTTAAAGGAGGTTAAAATTATGTATCATTATGAATATTTAAATGATGCAGAATTTTTAAAAGAGTTTACAAATGAGAAAATTATAGAACAATATGTAAAAATTTTAATCTTAGACTGGGATTAGCAACATGTAATAAAAGAAATATCTGGAAAAACGATTGGCGGTTCCATTAATGTAGATGCCACCTCCGCAATGCGGAGAACCGCCACGGTTCAGATGCTTGTTGATGAAAATAGTAATAAATTAACCAATTTAAATAATCTTATTTCAATAAATAAAAAAGTAGATTTACAAATTGGTTTTAAAAATTTTACTAATAAATATTCTCAATATCCTATTTTATGGTTTCCACAAGGAAGATTTCTTATTATAAATGCTAATATTTCTTATGGAAAAGATAATTATACTATAAATTTAACTTTACACGATAAAATGGCTCTTTTAAATGGAGAGTGCGGAGGGGTTTTACCTGCCCCAATTACCTTTAGTGAAATGGAAGAAGAAGATGCATATGGAAATACAGAAATAACAAATCCTAAAATATCTTCTATCATAAGAGAATTAATGGTTCATTGGGGCAATTAGTCAGAAAAAAATATTATTATTAATGACATTGAACCATATTCTCGACAAGTTTTGAGATGGGCGCCATAGGATAAAGATGAAAAATTATTTTATTTTAATATATCGCCTGAAAACCCAATGTGTAAAGATATTCCTTAGTTAACATAGGTAAGTAATAATATTTCAAATAATGAAAGCCAGTTTTATGAAAAGCTATTAATTGATTTAATAAAAATAGGGATGAAAAAAAATAAAAATTTAAAAGTTAATTAGTAGCTTTATTTTCCATAGAGTTCTTTAATAGTTAAATATTTATTAGAAAAAACTTCTTCTGATCAAATAGATGAATTAAAGAAAGTTGTTCAAAATTTAAAACAAATTCTTAAAAATTCTAAATCGTTATTTGAAAATTATGAAAAAGAAGCATCTTCTTTAACTGTCTTAAAAAAGGATATTGAAAGTCAAATAACGACTTCTCCAGAAGAAATAATTAAAGCTTTAAATGATTTATATACATATACAACTAATATTTACAATAATAAATGGAAAAAATATTATTAGAGGACTGAACTTTTATACGGGAAAAATGACGAAAAAGAGAGTAGAAAACTTATTTCTAAAAATTTATCTAATTTAAATAAATTGAAGCCAATATATCAAAAGAAAGAAGAAATTAATAATATAATTTCTTAGGTATCAACATTAAAAAATAAAATTGTTCATGCAAAAAATCAAATGGGGAAAACTGTTAGTTTTTCATATGAATCTACTACAGGAGAAACTTCAACAAAAGTAGTAATTACTCCCCGCATTGTGCTCAGTTGGATTTTTGCAAACACAAAAACAACTGATATATCAACTATGAAAAAAGTTAAGACATCAATTCTTGAAAGAAAAAAATGGTTAAATAATAAAGATCAAACTTTTTCTTTTAAGGACAGTCAAAATGATAAAAAAACTTTTTTTATCAGGACAGCTTCGTCAAAAGATAACAAAAATGGAACTGGCTATACAAAAATAGGTTATTATAACGATTATGCAAATAATAGTTTTTTTGATTTTTACATTTCTCTAAGGGGAAACGATATTTTTCTTGCAAATGCATTGTTTTTAGATGAGAAATAGTCAGATAAATGGGATGCAATACTAAATTATAAATGTATAGATTAGTTATCTAAAATTATTTTAAAATTTAGTGATAAATATACTTTACACATAAAAAGACAATTTTCTTCGCTCATGAGAGGTTCTCTTGTTACCCTTATCACTGAGTTGAATAAATCATAGATAAATAAAGAGCTTGAAACAGCTATTGCAACTAATATATGCAACGCTTTCGTAAATTTTTGCGAATATTGTCTGTCAGAATTAACATTAATCAAAAATGATTATGATTATAATATAGCAACTCTTAAATATATTAGAAATTATAATAAATAGAAATAGACTAAAGACATACAAAATTATATTGATAATTTAGTAGATTTAGTAAATAAACTACCAAGACAATTAAATAAAAGTTTTCCCCTTCCAAATCCTAAAACTTCAATTGAATATTAGACAACTAATTTAAGAGATATGGGGAAATATATGGTTGATAATTCAGGAATTTTTTCTGATTCATCTAAATAGCAAAAAACAAAAATAAAAAATGATAATGTTGAATACATAAAATACTTATATAACAATTTAAATAATATAATTAATAATATAGATTTTGAAGAACTTAGTTTTTCAGAAATATTAATTTTAATTGAAACCACAATCATTACTAATACAGCCAATTTCATTAAAGATCCCTCAAAGAAAGGTGCGGCGACATATATTTCATTTTTTGAAAAACATTATAAATAGCAATAGCCACAGTCATTGAGAAATATAAGACTTACACTTTCTATGTTATTAACAACAGTAAATAATAGACTGGATAAAATAAAAGAAGAATAGCTTACAATTCCAAATGCTTGTAATTAGATTTATAAAAAGTGGTTTAAAAAAAGCTTGCCGTCTTATTTAGAATTACAAGAAGCGCTTTCCAAAAAAAATGAGAAAGAAAGACAGTTAAATGAATATAAACAAAATAAAAAAAATATAGAGGCAAACTTAAAACAAATAGAGAATTTACAAAAGAACTACGTTAATCAAGCACGAGCACTCAAAAACTCTGGGTCATTAGCAAGAATTTAGTTGGTTAATCAAAATCTTAATTCTGCTCGTACTGCAAATGAAATAAAGCAAGCTTCTTTAGAAATAAGTGGCCAATTAGCAGTAATAGAAGATTTTGCAAATATATCTAATTTAAATTTTTATGAAAATCAAATTCGTTTATTAGAAGAAGATATTGAACAATAGGAAAAAAGACTAAACAAAGATGCAACATCTATTGTTTCAAATGTTTTAAAAGAAATAGAACAAAGTCTTACTAAAAAACAAGAGCTGTTAGAGAAATTAATCAAAGATTGGGAAAAAGAAAAGCTTAAATTTATAAACAATTTTATTCAAAACAATAAAGAAAATAAATCTCAATAGCAATTTTATGTTGCTTTTGCAAAAGCCGCACTTGAACGTGATCAAAATTCAATTCACTATTGGAAATCAAAAATCAACAAAAAAATTGATGATATGTTGCCGCAAGATAGACAATTAATTTATACAGATTATTTTGGCGGAAGTATTCCTGCAAAAAATCAAAAATAGATAGAATTAATAAATTCTAATTTTAATAAATTTTGGGAAAATATTTATTATGGATTAATCATTCCCATTTTTAAAAAAAGTGATGGAATAAAAATATTTAATTACGGGGATGATGTAGGGTATACTTTAACAGAGTCAATATTTCCTGGCGAATTAATTTGTCAACCTGGGGATACTATAACATCTGTATTAGATAAAATAAAAAATACTTTAGGAAATTATGAATATTTTTATGATATTAATGGACAATTTGTTTTTCAAGAAATAAAAAATTATTTAAACACTTCTTATTCAACTTTTCTTAGTAAATCACAAAACACAAACAAACTTTTTGCAAATTATTATAATACTTTGCAATTTGCTAAATATGATTTTTCTAATGAAAATATTATATAGTCTTATCAAAACAACCCTCAGTATGAATTAATTAAAAATGATTTTTTAATTTGGGGAGAGAGAAAAACAATTGATGGACAAAAAATTCCTATAAGATATCATTTGGCTATTGATGCTTAGCCAATGACTCATTTATATTATTTTTTTGATGTTCCCCCAAAAACATTAAAAATTTATCATTATAAAAAAGATTTACCTTTATCTCCTGAACAATCAGATTTAAAAAAGGTTTTTTATGTTAAATAGGAAAATAAATTTTATAATTGGGTAAATCAAGATGGATATTATGGATATGAACAAATAAATATTTTAGCAGATAATTTAAAATGTTCACATTTTATATCAAAAAATAACTTTCCTAAACAAGGAAGCGCACAACATTATTATTATGATGAAACCGCAAAAATATTATACATATATAAAAATGAAAAGTACGAACGAACCCATACATATTCCATTAAAGCGTGCGTTAGAGAATACAATCCAAGTTTTCCTGGAGTAATTGGACAATATTATTATTTAAAAGAAGAAAAAGATACAATTAGCCATAGAAATCATATTTATTTATGCACGGGTGAGTTTTTATATGAAGATGTTACTGATAAAGTTGGAACATTATTAACAATTAATTGTATTGGAACGGCACTTTATTTAGAAGGTTTAGAAGCAGAAAAAAATGGACTAAAATATAATGATTACTACACTTAGTTAAAAAATGAATGGCCTAAAATTTGGGATTTATGGAATAATAAAATGTACAATGAAGTAGAAAACAATTTAAGCGGAATTGATTATTTCTTAAATATTTTAACATCTTCTTCTTTGGTTAACCAATTTGGTATATCAAAAATTGGAAAAAGAACGAAAGTAATTTCCAATAATGCTATTAATTGCATTTTTGAACCAATCTGCCCAGAAATAATGTTTTTTGACTCTAACCCGCCAATAGAGCAAAATCAACCTGCTACTCTTATAAAAACTAAACAAAATGATTATTTAAAATTACTTAAAAATAAAACAAATTATTTAAATGAATATAACTATAATCATTTAAGTAATTATTAGATGATAAACATTGAACATTCTATTTATAAAGATATGAAAATTGGTGGAATATTAAGATCCGCATATGAAGAAATTCGTTCAGAATTATATCAATATATAAATTATTGTGAGCAAATTTCTTTAAGTTCATTGCCTATTTACTATTTAGAGGCAAATGATATTATTAAATTATTAAATTTAGAAACTAATATTAATGGAAATTATATTGTGAAAAGCTTTTCATTACCGTTGAATGTGGATGGAAGCATGAATATAACTTGTTCCAAAATAATTTCAAGGATTTAAGGAGTAAAAAATGGCAAATTATTTTTTCAAACAAAAAGTTGGTTACTATGATAATAATAATAGCAATATTTTTTATGGCTCTCCTCGTTCCATTGAGTTTGATAATGAAGAGGGCTATTTCCCGTTGTAGATTGAGAGAGGAACTGCTTATTTATTACATTTGTAGTTTACTTCTATTAATTCTTCTCATAGTATATCAATTACTTTACAAGATGATTTATATTCGCAAATAATCTGTAATAATGAAACTTTTTTCCCAGTTTCAACAGACGATCTTTCTAATAACTATAACTTTTCTATAGATATTGTTTTTATAGATTAGGAATTTAATAATTGTTATTTATCTATTGAAGAAAAAGATAAGAAAAAAATAATTAATCCAAATAATATAATATGTTCTCTTGCTTAGATAAATCCTTATCAATTAAATGAAAATGAGATTAAAATAACTCATTTAGGAATCCAAGCTAATCCTTTTACATATATTATTTTAGATGGATAGATTGTACAAGTAGGGAAAAATGGGACTTATGAAATAGACGAGGTAGAAATTCAAAATTTTAGTATTGCTCCAATTTCTCCTGGAATATTTATTATAGATTATAAATATACAGTAGGGGAAAATCAATTAGAAGATGATACTACTTCTTCCTCAGAAGAAGTCCCCGTTTAGGGAAATTCTACTTAAAAAATAATTTAAGATTAAAAAGGAGGAAAAAATAATATGGAATCTTTTTATGGCGGAAGACCTGGTAATTCATTCATAATTGTAGAATCTTTTTCAAGTATTGATGAAATGACACAGAAATTTCAGCAAGGAATGAATTATAACAAAGTTTATTTTGATTAGTATGTTATTATAAACAATCCAAATGATTCACGAGAAAACGGAAAAGTTTACAGAAGAGGTTATGATCTCTCTAATGGATTGGGCGGAGCTGAATATGTTTGTTCAATTCAAGGGCCGGCTGGTTCTCCCACCTCAGTTGAACTTTACCCATATAATAAATTTAATTCAATAAATGACTTAAATCCAAATGACAATTCTCAAATTAATCATAATGAAAATAACTATCCTATTTATGGCAATAGTGAAAATAATGATGAATATGATATTGAAGTTCCTTATTAGAATGGAATTGATGCTTTTGAATTGATTCCTGGAGCAGAAAAAAATAATGAAACCAATGAATGGACTTATAATGATAATATCATTTTTAGATATTATCAAATTTAGGATATTAATAAGAAAGAAACTATTTTAAGAATTGGTTTTAAAATCCCTTATCCTATTTTTGATTTTTCTATTAGTGCTATTGAGACTGGCTAGTAGCAAGTTCCACAAATTATAAAAATTGATAATGGAGAGCATAAATTTTTTAATAAATGGCAAATTAAACTTCCCCTCGCAAAAAAAGGAGACTCTATTACAAAAATAGAAGTAATTCAATTAAAATAGGATAATACCAATGAAAATATAGATTATTCTTGGTATTCTGATGTTGAATCAGAGATAACAGCAAAAAAGCTAAATGACATGAATCAACATAAAGTTATTCTTGTTGCAACTATTGCAGAAAATGGATAGATTACACAATCAAAACAATATTATATTTCTGATTTTGATTTAATTAAAAATATAGATATTAATTCTAATGGATATCTCACCTTTACTCTGCCCAATGGAACTGAAATTAGTTCTTCAGGAAGTGTTCTACCCAGTCTAAACTCAATGTCATTAAATGATTATGGAGAATATTTTATGAATTGGGTTGATCCTTCTGGAACATAGAAAGAAATTCAATTAGATGGAGCTTAGATTAAATGGATTAAAGAAATTAATTATACTGAAAATGGACTATAGTTAACTTGGAATATTAAAGATAGAAATGAAAATGGGGAAGTTTTATTTGACACAAATAATAATCCTATAAGAAAAAAATAGACCATTTCAATTTTTGGAAATAATAAATTAATTACTGGTATAAAAGTATTAAATGGATCTTTATGTGAAACTCATATAGGGATTCAAGATTAGATAAGCAAGTTAAACAGTATTGAGGCGCTTGAATATATTCCAGATGATTCTAATACTTATTATAAAAAAATTTTTGATATAGAAAAAATGATTATAGATGCCATTAATTAGAAAACAGCACAAGGTCAAGTACAGTCATTTTATACTAAAGGAACTTATGTTCACGAGATTGTTAAAGCAGATATTCTTATTTCATTTGCTAAAAATGAACCATATAGTATTAGTTGTTCTTGTGAAATAACTTTACCAAAACTAATTCCAAGTAAAATGAATTATATACAAACCGCAGGCCAAATCCGCAGGGATATTAAAAATGAGCAATATGATACAAGCTGTATTGCAAAAATCTATTTAGCAGATCCTGGAAGCAATATTTTAGAATCTATATATGGCGGTAGTCAATCAGCTTTTTCAAATTTAACAACTTATGAAGAAAGATTAGAGCATTGGCAAAATTTAAATTATAATGATTTAAATTCTGATGTTGAAAATTCATCTTACGAATTTTATGCAGGTATACAAGGAGATGATCATAGTCGAGCTGCCCTTCACGCGATCACACCAAATTTAGATCGACCATTACAAGAAAAAGATGTATATTCAAATAGCACTTCTACTAATTTAGAAAGAAATTTAATAATAGACGAAGCTTCTTACATTTTAACTGGACGCAAAGATTTAGATGATTCTTTTAATAATATTGAAACACTACGAAACGCTAAAATATGGACAGTTCAGCAAAAAAACAATAAACTATTATTAACAGGACATGGAAGAGGTGGCTCTAACTGGAGTAAAATGGCGGACAGAACTTTTATAATTCCAGTAATGATTGAAATTGATAATTTATATATAAATTATTAATTAAAAGGAGTGATTATTATGTCTATCAATAGTGCTCCAAGTTCTTTTGTAAGTTTTAATTCTTATAATACTTAGAATTTTTCAAATTCAATATCCCTTTCTGGAAAATATATAAAGCATCTGGGCATTGCTTATTCAGGAAATTCATATTGGACAACCCCAATTTCAGATTCAACAGAAGGAGATTCACCACCTTATCCTTATAACAAAGCCCTTTTTTATTTAGATTTCTACTATGGTCAAGAAGAATCTCCACCATAGAAAATTATTTTAAATAGTTTAGGCATTTTAGATGTTTTTAATATTTCTAATTTAACTAAAATTCAAGTAGTTCGTCCAACCTTTAATAGCTCTAATTCAAATTCTAATGATTCTAATTCAAATGAATTTGAACCAGATAAGTTAAATATTGAAATTTAGTATGAATAACTAAATAATAAGGGAATTTTAAAATTCCCTTATTTTTTTACTTTAAAAAATCTGGGCACAATTGATAAAGTTTTACTAAATATTTTTTATATATAAATAGAAAGAGAAATCTTTCTAAGCGGGCCAGCTTAAAAACTATATATAGTAAATGAAAGGAGCTTACAATGGCTAATTTCAACAATATGTCAATGGGCACACCTCCCTCAAATGGGATAAATATGGGTATGCCTCAACAAAATTTTCCATATGGAAACAATAATAGCAGTAACTTTATCAACAATTCTCCATATAATAATTACATGGAGCGATTAAATAACTCATTAAATCTGCAAAATCAATATCAATTTAAAGGGCGCCCAGTTTCTTCCAAAGAAGAAGCAAGAGCCGCACAAATTGATTTTGATGGATCAATATGGATTTTTACCGATATAGGAAACGGTAAGATATACACCAAACAGATTAATAATGATGGAACTGCGACTTTTAAAACATATGCTTTTCAAGAAGATGAGATTCCTTATGCTTCAACTGAATTTGTTACAAAAGAAGAATTTAACAAAGTAATTCAGTCTTTAATGGCAGCAATATCTTCTCCTCCTCAAAATGAAGCAACTAATGAGGTTGCATCTTCTGATAAAACAAAAGCATCAATAAATTTTTAAATGGGGCTGACAAATGAATAAAGTTAATCCACTTCAATTAATTCAATTAATTAAAAATGGAAAAAACCCGTAGCAGTTACTTATGAATATAATGCAACAATAGGGTGGGAATCCAATCCTTCAAAATGCTATGGGAATGATGAAAAAAGGTAATGCATCGGGTTTATAGATGCTTGCCCGCAACCTTGCTGCACAAAGAGGAATAAATTTTGATCAAGCATTTGCAGAATTTCAGAGTTATTTTAAATAAATAAATCTGAAAGGAAAGAAAGATATGTTTAATAATTCAAATGGTTATTCTTTAGCAGACATTGCAGCTGCAACTGGAAATAAAAATGATGATAATTTTGGTTTTGGTAATGGCGGCGGCGTATGGATTTTCTTCCTCTTTATTATATTTATGATGTGGGGATGGAATGGTAATAATGGTTTTGGCAACAATGGCGCAGCTCAAACGGGAGCTGTTGTTGCAGCTGATGTTCAAAGAGGATTCGATCAAAGTGCTCTTATAAATGGAATCAGTAATTTAACCACCGTTGCAAGCAATGGTTTTGCTAACGCAGAAGTATCTCGTTGCAATTCTCAAGCTAATATTCTTCAAACTTTAAATAATAATCAAAACAATCTTTCAAGTCAATTAAACACAATAGCAATGAATCAGCAAAATTGTTGTTGCGAAAATCGTGAAGCAGTTGCTGATTTAAAATATACAGTAGCAACAGAAGCTTGCGCTGATAGAAATGCTATATCAAATGCTTTAAAAGATGTTTTAATTGCCAATACTGCAAATACACAACTAATCTTAGATAAAATGTGTCAGCAAGAAATCGAAGCACTTAAAACACAAAATCAACAGCTACAAATGCAAGGATATCTTGCAAGTCTTGCAGCTTCTCAGAACGCACAGACAGGACAAATCCTCAATGATAATGCTGCTCAAACAACCGCACTGTTAAGAGCATTAAATCCTGCTCCAGTTCCAGCTTATATAGTTGGTAATCCAAATGGATGTAACTGCGGTAATTATTTTGGTTGCGGACAGTAATTAAGGGAGGATAAAAAATGGCAGAATATACAACAAACGCTCTCCAATCCGTTGAGGCTGGACAAAATGTTTTGTTCACTGATGTACCAATTCCTGGTTGCCGTCAAGGAATTATCCACAGAGAAGGCTCAGGTATCATCACTTTAAGAGGTCAAGTTAATAATTGTAGCGGTTTTGCAAGATATAAAATATCTTTTGGGGCAAATGTAGCTATCCCAGAAGGCGGAGCCGCAGCAACTCCCTTATCATTTGCTTTAGCCATTGACGGAGAGCCTATTCCAACAAGTTCAATGATTGTAACTCCAGCAGCCGCAGAGCAATTTTGGAATATATATGCTTCTGTTTTTATTAACCTGCCGCAAGGATGTTGTTATACTGTCGCCGTAGAAAATACTGGCACAATAACAACAGACGTTCAAAATGCCAATTTAATAATTGAAAGAACGGCTTAAGGAGGTTTATTATGAGTACAGAACAGTTAAAATCAATAAAAGAACAAATTGTAAGATGCACACAAGGACAATTAGGAGATCTACAAAACGTTGATACCCATGAACTTGGAGAGGCTATAGATATGATAAAAGATTTGTCTGAATCAATCTATTATTGTACGATAACAGAATCAATGGAAAAAAGTGATGAAATCCAAAAAATGGGGGCTACTAATATAAATTATTATACTTCCCCTACAACAGCAATGTACACCTCTCCCGCAACAGCAATGTATCCTTATCCGCCTGATTATGAATATAGAGATATGAATAAAAAATATATGTATTATTCAGATGGAAATACCCCTGTTCATTATAACCCTTCTTCTTCTATGGAAATGAGAAGAGATCCTAAAGAAGGAACTTCTTATATGCGACGCAGAATGTATATGGAAGGAAAAGAACAGCATAGGGATACAAATTCTCAGCTACGAGAGCTTGAAGCCTATTTACAAGAACTCTCTTCTGATATCGTAGAAATGATACAAGATTCTTCTCCTGAAGAAAAAAGTGTTCTACGTCAAAAGATGACAAATCTAGCCAATAAAATTCAATAACAATGTTTTTAATTAATAATGTGTATTGGAAGTTGGCTTTTGTAGAACCAAATTTTCCTTTGTTAATGCAAAAAAATGGATTTTATACAATAGGAGCTTGTGATAATTTAACAAGAACTATTTATATTAATAACACTTTATCGGGAGCTTTACTTAAAAAAGTGTTGTGTCATTAGCTAACTCACGCTGCAATGTTTTCTTACAATGTAGATTTATCTATTGAACAATAGGAATTAGTAGCAGATTTAATTTCTACATACGGAGAAGAGATTATATACACTACAAATAAAATTTTTGTGCGTTTAATTAATAGCTAAAATATAGGGCTTATATATTTATTATATAAGCCCTATAAATACATAGGAAGGAGAGCATTTTATGTCTGATAATGTTATAAAAACTATAAAAACACAAGATTTAAATACTACTTATCGAATTGGCGCAGACGCGCAGGATATTGACTATAATGGCAATAAAAATTTAACATAGATTATAGGCAATCAATTAACAAATGAACCTCTTTCTGAAAGAATAGAAACAAATGAAAACAACATTAGTTCATTAACATCTAACTTAAATTACTTAACGACTCAAATTGCAAATATTATTGCAAATAATGAAAGTATGTCAGATTAGATTGAGAATTTAGAAAATGTCTGCTCAGAGTTAAATTCCAATATTCAAACTATTACAATGCCAACTTTAATAAATAAAATTATATGGGATACCGCAAATAATAGAACTCTTAGAGCTGTATTGGGTCCACTGGAAAACATGCCCTTTAATTCAGTAAGAGATTGGCTTAACTCATTAGAGAGTAATAGTAATTCACGAGAATTAGTTTGGACGTCTATAAGGGATGAATTAAATTAATATAAATCACTTGACTTTCGCCAAAATTTTTGATATAATAGAAACAAGAAAGAGGCGATATAATTATGAAAATATTAGCTTTAGATTTATCAACTAAATCTACGGGTTATGCAATAGGCGAAGAAGAAAAATTACTTTTACACGGTTGTTTCTCTGCGAATGATAAAAATACATATAAACGTATAATAAAGATGCGGGATTTAATCGCAAAAATAATTAAAGAAAATCAAATTTCTAAAATTATAATTGAAGAAGTAAGACCTGAATATAACTCTCACACAAATAAAATTTTAATGTATTTACAGGCAGCGGTTGCACTTGCCGCATATGAAATTAATTCTAAAATTGAAATTTAGTTCTTTGGAGCAAGTGAATGGAGAGCTAAATTAAAAATAAAACAAGGTCGCGGAATAAAGCGTGATTAGTTAAAACCACGAGATATTCAATATGTAGAATAGAAATATAATATAAAAGTTAATGATGATGAGGCAGATGCTATATGTATATTAGATGCCTATTGGATAAATGAAAACAATTAGATAAATTGGGAATAAAAAGGCAAGCATGTTATAATGCTTGCCTTTTTATTTAAATGAATTATGATATTATGCTGTATAATACTATTCCTCATAAATTCGATTTATTAATGAATTTATAATATTCAAACGAAGAGAAGGTTCTGGATTAAAAACTAATGGTGAATATTGAAGATCACCATAATAATAGGACTAAATATAATCTTTTTTGTCCTATTCTGTTAACCCTTCCCAATTTTCCATATACCATTCTGAATAATATTCTTTTATAAAATTCTCTACTTTTAATGAATCTATTTCCCCATCTTCCGTCCTATAACATTCAAATTTAAAAGGTTTTCCACCTTCAAAAGGCTCCCATTCTAAATTATTCTCACCAGCCCCTTCTGTTCCCAATCTTTTTACAATGTTTTCTAAACATATTCTAAGATTTTGAGAATTAAGAGGAAGGTTTATTAAATTTCCTAATACATTTTGTAAATTTTGAGAGGAATTAATTTGATATCGTATATCATTTGTTGTAAAAATTTTCTAATTTAATTGTGCGGTAATTTCTCTTGAAGTATTATTCTAAATTTCATCAATTTTATCTGATAAAGAGTTTACTCTATTAATTATCTTTTTTGCGGTATTATAACTTTCATTCATTTGCTAAATTGTATTCTTATTCTCTTGTATTGCGGATTGCATTTCATTAAGCTGCTATTTTATTGGTGTAGTAGAGCTTAATCCAGAACCCAATATATTTTGTAAAGAAGTTCCCTAATAATCAACATATTCCGCACTTGTTCCAATTTGATAATTCTATTCTGATATCGCTCCATTGTTCTTCACTTTAATCTATTTTATTATATTATCTGACATAATTAATAAAAACCTCCTTTTTAAGCTTTGCCTAAAATTATTTTCCCTTGTCCATTATCATTTGCGGGAATTAGTATATAAACGTTATCACCAATCTAATAAGATGAATTATTTAAACTTGTAGCAGTTCCTATTGCTCCTTGATAATTATATTTATATTCTTTTTCATTTAATTGTCTTTCGATGGTTGCTAAAACCGTTTTATCAAAAGGAGCGTTCTATATAGCATTTTTCACCATAATTTCAATTGCCTTAATAATTGTATCATTAATATCCATATTTTTAACTCCTTATTTTAAGGTTTTTGCGGGGAAATTAATCCCCGCATTTTTTATTTATTTTTTATATTTCAATGCAAATTGAGTTGCTTTATTTGTTAAATCTAATAATGCTTCTTCAATTTCTTTTTTACTATTTACATTAGGGAATGTTGCAGTAATTTCTACAGATTGCTCCAAAGAATCTTTTTGAGATTGTATCTTTTCTACTTGAGCCCCTTGTTTTAAAATATCTTGTATTCTATTGTTAAACTAAGCAACTTTTGTATTCAATGTCATTTGTTGAGCGTCTCTAACAATTTCAAGCATTTTTAACATATTAACAGTGTCTTGTTTATTTAATACTAATTCTTTTTCATGAAGAATCGCCATACGACCTTCTGAAGAAGACCAGTCTCCAGTATATCCACCGGTATCAAATTTTGAAAAAATTTCAAATGGATTATTATAGATTTTATTCAAAAAAGTTGCAGGAAGAGTAGTAAAACGAGCTAACCAATCTCCAATTCCGTGACTGTCATAATCATCATAAGACTTTATTAAATCAAGCAACTGTTCTCTAAAATTAGTAATATCAATATCAATATTGCCCTTTGATTGTTTATCACGAATAAGATTCGATAAATATTGTCCAAATTGATTTACATTATCTCTAAAAACAATTCTGGCTTCTGCTTTTTGATGTTCTCCGTTCTAATGTAAAAAATTCCAATCTTGAAGATTGTTATAATTCATAAAATAATTAGCAAGATCATAAATATCTTCAATAGAAGTCTACACAGATTGAGATTCTGTTTCAGTTTTTAATGGGTTTCTGTTACTTCCTGATCGAGGGGTTTCTCCAGTTGCATTAAGCGTTCCTGGATTTGGAATTGTGGTAGTACCACCACCAGTTCTTCCGCCTCCGCCGCTATTACTATTATTATTTGTCTTTAAATATTCTAAGCCAGCGTTTCCTAAAGCAATTTGATAATCAACTGCTCTATTTACAGTATTATCAATTGCAGAATAAACACCTTCCCAAGCCTTTTTATGTTCTTTTAATGATTCAATAGTTTTACTAAATTCTTCTGAAATCTTTTGTGCTTGTGATAATAAAGTATTATTATCTGTAATTAAACTATTTTCAGAATTTACAACCTAATCTATTCCATTTTTAATATTTAAAAAACTCTCTCCAGCTTTTTGTTCCAAATCAGTTAATCCATTTTGATAATTCAATCTTGCATTATCCATTTCCTAAGTAGCTTTTACAACAATATTTTTAAAACTATCTGGATCTTCACTAAATTTACTTATCATTTCTGCAATTCCAGAATTAATTGCGGGAACCATGTCTCCTAACCATTTCTATTTTTGAGCCTCAGTCATGTCTTCAAAAACAATCTGTTCCTAAGCCATAAGTTCTTTTGCCGCTTCTACCGCAGAATCCATTAAATTAATTTTTGTCCATTCTGTTTCTCCTACTAAAGAAATGATATAATTAGAATATTCTTCTTGTAACAATTTTAATTCATTATAAATTTGTTTCTGTCTTTCTTCATTAGCATTTACAAGCTCCATCTATAAAGCATTTCTTTTTTCATGATATTCTTTTGTTGTGTTATACGCCTCTTCTAAATTTTTTTGATAATTCTATTTATCAAAATTATATAAATCATTTTCTGCTTTTGCAAGATTTTGTTCCGCTTCTGCAATTTTGTCTTGATCCGCAACATATTGATATGAATAATTGCCCTGAGAATCTCTTTTTAATCTCATTTGAGTTTTATTGTTTCTTGCCTATTCAAGAGCAATTCGAGCTTTTTCTATTTCTAATACTTTTTCTGCTCTATCAACATCATATTGAGTTATTTTTTCTTTTTCTTTTAAAATAGATAATTGTTCGTCCATAACCTATTTTAATTGTTGCTGGGTTTTTAATTCATCTATATCGTTTATTGCCTAAGTAAATTTATATTGAATATCTTTTATAGCAAAAGTAGAATTAATATCATCTAAATATAAATTAGAATTTTTCTTTAATAAATCCCATTGAGTATCTAAATAATTAAAACCTTGATTATTAGTTAATTTCATTTCCATCTAATGAGAAATTTGTTCAATAGCATTAGAATATTGGTCTTTTAATAATTGTGCAGATTCCTATGTAAGTGCATTTCGTTTAGAAATTGACTCCTACCATTTCTAATGAGCTATGCGGGCAGCTTCCGCATTTCCATTTATATTTTCCTGTTTCTATTGTTCAGCATAAAATTGAACTTGTTGATTCAGAGAATCTAAAAGTTTTAAATTATTTTCTTTTTGTTTATTGAAATAAATATCATTTATATCATAATTCTTTTCTCCATAAATAAGTTCAGACATTTTTTTATCATGTTCATATTGATTTTTTATAAATTCATATTGATTTTTTTGTGTGTCAAAAGTTTCTTGAATAATATCATATTGTTCTAAATAAGCTTGTTTAATTTCATCTTCTAATTCTAATGTTTGAGTTCTTAATTCAGTTATTTTTTGTAAATACTCATTTAATTTAGCCCTCTTCTATCCCTATGTATTAAATTGAACTTTTCCATCTAAAATATCTTTCATATTTTGTTCTAAAGCTGTCATACTTTGAGAATTTGAATTTATATTAGCTAATTTTTGTGCATTATTTCTTTGTGCGGTTAGTGCTTTATTTGGATTAAAAATATCATCATGCTATAAAACATTTCTCTTATATTCGTTCCATGTTTTTTCTGCCTAAGAAATATCCAAAGTTAATTGAACTTTCATGTCAAACTATTGTAATTTTTCTTCAATCTATCTTTGAATATTTTCTGTTAAAGAATCTGTTGTATCTTCAATTATCTAAAGAGACGATTCATATTGACTTGATAATCTATTAAATTCATCTCCTGTTTTTTGCATATTGTCTAAAGATCGAGAAACTTGAATATGTTCAAGCTACAAATCTTGGTAATAATCATCATTTTGGTTTCCACCATTGTTAAGCCAATTATTCTAAGCCTGTTCTATTCCACGAAGCTTTGCAATTAATGCATTTTCTCCATTTATTATATTAGCTTGTATTTGATTATAATTACTAATATTTCCATACTAATCAAAAGTCGCACCATATGAAGCTAATTGAGATTTAGTATCAGCAGCAATTTGTTTTGCAATATTTTGTTTGCTTTGTAATAAAGAATTTTGTTCTTTTCTTTCTTTATTCTAATCTCTTAAATTTTTAATTAACTCTGCCCCATACATCTTATCTTGATTTTTGGTAACACGGGCAATTATTCTTTCTTGCTCTTTTAATAAAATATTAATCTAATGATAAAGGTCTCTTTCGTCTTTTAAAAATTCTGTTAGTTCTTTCTGATTTCTTATTCTATCTCTTTCTAAGTCTCTTATTTTTTCTTGTGATTTTTCTTGTTCTTTTAATTCATATGTAGCACTCTTATGCATTTGTAGCCAATAAATCTATTTATTTTTAGATAAAGCTATATCTAAATCAATTCCTTTTAATGCAAATAAAGCTTCAAGTTTTTGCTCTGTATCTAATCCAGCTTTTATTAATGCTGGAATAATATTTTCTTTTAATGCTTCTTCATCGACTTCATCAAAATTTATTTCTGCTCCAATTTTAATCTTATCTAAATCAATTTGATTAAAAAATGTATTTAAATCTTTTAATAAACTCTAATTATCAGGTTTAATTCTTAATAAAATATCCTAATAAGCAGCTTTTTGCAATGCTTTATACGCACCTTCATTATTTCCCTATAAAGCTAATTTTACATTCTCAAGATTTTCAACTGTTGTTGCAAAAGTATCAGAAATACTTTTTTCAGATATTCCTAATACATCTGCCATAGTATCTTTTATCTATGGAGCTATTGCAATTTTTTCTGCGGTTTCTCCAGTCTTTAATATCTATATCCAATTACTATAATTATCAATGATTTTTGTTAATGCTGCATTATATCTTTCAGTTTCTTGTGCAACATCCTTTGCTTTTCTTGCGTTATTTTTTAATTCATCAGAAAGTAAAACAGACTATTTTGCAGTTAATTGAAATTGTTTTCCCAACTTTGCAACAATTGTTTCATCTACATCATCATCTATTGGAAAAAGTACGTCATGAAAGGTTAAATATGCTTCTTCTAATTCCTTTTCTTTTTCTGCTGCTTCTTCTATCTGCTTTTTATATTTGTCAATAGTACTGGTATATAATAAAAGTAAGTCATTATATTTTTCTTTATCAACCTGTCCTTTATCAAGAGACATTCTTCCCTCGTCATCTACAAGTGCGGCAAGTGTGCTTTGAATTTTGCCATCCTCTTTAAATTGAGTTAAAAACTTTATCATACTATTGGCATTCTCAAAATTTGTATTATTCGTGTCATTTTGGCTTCCATACTCATCATTCCATTTAAGAATATCTTTTGCGTTGTCTGCTCTTCTTTCTAAATCTTTTAATATAAGCTATTCTGCTACAAGATCTTTCTTATATAGAGAAGCTTGAAATGGCATTTTATCAGTAGTAGCTGAATTAAGAAAATACCCTATACCAGCAGCAACTGGATTAAGAAAATACCCTATACCAGTAGTTGCAGTAATCATATCTGCCGAAATTGCTTTTTGATACCCTTCTATTAACTAATCTATACGACCTTTGGAGTGAGTTATACCATCTATTACTTTTTGAGCCTACCTAATATCCTCTTCTGAATATAGTGCAGTGTCCTGAAAATCTAAATTTAATTGTTTGTTTTCTGCTGAAGATATTCGATTTTTTAATTTATTTGGGTCTGTAGGAATAGATGCTTTTATTTGCTCTATATCTTTTCTATAAGTTTCATATGAATTATCTAATAATTTATCTTCTAACTATTCTTTTTTAGACTAATCGTTTAATAAATGTCCACCATAAGTTTTTCTAAAATAATCTTCTTTATCCTAATCAGACAAAATGTTCTCAGGAATTTCTTTAAAATCTTTATTAGATATTTTCTTTCCTGCTTCTATTTTTTCATATATTGCTAATGTTTTTTCGTATATTTCATCTGCTTCTTCTAAGTCTGCATTATTTATTTTCAAAGAATAGTCATGTTTAAAAACTTCCTCTAAAACATTTTCTAAAGTCTTTGAATCTTTTATTAAATCTTTTAATCTTAAAACTTCATTTAATTGATTTTCATCTAATTTATCAATTAATTCTAATAAATTATCAACGCCGCCTTCATTTGCATAAGGGAAAATTATCTATTCTTTAATTCCATATTTTGAAATTAAATCTGAAGAAAGCTCATTTTCAACTGCCTTTTTAATTTTCTGTTCTTGATCTATCTTAGATAGCTCTTCCCAACCATCTTCTTGAGATAGCCTCTCCTTAGCATTCTTATAAGCTTCTTCGTATGCACTATGAAATTCTTGTAAACTATCAACGTCTTTAAAATATTCTTTATTTGCTATGGCTACCTGTTGAGCAATGGTATCTATATTTTCTAATTGTTCTTTTCTCCAGTTCTATAATAAAGATTCCATTTCTGGTAGCCAATCTAAAATTGATCTTATGGCAGGATCGCCTAATTCTTCATCATTCAAGTTATTTATATAATTTCTTAAAAACTTAACTTGTGTTTCCGTTCCTTCTGCGTCCATGTTATTCAATGAAATTGAAGTGCCAGTCCAATTTCCTAAGCCCACTTTTTTTAATGCCATTCCTAATTGCATGGCGGTATCATTAAATATCCAATTGCTATTAAAAACCTTTTTATTATTAAGTTTTTCAAAGAAATTCATTCCACTAACTTCATCAACAAGACTAAATAATCCTTCTCTGGTTGAGGCAGTCCCTTTTCCCTTTGTAATAAAAAGAGTCCTTTGAGCCTAAGCAGTTGTTTTTAAAGAATCTGATTCTGCTTGTAACTATTTTCTTTTAGCTTCTTCTGCAGCCTCTCCTAAATTACGATAATCAGAAATTAAATTTTTTATATCTTTTGATTCATCTTTATATTTCTATTGCAATTCCTCTGTTTTTGCTTTTAATTCTGATGTTGATATAATTCCTTGTTCATATTGATTATTTAATGCTTCTACTTCCACAATAATATCTTTATTATGTTGTATTTGTTCTTGCTTTTGTTTTTCTTGCTTAATAATTTCTTCATTATTTTTTATAATAGCTTTATTATTGTTTTCTACTATATTGCCTATAGTTTTATAAATTGTTAAAAAAGCATAAATTCCAACTATCCATGCAGACAATCCCATTGTTGACTTTTGTAACTCTGGTGTTAATTTACTATAAGCCTATTTCATTTGTAAAATACCAGGAATTAAAGAAGTAGCATTAGCCACTATATTAGACATTGCCTGATCTGCTTTTTCCCATCCTGATAAAGTTTTATCATTTAAAACTTCTCCAATATGAAGTAAACTATTTGTAACTCCAGAAAATTGTCCTAACATTGAAATACCAGATATTGCATATTGAAGTTTATTTTGTCTATTTTTATCTTCTTCTTGCTGTTCTCTTGATTGCTTATGTTGCTCTGAAAGACCTTCTTCATTATCTTCATCTGTAAATATTTCTTGTAACATTAAAAAGAAATCACTTCCATGCTTATCGATATAAGCGATTAAAGCATCTCTTGACGTCTCTTTTTGCTGTTGAATATTTAATGCCTGTTTTTTTATATCATCAGTTATACCATTTTCTTTTAATTTTTTATTAAACTATTCTATCTATTCATCTAATTTTTTAATGTCATTTTTAATAGACAAAATCTATTTTCCAGAATCAGTTTTTTTTAGTTCCTCTTCAACATTTAAATCTGATAAATTGTTAAAAAGTGTCTCAATTATATTCTATGAAGATAATTTTTGTATAGATAATTGATTCCTTATATCTTCTTTATTCTTTTCTGCTGCCGCTTTAGTTCCCTCTGCCTCTTCTTTATTTTTTTCTGCTGCCGTTTTAGTTCTTTCTGCTTCTTCTTTGTTTTTTTCTATGTTTTCTTTCCATTCTTGAAGCTTATTAAGAAAATCATTCTCTTGTTTTTTTTCTGGTCCAGAAATTTTTTCTAAAAATGTTAATAATGAATATTTGTTTTTACTCACAGTTTGAGAATCTGCAATAATTTGATTAACTATTTTAATGCCTTTCTCAGCGTTCTCAATATCTTGCTCAGCATTCTCAATATCTTTCTCAGCGTTCTCAATATCTTGCTCAGCGTTCTTAATGCCTTCCTCAGCTTCTTTTTCTATCTAAGAGAATTTTAACCAATTCTATTTTTCTTTTTTCAAATCTAAGTCCCCAAGATATTCGCTCATATTTGAAACTACTGATTCGGCTTCTTTGAATATATTATTGAGCTCTTCTCGACTCATTATAGAGATATCTTTATTTTCTTTAAATCTTTCAGGTAAAATGCTCTTTAAAAAACCTGTTTGAGATATTTTTAAGTTTGTTCTTTTTGCATCTATTTGGTTAGCTAAATCTTTCTACTATCCAAACATTGTATTTAAATTTTGTAACTATTCTTCTGAATAATATCCAGGCTTTTGTTTTAATATCTCAGCCTTACGATTCCAAACTTTATAAGTAGCATTATCTGTCCCAAACTTTTTTGCATATGTATTAGCATTGCGCTATGCCATATCTAAAGCATAATCTTGCATTATTTTTTGTCTTTTTACAGATTGACCTTCTATGATTGTAGAATTAATTGATTTAGCAATAGATTTTGAAGTAATTGCCCCCACAAGAGGAATTAATGATTGTATTAAAGCTTTTCCGCCACCAAGGGATTGAAATAAACTATCAACTTTTTCAATAATAAAAGTTAATCCATCAATAACTCCTTTAAAATCATCTGTATCAACAAGTCCCATCCACATATGCTCAGTTGCGGTTGTTAATTGTTGTAAATGAGTAGTTAATCTATCCATATAGATATCTTGTTGTTTTTGTAATGTGCCTTGTGCATTTTGAGCGGTATTTAAAGCACTTTGATATTTATCAAAATTATCAAATAATGCAACTAAATTTGAATATTGTCTTTGACCTGCCATAGTTTGAGCTAAATAAATACGTTGTTCTTTTGTTAAAGCTCCCCATTTAGCCCCTATCTATTCCATAACTTCGCCCATACTACGAAGTTTTCCATTGACATCAAGTACATTAATACCAACTTCTGCCATTTTTCCAGAGTATTCTCCAAGAGTAACTCCCTATTCATCCATTCCTGCTTCAATATCAGTAATTCTTGCATATACTGTTCTTAATGCAGTACCAACTGTTTCTGGAGCTTGTCTTGTTACAGATATAATAGTTGATAATTGAGCAGCAAGTTGTTCTTCTCCTACTCCCAATGAAGCAGCCGCACTTGCAACTTTACTCATACTTATTGATAATTCCTATAGATCAGAAGCAGTAGTAGATGCAACAGCCGCTAATCTATCTACATATAATTCTGCTTCACTTGCAGATGCCTTATAACCATTCCAAACAGAAGTTAATTCTTCTGATACCTCTTCTGTAGATTGACCTGTAACATTTGCTGTTTTTAATGTAATTTCTGTACGTTTTTCAATCTATTTATCTCCTAAGCCCTGTTGAGCATAAATTAATGCGGCTCTTGTATAATCATTTGTACCTTTTCCTAAATTACTTGCTACTCTATTGGCATTTTCAGCAAATCTTGCCATTTCATCGGCAGACTTCCCTGTTACAATTCTAATATCATTTAATGCTCCATCTAAATTTTTAGCAAACCCCCACGCCTAAGAAATAGGTTGTGTTACACTATTAAGAATAAATGAAGATATATTCCATTGTATAACATTAGTTAAAGTTCGTCCAAGCCTATCTAATAATGTATGACTTTCTTTAATTTTTGTATTAAATTTTGTTAACTCATTCATTTGAGTATTTAAAAAAGCTCTTCCTTCAGAGGTTTTCATTAAGTCTTTTGCAAAATTTGAAAGCTCTTTATTAGCTCCTTTTATACTCAATCCAGCATTACTCATTTTTTGATTAAAAACATCAATATTATAAGTATTTAATTTTGGGTTGAAAGATGCTTGCATAATTTTAGTTAAAGTTGCGGCATCTTTTTTTAATTTTCCCAATTGCTGTGCATACTCAGCTAATGTTTTATTGCTTTGTTCACCGCTTTGGTTTAAAAAATTATCTACAGACAATTTTTTAAATTCTTCTAAATATTGTTTGACTTTTTTTAATCCTGCGTCATTTACTTCAAAATTAACACCATAAGTAAATTGACCTGATTGTCTTGCCATATCCTTTTGTCTCCTTTTCTATAAAAATTTTTATTATAATAAATATATATTTTTATTCTTATATATATTATAAAAAAAATAACTTCTTTTTTATCTTATTTTGCCCCTGCTAAAAATTTTTTATTATACCTGCTAAAACTTTTTAATAAATTTACACGCGCCCCAAAAAACCTTTACTTGTTTTTTTAAAAAATTTATTTTATAATAAATTATAAATAAAAAATAAAGTAAAGGAGAAGAAAATATGCCAAGATATGATGAAGAAAATTATGGTCAAACTCCCAGACAGAGAGATCTTGTTCTCTCAACTAATGAATTTTGTTTTCTTCAATCCAAGACAAACGGTGCGATAAAAACATATACTGGACCTATTACAATGACTATTTCCGCACAGGAAAATCTTGTAGTATTTGACCCTAAGACAAAAAGATTTAATGAAACACAAGATTTTGAAAAAGCAAGACAGATTTTTGTTTCAGCTCCTGAAGGTTGGTATATAGTTCTTAAAAACCCCGCAGAAGATGGCTCTCACCCTGAATCTGCAAAAGCTGTAAACAGTCCTGTTCTTGAAATTGGACATAAAATAAATATACCTGGACCAACTTCTTTCAGTCTTTTCCCTGGTCAGATGGCTCGAGTAATTAGAGGACATAGACTTCGTTCTAACCAATATCTTCTTGCAAGAGTATATGATGCGGAAGCTGCAAAGAAAACTAATAAAGAAGGAACAATGATAGATGCAGAAGGAAACACGGTAAAAATTAAACAAGAAGACTATTTTGTTGGTCAGCTTCTGGTCATTAAAGGTACAGAAGTTTCTTTCTACATCCCCCCAACAGGAATTGAAGTTATTCCTATTGAAAATACTAATAATTATGTAAGAGATGCTATTACTCTCGAAAGACTTGAATATGCAATCCTTAAAGATGAAGATGGCGAAAAGCGTTATATACATGGCCCATCTGTTGTATTTCCTAAGCCAACTGAAACATTTGTATCTGCTCCAAAAGGCGGCTACATATTCAGAGCACTTGAACTTTCACCAATCAGCGGCATCTATGTAAAAGTAATTGCCGCATATGATGACGTTAAAAAAGATGGTAAGAAAGTTCATCACCCAATAGGCGAAGAGCTTTTCATCACTGGTAATGACCAGATGATTTATTACCCAAGACCTGAACACGCAATGATTCAGTATGATGGAAAGTATATGCATCACGCCATTGCAATTCCCGAAGGTGAAGGACGATATATTCTTAACAGATTGACAGGAACTATTACAACTGTTAAAGGCCCCAAGATGTATCTACCCGACCCCCGCACAGAAGTAGTGGTAAAAAGAAAGCTTACTCCTAAAGAGTGCACTCTGATGTATCCTAATAATTCGGAAGTCATTAAATATAATAGCGACCTTTCTGAAAAAGCTATTGCAAGAGCAGCAAAAAAAGGTCTGCTTAATAATCCTATTGATGCTCTTGAAACTATTTTCTCTACTGATAATCAGGAAGCAACCCTTGCTATATTTGAAGCTAATGCAAACATTTCTCGTGGGACTTCTTATACTAAACCAAGAACAATTACTCTTGATACAAAATATGAAGGTGTAGTTGCTATTGATGTTTGGACTGGTTATGCAATTAATGTAACTTCTAAAACTGGTAAAAGAGAAGTTGTTGTTGGACCTACTACTCGTCTACTTGATTATGATGAAACTGTTGAAGCAATTAAATTTAGTTGCGGAACTCCTAAATCCGCAGAAAAAACAATGGAAACTGCCTTCCTGAGAATTAATAACAATAGAGTAGCTGATATTATCTCTGCAAAAACTTCTGATGGTATAGATGTATCTATTCACGTTAATTATTGGGTAACATTTGATAATGAGTATAAAGATGTTTGGTTCTCTATTGAAAATTATGTAAAATATCTTACAGATAATATGCGCTCTCTTGTTAAAAGAACTACAAGAGAATATGATTTCAATACTTTCTATGCAAATTGCCCCACAATTATAAGAAATGCTATTTTGGACATTAAAGAAGGCGCAGAAGCACAGGGAAGGCTCTTTAAAACCAATGGTATGCTGATCACAGAAGTTGATGTTATAAACCTTACTTTTGATGAAAAATATCAAGAAATTCTTGAAGATTATCAGCAAGATGTTATTGCTCAAGAGCTAAAAAGACAAAATGTTATAGCAAATGAGAAAACTCTTAAAGATATTGTGGAAAGTGAATATAAACAAACTCAGTATAAAATTGAGCAGCAAAACAAAATTGGCGCACTTAAACAGGCTCAAAGAATGCTTGAACTTAAACAGATTGAAGAAAAAACCATTGCGGAAGATCAAATTGAAGCAGCGCAAATGCAAGCTAAAAAAGAATTGCAACCGCTAATTGATGCTGTCCAAGAATCAGAACGCGCCCGCAAGAAAGCTTTACAAGATATGGAAGCTGAAAGACTTGAAAGACTTGCTGAAATTGAAAAGGCAAAGCAACAAGCATATGCAGATACAATTAAAGAAATTCTTAATGCAATTCAGCCTGGACTTATTGAAGCAATCGGCGCAAGTTCTAAAGCAGAAATTCTTAAAACAGGTATGGAAGCAATCGGTCCATATGCACTTGCAAACGGCGATGAAACTATTCCTGAAACTATTAATAAGCTTGTCAGAGGAACTACTCTTGAAAATGTTATTAATAGCGATCTGTTTAAAACAGAAAAGAAAACATACTAATAAAATATATATAACAATGGGGGAATTTCTTCTCCCATTGTTTTTTTATAAAATTTTTGTTATAATATATATACAATAAAAAAATAAATAAAAAAGGAGTTTTCTATATGAGAATGTTTTATACTGCCAGAAATGAATTTGTTGAGGTTTGTGCAATTTATCAAGACCGCACAGCAATGATTTTTGACCCGTATATAGCATCAAAGACAGGGCCCAGTGGCGCCTGGGTGATTGTTAAACTTTCAAAGCTCATCCCCGAAGGTTATGTAAATAGAGAGGGCAAATTTGAAAGCAAGACAGAAAAAAATAAACTTAAGGCAAGACTCACTCTTCATAATGCAGAGTGGGAAGCCACAGATGGAAGTCTTTTTACAAATGTTGAAGATGCTATTGAATATGAAAGACATCTAACTGGCAAAGAATACATTGCTAATACCTCAGATATTACAGATTATATAGAGGAGGCTTAAAAATGTTAAATAAAAACCAAGAAAGAGAGCTTGCATATCTTGTAAAAATTGATGCAATCACTTCTCTTCCTGGCTATGATAAAGTTGAGCTTGCCCACGTGGGTGGATGGACTGTTGTAGTAGGAAAAGGAGAATTCAAAGCAGGAGATCCCGCAGTTTATTTTGAAATTGATTCACAACTTCCTGAAAAGCCGCCTTTTTCAGATCTTGCCTTTTTAGCATCTAAACATTTTAAAATTAAAACTCAAAAAATGTGTAAAGCTTATTCACAAGGTTTGCTAATGTCAGTGGCTTCTTTCGGTTGGGTAATTCAAGCAGATGGTTCTGTTTGGGATCCTGGGGCAGGAGATCACGGAAGAAAAGATATTGGCGCAGAATCAGGCTTCTTAACAAAAGAACTTGAAGTAACATACGCAGTTCCAGAAGACAACAAGAGAAAAGCTAAATCCGCAGATAAATATAAGAAAATGGCTCAAAGACACCCAAAACTTTTCAAAGTAAAAGCAATAAGATGGCTTATGACTAAAAATTGGGGTAAAGCTCTTCTATTTTTCTTCTTCGGAAAAGCAAAAGACAAGAAGAATGGGTGGCCTGCTTGGGTTAAAAAGACTGATGAAGAAAGAATTGAAAATCTGTCATACCTATTTAATGCTTCTGTTGATGGAGAAAAACCTAAATGGATTGCAACTGAAAAGATTGATGGTTCTTCAACTACTTTCACTATGAAACGCGGGAAGCTCTTTAAAAAGAATGAATTTTATGTATGTTCAAGAAATGTTGTATTTGACAAACCTGGCAAGGCTTGTTTCTATGATACTAATATTTACCTTGAAATGGCGGAACGCTATAACATAGAAGCAATTTTAACTGAAATATTAGAACAAATGCCAAAAGTTGAATGGGTAACCATTCAAGGTGAAACATATGGAGCATCAGTTCAAAAGAGAGATTATGGTATGAAAGGCAGAGACTTTATGGCATTTAACCTTATTACATCAGACAGAGGACGTTGGAATAGCATAGAAATGTCTACATTTCTAAGCAATTTTGGTATTCCTTGCGTTCCAATTCTTGATGAAGCATACACTCTCCCTGGCAATATTGATGAACTTCGTGCGTATGTTGAAAAAACTACTTCAAAAATAGATGGTGGAATGAGAGAGGGAATTGTATTTCGTTCACCTGATGGAGTTAATTCTTTCAAATGCGTTTCTCCAAAATTTCTACTTAAGTATCACGGTTGATTTACAAGGCAGGATTAAAAATCCTGCCTTGTTTTTTTATAAAAAATTTGTTATAATATAATTAGAAAATTTAAGAAAGGAAGTTATATATATGGCGAGAAATAATTTTGTAGTCAGTGAATTTTATTGCACATCTTGCGGTAAAAGAGGAATTTCTATTCCTCGTAAAAATGGTAGATATAGAGAGCCTGGTCATCTCAAAAACCTTTACTGCATATATTGCAAAAAAGACTGCAACCATGCGGAAGTCCGTTCAATGTATAGCGATTATAATTATGAAGATTTTATTCTTGAATTTGAAAATAATAACTTTGATGAGGATGGCAACCGCAAAGAACCATATAGAATATTCAGAGGAAAAATAATGCAAAAAGGAGCAGTTTAAATGAGAGAATTATTTATAATATGTGGAATCCCTGGCTCTGGCAAATCAACCTTTTTAAGAAATTATGTTAAAGAATCTTCATCTGTTATTATTTCAAGAGATGCAATTCGTTTTTCATTGTTAAAGGAAGATAGCGATTATTTTGAATATGAGCCTATTGTAGAACAGATGTTTTACAATGGTATTACAAAAGCTTTACAGCTTGGTTACGATGTTTTTGCAGATCAGTCTTCAATAAGCCCTGCCGCAAGAAAGAAATTGCTTTCACGAGTTTGTTCATATAAAAAGGTAAATGCTATTTATGTAAAAACTCCTTTAGAAATTTGTATAAAAAGAAATAAGTTTAGAATTGGAAGAGCAAACGTTCCTAAAGATGTAATTGTAGATATGTATAATCATTTTAGCAAGCCTACTTTTAAAGAAGGTTTTGATTCTATACAAGTTTATGATTCAATAAAAGATAATTTAGAAACTATAGTTAAAGGAGATAAAGAATATGAGTAATATTTGGATAATTTCAGATACCCACTTTAATCATAACAAAGATTTTATTTATCAACCCCGCGGTTTTGCAAATGTTCAAGAAATGAATGAAAAAATAATTTCTTGTTGGAACACTATTGTTCAGCCTAATGATATTGTATATCATCTTGGAGATGTTTTTTTGGGAGATCTTTCAGAAGGTATTAATCTTGTTCACAAGCTAAATGGAAAAATAAAATTAGCAATAGGCAATCATGACACGGACGCCCGACTAAAAGAACTTGGTCTATTATCAAATATTGAAGATATTCAATTCGGATATAGATTAAAAATGGGAAAATCTGTTTTTCTTTTAACTCATTATCCACAACTTACAGGCAATTATGATAATAGCAAAACTTATTCCATTCATGGGCATACTCATTTACCTTCTTATTTTATGGAGGGTTATGATTTAACTTTTAATGTATCTTGTGAAGCTATTTGTTGCACCCCTTTCAATATTGAAGATATAAAACCCCTTATTAAAAATCGTCAAGAAACCTTAGGGCAAAAATAATTAAATATATTTTGCAATTTTTTATATTCTTTAGAGAAGAAAATCTTTTCTAAAGAATATTTTTTTATAGGAGGTAACTTATATGGAAAAATTATGGTCAAAAAATTGGTGGAAAGCCGCAGGCACAAGAGCAATAAAGACTTTCGCTCAAACCTTTGTAAGCTCAGTTGCAATAGGAATGGCAATTAGTGAAATTAATTGGCTTACAGTTGCCTCTGTTGCGGCAGTTGCATCTGTTTTAAGTCTTATGACTTCTGTCGCAGGATTACCTGAAATAAAGGAGGAAAATTAATATGTCATTAAAAGGCATTGATGTATCTTATGCTCAAAAAAGTATAAATTGGGAAAAAGTAAAATCTCAAATTGATTTTGCTATTTTAAGAAGCTCTTTTGGCTCAGATCTTCCTTTTGCTATTTTAAGAAGCTCTTTTGGCTCAGATCTTCCAAGCCAAACTGACAGTCAATTTTATCAAAATGCAAATGGCTGTGTTAAATATAATATTCCATTTGGAATTTATCATTTTGGTTATTTTGTTGATGAAAAGACTGCAAAAGAAGAGGCTGATTTTGCTATTCGTTTAGCAAATGAGTATAAAAAATATGTAAAATTTATTGCATTAGATTTGGAAGAAGACTCTGAAAATTATGCTCATAGAATAGGTAAAAATCCAAATTGGGGTAAATGTGCAATTATATTTTTAGAAAGAATTAAATCTGCGGGATATACACCAATTGTATATACCAATGTAGATTGGATGTAGAATAAATTAGGCTACAATAATATGAAGCCTTATAAAGTATGGTTTGCTGGCCCAGGTTTTAAAGCTCCAAAATATAATGCTGTATTATGGCAATATAGTTGGAAAGGAAAAATCAATGGTATCATGGGCGATGTAGATATGAATTATCTATATGATAACAATTTAATAAAGAATCAATCAAATGCTACCACCGCAGCAATATCAAAAAACACAAACGTCAATTCTCAAATGACAGATAGGGAAAAAGTATTAAATACCGCAAAATCTTTTATAGGAAAAACGGGACGAGATATTTGTATTACAGAACTTAATTTAGGTATGATAGTTGATTGGTGCGCATATTCAATTAGTGCCATAATGAAAAAATGTGGTTTTATAGGAAAATATCAAGGCGACATTTATGGATTTGCCTCAGACGCGGCAAGAGAAGATCATGGAAAATTGGGAACTTGGTTTAAAAAAGGAGAAAAAACTCCTCAACCTGGAGACTACATTATGTTCAGATATGCTTCTTTTTTGAATCCTCTTGATAAATATAGCGCAAGCCATGTTGGTTTAGTTTAGAAAGTTAATGGAGATGTTATTACAACTTTAGAAGGAAATGTTGATGGATATGGTTCAAACTGGGCAGAAACATCTTCTTTTAAACGTAAAACAAGATATTTAAGTAATTCTGACGTTTATGCTTTTTATCGTCCTAATTGGCAAGGAGAAGATAAAAAAGAAACTCCAAAAGCTGATAATAATGAAAAAATAGATGTTATATATCAAGTTCACACTATAGGTGGAAAATGGTTGCCAAATGTTAAAAATCTTGAAGATTATGCGGGACTTGAAAATAAAAAAATTGATGCAATAAAAATAAACACATCAAAATATCATATTCGATATAGAGTAAGAAATGTAGGAGATAAAAAATATTTACCTTGGGTTACAGATAGAAAAGGTTATGCAGGTAGATATAATTATGCTATTGATCGTTTACAAATAGAATTTTATGGAGATAATAATATTTCAAATTATGTTGCAGAATATAGAGTATCAACAACAGAAAGCAATGATTATCTTGAATGGGTAAAAAATTATAACAATGTAAATGACGATGGATATGCTGGACTTAATAATAAATGTATTGATAAAATACAAATAAGAATTGTAAAAAAATAACATTATAATACATTTACAATGCGGGTTGTATAAAATATTCTTATGCAATCCGCAAAATTATTAAAGAAAGGAGAAAAATATCATGGAGCCAGAAGAACAAGAAATTTTAAATAATAACGAAGAGGATTATCCAATAGCATATCCAACAAAAAATATTAAATTTAGATTAGGAATGAAAAAGGACTTTTCACATATACAAGATCTTGCGAAGAACACTTTTTATGTCGCAGCTGATGCTAGTATATTAAGATTAGGAAATTTAGTATATTTACATTCTATTATTTGTTTAACTCAAAATTAGTATAGCTTTTTAGCAAGCCTTAATGGTATTAATAATAATATTTTATACTTTATTGTTGAAACTAAAAGTCAATCGGATTATGACTATATAACCCAAGGAATGCCGTAGTACTCTATACCAGGGAAAGATGGAAGGGATATTATTCTTACCCCAGATAATTTCGATGAGTATATAAACCATCCAAACTATCCTCATTTTTTATAAAAATGATAATTCACCCTACGGGTGAATTATCATTTTTTTTGATAAAAAATAAAATTGATTTTATAATATTAAAAATCATAATAATAAATAATTTTTATAATAAATAATTTAAATAATTTTTATAATAAATAATTTTTGTAAATTTATTCTATATTATATTATAACAAAAATTTTATACATTTCCAATATATAAAACCTTTATTTGACTTTCTTAAATTTTTTTGTTATAATTTTAATAGAAATATATAAGGAGGAAAATAATGAATAAAAAAACAATTTATTGTTTTGCAAATTTGATAAATAATAAACAATATATAGGTTCAACTATTAATGATCCTGTTATAAGATATAAACAACATTTATATAATTCAACTCATAAAAACACTCATCAATATTATTATCCATTATATCAAGATATTAGAAAATATGGAATTGATAATTTTTCTTTTTCAATTTTATTTCAAAAAAATTGTTCAGAAAAATAGATTAGATAGATTGAACAAAAATATATTATAAATATGAAAACTTTATATCCAAATGGTTATAATCAAACTATAAATACATTACATCCTATAAATGATTTAACAATTTATAAAAAAATAAAGGAAACAAAAAGAGAAAAAGCTAAATAGGTAGTATTAATAGATTAGAAAAATAACATAATAAAGCAATGGAGAAGCATTATTGATTGTGCCGAATAGTTAAAAATTAATGAAAAGAAAATTGCAGCTTGTTGCAGAGGAGAAAGAAAAACTACTAATAATAAAAGATTTTGTTGGATACAAAATAATAAAATTATTATTCCTACATATACTAAAGAATTTTATAAGGGACAAAAAGGAACAACTCAATTTCAAAAAACAAATAAAAAAGTTGCAAAAATAGATTTAATCACTAATAAAACTCTTTAGACATATGAATCTATTGCACTTGCTGCAAGAGAAAATAATTGTGATTCCAGTGCAATTTGTAAAGTTTGTAAAGGAAAAAGAAATAAATGTGGTGGTTTTAAATGGAAATATATAGTTTGAAAGGATGATTAATATAATGAATTATGATGCTTCAACTGTAAAAACTCTTGATCCATTGGAACATATGAGACAATATCCTGGTATGTATATAGGATCAAAAGATGAAAATGGTTTACATCATTTGGTGAAAGAAATTATTTCAAATAGTATTGATGAATATTTAAATGGCGCTGGCAATGAAATTTTAGTTCAATTAAATATAGATGGCTCTATATATATAAAAGATAATGGAAGAGGTATCCCTCATGGAGTACATAGTTCTGGATGTTCTGTTTTACAGGCTTGTTTTGGAATTGCTAATACAGGTGGAAAATTTGATAATGCCACAGGTGAAACTGGTTATAATACATCTGGAGGAGAACATGGTACAGGTGCAAAAGCAGTAAACGCTTTATCTACTAAATTAATTGTTACATCTTCTAATAATAATATTACTGAAACAGTTGAGTTTAGTAAAGGGCATTTTATAAAATATTCAAAAACAAAATGTGAAGCAAATCAAACAGGTGTAACAGTTTTATTTTATCCTGATGCAGAAGTATTAGAAACCATAAAATTTGATCCTCAACGAATAAAAAATATGTTGCAAGAATTTAGTTTTCTTTGTACTGGATTAAAATTCATTTTTAAAGATTTTAACACTAAAGAAGAAAATATTTATTATTCTAATAATGGATTATATGATTTTATTAATTATCTTGCAAAAGATAATTTAATCACTAAGCCCTTTTATTTTTCAAAAATAGTTGGAAAAATTCAACTTGAAGCAATTATTGGATACACTTCAAAATATAATAATATTATAAAATTGTACACTAATAATATTCCGCAAGAAAAGGGAACGCATTTAACAGGTTTTAAGACTGCCTGGACTTTAGGTTTAAATCAATTCGCAAAAAATAAAAAATTATTAAAAAATGACAGTGAAAAAATAACTGGAGCAGATTTAGAAGAAGGTCAAATTGTTATTTTAAATTTTAAAATAATTGACCCTGTGTTCAAGGGACAAAATAAAGAAGAATTATCATCTTCAGAAGGACGTACTTATGTTCAAAAATTTACATTAGAAGCAATTAAAGAGCAAGAAAATTCTTATGAAAAATTTTTTAAATTAATTTTTGAAAAAGCATCTGCCGCACGAAAAGCAAGAGATGCTGCAAAGAAGGCAAGAGACAAAGCAAGAGAACAAAATAAAAAGAAACAAAAAGCTCTTAAATTTGATAGTAAACTTGCGGACTGTTGGTCAAAAGACAGAAGCAAATGTGAACTATATATTACAGAGGGAGATTCTGCATCAGGCAATTTAAAAACAGCCCGCAATAATGAATTTGTTGCAGTAATGCCCATCCGTGGTAAAATTTTGAATGTAAGAAAAGCTACACTTGATAAAATTCAAAAAAATGCAGAAATTATGACAATGATTGATGCTTTTGGTTTAACTATTGATCCAAAGACAATGAAACTTACATATAATAAAGAAGATTTAAGATATGGTAAAATTATCATTGAATCCGATGCAGACGTCAATATAATGGCGTATGAAAGACTTTTCGCTTAATCAAGCGGGTAAAAATTTTTGGACAGCTTTATATTATGTGATATGTACATTTCTCATATAATATAAAGGAGAAAGAATTTTTGCTAACGGGGAATCCTAAACCAGATGGCATGGAAATCCCGTGGGAAACAAGTATTAATTCATTCTCTTTCAATGTCAACTAATGAAGGAGAATAAAAAATGATAGGAATTTATAAAATAGAAAATTTAAATGATGGTAAAATTTATATTGGTCAATCTAATAATATTGAAAGACGTTTTTATGAACATATGACGAAAGGAACTACATCTCGTATTCCTTTAGATGTAGCAATAGAAAAAGAAGGAGCAGAATCTTTTAGTTATTAGATTGTTGAGCTATGTCCAATAGAACAATTAAATTAGAGAGAAACTTTTTGGATTAAATTTTTTCGATCTAATATATATGGATATAATAAAAATTAGGGTGGCATGTCAAATGTTATAGGAAATAACAATCCTAAAGCAAAATTGACAGAAAAAGATGTGATTAGAATTAGACAAGCTTATGCCAAGCATGAACGCCAAAAAGATGTATATAAAGAATTTGAAAATAAAATTTCTTTTGGATATTTTCAAAATCTTTGGCAAGGTAAATCTTGGTCACATATAATGCCAGAAGTTTTTACAAAAGAAAATAAATAGTATTATATCTATCAAAACTCACAAGGCAGTAATGGAGTTTCAGCTCAATTTACAAACGAAGAAGTTATTCAACTTCGACATAGATATGTAAATGAAACTGCCAAAAAGATTTACGAAGATTATAAAGATCGAGTATCCTATCAAACATTTCAAGCAATGCTTTGGGGAAGAAGCTACTCAACACTTCCTATTTATAAAAAGAAAGAAAAGAAATGGATTAATATTTGAACCTGTATCGACTATTCCCTTTGCCTTATGGGCGGGGAAGTAGGGCTGCTATTGATACGCAGTTCGAAATGGTCTCCTCTCAATAGAGAGTAAAAGTTAGTCAGTGCTTATGGAAACATAAGAAAAACACGCGATGGCGCGCATATTAAAAATCTTTTCTATACATTTATATGGACTTTTTGTCCACAGCTTATCCTTGATGGATATATATATGCAGGTGTACCTCCTCTTTACAAAATCACAGAAAACAAAGATACTTATATTTATTTGAAAAATGATGCAGCATTGGAAGAATATCGTGAAAAGCATAAGGGGAAAAAATATATAGTAAATCGCTTGAAAGGGTAAGAGTTAGTCTGGCCCTTAGCTACTTTTCCGCTAATCGGCGGGGTTGCATATAAATGCAGCTAACGAGGAAGTCTTCTATTTAAAAATTTTGAACATTTTAGGACAATCTGAAATGTGGAATTTTTATAATATATAGAAGATGATCTCGTGGGAAAAAACTACGATATTATCTCCAAAAAATTAAAGGAGATTAAAAATAATGATAGGAATTTATAAAATTACAAATTTAGTAAATGGTCATAGTTATATTGGATTATCTACTCATATTGAAGATAGATGGAAGTATCATAAAAATCCATATAACTGGAATAGAGAAAAAAATAAATCTTTATACAAAGCAATTTTAAAATATGGTATTGAAAATTTTTCTTTTGAAATACTGGAATAGTGCTCTTCAGAAGAATTAGGATAGAAAGAAAAATATTATATTGAAAAGTATAATACTTATCATACTGGTTATAATATGACTGTAGGTGGAGAAAATAATCAAGGAGATAGTCATCCAAGGCATAAATTAACAAAAGAAGATGTTATGGATATTAGAACTAGATATGATAATCTTGAAAGAAAAAAAGAAGTTTATCAATTGTATAAGGATAGAATTGGAGAAAGCGGCTTTTCTAAAATTTGGAAAGGTAATACTTGGACTTCTGTAATGATGGAAGTTTATACTCCATAGAATAAAAAATACCATTTACATGATACGGCAAATAAAGGTTCTCAAAATGGAAGATCCAGATTAACTGAATAGGATGTAAGAAATATTCGATTAAGAAGAAAAAATGGCGAAAAATTATCTGATGTATATGCAGATTATAAACATCTTTTAACCAAAGGATCTTTTACAAATGTTTGGTCGTATCAAAATTGGAAAAATATTGTAGTTTAAACCTGTATCGACTATCCCTTTTGTCGGGGAGTACATCTCTTATTGATACAGAGATGGAAACGGTAGCACCCTATGATCTCAATTAAAGCGTTAGAGGGAGGGTAAGAAATAGTCAGTGCCATTAGTAATAATGGAATAACACGTAGGAGAAATGGATGCAGAAGAAACTGAGATTCTTGTTGATCCAGATAAAAGAATTATTAAGCAAGTAACAGTTGAAGATATTCAAGCTGCAAATAAAATGTTTGATGATTTAATGGGAACACTTATTCTTCCAAGAAAAAGATTTATTCAGCAACATAGTGTTGAAGCTACATATAATTAAGGAGGTATAAGATGAATACAAATGAATTAACAAAAGAATTATCTCAAAATTTTATAGAATATGCAGTTGCTGTTAATACTGATCGTGCGATTCCTAATGCTAAAGATGGTCTTAAACCAGTTGCTAAGCGTATTATATATGGTGCATATGCTGGTGGAAGAACAAGCTCAAAATCGCACGTAAAATGTGCAAAAATTGTGGGCGATGTTATGGGCACATTTCACCCACATGGAGATAGCTCCATTTATGAAGCTCTTGTACGTTTAGCTCGTCCATGGGTAATGAGATACCCATTAATTGATTTTCACGGTAATATGGGAAACCAGGCGGGAGATGGGCCTGCTGCACATCGTTACACAGAAGCAAGATTAGCAAAATTAACAGAAGATGGATTGCTTCAAGGGATAAAAAAGAAAAATGTAGATTTTATTCCTACCTACGATGAATCAGATGAAGAGCCTATTTCTTTACCAAGTATTTTCCCAAATCTATTATGTAATCCAAATAGTGGAATTGGAGTCGCTATGGCTTGTTCTTGGGCACCCCATAATTTAATTGAAGTAGCTGCCGCAATTAATGATTATATAGATGGTAAAGAGCCAATGCTACCTGGTCCAGACTTCCCAACAGGTGGAATTATAATCAATAAAAATGACATTCCTATAATTATGAAAACTGGTCATGGTAGTGTAAAAATTCGTGCAAAATATGAAATAAATAAACAGTCAATTATTTTTACAGAAATTCCTTATGGAACCTCGATTGAAGGCTTAATGTCTGAAATAGGGGAAGTGTCTGATTCAAAAGAAGTAGAAGGTATTGTCAATGTTCGCGATGAATCTAATAAAAAAGGTGTTAGAATTGTTGTTGACTGTGATAAAAATATTAACCCCGCAGGAATTGTAAAGAAATTATTTGTAAAAACTAATTTACAAAGTTCATTCAGCTATAACCAAGTTGCTCTTGTTGATAAAGTTCCAACAGAACTTAATCTTAAACAATGTATACAGATTTATATTGATTATAATATTGAATGTTTGTTAAAAGAAATTGGCTATGATTTAACAAAAGCATTAGAAAGAAAAGAAGTTCTTGAGGGACTACTGAAAGCACTTGAAGATATAGATAACATTATTGCACTTATTAAGTCAAGTGAATCTGCGGCTGCCGCAAAACTTGCGTTGATTAAAAAGTATGACTTTACAGAAAATCAAGCAAAATCTATTCTCGCAATGCGTTTATCAAGCTTGGCAAAACTTGAAGGAATTGAACTTAATAAAGAGCTTCAAGATTTATTAAATAATATTCAGCAATGGCAAAATATTATGTGCCAAAAAGATTTACAAATCAATATTATAAAGGGAAGACTTTCATCTATTGTTAAGAAATATGGAGACGCTCGTAGAACAGAGCTTACTCAAATTGACATAACTCCAGATGAAAAAGTTATTGAAGAAGTTATTCCTGAAGATGTGGTAGTTGTACTTTCACAAACAGGAGATATAAAGAGAATCCCCGCAAGTTCATTTAAAGTTCAACATAAAAATGGTAAAGGGGTAAAAACTTTAAATGAAGTTGTAAAATCTACAATAGCAACTAATACTATTGATAATTTACTTGTTTTTACAAAACAGGGGAAAATGTTTAAAATATTAGTTGACACTCTCCCTGCTGGAAATAATACTTCAAAGGGAGTGCCGGTAAATACATTGGTTAATATGACAGATAACGATGAAGTTGTAGCTATTACTTCTCTTGTTCGTAGCAATACTGCAAAATATGTAGTATTTTTCACAAAGAAAGGTTTAATGAAAAAGACTCTTCTGGAAGAATATACAAAAATAAAACGTGGCACAGGTATTGCCGCAATTAAAATAAATGATGGAGACTCTATTGCAAATGTTGAATTTTTAAATGAAGAAAATATTTTAGTTATTACTAAAAATGGTATGTCAATTCATTTTGAATCAAAACTTGTTAATCCTATTGGCAGAGTTGCGGCAGGTGTAAAAACTATTAAATTAGATGAGAATGATGAAGTTATTGTAGGATTGCCGATTAAAAATGTAAATAGTAATATTGCTATTATTTCTTCAAAGGGATATGGGAAAAGAATATCAATAAAAGACCTTTCAGTTCAAGGTAGGGGCGGAAAAGGGCTGACTATTTATAAACCAACTGCTGCTTATGGTTGTATTGCGGGAGCTTGTGTAATTGCAGATAATAATAATATAATGTTATCTGGACAACCAAACTCTATATGCGTTCCCGCGACAGAACTTCCATTATTAACAAGAACAAGTTATGGTAATATAATAATAAAATCAAATATTACATCTATTGTAAAAATATAATAAAAGGAGCTAATCGTATGACACATTTATGTCCAATTTGCAAATCCCCAGTCTTTTTTTTGCTTAGATGAATGGGGATATACTCCTTGGCATTTACATTGTGAAAATTGTGATATTAATATAGGAGCAACCAATCAAAAAATTGCCATAAATTTGCTTGAAACTTATTCTACAAAAAATATGTGGATTGAATATTATGGTGGAGATGTTCAAATATTATGTGTAGACGGGAAAATAATAAAGGATAATACAAGAGGGTAATAGCCCTCTTGTTTATTTTTTATAAAAATTTTTGTTATAATAAATTATAAGAAAAAAAGGAGAATTAAAGTATGGAGAATTGTAAATATAAATGGGAATATTAGGCAACTAAAGAAAAATAGGATGCTTATGAAGGTTTAATTAAAAATTATTAGATTCCAGACCCACAAGAATTTATTTTACTATCTTAGCAAGAACAAGAGAATATAGTAAAAAATTTTATTAAAGAAATTAGGAAAATTAATATTTTTCCTATTTTTTATTACAATAAAGAAGGAATAAAAAAAGAAATTTTATCTGTTATAAATAAAAACGATGTTTACTTTGATTAGAATGACAATTTAACAACTCAAGCGACTCAAGGATCAGCTTTATTAGATTTTTTATTTCCAAATTTACATCATATTACAGCAGGACACAAGAGTAATACATCTATTTATGAGACTTTTTATAATGATGAAAAGTTATTTAAATGTTTATTAGATTATTTTAAAAATAGAAAATTATATACATTAAAGACCGCATTTTTTTCACGAAGTAAATATATATGGAATACAGGGACTAATTTCTTACCAATTAGAGCGAAAGCAATTTATGAAAGATTTTGCCCTAAAAATGGAATTATTTATGATTATAGTTCTGGATTTGGTGGCAGAATGTTAGGAGCACTATCTTCTAATAATAATTATAAATATATTGCAGTATAGCCAAATTCAGACACTTATTATAATTTATTACAATTAGGTCAAATAATTGAAGGAATAACTAATCGAACAGATTCTTTTTAGATATATAAATAGGGGTCAGAAGATTTTATTCCAAAAGAAAAAATAGATTTTGCTTTTTCGTGTCCTCCTTTTTTTGACTTGTAGAGGTATAGCGATGAACCAACTCAATCTATTGTTAAATTTCCTTAGTATGAAGATTGGCTTGAGCATTATGTCAGACCGACTATTAAAAATTGTTATATTTCATTAAAATAGAATGGTATTTTTGCTGTTGATTTAATGAATTATCAAAAAGGTAATATAAAATTTTATTTAATAGAAGATTGGTTAAAAATTGCTAAATAGGAAGGATTCTTTTTAAAATAGATTTGTAATAATAATACTAGAAGTCGGAAAAAACAAGATGACGATAAAGAAAAAATATTAATTTTTACAAAAAGTAATTAGACCAATATTGATTTTTTAAATATAAAACCAGATATAATAAAAAAATATAATTAGAGGCTTAAAGAAATACAATAGGAAAAATTAAAAAAACAAAAAATTTTTTGTTATTATGATATTTATGGGAAAATAATAAATAGTTTTTCAAATATTATAAATTTAGAAAAATAGTGCGGATATTCAAAAGAAATAATATCAAAAAATTTGAATAAAAAAAGATATAATGAATACTATTTTAAGATGTTTACTGGAAAAGAATAGATTTTACAAACAATAAAAATTAAACCTATTATTTGTAAAATTGATAACACATATTTTGATTCATATGCTTAGGTTGGAAGGTTTTTAGGTGTATCTCGTCAAGCCGTGCACCAAGCAAGACAAAGAAAAAGTAAGAAAATCAATAATTATTAGATAACCTGGTATTAATAATAAATACTTGTATTTTATAAAAAAATATATTATAATACATCTATAAAAAATCATTATTTGTAAGAAACTTTGGTTAATGATGACTAATTCTTCTTAAAAATTTTTATATATAATAAGAAAAATAAAAGGAGAATTTTTATATTATGGAAAAATAGAGTTAAATAAATTGGAAAAACTGGCATTGATTATACAGGCATATTAAAAAATTGTAATAGTAAATATAAAACATCAGGAGAATATGTTTAGTTTTATGGTTAGAGATGAATTAATATTATATGTAGACAGAAAAATGATAAAGGATAATACAAGAGGGCAATAAAGCCCTCTTACTTGTTTTTTATAAAAATTTTTGTTATAATGAATTATAAGAAAAAAGAAAAGAGGAAATATTATGGGTTTTGTCAGCGAAGAAGATGCAATCAGAGGCATGGTTTCCCCAAGTAAAGCTTATACCTCTATAAAAGATATTCCCGCAGAAGAAATTCAAAAACTTATAAAAGAATGTAATTACCATTCTTATTTATATGACCAAGGCAAACCGCTGATTTCAGATGAAGTATGGGATGATATATATTTCACAATAAAAGAATGGGAAAAAATAACTGGCATTGTATATGCTAATTCTCCTACTCAAAATATTCCTTATCAAACTGTCTCAAAACTTGATCTTATTGAGCACGAACACTTGATGTTATCACTTGATAAAACAAAAGAACCATTTGATATCGAAGCATTTCTAGAAGGACAGGAATATGTAGGGATGTTTAAAATGGATGGGCTTACCTGTTCATTGACTTATGAAAATGGGGTTTTAACAAGAGCAGAAACAAGAGGAAATGGTAAAAAAGGAGAAAATATTCTACACAATGCTCGTGTAGTAAAAAATATTCCTCAAAAAATATCTATTACTGATAGAAAAATTGTTGTAGATGGAGAAATTATCTGTAACATATCAAATTTTGCACAATTTGTAAAAGAATATAAAAATCCTCGTAACTTTGCGGCTGGCAGTATAAGGCTACTTTCAGCAGAAGAATGTTCAAAAAGAAATCTTGAGTTTATCGCTTGGGATTTAATTGAAGGGCTTAAAAGTGTAACTTTCACTGAAAGATTAATCTTTTTAAAAGAGCTGGGTTTTACAGTCGTTCCCTATATTTTTTGTCGTAATATTTGGGGAACATCGCCATCATTTACAATAAAAGACCTTGATGACTTAAGAAAAGAATATTCGCATTATCCTATTGATGGATATGTATTTAAATTTGATAACATTGAATTTGGTGAGAAAAAGGGTAAAACAGACCATCATTTTAAAAATGCAATAGCGTTTAAGTTTTATGATGAGTTATATGATACTCATTTAAAATATATTGACTGGACAATGGGGAGAACTGGTGTACTAACCCCGGTTGCGGTATTTGAGCCAATAGATATAGATGGCTCTACTGTTGAAAGAGCTTCTCTTCATAATGTAAGTGTAATGGAAAAACTTTTTGGAGATTGTGCTTATGTAGGAGAACATTTAAAAGTATTTAAAGCAAATCAAATTATTCCACAAATTGCGGAAGTTTATCCTAAATATGATGGAAAAACTATTGCAAAAGCAGATATAACAAAATGTGGCACATTAGAAAAATGTCCTTATTGTGCAACAGAAGTTAAATTAATAAAAAGTCCAGATGGAGTTCTAAATTATTATTGTGTTAATGATTCTTGCGGCGGTCAGTTGGTTAATAAGCTTGATCATTTTTGCGGGAAGAAAGGTCTTGATATTAAAGGTATTTCTAAAGCAACTTTAAATAAACTTATTGATAAAGAGTGGATTTCTTGTTGCGAAGATATCTTTAAACTTAAAGACTATCGTTCAGAGTGGATAAAGATGCCTGGTTTTGGCGTCGCATCCGTTGATAAGATTTTAAAATCAATAGAAGAACATTCTAATACAACTTTATCTCAGTTTATTTCTGCGCTTGGTATTCCTCTTATTGGAGCTACTGCATCTAAAGATTTAGCAGCATATTTCTTCTCATATGAAGATTTTAGGAAAGCTATTAACTCAAAAGAATTTTCATTTACTCAATTTGCTAATTTTGGATATGAAATGGATGCTACTTTAAAACATTTTGATTATTCAGAGGCAGATAAATTGTTTACTTATCTTTCAATAAAAAATGAAATCACTACAGAAGATAAAGAGATAATTAAAAATGAAAAGTTAAAAAATAAAACAATAGTAATAACAGGGAAGTTAAATCATTTTAAGAACAGAGAAGAACTAAAAAAAGTAATTGTTCAAAATGGTGGACGAGTAATGGATTCAATTACAAATAAGACAGATTTACTTATTAACAATGATGTTAACAGTAACTCATCAAAGAATAAATCCGCAAAAGCAAAAGGTATAATGATTATATCAGAAGAAGACTTTATGCGGTTATACCTTGAAAAATAAAAAATTTTTTGGTATAATAAATATATAAAATAAAGATGAATTAAAAATCTTAGCTTTGAAAAATTTTTGACTTTTGAAAAAATTTTTGTTATAATAAATATATAAGATGAGAGAAAAAAAGTTCATCTAAAAAAAATAAAAAATATTTAATTAAAAGGAGAAAAAAAGATTATGGCACTTAAAGACAATAGTAGATTGGTTTATGATTTCGTAGTAGCACATGAGGGTGAGGATTTCACAGCAAATGACATCGCAGAGGCAACAGGTCTTTCACCTAAGTCAGTAAATGGTATTATTACCGCAGCTTTTCAGCGTCACAGAGATGCAGAGAAAAATGTAGTTCCTCTTATGGTTCGCGTTCCTGCGGAGATTGAGGATCCTGAGACAGGACTTCATAAGGCTGTAAAGTTTATTAAGCTAACTGATGAAGGCAAGGCTTTCAATCCAGACGCTGAGTAATTATATACAGTAAGAGGTTAGATTTAATCTAACCTCTTTTTCTTTTAAGGGAGATAAAAATGGAAATATTTATTATAATTATTTGTGTGGTTGCCATATTGTGTAGTATTGCTGCAATAGCATATTGTGTAAGTAAAACAATATAGCTTAATATAGAAGAATAGGAGTATTTACAACATTTAAAAGAAAAAATTGCTAATACTCATTCTTAGTTACATTGTTTATAGACACAAAAGAAAAAACTTGAAGAAGAAAATTTAAAAGCACAACAAGAAAATATTGAAAAATTTCAATAGCAATAGCAACAATTACAATAGCAACACTCGAAAAAAGTAAAGAATCTATTAGAAATATAGGATATCACAAGAACTATGGCAACACATAGAACCAAAGAAATTTTAAAAGACTTGAATAATGAAGTAGAAGAATATAAAAAATCCATTTCACAATAGAAACAAGAAATAGAGAATGAAATTAATAAATTAAAAAATTCACTTGCCGCACTTCTTGAAGATGAACAAAGAAGTAGATAGGAAGATGAAAAAGCTAAATTTTATAAGCTATCTATTAGTGATAATGACTTGGCGGATGTTAAGCAACTTGATGCATTAAAAAGTTCTTTCCATAAACCCGTTGTATTAAGCAAACTTATATGGAGCCAATATTTTCAAAAGCAAACTACTGATTTATGTAACAGGGTTCTAAAAAATAAAACAGTTTGTGGAATTTATAGAATTACTAATTTAATTACAAAAGAACATTATGTAGGTCAAAGTAAAAATATTGGAGAAAGATGGAAAGCACATTGTAAATGCGGTTTGGGCATAGAAGCTTCAAGTACAAATACTCTTTATAATAATATGCAAAAATATGGAATTTGGAATTTCTCTTTTGAAGTATTATAGGTGTGCCCGCCATAGCAGTTAAATGAAAAAGAACAATTCTGGATAGATGTTTATAAGAGCAATATATATGGATTAAATACTCAATCAGGAATAAAGAAAAGGGGAGCAGTATGAAATTTGAAAATACACAAGTAAGCAATTTTGCTGGCGCTCTAAGAGGAATGAGAAACCCTCTTGCAAGTTGGGATAAAAGTGATAGTTTTTTTGGAGTAGTAAATTTTAAACAATATAAATCAGCTATTACTTCAATGTCAAAAAAATGGGCAGATAAAAAAATATGTGGCTATGATGAACATTCAGAAAACATTAGCAGAGAAGAAATGTATGATTATCATATTGAAACAAGCTGTGAAAATTTAAAGAGAAATGGTATTCTTCAAGAAGGAGGAAAAGAAAAAAATGATTTTCCCTTTGAAGTTGCTTTAATCGGCCCAAATGATATGAAACTTGCTCAAAAACTAATTTCTGCGGGTTCAGAGCATCGTAAATTTTTAAGACAAATATTCGTTTCTGTTGACATAACAGCTCCATTATATTGGTGGAAAGAAATGTCAACATATAAAGTTGCTACTGTTGCTAATAGTACATCTACAATGCATAAGTTGGCATCAACAGAAATTACTTTAGATTGTTTTGATATAGATGATTTTCAACCAGAACTTGAATATTTTCAAGGAAATACAACAGGAATGTTATCTGAAATTATGATTGAACAGCTTGAATTTTTAAGACAAAAATATAATGAAACAAAAGACAAGCGTTATTGGAAAGAGCTTGTAAGATGGCTTCCAAATGGTTGGCTACAAACAAGAACTTGGACAGCAAATTATGAAACCATTAGAGCAATTTGTTCAAAAGGACAGAGAAGAAATCATAAATTAACTGAGTGGTCTGTTTCTTTTATTGAATGGGCACGAACTTTACCATATGCTCAATATTTTATTTTTGATGATGAAAATATTGAATTTTAATTTGAAATTTTAAAAATAAAATGATATAATATAATTAAAGTAAAAATAAAATAAAAAAGGAAGAAAATAAAATGACAAAAAGAGAAATTTTTATTAACCTTGTTCAGACAGAGATTTTTGATAAAGCAGATATTTGGGCAGAAAAATATGGTGAAGATTATAACACTGCCGCAACTTTTTGGGAAGAATTTAAAAAATCAAAAGTAGTCATCAACAATAAAATCACAGAGAATGGTAAAAAGGTTCTTTTAATGATGCAAGAACTTGAGGAAGAAATGAATAATATGTTTACTTCAAAAGAGCTTGCAGAAAAATTAGAAACTTCAGGACGTTCTGTTGGTGGAGTATTAAGAAAGTTAGCTACTGATGGCTACATCCTAAAAGAAGGTAAAAATCCTATTTATTACTCCCTTTCAGAGGTGGGACGACAGTTAGACTTGAAAAATTAAAAAATTTTTGGTATAATATATATGTAAGAAAAAAATAATAAATTTTTTATTTTATTAAAGGAGAAAAAGTTATTATGAAGAAAAATGCAAAGTTTATTAACGAAGAAAAGATTGAAGGATATGTTTATAGTACAGGTAGCGGTTTTGATCAGCTTCAGCTAAAGGAGACTGGCCCTAATTCAAAACACCCTGGCACACAATATATTTCAGGCAATCTTGACATTGCAACAGATGAAGACTGCTTGAACATTGTTTCAGTTCATTACACTTATGTAACCGCTGTTTTTGGCAGTGGCAAAGCTAATAAAACTTTTGATGTGCTTAAGCAGATAATTGAAAATGCAGAGAAAAAAACTGTTCTTACTGCGGGCAAGGAAAATGCTATGAAAGTTAAATGTTCAGGTGTATCAATAGCTGTCAATGATTTTATTGGTTCAGATGGCACAAAAGTAGCAGCTCCAAGAAATGAAGGCGGATTCTGTGAAATTATTAGCAAGTTCTCAGAAAGAGAAGAAGATAAGAATAAGTTCCTTTGCGATATGCTTATTACAAAAGTAACTCGTGTAGAGGCAGATGCAGACAAGAATATTCCTGAAGATTATGGCAACATTAGCGGTTGCGTTTTTGGATTTGGCAACAAACTTATTCCTATCACACTGACAATCAGAAATGAAGCAGGTTTGAAATATTTTGAGGATCTTGATGCGGCTCCTGCTAATCCTGTCTTTACAAAGATTTGGGGTAAGATTAGTTCACAGATAACTACTTATACAAGAACAGAAGAGTCAGCATTTGGTCCTGCATCAGTTCAGACTTACGAAAGAAAGATTCGTGAATATATAGTAACTGGTACTGCAAAAGTTCCTTACGATTTTGGAGATGAAGAAGTCCTTACTGCGGAAGATGTTAAAGCAATGAGTCAGGAAAGACAGCTTTATCTCGCAGAAATTGAAAAGAGATATAATGAAAGAAATAGTCAGACTTTTGAAGCCCCTGCTGCTTCAACACCAAGTAAGGCTGTTCCAAAGGCAGGCATCCCTGATGGCGGTTTTAAGTTTTAATTAAAGGGGCTTTGCCCCTTTAATAACTCATTTTAAAGGAGACTAAAAAATGGCAAATATAGATATTTTTAGTATAGAGCCTCATCAGGTAAGTAGAAATCTAAGAGGCTATTCAGTATTCTTTTATGGTTAGCCAAAAAGCGGAAAGACAACAACCGCTGCAAAGTTTGAAAATAATCTTTTATTGGCTTTTGAAAAAGGTTACAATGCAATACCTGGTGTTATGGCTCAGCCAATTAATAATTGGGCATAGTTTCGCAAAGTTTTAAGACAGTTAAGAGATCCAAAAGCTAAAGAAAAATTCTATACTATTACTATTGATACCGTTGATATTGCTTATGATTATTGTGCTAAATATATTTGTGATAATGCAATTCGTTCAGATGGCACAGTTGGAGTAGATAATATTGGTGATATTCCTTATGGCAAAGGTTATAGTTTAGTAGCTAAAGAATTTGATGAATGTTTAAGATCTATCGTTATGATGGATTATGGACTTGTTTTAATTTCACACGCAACAGATAAAGTATTTAAAGATGAATCAGGTTCAGAGTATAATAAAATTGTTCCAACTCTTGATAAAAGAGCAAATAATATTGTTGCTCGAATGGCAGATATTATAGGCTATTCAAGAATTGTAACAAATGATAAAGGTGAAAATGTTACAAAACTCTTTATAAGAGGAACTCCAAGGTTTGAAGCCGGTTCTCGTTTTAAATATACTCCAGATTATATAGATTTTTCTTATGCTAATTTGGTAAATGCTATTTCTGATGCGATAGATAAGCAGGCAAAAGAAGAAGGAGAGAGTTTCTTTACAGATACTAAAACTAATATATATACAGATACTACATCAGAGTTAGATTTTGATGAGTTAATGAGTAAATGTTCAGAAATTATTACTTCACTTATAAATGGTAATTCACAAGAAATTTTTGAATAGTTTTATCAGCCTCGTATTATTCAAATTACTGATAAATATTTAGGTAGAGGACAAAAAATGAGTCAATGTTCAAGAGAACAAGTTGAAGCTCTATCTCTTATTTTTGACGATTTAAAAGAATTAGCTGTTCTTAAGCCTTAATATAAAATAAAGAAGGTCAAAGAATTTTTTCTTTGACTTTCTTTTTATTTTATGATATAATAATTATATGAGAGGACAGTGAAGAAAATGCACAAAGTAAAATGTTTATATTGCGGCGAGCAATTTGATAGAGATCGTGAATCAACTAAACAGGTTAGCGCACGTAGATATGCACATCTTTCTTGTTGGGAAAAACATATGTCCGAAATGACTCAAGAAGAAAAAGATATGAATGCTTTTTTTGAATATACTAAAGAATTATTTAAAGAAGATTATAATTATTTACTTACAGTAAAACTTGCAGAAAGATACATAAAAGAAAATAATTATACTTACAGCGGAATGTTAAAAACACTAAAATGGTATTATGAGAAAAAAGGCAATGACATATCAAAAAGCAATGGTAGTATAGGCATTATCCCTTATATTTATAGAGAAGCTATGTTATATTATTATAGTTTATATCAAGCTCAACTTTTAAATGAAAAGAAAGATATAAATTTATATTTGGGCAATAATGTTAGAGAATTTATTATTGAATCTCCAAGGGTTGAAACAAGAATGCCGCCGCTATGGCTACAGGAGGATGAAGAAGATTGAACTCAAAATATTATGATGTTTCAAGTTGTATGCAGGTCATAGGAGATGTATTTATGGAACCTTCTCTTTTAGATTTGACTGATAAATATAATTTTCACGAAGAAGATTTTGCACAAGAGTTTCATAGAATTTTATTTGGTTCAATTTATAATCTTCATCAACTTGGGGCAAAAGCTATTTCTATTGAAGATATAGAAAAATATTTGGAACAAAGACCAAAAAAGCATGCAATATATAAAACAAATAAAGGTTCAGAATATCTTGAAAATATAAAAGAAATGTGTCAACTTGCATCTTTTGATTATTATTACAATAGAATGAAAAAAATGACTTTATTCAGAATGTATAATAAAAAAGTTGGCATAGATTTATCTTGGCTATATGATCCAGATAATGTACTCGATATAAAAAAGAAAGAAATTCAAGAAGCTTGGTTTGATAATACTTCTATTGGAGAAATTGCGGATTTGATAAATTCTCGCATAGACGAAATAAAAATGAAGTATGTTGACAATTCTGAAGGAGGGCTTTTCCAAGCAGGTGATGGTGCAGTTTCTTTGCTTGAAAGATTAAGAGAAAAGCCAGAAATTGGTTATCCATTATTTGGTAAGTTAGTAAATGGTGTTCATAGAGGGGCAAGACTTAAGAAATTTTATTTAAGATCTGCTGCAACTGGCGTAGGCAAAACAAGGTCAATGATTGCGGATGCTTGTTATATTGCTTGTAATAAATTATATAATCCCGCCACAAAACAATGGGAAGAGAATGGAACTCGTGAACCTACTCAATTTATTTCAACAGAACAGCAAAAAGAAGAAATCCAAACAATGATGATCGCTTTTGTTTCTGGAGTAGATGAAGATCATATTTTAAAAGGCACTTATGAAAATGATGAATGGGAAAGAGTAATTGAAGCCGCCCATATTATTGAAAAAAGTCCTTTACATATAAAAGAACTGCCAGACTTCTCTTTACAAGATATTGAAAACACAATTAAACATGGTATTCGTCAAGAAGGAATAAGATATGTATTTATGGACTATATTCATTCAAGTATGAAAATATTAAGTGAAATTAGTTCAAAATCTGGAGTTAAAGGATTAAGAGAAGATAATATTCTTTTTATGATAAGTGTTCGATTAAAAGATTTATGTAATCAATATGGAGTATTTATTATGTCTGCTACTCAGCTTAATGCAAGTTATATTTCAGCTCAACAATATGACCAAAATCTTTTAAGAGGAGCAAAAGCAATAGCAGATAGAATTGATGTGGGTATGATTATGTTACAAGTAAGTCAAGAGGACACAGAAACATTAAAAACTATTGTAAACTCAATGGGAATAGAGATGCCTACTATAAAAATTTCTGTTTATAAAAATAGGGGCGGCAGGTATAAAGACGTTCTTTTGTGGTGTAAAGCTAATAGGGGAATTTGTCGTATTGAGCCTATTTTTGCAACAAATTATAATTATGAATTAATAGATATAGAAGATTTAAAAATAAAAATAACCCCAAGAATAGAAGCATCTGCTTTTTAAAGGAGGAAATTATGGAAGAGATCACTTGCTGCAAAGAATGTTCTTGTTATAATTTAAAAAATGAATGGTGTGATATGTTAAGCGTGCAACTCCCGCCAGAAATGCATCCTTGTTCAATAGTGGCTCCAGAAAAATATCATCCTTTAGGATATGGAGAATATTGTCCAAATGGATGGATTCCTGGAGGAGGCACTGAATATCATGCAAAAATATAAATATGATAAAGATTCATTAAAAGAAAATCTTTCAATAGAAGAAGTATTTGATTTAGTTGCGGAATTAGGTGGGGAGCCAAAAATGAATATTGATTCATTTGTGGCTCGCACCATTTGTCATGGCGGTTCAAGCCATAAACTTTATTATTATAATAACACTCATTTATTTCATTGCTACACAGAATGTGGAGATGCCTCTTTTGATATATATGATTTAATTGTACGAATAAATAGGCAAGCAGGGAGACTTAATTTTACAACGGGACAAGCAATTGTTTTTATAGCAAAATATTTTGGATACGCAGATAATAATTTTGAATTTGAAGATACACAAGAAGCTCTCCCTGATTGGAAACTTATTAACATATATAAAAGAAGTAAAGAAAAAGAACCTCAACAAAAGGTAGAATTAAAATTTTATGATGATAAGATTTTAAAATATTTGCCAAGACCGCATATTCTTCCTTGGGAAGAAGAAGATATAACTTGTGAGGTAATGCAGTCTCGTGGCATCAGATTTGATCCTCTAAATTATGGTATTGTAATTCCACATTATGATATTAATAATAATTTAATTGGGATTAGAGAAAGAACGTTAATTAAAGAAAATGAAATTTATGGTAAATATAAACCTGCTTATCTTAATGGAAAAATGTATAATCACCCTCTTGGCTTTAATTTATATAATATTAATTGTAGCAAAGAAGCCATAAAAAAAGCTAAAACCGCAATAGTATTTGAAGGTGAAAAAAGCTGCTTAAAATATGCGTCATACTTTGGAATAAATAATGATATTAGTGTTGCGTGCTGCGGCAGTAATTTAATTAATTATCAAGTTAAGCTATTAATGTCTATTGGAGTAAAAGAAATTATTATTGCATTAGATAAACAGTTTCAAAAAGTTGGCGATGAAGAATGGACAAAATGGACTGCCAAATTAAAAACTATATATAATAAATATGGCAGTTATGTGAATATAAGTTATATATTTGATTTAAAAGATATGTTAAATTATAAATCAAGCCCTATTGATGAGGGAAAAGAAAAATTTTTACAACTGTTTAAAGAAAGGATAAGAATTGAATGAAATTTAAATTAATCAATCAGCCAAACAAATGTTATTCAACAGTTGAACAAATATTGATAAATCGTGGAATTGCATAGAAAGATGTTCGACATTATCTAAATTTAAATGACAATGATATAAATGATTATAAATTACTTGGATAGGAAAATCTTAAACAAGCCGCTATTACTTTAATATCTACAATTAAAAATAATAAATAGGCTTGTATCATAATAGATAGTGACTGTGATGGTTTAACTTCTTCAGCCTTGTTAATTAACTATCTTTATTCAATTTTTCCTACGTGGGCTACTCACAATTTATCTTGGGGAATGCACGATGGGAAACAACATGGATTAAAAGATTGTATTGATAACATTGAAAAAAAGAAGTTTGCATTAGTTATTTGTCCAGACTCCGCAAGTAATGATTATAATGAACATAAGAAAATTAAAGACTATGGTGGAAATACAATAGTATTAGATCATCACTTGGCAGATAAAATTAGCGAAGATGCTATTATTATCAATAATCAATTATCTAATTATCCGAATAAAGAACTAAGTGGCGTGGGTGTAGTTTGGCAATTCTGTCGTTATTTAGATAATTTACTTGGATATAATAATGCAAATAAATTTCTTGATTTGGTAGCATTAGGCCTGAAACACTTGGGCTAATATATCTTTTCCGTTTATCAGCGGGGTATTTATTTATTATTAAAAATTTTTTTGGACAAAAATAAATAAATGCTAACGGGGAATTCTTATATATCATAAGAGGACATGATGATATGATGAAAATCCCGTGGGAATCAAATTACATCATCCTCATAAATAGTAAAAAGTGAGGAAATAAAAATGAAAATAAAATTAAAAGATCTTGAACCTCATGTTAGTGGAATATATAAACTAACATATCCAAATAATAAAATTTATATTGGACAAAGTAAAGATATAAAACGTCGAATGTATGAACATAATAATTTTAATAGATTAAAAAATCATTTTAATTCACCATGTGATTTAGCAATAAAAAAATATGGTAAATTTGAAGAGATTGAAATTTTAGATTTATGTCAAACTCAAAACGAATTAAATTAGAAAGAAAAATATTGGATAAAATTTTATCAATCTAATAAAAAACAAAAGGGATATAATTTAACTTAGGGCGGAGATGCTTCTGTTTTTTCAGGAGAAAAATCTCCAGGAGCGGTCTTTTCTAATAAAGAAGTTTTAGATATAAGAAAAAGAAGATTTTTTGGGCAAAGAAAAAAAGATGTATATCAAGATTACAAAAATAGAAGTTTTGCAACTTTTGAAAATATTTGGTTAGGTCGTGGATATCCAGGTATTGGAACAGAATTTTTAATTAAAACGGGCGAAAAAAGTCGTCAAGAATATTCTTCAATAGCAAACTCTGGAGAAAAAAATGGACAAGCTAAATTAACTGAAAGTATGGTAAAACAAATTAGAAAAAGATATGACAATGGAGAAAGTCCAATTTCTATCCAAAAAGATTTTTCTTGTGTTAATGTTAATTCAATTCGACGTGTATGTAAAAGAGAAACTTGGAAAAATGTAATTTGAAGCCTGTATCGACTATCCCTTAGGTTGAAATGCTGGGGAGTAGGATTGCTATTGATAAGCAGTTAGGTTTTAGGAAACGAAGCCTATGAAAACCGAAAGAGATATAGTAATAATATTTTAATATTATTATTAAAAGATAGTCAGTGCTAATAGAAATATTAGAATAACACGATGTGCAGATATGATGAGTTTACACTCTTTTGAAACCCGTTATTTAATTACAAAAGGATTTAGAAAAGAGAATATACATAATCCTTTTATAGAAGGAATGATTGAAAAAAATAGCTTTCCTCTTACTAAATCAGATTATGTTTCTGCCGATGAAGAAATGGCTTGCACTTCTATGGGAGCCGCATTTTTTATTGTGCCTTTTGTTAATGCTATGACTCGCAGTGGGACTGCCGCAGAAAAAGAATTATTATTTGAATCTATGCTTGAAAGTGCAGCTTATACAAAAATTTTATCTAACAAAAGAGGACATAAACAGGGTGAAATGTAGTCCTTATTAGCTCAAGCACTAAGAACTGTAACAAATGTTAAAAATAGACAAACAAGAGCAGAAGATGCTGGTATGTCTTTGTTAGAATTAAAAATAAAAGAAAATGATTTGTTAAATCATAAAATTCTTTTATTCTTGCTCAATCCTAATGAAATAGAGCCTAATATTCGAGGACTTGTTGCAAATAAAATGATGGCAAAGTATCAAAGACCTTGTTTAGTATTATCTAAAACACCAAATAATACCTATGAAGGTTCTGGGCGCGGCTACACAAAAACTGGAATAGAAAGTTTTAAAAATATATTAGAACAATGTAATGTTCCTATTTTATATATTCAAGGCCATGATAATGCCTTTGGTTTTGGTATTGAAGCAACATTAATCCCATCTTTTATAAAACAGATGGATATGTTATTAAAAAATGTTTCTACTGAGCCTTTATATAGAATTGATTATGATTTAAGAGAAACTGATCAATGCCAACAAATTATTTTAGATATTGCGGAACTAAATGATCTGTGGGGGCAAGATGTTGAACGTTCTTTTGTTAATATGAATTTTAAAATCACTACAACCAATTTTGAGTTAATGAAAAGTAACACTTTAAAATTTACCTTGCCAAATGGAATATCTTTAATTAAATTTAATGGTTCAGAAGAAGAAATAGAAACATTTAGTCTATCAAGTGGTTATATTGAAGTTAATGCTATTTGTAAATGTAATGCAAATAAGTGGAATGGAAATATATATCCACAACTTATGATTGAAGACTATGAGATTGTAGATGTCGCTAAATATATATTTTAATCAATTTAAAGTTAAATTAATTGCTCGGGTGGTTTATGACCAAAATTTCAGAATGAAAGATGGGTTTGGAATTTTTTAAATCCATTTTTCATTTTTTTGATTTTTCTAATTTTTTATGTTATAATATGGTATATAAAAGAAGGAGAGAGTGTAGTATGCAATTAACAAAAAAGCAAGAAGAAGGTTTAAAAATTGCAGTAGAAAGACATCGTTCAAATGAAAAGTATGTAGTTATTAGCGGATATGCTGGTTCTGGTAAATCAACTCTTGTTAGATTTATTATAGACGCCCTTGATATAGAAGAATGTAAAGTTTGTTATTGCGCTTTCACTGGGAAAGCTGCGGAAGTGCTAAGAAAAAAAGGAAATAAAAATGTATGTACTTTACACAAATTATTATTTGAACATATTCCAAGAGCCGCAGGTGGTTTTATTAGAAAGCCTAAATCTACAATTCCCTATGATGTTGTAGTAGTAGATGAAGTTTCAATGGCTCCAAAAACATTAATGGACTTATTATTTTCTCATAATATTTATGTTATTTGTTTGGGCGATCCAGGTCAGCTGCCTCCAATAGATAAAGAAGAGGATAATATGTTACTGCAAAACTCTCACGTATTTTTAGATGAAATTATGAGACAGGCACAAGAATCAGAAATTATTCAATTAACAATGAAAATTAGAAACCACGAACCAATTAATTTTTCAAAAGGAAATGAAATAATGGTTATTCCTTACGCTGAATTAAATACTGGAGTTTTAGATTGGGGTGATCAAGTGCTAACCGCGACAAACGCAAGAAGAAAAGCAATAAATGAAAAGATGCGGTTAATGAAAGGAATTGAAGGCCCACCGCAAGATGGCGACAAAATAATCTGTTTAAGAAATTATTGGGATGACTGTTCTGAAAATGGAGATGCACTTGTTAATGGAACTATTGGCATTTTAAATAATAGTTTTCGCACAAAAAGATATTTACCTCGTTTTATTGCAAATAGATTTAATATTGAATATTTTGATGTTTTAGCAGGGACTATGATTGTTCCAAGTGCAATAGATGATTCTAAAATAGAAGATTTATATGAAACGCTTGAAATAGATTATGAAATGATGCTAACAGGTGAAAAGTGCTGTGATTGGAGATTGTCTTATCAATTAGGAAGATTAAGAACTAAATATGGAGAAATTGTTCCAAAAGAATTTGATTATGCTTATGCTATTACTTGTCATAAAGCTCAGGGTTCTGAGTGGAATAAAGTTGTGGTTCTTGAAGAGCAATTTCCTTATAATAAAGATGAACATGCAAAATGGTTATATACCGCCTGTACAAGAGCAAGTGAGAAATTAGTATTAGTGAGATAAAAAACAATGGAATAGATAAACGTTAAAAGTCAAATGACGCTATCATTTGACTTTTTTAATTTTTTATGGTATAATTATTATATAAAGACTTAAAAATGGAGGAATAAATAAATGAAGAAGCGCTTTGAAGTTCACAGTCACTCTGAATATTCTAATCTTCGTTTATTGGATTGTATTAATAAGATTCCTAAACTTATAGATAGAGCAGTAGAATTAAATTTAAGCGGGATTGCACTTACAGATCATGAGTGTTTGAGCGGACATCCTGAGGCAAATTTTTATGCAGAAACAATAAGAGAAAAATATCCTGATTTTAAAGTGGCGTTAGGAAATGAAATATATTTAACAGAAACAAGAGAAAAAGGTCAAAAATATTATCACTTTATTTTAATAGCAAAAAATAAAGATGGATATAAAGCGTTAAGAAAATTATCTTCCAACTCTTGGCTGCAAAATTTTTGGGACAGAGGTATGGAAAGAGTTCCTACATTATATGGAGAACTTGCGGAAATTGTATCTCAATATCCTAATAGTTTAATTGCAACAACCGCCTGTATTGGTGGGGAACTTTCTTCAAAAACTCTTGAACTTATTAAGGCTGAAAAGCATATTGATATAGAACAAATAGAGCAGCTTCAAAAAGATATAACAAATTTTGTGTTATGGAACAAAGAGTTGTTTGGAGAAGACTTTTATATAGAGTGTGCACCTGGTCGTTCATCTGAGCAGATAATGGTCAATAAAAGATTAGTGTCAATAGCCAATGCATTTAATGTAAAGATGGTTATAGGCACAGACGCGCATTATCTTAAAAAAGAAGATAGATTTATTCATAAGTCTTATCTAAACTCAAAAGGTGGAGAACGAGAAGTTGATATGTTTTATGAATATTCTTATCTTCAAACAGAAGAGGAAATTAAACATAATCTTATTCCTTCTGAATTAAGTTATGATGATTTAGTTGCGACATCCGAAGAAATTTATAATAAAATTGAAAACTTTAGTTTAAGACATAAGCAAACCATTCCTAAAGTAGACGTTAAAAACTATGACAAAGTGGACTTAACAAAAAATCCAAATGAAGAAGAATATCATTTTGTTCAAGATTATCCAACTCTTACAAAGCTTTTAAACTCAGATAATAAAGTTGAAAGATATTGGGTTAATGAATGTATAAAAAACTTATGTGAAAAAAATCAATATACATTTTATGATTTAGTCGATTCAGGTTACCAGTATATGAAAAGACTTGATGAAGAAGCCGAAATTAAAAGCATTATTAGTCAAAAACTTGAAACAAATATGTTTCTCTATCCTGTTACACTGCAACATTATGTTGATATGTTTTGGGATTGCGGAAGCATAGTTGGTGCGGGCAGAGGCTCTTCTTGTTCAGGATTGAATCATTATTTATTAGGGGTTACTCAGCTTGATCCCATTGAATGGGATTTGCCTTTCTTTAGATATTTAAATAAAGAGAGAATTGAACTTGGAGATATTGACTTAGACTTGTGTCCAAGTAAAAGACCTTTAATTCTTAAAAAGATTAAAGAAGAAAGAGGTCATAATTTTAATAAAGATATAAATGATGTTAGTAGAAAAAATCTTGGATGTACGTTGATTGCGACTTTTGGAACAGAAGCAACAAAATCTGCGGTTTTAACTGCTTGCAGAGGTTATCGTTCAGATGAGTATCCTGATGGAATTAGTGTTGATATAGGCCAATTCTTAACCTCTCTTATTCCAAGTGAAAGAGGTTTTTTATGGCCATTAAAAGATGTTGCATATGGGAATGAAGAAAAAAATAGAAAACCTATTCAAATGTTTTTGTCAGAAATTAATCAATACCCTGGATTATTAGATATAGCAATGTCTATTGAAGGATTAGTTAATAAAAGAAGCAGCCACGCAAGTGGTGTTATTTTGTTTGATGAAGATCCATATGAATTTGGCTGTTTTATGAAAACTCCAAAAGGTGAAGTTATTACTCAATGGGACTTACATAAATGTGAAGCTTGTGGTATGACAAAGTATGATTTTCTTGTAACAGAAGTTCAAGATAAACTTGCAGAAACTATTAGACTGCTTCAAAAATATCATAAAATATCTGACTCATTAACATTGAGAGAGGCTTATGATAAATACCTCGCTCCTAATATTTTACCAATAGATGATAAAAAATGTTGGGAAGCATTAGGAAATAATGAAGTATTAAATGTCTTTCAGTTTGAATCTGATGTAGGCTCTCAGGCAGCGAAGAAAATTAAACCTACAAATATGTTAGAACTTGCGGATGCTAATGGTTTAATGCGTCTAATGACATCTGAAAAAGGAGAAGAAACTCCTATGGATAAGTACATTAGATTTAAAAATAATTTAGACTTATGGTATAAAGAAATGGATAACGCAGGATTAACAAAAGAAGAGCAAACAATATTAGAGCCATATTTTAAATCATCTTATGGGGTTCCGCCATCACAGGAACAGCTAATGAAAATGTTGATGGATGAACATATTTGCGGTTTCTCTTTAAAAGAAGCTAATGCCGCAAGAAAAATTGTTGGTAAAAAACAAATGAATAAAATCCCAGAACTTCATCAACAAATATTAAATAAAGCAAGTAGCCCCGCACTGGGACAATATATATGGAAGTGTGGAGTGGGACCACAGATGGGATATTCTTTTAGTATTATTCATGCACTTGCATATTCTTTTATAGGTTTTCAAACTTTATATGTTGCAACTCATTGGAATCCCATTTATTGGAATACAGCTTGTTTAATTGTAAATAGCGGTTCTTTGGAAGATGCAGAAGAAGAAATAGTTAATATATATGAAGAAGAAGATCCAGATTGTGAATATGAGGATCTTCCAGGAAGAAAAGAAAAGAAGAAAATTAAATCTACTGATTATGCAAAATTGGCAAAAGCAATAGGCAATATAACTTCAAAAGGAATTAAAGTATCATTAATCGACATCAATCAATCAGGTTTTAGTTTTGAGCCAGATGAAGAAAATAATGAAATTTTATTTGGTTTAAAAGGTGTTAATAAGATTGGAGATAATGTTATTTCTCAAATTATTAAGAACAGACCTTACACTGGTATTGTAGATTTTATGAAAAGATGTCCATTAAATAAAACTCAAATGGTTTCTTTAATTAAGTCAGGGGCTTTTGATAAATTAGATGAACATTGGGCAAAGAAAGTTTGTCCTGATCATCCAAGATATGCTATTATGGCATATTATCTTTCTGTCGTTTGTGATATGAAGAAAAAATTAAATCTTCAAAACTTTAATGGACTTATTAATGGCAATTTAATTCCGCCGCAACTTACTAAACAAAAGAATTTATTTTTATTTAATAAGTTTTTAAGAGCATCAAAGAAATATGGACAGTATTATTTATTAAATGATGTTCTATTGGAAAATATCTATAAAGATTTTGGAGATGAAGAATCTCTTAATGTCTTAAATGGAACTGTATGTATTCTTCAATCTAAGTGGGATAAAATCTATCAAAAAGAAATGGATTTTGCAAGAGATTGGTTAAAAGAAAATCAAGAGCAAGTCTTAGATGAATATAATACATTATTATTTAATAATGCCTGGAATAAATGTGCTCAAGGCTCAATTTCTGCCTGGGAAATGGAAAGTTTATGTTTTTATTATAGCGGTCATGAACTCACAAATGTAAACACAGAAAAATATGGAATAGTAAATTTCTCAGATCTTTCATATGATAGTGAAATTGATTATTTCATAAAAAGAAATAATAAGAAAATTCCTATTTATAAATTATATAAAATTGCGGGAACCATTATTAGCAAAGATAACACAAAAGCTCAAATTACAATTTTAACAACAACAGGAGTTGTTACAGTTAAGTTTACAAAAGAATATTATGCTATGTATAATAGACAAATTTCTCAAGCACAACCAGATGGAACAAAAAAAGTTCTTGAGAAAGGTTGGTTTAATCGTGGTACGAAAGTATTGGTTACTGGTTTTAGACGAGAAGATTCTTTTGTTGCAAAAACTTATAAGGCTACATTATCACATCAATTATATAAAATAACAAGCGTTGACAGGTTTGGCAACATTCAACTTGAACATGAACGTGCGCAAGAAAGGATAGATGAAGATGTCTTCTAAAATAAAATTAATTGCATTATTTGGAGAATCTGGAACTGGCAAAGATACAATTCAGAAATGGTTAGTAAAGAATTATAATTTGAACGGGTTGGTGTCTTACACCACCCGTCCGCAAAGAGCGGGTGAAAGCAATGGAATTGATTACTGTTTTATTGATGAAAATTTCTTTCAAGACTTAATTTCTCAAAACAAATTGCTCGAATACACAATCTTTAATAATTGGTATTATGGAACTCCTTCAATGGACTTAAAACAAGATTGTGTAAACATTGGAGTGTTTAATATTATGGGTATAAATAATATTAAACTTGCATTTAAAGATACAATAGATGTTTTACCAATTAAAATTAAAACAAGTGATAAAACAAAACTTTTAAGAGCACTTCAAAGAGAGTCAAATCCTAACTGTTCTGAAATTTGTAGAAGATTCTTAGCTGATAAAAAAGATTTTAGATATATTCCATTTGAATATGAAGTATATGATAATAATACAGACAATGATGAATTTTATGGTATATTAAATAGACCACAAGTAAAAGCATTTCTTTAGGCTAAAAATGATTAATTTAATTAGTCTATTTTTTAATAATAGAGTAAGCCTAAAACTATTTATATAATTAGGAGGAAATATTATGATTTATGTAATTAAAAGAGATGGTCGAAAAGTTGCCTTCGACACAGACAAAATCCACAAAGCAATCTTGAAAGCTTTTAAAGCAGTAGATGGAGTTATTACTTCTTACGCCGAAACAAAAGCAGAAAATATAGCCAACTATATAGAAGGTTATTGTGAAGATTAGCAAGAGCCTTTATCAATAGAAGAAATTCAAGATTTAGTAGAATATGGATTGATGTCAACAAAAAGAAAAGATGTAGCTAAAACTTATATCAAATACAGAGAAGAAAGATCAAAAGAGCGTAGTTGGAACTCAAAAATGATGCAACTTGCCAAAGAAAAACTACAAGGCAAAAACATAGAAAATCAAAATGCTAATGTAGATGAACATTCTTTTGGCGGTAGAAAAGGTGAATTTGACTCAATTGTTTTAAAACAATTTGCATTAGATAATTGTATGTCAAAAATGGCAAAAGAAAATCATTTAAATAATATAATTTATATACACGATTTAGATTCCTATGCAATAGGGATGCATAATTGTTTATCAATTCCATTTGATGATTTATTTAAAAATGGATTCAATACAAGACAATCTGACATACGACCTGCCAATTCAATTAATACCGCTTTTCAATTATTGGCGGTAATTTTTCAAATTCAATCTTTACAGCAATTTGGTAGATTAAAAACTGCCTGTTAAACCTTTTCCGTTTCATCAACGGGGTATATATACACTAAACAAATGGTATATATGCTAACGGGGAAACCTAAACAGAAATGCATGGTAATCCCGTGGGAAAATAATTATTTAATCTCAATAATCTCCTAAAAGGAGATGATATATTTGATAATTTATAAAATAATAAACAATATAAATGGAAAAGTGTATATTGGATTGACTACCTGTTCTTTAGAATATAGATGGAAAAGACATCTTACAGAAGGTAGAAATAAAAAGAATAAAAAACATTTATATAAATCTATGAGAAAATATGGATTAGAAAATTTTTCTATTGAACAAATTGATTCTGCTAATAATTTAAAAGAATTGGGAGAATTAGAAAGAAAATATATTAAAAAATATAATTCTCAAAATTCTAATAAAGGATACAATTTAACCGCTGGCGGAGAATCAAATCAATGGGATGCAAATCCTGCAGCAAAATTAACATATGATGAAGTAGTTCAAATTAGAGAAATTTATGCTATGGGTGAATTAAGACTACAAGAATGTTGGGAAATGTTTAAAGATAAAATTTCTTATTCTGGATTTCAAAAAATTTGGGATGACATTACATGGCAAGGGATAATGGATGGAGTTTATACAAAAGAAAATATTGAGCTTCATAATCATCAAAAAGCTAATCCAGGAAGTAAAAATGGTAATGCTATATTAACAGAAAAATAGGTTTTAGAAGCAAGAAAATTTTATGTTAATCATACATTACAAGAAACTTTTGATAAATATGGATAGAACTATTCAAAAGATGGATTTAGAGGGGTTTTAACAAGAACTTATTCTCATATCCCTATTTATCAAAAAATGAAAAAACAATGGATATTAAATAATGAGATTATTGATATAAATAATTATAAGCCTGTATCGACTATCTCCGAATCGGGAGAGTAAGATTGCTATTGATACGCAATTTGAAATGGGTTTTGCGAGTTTTTAACTCGTTAAGATATAGTCAGTCCCTATGGAAACATAGGAATCGACGGGTGTTTCAGCAACTCACTTAGATTGGACAATGGTGCCTTATGTAAGAAAATCATTTTTTAAACATTATATAGACGGTTTAAAATATGTGGCTAAGTGGGATAAAGAGTCTATTAAAAATGAAAAAAATAGTAAAATTAATTATTTAAATTTTACTATTAATGATATTGATTTTTATGAAATACAAAGTGCTTTTAAATATGCACTTGACATGACAAAAAAAGAACTAAATCAAGCGGTAGAAGGAATGTTTCATAATTTAAACACTCTTCAATCAAGAAGCGGAAATCAACTTCCTTTTACTTCAATTAATTTTGGAACTTGCACCCTTCCCGAAGGAAGAATGGTAATTGAAGCTATATTGCAAGGAAGCATTAAGGGAATAGGAAAATTTCATAAAACTCCTGTTTTTCCTTGTAGTATTTTTCAAATAATGAGTGGAGTAAATAAAGAACCAGGAACCCCAAATTACGACTTATTTAGATTAGCACTTAAATCAACCGCAAAAAGATTATATCCAAATTATGTAAATTGCGATTGGAGTGGAAATGCTGGATATGATAAAAATGATCCAACTACTTATATGTCCACCATGGGTTTAGTAGCTTAACTTAGCTCATGTAAAACCTTTTGAACCTCGCCCGAGGGTGTCGCAAAACGCGGCTAACGGTTAGGTCCCATTGGGATGAGACCGTGCTAAGATTCATTATAATATTCACATTAAATAAAGGAGAAAAATGAGAGGATATAAATTAACAGATCAACAGTCTATTAATATGTTAATAGATGAAATTGATAAAGCATTAACATTACCTAATAATTTTGATGAAATTATAACTCCATTTATAAATAAAAATGTGGATATACAAAATAACAAATATTCAAAACAACAAAGTTTATATCGGTCAAACAATCAGACCAATACAAGATAGATTTCATCGTCATATAAATGATGCTCTAAATAATATTTTAGACACTCATTTTGCAAGAGCTATTAGAAAATATGGAAAAGATAATTTTATTATTGAACAAATTGATTAGGCTCAAACGCAAAATGAATTAAATAAAAAAGAACAATATTGGATACAATATTATAATTCAGTTCAAAATGGATATAATGAAACCGATGCCATTTCTAAATGCGGCGGGAATACTTATCAATCAAAAACTGAAAAAGAAATGGAAGTTATTAAAGAAAAAATTCGACAAACAAAATTAGGTGCTAAAAACCCTATGGCAAAGAAAATAAAAAGAATAAATATAATTACTAATAAAGTTGACATATTTGATACAATAATTTCTTGTGCTAAAGCTTGCGGAATTAAAAATGGTAAAACTTCTATTACAACAAGATTAAATGGACAAATAAAAAGTCCTTATAAAAATACTTGGATTTTTGAATATTATAATGAATAAAGTGTATCGACTATCCCTGATGAATGTAAGGGAGTAGGATTAGAGATAGGCACTAATCCGAAGCGAAAGGCTATCTTATGAAAAGATAGAAGATATAGTCAGTGCTGATGGTGACATCAGATAAACACGTGCAGAACAGCAAACGGTTTTGATATAAATGCAGAACCCGGTGTGAATCCACAGCGTAAAGATGGACGAGGTAATATTTGTCCTGTAACAATTATTCTTCCTACCTTAGCAATGGAAGCAAAAGAAGAAATTTTATCATGCGTAGATATTGAACATGATAAGGATATAATTATTAATGGTTTTATGAATTTACTTGATAAAAAAATTCACGAAGCAAAAGATATGCTTATTGAAAGATATGAATATATTATTTCTCAAAATCCATCTTCTGCTAAATTTATGTGGGAAAATAATACTATGGCAGGATATATTCCACAAGCGGGAATTGCAAGCGCAATGAGGCATGGAACATTGGCATTAGGTCAACTGGGACTTGCAGAAGCTTTACAAATTTTAATTGGAGAAGACCATACAACAGAAAAAGGAATGGAGCTTGCAAAACAAATTGAAGAATTATTTTCAAAGCGTTGTAAAGAATTTAAACAACAATATTCATTAAACTTTGGAGTTTATTATAGCCCCGCTGAAAATTTATGTTATACTGCTATGAAAAAATTCCAAAAACAATATGGAAGTATTCCAAATATAAGTGATAAAGATTTCTTTACTAACTCTATACACGTTCCAGTTTGGAAACAAATTGATCCATTTACAAAAATAGATATTGAAAGTCAATTAACTGGCTATAGTAGTGCAGGTTGTATTACTTATGTAGAATTAGATACATCTATTTTACACAATATAGATGCCCTTGAAACAATAGTAATATATGCTATGAATAAAGATATTCCTTATTTTGCATTAAATATTCCAAATGATTTATGTTTAGATTGCGGATATGAAGGAGAAATAAATAATAAGTGCCCTGCGTGCGAAGGCTCTAATATTCAAAGACTTCGTAGAGTTACAGGTTATTTAACCGGTGACTATAAAACTGCTTTTAATCTTGGAAAGCAACAAGAAACAGAAATGAGATTTAAACATTCTACTTTACTGACTAACTTTAAGGAGGATAATAATGACAACCAGAATAGTTATTGTAAGTCCATCTAAAGAAAGAGCTATTAAATATTTAAAACAAGAAATAGGTAAAGACATTGATAGATTTGAGATAAATTACAATGAAAAAAGCTCAGAATTATTAAATATGGGTTGGGTATGTTTTACTTGGTTGAAACCTGACTGGAGTGGACTTGGATTTAGAGCAGATATAATTTATGTCGATGAAAATTTTCCAATATCATAGAATATTTATGATGCTATTTTTAGACCTATGCTTATGGGATATCATAAATTCAGATTAAAGGAGTCAAAGAAGAATGAATAATAAATGGATAAGAGCAGCTATTCCCGCCTTACTAATTCACATTAGTGTAGGAACAGTTTATTGTTGGAGTACATTTAAACAAGCAATAGCTGAACAAATTGGAATGGACTCATTTTCGGTTGGATGGGCATTTTCATTTGCAATTTTCTTTTTAGGGATGAGTGCTGCATTTGCTGGCAAATTTGTAGAAAAAAATATTCATCAAAGCTCATTAGTAGCTTGTATATGTTTTTCTGTTGGAATGATTGGAACTGGATTAGTTATTCAGTTTTGTACGGGATGGCTTGCCCTATTAGGAATTTATCTATGCTACGGCTGTATAATGGGAATAGGACTTGGAGTTGGCTACTTAACTCCAGTTAAAACTCTAATGTTATGGTTTGATAAAAACAAAGGGTTAGCCACAGGAATAAGTATTATGGGATTTGGATTGGCAAAAGCTATTGCTACTCCCATAATGAATATTCTACAAGAAAAATTTGGCGTTGCCGCAATGTTTTATATATTAGGTGGAATATATTTTATAGTAATGTTTATTGGACATTTACTATTGCAAAAACCTAAAGGTTGGGTAGAACCACAAATTGAAAAAAAACAAAATATTTTATCAATGTTTAAGAAACCAGAATTTGTTGGAATTTGGTTAATGTTCTTCTTAAATATCCATTGTGGATTAATGATTATATCATATGAAAAACAAATCCTGAACCTTGTATTTGCAGGCTCTATTGCATTAGCTACTATTGTTAGTGTGGTTCCTTCTTGCACAGCAATTTCTAATGCGCTTGGCAGAATTGGATATTCTACAATTTCAGACAAATGTAAACAAAGAAATACTATTTATAAAATTATTTTTATAAGCAGTATTGTTGTATCAATAGCCATGTTTGCTTTTGGCTTTAATAATATGACTACTCTTATTTTTGGAATACTAACAATCGTTTATTTATTAGTTGTTAATGCAGGTTATGGCGGAGGTTTTTCAACTTTACCAGCCCTCTTATCTGAAAGATTTGGTATGACAAAAATTAGTCAAATTCATGGACTTGCTTTATCTGCTTGGGCAGTTGCAGGTCTTACTGGAAATAACACATCTGAGATTATCTTAAATACAACAGGTAATTATCAAGTAGTATTTGCTGTTGCCGCAGGCTTATATATTACAGCTTTATTAATATGTATATTCTTAGTTAAGAATAAGAAAGAAGTCATTAATTAATGAGACTTGCGGGAATGAATAAAAATGACTTTGCTAATGGACAAAATGTCTGTGTTTCATTATTTGTGCAAGGCTGTCCTCACCATTGTAAAGGATGTCATAATCCTGATACTTGGGATTTTGAAGGAGGGGTTCCAACCCCCTCTGACATTAGAGGACAAATAATTAAAGCTATCAGCGCTAATGGTATTGAAAGAAATTTTTCTATTTTAGGCGGAGAACCGCTATGTAAAGAAAATATTGAAGGTGTTGATAATATTATTACAGGCGTTAGAACAGCATATCCGCAAATAAAAATTTTTTTATGGACAGGATATACATTAGAAGAATTACAAAGTCAGAGTGACAATAAATATATACAAAATATACTTAATCATATAGATGTGTTAATAGACGGAAGATATATAGAAGAACAAAGAGACATTACATTAGAGCTAAGAGGAAGCACAAATCAACGCATATTATACAAAGGAATTGATTTTTAAAAAATTTTTTGTTATAATATAAATAGAGAATAAAGGAGAATTATAAATGAAAGTTCGTATTCCAGAGGTTTCAAAAGATGATTCATCAAATAAACATGAAGTTACTTTAGGAACACTTTATGAAATTAATAAACAAGCCATTATATCTCAACCATTTTTAAAACAATCAGAAATTGATAAAATTAAACCTAAGCTTGAAGAATGGTTTAATTGGACATTAGATGGGTATGCAATGCTATTATGTAGAGAACGATATGATTTTACTGTTTTTCATCTTTACGAAAAACAAAATCCAAACCCCCCAAAGGTAGCAACAGAAGAATTAATTGATGTTTTAAAGAATCGTGGGAAAATTCTTTCAATAGAAAAAGATACTACCACGATTAACAATAATGCTTGGGAAATTTGGATAAAAATTGGAAATGAAGCATTTGCTTACTATTTGTTCGGTTGTGATGATTGGGTAATTGAATGTTAAGGAGATAATAAAATGAAGAAAATAGTTGGTATTTTAAATCCATTCGATGCGACTCAATCTTTTTATTTTTATGAAGATGGCAACCGCATTGATAGACTTAATTGCACAATAGACAAAATTCCATAGTCATTAGTAACTTTTGCAAAAAAGTATGAGATTACAGACGTTGATATATCTGGTCCTTCTTTCTTTTCACAGGGAATTGTAAAAGAAATTCAAAAATATATGACAACAAAATATAATCAAAATATATTAAATATAAAAATTATTTAAAGGAGAAAATAAAATGTCAAAATATTTAGTTAACACAGTAGAAACCTTTAGAGTTGATTCAGAATCAGAAGCAAAGCAGTTTATTGAAGATTTGGCAAAATGCGATGGAGACGTTGTAAAACATTCCATCGAATACAAGGAACAGAAGTCAAAAGGAGAAGTAATACAGTCTTGGTATAGAGTGACTGTGAAACGTTGCTTTAATGACGAGAAAGATCCTTACACTTCATATCAACTTCCTGAAGATAGTCCATTCTAATCACTAAAGGAGAACAAAAATGACAACAAACATAAAAATAAAGAAATTAAATGATTTAGCAAAACTTCCTACAAGGGGAAGTAAATATGCGGCGGGTTATGATTTATATGCGGCAATTGATGCGCCCATTTCAATTCCTCCTCATACAACTGTAAAGATAGGAACTGGATTATCCTTTGAACTTCCTCGTGATACATTTGCTGCTTTATATCCTCGTTCAGGACTTGCAGCAAAGCAGGGGCTAAGACTTGCAAACTGTGTTGGAGTTTGTGATAGTGATTATCGTGGAGAGTATATTGTTGCATTACACAATGATTTAGATGACGCTCAGCTTGTTGAACCAGGTGCAAGAATTGCTCAAATGGTATTATGTCCATATATTAAAATGGAATTTATAGAAACAGACACGTTAGAAGAAACAGAGCGTGGAAGTGGCGGTTTTGGTTCTACTGGGGCATAAAAATAAAGGCAGATGATTAAATCATCTGCCTATTTTTTATTCCATTTTTACAGGTTCATTTGTACGAAAATTTCTTCCACCATTTGCATAGTTTGCAAAATCAATTACTGCTTTAAATTGTTCTGGATCAAATGATTCAACAATTTTAGCGGCGGCCTCCGCATTTGAGGGTAAATCTTCAATAAGATTTGCAATAACCCCCGCAACACTTGATTTACTTTTTTCTAAAGTTGCTTTTAATTCACAAATTTGATCAAATAAATCATTAAATTCATTTTCATCAACTGCTTCATAAAACAGTTCAAAGAAACCATTGCTCTTTAACGTGTCATAAAGTTTAAACTCATCTTCTCTTTGTTTTTCAGTGAATGAAATATTTGTATACATATATACTAAATTCAATTCAAAATAAAGATTTAATTTAAACTCATTATAAATATTACCTTCTAATGATTTTTGTAGTGTTACCATAAGTAAATCATATTTATCTTGTGCGGGTAAATATTTTAATACTTCTATTTTATTTCCACAAAAATCAAATGTATTAACCTAAGTTTTAGTTTTAAGTTTCATATTTGCGTATGATACTTTCATTAGATTCGCTCCTTTTTCTCTTTTTTATTATTATATCATAAATTTTTTGAAAAGTCAAATTTTATTGATAGATGCCTTTTTAACTTCTTCTGCATACGCCTTCATAATTTTATGTAAATGTAATTCTGCATGAATTGTTGTTGCATTAATATCATCATTAATGATTCTTGACCTTAAGAAAGCTGCAGCAGGACTTTTTGTTGCGGAAGCTCTCTTATAAGAAGGATCGTTTACTTTTGTTACGTTTCCTTTCGCATCTATCTATCTCCATTGATTTGCAAACATCCAATTATCGTTAACCCTTAGAGTTTTTGGACCTCCTAATTTGGCAGCTCCATTTTTTTTCTTCTTGCTGGTCTATCTATATGAATCGTTTCTTTCAAAGTATAAATTAATATATGAATCAATATCCTTGGACGAAATATTTATTTGATTTTGAATAAATTTAAATAATTTTCTTACTGACACTAATTCTCCATTAATTAATAAATAACTTGAAAAATCTGGATTATTTTTAGATAGGTCACTTCCTGTTGAGAATAATCTAAAAAACTGTCTTCTTAAAACGAGATTTTTAAAATCCTCTGAAATTCCACTAAAAGTTAATAAATTATATACATAATATTTATTCTAATCTGATAATTTTATAGCTTCAAAAAACTCTTCTAAAGAACCTCCACTGCCCAAATTTATATTCATGGTTCCAATCCCTTTTTCAGCTCCGGCAATATGAAAATTCTCTCTTTGATAAAATTTAATACTTAATTGTATTGTCATTGATATTGATTTTTCTTGCTAATTAAATTTAACTTTAATATCTTGATTCTAATAAGTATTATCAGATTTATAAGTATTTGTTCCATATAGTGAATGAGGAACAGTCTTATTTCCTGTGGGAATATTTTTTAAAATAATATCCTTAGCAATTGCATCCGCTTTCCACGTAGTAACTTCTGCAAGCCCAGTAGAAACATAATTATTTTTAAATTGTTTATTAAACGTTTTCGCAATTTTATAATATTCATTATCATCTTTTATGTTTGCAAGCTCCTTTAAAGTATTTAAAAATCCTATATAATAATTTAAAGCCTGTTGATATTCAGATTTAGAAAACTTTATAAAGTCAGGAGAGGAACGTAAATAGTTTTCCATACCTTCTAAAAAATTATTTAAGTTTGATGATGGGGATCCCATTAAAGACAATTTAGATTCATTGTTTTCAAGCGCTTTATTTAAAAATACATAAAATAGATCATTTTTTTTTCTCTGTCCTTCCTACATTTTTTCTGTTAAAGTATTTATGCATTTTATAAATGTACTTAACTCTTTAAAACTACCCTCTGTAATATTTTTAAATTGAATCGCTAAATCTTTTACATCACCGAAATTCTCTTGATAGTATTTATGTGCAGCAGACCTATCTTGAATTATTTCTTGAAACCGTGTACCAATTGCCTCATCTAATTTGTCAAAAAACTAATCTTTACTACAGTTAAAATAAATTTTTAAAGCCTCTAAATCATCTTTTGAAAGTCTTTCCTTCATAACAGTTTCATATAAATCCATCGCTTGAGAATTGTTTTTTTCTAATTCATTTGCCTTGGAAATAATATTGTTATGTGCATATGTAAAAACATTTTTATCTTCAAAAACCTCTTTTGGATGAAAATGCTATTGTAAGTAATGAACATATGCATATTTTTTATTCTATGCTGGGTCAATAGATTTAAAAATAGCATTTGAACCACTACCTTTATATCCTAAATTTGACCATTGACTTTTTTTAAAATTCACAAAAGCGGTATTAAGACCTCCGCGGCTCCTTTTCATTTATATAACTCACCTTCTTATAAATAAAAGCGGTAAGTTTTTTCTTACCGCTTTTATATAAAATATTAGATAACTGTTATAACCATTTCTTTCAAAATTTCTGTTCCATTCTTTGAAGCAATAATATGAATCATATAATCTTCTCCATTTAAAGCTGTTGTAGTAGGAAGTGTAAATGTATTATTACTTAATTCTACTAATGTCCAAACATTTGAAGAAGCTTTCTTCATTTGAATTGTATAATCTACTGTTGCGCTATTTTCAGCTGAGAATGTTACAGTAGTACCTCCATCAACTGATATACCATTTCTAATTTCTAAATTATCTGCGCCTTCTAATTCACCAAGATTTTCAAATCCTAAAGAAGTTCCACTTACAGAATCTTCAAAATTTTGAACTTTAGCATCTGAATTTTCATGTTTAAAGATACTTTCTCTGTCTGCCTCTGCCTCTGTCACATCATCAACAACTTGAATTGCACAAAGAACTTTCTTCTTTGAATTAAAATAAGTATAACCAGGCAAAGCATCCATAGTAAATGTGAATGTACTTGGATCTCCGCTTGATGCCATTGAGAAAGTAAAATTAGACTGAATTTTAACATTTGGCAATGTTAAATTAGCAGGTAAATCTTTACCATTATCTTGACGTCTAAATAAAGTATCAGCTTCAACATAATAATATCCAGCAAAATTTTCTGCATCAATTTGAAGCTCAGAAACAGTAGATGATGGTTTTAATACATAATAATCTACCATAACAGTTTTTCCACGATAACCGTTATCAGGAACTGAAATATGTTTTGTTCCAGATAGGCTACATCCTGAACAAACTCCACCAGTTAAATCTCCACCCTCATCAACTTCTAAAACGTATAATGGAGCAGTTTCATCAATCTGCTCAGTTGGCTCAAGAGCATTGTTAAGGTTAATATCTCCATCTGTGCCTACAAGAGCCATAGAAGTTTGATGAAAATGAATCATTTCTGTACTATTGCCTTTTATTAAGCCTGCGCCAGATAACATTGCAAAACTAATTGGAGATAAAAGTGCATCTTCAACAGTAAATGTGAGAGTTTTCTCACCCTCCCAAGCGATTAGACGAGCATTTCCTCTACCCCCAGTAGCATATACTGTTGTAGCAGCGCCTTCAACTGTTGATGTTTTTGCTGAATCAATGTAAAAAACTGGTTGACCTTTTTGAAAAGTTTTATTACCAATTTTTTGTGCTTGTGTAGCTCTAAAAACTACATTACATATTTCACGAACACCAAATTTCATTTGGATTTTCCTCCTTATGTTTTTAATTATTTTTATTTTTTGAATGAATATCTTTTAACCAGTCTGGTTGTTCATCTAAGCCAGTAGCTCCGGCAATTTTTAAATCAAACCATTGTCTATTATTATATAACAGCATAAAACGAGTATATTCATCCATTAATTGATAAACAGTATAATCCATAATTTCTAATATACTTTTATTTTTTCCTGCCGCCAAAATTGAGATATATCTATTTAATAAATTTATATCAGAATCATTTAAAGACCCCAGCTAAGCCCTCTTTTTTTGACCCTATTTAATTTGTTCTGCAATTTTTTCCGCAAGTTTTCCACTTGGATCATACTATTCATTTGCTAATTTTGTTAACCAAAACATTTCTTTTACAATGCTTTGTAATTGCAAAAAGCTTTTATCATTTATAATATAAACTTCCTATGTTTCATCGTGTATTAAATTAATAACATTATTAGTAAAATTAATTTGATACCCTGGAAAAAGCATAAATAATATATTAGTAAAATTATTATAAGCTTTTTTCCCCTCTGAACTCTCATTTTTTATCATTGTTAATAATAATGTTAAATTAGAAAATCTTTCTAATGCTTTTTGCTAAGACTATGCTAATTTATTTTTAAAAATTTTTTTATTAAAACCTAATAATTCACAACTTGTCCAAAAAGAAGTCTAATTCATATATGCAATCTCTTTTAATTTTGGCTGATGAATTGTTACTTGTGCCTCTGCTAAAGGAATATCATTACCCGATATTAATAATAATTTATCAATCATCTTTTTCAATCCAGTCATGCTAACTTGGCAACAAATCATCCGATCCATGAATCGCAGAATAAACTAGTGAATAACCTGCCAAAGTTGAATCTAAAATTATTTCAGAACAATTTTCAAATTGAAAAGTTCCTATTCCAGATAACTTTGCATTATTTAAAATTGCATCTATATAACCACAAATTTTTATGGGACGTACTCTAAAATTTCCTATATCCCAATATTCTGTATTACATATAACTTCTATAAAGACATTACAATCTCTAAATTGTGGATTAGCTCTATTTGGATTAAAATTATCAAAAGAAAATAACAAATAATTTTTTACTTCACTATGCTATTCAAAAGCAATCTTTGGAATTATTCGTACATATCCCTATTCTTTCAATTTAGCTAAGCTCATATCTTTAATTTTTTTCTAATAAATCTCGTTGTTTTTTGCATCAATACAATCCTTAGTATTAATAACTAATAGTTTTTTTAACATAGTGCTATAAGGTTCACTTTCAATAAACAATTTTCTTAAAATTGTTTCTAAATCGTTCTAACAAGACAAAAAAGATGAAGTGAACTCAAGAGGACTAAGTGCTAAATTTTTTTTCATGTCTTGTTTATCTCCTTGTATCTCAAAATTATAAAGCAATAATACTAATGGGCAGGACAATGTCATTTAAGTTCTAAACTCTATATATTAAATTACATTTACCAATTTTGTTAGTGAAATTTAATCTTACATTTTTCTAACTGCAATGTAAATCAATTTCTCTTCCATCATTTTCTTGTAATATCCATTTTCCATTATTTGCATTATTAATTGTATAAATTTCAGAACTATATTGAGGAACTTTTATTAATCCACTAATAAAAGGTAAATTCTAATCTATTATCTCTTCTTCTGGCTGCTGTTGTTCAGCAATTTCATCTTGAATTGAATTTTCAAAATACTAATTTGCAAAAACTTGAATAATTCCATCTCCAAAATAAGGATTTACTCCAGCAATCTCCCATGTTTTTAATTTGTCAAACCTCGGATCAGATATCTTTATTTTTGCAAATCTTGTCAAATACTCTTTAGTATTTTCATCTGCTGTAATATAAAAAACAATAGAGTAATTCAACGTATTCCAAACTATATCTGATCTAATTGATCTCATATTTTTCCATTCTATTTCAGATTCAACAGGCCCTCGAATATAAATCCAATATTTATTCTTTCCTATTAACGCCTAAGCTTCACACTTTCTAATCTAAGACCTAAAATAAGCCTTTTCATCAAGAGATTGTAAAAATACAAGCCAATGTGTTCCGGTATTTTTCTAAATAAAAACATCTCCAGGTTTTATATTTGTTTCGACTTCTCCCTATGTTCTTTTTCCAATCATGGGCGCATTTAAACAAATATCTTTATATGGAATAGATAAAATTTTATTATCATAATCTGGAATATTTTTATCCGGATTAATTAAACATCTAAATTCTTTTCCATCTTGTAAAATTATCGTTGCGGCTTGATATGAATACAGTAAAGCCCTTTTTAATGTTCTCAATTTATTCTAAATCATTCTATTTTGTTGTTTGGCTCCACCGCAATAATTTATTCTTTTTTCTAATGTTTTTAAAGACATAATTTATCTTTTATTATATTCACTAAATTAATACACTCAAAAATAGTCCTTCTATAACAAGAAAAATCTTTATCATTAGTCAGCGAATATAATCCTTCCAATTTATTAAATAATATTAAAAATGTGCTTTCATTATTGCCGCACTATAACAATCGGCACATTCCTACTAATTCCTATATTAAAGTCTATAATGGCTTCTGCCAATCTTTTTTCTATTCTCTCATTGGTAAAAGCTTATAAATTTGATTGATAAAAACTTGGAATCGTTGAGCAATAATATTATTGTCTATATTTAAATTATATTTTAACGTCATGCTTATCAATTCCCCATCTTTATATACTTGTTAAATTACGCAATTGTCCAAAAGTAGAGCGCATAATTCCAGAACTATCTTTTTTACGTCTTTTATATAGTCTTTGAAGATGAAATCCCTCTCTCTCATAGTCCTTTTTTAATTGCAAAATTTTATGCATATGATTTGCTTGCGAGGTAAATTTAAAATCTGAACCACTATATTTCATACGTGTATTCTAAACACTGGCCAATTGCTGTCCAAGCCATTCGACAATCATATATGTAGCAATAATATTGATCTCTTCATGAGTTAAATTGCTATTAAAATAACCCTCATTATATAAAATTGCCTATACTTGTGTATAATTACTATCTACCCCTTCATACTGATGAACATCGCTAACCTACTCAATTTCATAGTCAGTCAAATCTACTCGCGGAAACTAAAATTTTTCAACAGCAGATAGTAATAATTGTTCTAATATTTGATATGTGTCTAATTCATTAAGTTCCAAATACATATCATCAGTAATTTTTGAAAGGAAAGATTCATATACTAATGCAAAATTTGTCATTTCTTTCTCCCTTTCATCTATGTAAATTTTTATTTATTTTCAGGTTTATATCTGCGACCACTTGGTGCAACAGTAGTTGAAGTTTTTACTCTTCTTTGTGGAGCCGCCTTTTTTTCGCTTTGTTCGGTTTCTCCGTCATATTTAGTATTTTTTATTTCAATAGCTTTAGTTACATCAAAGCCAAGCTTATTTAATATAGCTTGTCTTTTGTTCATATCATTAAGCGGAAGCTATACCGCCATATCTTTAATTAAATCTTTAATCCCCGCAGGGGCAAAATCTAAACAATCTAAAAATTGATCTAATGAACCAGTTGTCATTAATTTCTTTATATCTTCTTTAGAATAAAAATATTCCATTTCTGGCTCTTTATGAAATAATTTTTGTATTGCTTCTGTATTTTCAATTTCTAAATAATCTGATAAAATAGTTGAACCACCTGGAGTAAAAGATAATCTTTCTAATTCTTCAAATGCAACTTCTTTTACTTCATTGGGATAAAATTTTCTATTTATTCCCATTTCTGATACTTTATAACCAACCATTCCACCATATTTATTTTTAACTCTAATTTGTGTATCTTTTTGAATCATAATTATACTCCTTTAACTCCGTTATAAAATTATGCGGAGGTGGGGCAAAATCTGCCCCAACCGCATTTTTATATTATATTAATGATTAAGGTGCTTCAAAAGGAAGAACTTCCTTAACAAGTGATGTATTTTGATATACACAAATACCAGGATTAATCATATATGTACCTACACCAAGTTTTTGATAAGTCTGAATCTCAGTTGACCAGTCTCTATTATCAAAAGATTTAACTTGTGCACTACCCTCAAATGCAACTTTTACAGGTTTCTCAGCGCCAGTAGGAATAATCCAAGCATAAGATGGATCAATAACTTTTTCAGAATTTGTTTCATCTGTGAAAGACTGAGGAAGAATAATTACTTGATGTCCCTTATAAGAAGTAAAGTAACCATTATTCCAGATTTGCTCTTTCATACCATCTGACCATATAGAACTATCTGCAGGAATCATAGTAGCTGCAAATTCAAATGTACAATAAATTGTACTCTTTCCATAGGCATCTGCAATAGTTAAAAGTTTATCCATAGCATCTGCATCGAAAGCATTATAAACTACTTTGTTTACAGATTTAATATCTGAAACTGCTGCAACAAGAGCTTTAGCAATTTCACGATAAACAGCTTCATCAAGACCTTCAAGAACTAAACTATAATAATCATTTAGTGTCATACGGCCATCAAGCATTTCTTCCCATTCTATTCTTGCAGCTCCGCCGTAAGCAGCTGTTGGAACTTCCATTGAATATCCATCAAGCTTGAATACTTCATATCTACCTGCAAGTCCAACTCTTGTTACGAATTGCTTTGCACGTTTCTTAGAAGCTTCACTAATTTTAATTTTATAAACAGGTCTTGTACCTTGTGCAAAAGTCTTAACATCAGCAAACTGTCCATAAGCCTGAAGAACTTTTACAGGAAGAACTTCTGTTAAACCTACTTCAAGAAGTGTATAAATAAGATTTTTGTTCTCTCTAAAATCTTGTGGAGTAGCGCCAAGCTCATTTAATTCTTTAATAAAAGTTTTATCTAAAGCATCGGCTGAAAGATTGTTGCCTTCAAAAGAATAAGAATGAGAAGGATCTACAGATGCTTTAGCATTAGCTCTTGCTAATTCAATTAGTTGTGCTTTATTTAATGCCATAATATTTTCTCCTCCTTATTACTGTATTCTTTGGATTTTAAATCCAGGCTGTCCATCAGGCATTGTATATACCTTTACAATTTTCCAAACCATACCACTATTAGGCTTACTATTTGCAACTGTCAAGAAACCAGTTGATGTACTTGGAGCAAGATATGCGCCAACTACAAGAGTAGCATCAGTACCAATTACAACTTCTGCCTCATCAGATGTATTAGCAACTGCGATAGTATTAGTTGTAATAATATCTCCAACTTCTGTTGCAATTAATCTTGGATAAGCCTTTTTATCTGTAAAATCTGATGCTTTATATACAAAATCCTTATGATTTTGTTTTCTTTCATCATATAATCTTTCTTCATTATATACAAGCATAAATTCGCCTTCGCCATCAAAATTAACTACACCTGCCGCATAATCATACTTAGCAAACTGTCCTTGCTCAAGCTGAGCAATAGGTGTCACTGTAGTAGTAGTTACAGCGGAAGCGCCTTCGCCTGTTGTAGTAGTAGTTACTGTTGCGGCAGGTAATTGTGCATAAATTCTACCTTCAACAATACCAGAAAGATGATTAGGCTCTACTTGTCCATAGCCTTTTCTCTTTATGTTCTCTGCCATTTTTGCGTCCTCCTATATAAATTATTTCATTTCTTCTTTTACTGCTTTAACCCAATCAGGAAGAGTTATATTAGTTTCATCTAAAGAATAGGTCATAATAGGCTCTTCTTTTTGAATTGAGTTTTCAGTCTTTTTGTCATCTGTTGAAAAACTTATTCTCTTATCAAAACAAATAACTGAAAGTTTTGCTTTAATTTCATCAAGAGTATATTTTTCTTTATTCTGAATTACATCTGCTTTATCTTCATCTGCAAGCATATAAAATTCAGAAATAAGTGCGTCTTTCTTCTGATTATCAATTTCTGTTTTAAAAGCAACAAGTTCTTGATACTTTACATTTAAATTATCAAACTTTGTTTTTAAAGTATTATAGCTTTCTTCAAGAAGATTATACTTTTTCTTTTCATCGTCATCTTCTTTAGTATCCTTTTTATCTGAATCCTCAGTTTTCTCATCACTGTCTTTAGCATCTTTTTTGCTATCTTCAGTATCTGAATCTTCTGCACCATCAGAACTCTCATTTTCTTTCTTGTCATCTTTCTTAACGAAATCAGAAGATACAGAACCAGTTTCTGTTGTGTTTTCTGAAGTTTCTTCAACAGCCGGTTCTTCTGTAAACTCAGTAGTAACAGCTGTTTCAGTTTGTTCAGCTTGAGTAAATTCTTTATCCATCTGTCTGTCTCCTTCTAACACATTCTTTAAATCTTGCATCATGCTATAAAGAGTATGTTTAAAATTATCGTCTAAAGTAAAGTTTTTGCTCACATCTGGAGCTTTGATACTTGATCCTTCAAAACAAGGTTCAACATCTTCACCCAAAATGCAAAGCTTAGAAATAACTGCATCTTCTATGATGTAGTAGTCAATCCCATCTGCGTAGTTTGCTTGCCATTGTCCTTCAACAGCGGCATCAAAAAGCTCCATTGACTGAGGACGTCCCTACTCATCTTCTACAGGTAAGCTGGATTCTGTGAAAATTTTTGTCCATAGATAACCAGTGGTCATAAGATAAGTACGAGTTACCTTATTTCCAAAAGCATCTTCATCCTCAAAATCTTGAAACCATACTTTTGCATCAGGAGAGACAAAACCATAGGGAAATGTTTGACATTCAAAATGAATGCCTTCATCATCTAAAATAATCTTTTCTCCATGATCTACAAAATCTTCTTTAGTATTTTTATAAAAGCCAACAATTGGGGCGCCACGAAGCTTAAATCCAATTTTTTCAGCAGCCTATCTATCAATATAACTTCTGTTTCTATTGGCTCCTAAATAAAACACTTTTATTTCACACTTAGACATTAAAGGATTTATATCTAAGGGTTGAAGATTTAAAAATTGTGGAGAATCAATAGTAGCAACTGACTTGTGCATATAACTATTTCTCCTTTTCTAAATATTATAAAAAATTACATTAATATTTTAACGAGGTTTACCCAAAAAATTTTTAGTATTTTTATTAGTTCATGCTTTCTCTATTAGCAATGGTTTTAGCCGATTTTTCATCATTAGCTTTTTCAGGTCTGCCCGCCCCATTTTTATCTTGAGAAACTCCATTTCCATTAGTTTGTCCAGGGCTTTTATTTTTATTAAGAACTTCTGCATTCATTGTGCTTGACATTAATGGTGGAATAAATACATTAACCAAATCAAGAATGTCATTTTCAAAATAAGCATTTGCCAAAATTGCACTTTGAGTTTGTCCAAGAGCAATTTGAGGCAACATTTTTGAATACCCTAATTGAGTTTGTTCTTTATATAATTTTGCTAACTATTTATGATTATAAATAGTCGTTGGTAAAATTTGTGCTCTAAAATACCATTTTTTTGGAGATTTATTAAATTTTTCTAAAATTATGTTTAAAAAGTCTTCAAATTGTTGAATTAAATTCCACATAGAAGCTTCATCATTAAGAATTGATTTTTCAAGAGCAATATTACCGTCAGTATTAAACTGCATTTGAGAAACGCCTGCTTCATTAAATACGGCTCTCTCAATTTTTGCTAAATCATCTTTTGTGGTAGTTGTACGATTATCTGCCATTGTAGCTACTTCAACATCCGCAAAAGTTGTTAATACATCAAGCCCAATAGCCTTAGACAACATTTGAACCGCATTGTTATGAAGTTGTTGAGCTTCATCTACATCAAATATTAAATCTCCATTTTTATCTATTGGCATTTTTTGAATAATAATTTTTAATAATTCTTGTGCCATTTTTCTACGGTCAAGGTCTTGTGCTGCATCTAAATCTAAAATTGCAGGAATGACTGAAATAAATGGAGGAAAGTCCTAACCATTTAAAGAAAATTTTATTACAGAACCAATATCTAATAAATACCAGCCACTTTCATCTCCTGGATAATCTCCAGGCAATTTACCTTGTTTAAATAATTTATATCCCTTTTTAAATTCTGGAGGAAAAATTTCTAATATACGATTTTTTAATTGCTCATTTGGGAAGGCAATATCAAAATACCTCATATTAAATTCTACAACTGGTTTATTTTCTACAAAAAAACGAGTTCTACAAAATTGCGGAGGTAGTTCTTGTAAAGCAATTTTTGAATTTGTACTAATTATATATCCATAATAACTTCCATTTCTAACTACTTTTAAAGCAATTTCACCAAAAAATTTTTTTACTCCAAAGTTATCCATATATTTTAAAGCATCTTTAAAAGCTAATAATAATTTATCTGCTTTGACACTATCAGATGGGTAATATGGAGTAATAATCCAATCGTATCTATACATATATGCCATATATCTACATAATCTTTGATAAATACCACTAATTTTATAAAAATAATTAGAAATTTCTCTCATCTTTTGAATATCTCCACGATGTATAGCTTCTAAAACTTCTTTTTTATCTGCTAATCTTGGACTAACTTTTTTTAAGTCCCCCAACTTTAAAACCGCATCAGAGAGATAACGTGCGCCCACTTTTATTTTTGAAAAATCAACAGGCACAAAATCTTTATTCATAGATGATAAGCTATCATTAGTTACCATATCAAAACCCTTGCTTTTAATATAAGCCATTCTACGGTTTATCAAACTAAGATACCTTCTTTCTTAAATTTATAATATATCTGCGGCTTCCATAATATAATCATAAGTAACAATGCCTTCATCCCAATACGGAATAATTACCAATTTAATTCCATGTTTATTACAATACTAACGTTTTCGCATATCATTAAATTGCTGTTTTCTTAGCCCCGTCATTCCGCCAAAAACTTCCTTTGGCTAATAATGTTGAATCCCTTGAAACTAAATTAAAAATTCTAAATTATTTTCATCATCAAAAACCGCAAAATCAAATCTTAATGGACGACCTGTTTTACTTACTAAATCTGGAAAAGAATATTCCTATTGAAATACCAATCCAGCTTCATTTAAAATTTCCTCAATTTTAATTTCTCCTCTTGAAGCGCGCATAATATAATTCTCCTTTTCTAATGTAAATAAAAAATGTTTATTTCTATTTAATAAATTTTGTCCTTATGTAGAAGAAAATAATAAAAAATCTGCTATATTTCTTTTTTTTCTTTTTTTACTTAATTCCTCTTCATATCTAATATAATACAATCCATAAACAAAAGCAGAGAATTTATCTTTTTTAACACTTCTATTGCTTTGTTTTAAAATAATATTTATTCCTTCATTTTCCTATACAAGATTTAACATTTGTTCTTTTAAAATTGACGTCAAAATAAATGGTCTCAAATACTCATTTCTTTCATCTATATTCATATTTTGCCCCATTTTAGTAGACATTAATTTTGTTTTTGCTAAACTTTCATCTATTAAAAATCTTATCTTACCACTAAACATTTGTGCTTGTGCATAGCTATATGCCTATGTATTAATTGGTGCATTAGCTTTTATTAAATATAAAATATCTCTCTCTGTTTCTGGGGTTATATATTTTTTATAATCAGGATATTCGTCAGTGTTATAAACCCCAAGAGGTGGCAAAAATTCTCCATCCTATGTTTCTTGGGCTTTTATTAAATAATCAACCAAGCCAACACCTACATTTTCATTCTATATAAGACGCTACTCTTATATACGCTTTCGCTGCTTTATGTTTCCATAAAGATTAGACTATATCATTTTCTTTTCCGCTTCGAGTAGCAATCGCTTCTACTCTACTCTCTTTCGAGATAGTCGTTGAACCTTTGT
>JAEEGL015680908.1_pt1 | contig 81936 bp, 109 predicted proteins | sample 9134231 | NCBI WGS metagenome assembly JAEEGL01 (sample SAMN16246548, study PRJNA631951) | gut metagenome | biome: gut microbiome; feature: rumen; material: fiber-attached | host: Bos | place: Iran: Karaj | collected 2018-10 | reverse complement strand
GACGTTAAGAAGAAGTTGGAAGAAAGAGACGTTATGATTGAACAGAAGATTAAGGATAAAAAAAGCGGAGTAAAGAAGGGCTTTGATTCTTCGGTGAAGAAGAATGAGGAAGTTGAAGATGAGGATGACCCTTTTGCGTAAAAAGGAATTTCTATTTTGATTGGTACACATATTGGCAATAATTAATTTTATTGCCAATATGTTTGTCTAAAAAAAATTATAAAAATGAAAAATAATTGTTGACTTTAGCAATTAAATATGATATAATATAGAAAATCGAATTTTAAAATAAATATTAAGAAAGGAATTTACACTATGGCTAAATTTAGTTATGAAGAATTGTTGAAGCAAGAAGTAAAGTTCGATGATGGAATTAAGGGCAAGAAGATTATGCTTTATGGTACTAACGATACTGGAAAGACATATCAAGCGTGTCATTTTCCTAAACCTTTACTTATTATGACTGAAGCAGGTGGTTCTGCCGTTAGTTGTCCTAAAGTAGACTGTACTGATAAGTGGTCAGAATTTAAGGACGTTGTTGACGATATCTGTAAGAATGTTGACAAGTATAGAGATATTCTTCAGACAGTAGTTATTGATACTGCCGAGAATCTTGTTAAACTTTCAGAGAGAGCAATCTGCAATGAGTTTGATGTTCGTGATTTGTCAGAGATTACAGGCAAGCAGAATGGTTACAATCTTGCTAGAACAGATTTTCAGACACAGATTAACAGACTTACGGCTAAAGGTTACACTGTAATCTTTATTTGCCACGAAGAAGTAGTAGAAAAGGAAGATGAAGTCACTGGCGAGAAGTTTAACTTCACACAGCCTAAAGGAACTTCTAATGAGAAGTCTTCTATGAGAATGTTGAGAGATTTAGTTGACTTCTGTATTTACACAAGACCTAATGGTATTGATGCAGATACATTTGAAACTATTCAGTCAACAGGAATTTGCAAGAGAACAAAGAACGTATTTGCACGTTCAAGATTTGCAATTCAGACTATTGTTAATCCTTTTAATGCAGAGAATGCTATTAAGGCAATCGAAGATGCAGTTAAGAAGTCGGCAGAGATGGAAGGTACTACAGTAGGCGCATCTGCACCCAAGAAGCAGATGACAAAAGAAGACTATTTCGACTTAATTAAGCCTTATGTTAAGAAGTTGATGAAGGTTTGTGGTGAGGAAGTTACTGCAATCGTTGAGTCTGCACTTGGCGAAGGTCGAAAAGTTACTAGTGCAACTGATGATGAGTTAGTTAAACTAGATAATATCTACAACAATCTTGTTACAAAGGCGACACTTCTTGGAGTAGAAGTTAACGAAGATAATGTAGATTAGTACGCGACAACGGAAAGACAATCTGTAAATAATTGAAAGTAAAAAAAGAGTAAGAAATTACTCTTTTTTTATTGACAAAAGAATTTATTTATGATATAATATCTCTATCAATAAAAAGGAGATTATGTATATGAGAGATTTACCTAGAGATATTACATATTGTCGCAACAACAGTTGTACAAAGAAATGCGAAAGAAATTTAATTTATCACGATTTTAGAGGTTGCGGTATGTATTCATTGTCTAATTTTGAGACAGTAGAAACATACAGTGAAAATTACTGTCCGTACTTTATGGAGTTAAGGAAGGAGAAAATTGATGAAGAATGAGATTGAAGAAAACAAAAAACTAATCGAAGAATTACCATTCCTTAAACCTACAGATTGGTTGGGAAATGATTTAGAAGATTATGATTATAGTTTTACTTTATTAGATGAAGCACCTAGAGGATGGAGAAATTTACAAATTAGATTCTTCAGAGAGATTAAGCCGTTGCTTGTTAAGGCTAACTATCTTGATAAATATAAAATCTTGCAGAGCAAGGAAAAATGGGGAAGTTGGCGACTATATGATGGTGGCTTATCTGAAGAAATATTTGAAGAATATAATAAGATATTACAGAGATATGAATTTGAATCAGAAGAAACTTGCATACTTTGTGGAAATAAAGCAAAGATGACATATGTAGGTTGGATATGCCCCATATGTGAAAAGTGTTGGAATGAAAGAGAATACAATCTTGATGTACCTTATGAGAAAGCAATAAAGCATAAAGGAGAATAATGATGGGAGTATTTTTATTTATTACAATGTTATTTGGCAATATTGCTTTCTGTCATCTTTATACAGACTTTCTAAACAGTTTTCTATCCGAAGATAATATGATGGATAAAGATGAATATATTGTTGTACTTGTATTTAAAGCGATTGCTTGGGCTTATATTATTATGTTGCCATTAATTGCATATAAAGGTATTGCAATGGATATGAAGACATTTTATATTTTTATAGGAAATATATTATTGAATATGTTGTTTACAGATTCTATGAATCACGGCAATATTGGGCTTTTAACAAAGCAGATAATCAATACTATTCAAATAATCGCTACATTTATAGCAATATACTTTTTTAAGGAGTAAATATGGCAACAGTAAAATGTAGATTTTGCAAAAAGGAAATTGATAAAGATACTGCTTATAGTGTTGAGTTAGGTAGATATTATTGTAATGAAGAACACAAGCAGTTACAAGAAAATAAAATTAAATATAAAGCACCTAAAGTTAATAAAGATGGCGAACCTAATGATAGACGAATGCTTACTGATTATATTCAAGAGCAGTTTGTTAATGAAGGTTGGGATAAGCACGATATTAATTGGACTTTAATGATGGCTCAAATTAAGAATATCCAAAAAGATAATCCAAATCTAAATTATAATTGGATAAGATATTGTCTTTGGTATTTAATAGAGATAAAACATCAGAATTTATTTAATAATGAGTTTAATGGTTCTATTCTTAATCTTGTGCCGTTTACTTATAATGAAGCATATGCCTATTATAAAGAGTCAAAGAACATTAAAAAAGAACTAGAAAACTATACGGAAGATACAGAAAGAAAAGTAATATTTAGAACTAAAGCAGAAAAAAGAAAATCTTGGGAAGAATTATGATTGACTTTTTAACAATTATGTGGTATAATAGACTAAATATTATGGAAAGGTGGACAAATAATGTTATATGATGAATCATCGGCTTTATTTGTACTAGGTTCTCTATGTAATGATACATCGTTATTAGACGAAAAACACCCATTAACAAAGTATGATTTTAGGTGTAAAGAGTTTGATAAGGTAATCTTTGTAGTTATTAAGACATATAAAGAACACGGAGCAAAATCATTAAGTGCCGAAGACTTTGTTGAATTTTTAAAATCATATCCTACGCAAGAACAGATATTTGAGGATAATGATGGTATTAACTTTATCAACACGATAAAGGAAATGAACAAAGAAGAAACTTATGATATCTATTACGAAATAGTCCGTAAGTTTTCTCTTTTATCTATGTATAAGGAAAGACATTTTGATATTTCAAAGTTTTATGACGAAACAATAGACAGTGCAAAAGCATTAGAAGAATTTAATAAGTATACATTAGATGATATAATTAATTATTACGAAGGTCAAATTGCAGAGATTAAAAAAGAATTTCATATCAAGAATAATGTTGAAGAATATGTAGCAGGCACAGATTTCGCAGAAATGAAAGAAATGTTTAAAACAGAGCCACTTCTGGGGGCTTCATTCCAATCGCCTTATATGAATAGTGTATTTCGTGGAATGTATGGCTTCTTATTAAGGGGCGCAAAAAGTGGCGGTGGTAAAGCACAACCTGTTGATACTATAATTCCTACACCTATCGGATATAGAAGATTAGGTGATATTAAAGTAGGTGATTATGTATACGATAGACTTGGAAAACCCACTAAAGTTCTTGGAGTGTTCCCTAAAGGAATGTTGGACTGTTATACTGTGAAATTAGCAGATGGCAGAACTACACAGTGTAATGACGAACATTTGTGGAGTTATTATGATGTATATTCTCGCAAAAAAGAAAATCGTAATCGGTTAGTAACTAAAACTTTAAGAGAAATTATGCAGTTATCAAATACTGTATATATTCCTACTAATAAAGCAATAGAATACGAAGAAAAAGATTACGCTATTGACCCTTATGTAATTGGAAGTTTTTTAGGCAATGGTTGTTGTACTAATAGAGTATTAACTTTATCTAGCAATGATGAAGAACAAGTTGCCAATGTTGCAAAATTATTAAATTCTAAATATGTAAAAAGCGAATATAATTATAATTGGTTTTTTATTGATGATAAGACTGAAGATGATAACACAAATAGAATTTATATTCAGACAAAAACTTTATTTGCCAATTACGAAAAAGATATTTGCGTATGTAGTTATGAAAAGAGAATACCTAATGAATATAAGTACGGCTCAATAAATCAGAGACTTGCTTTAATTCAAGGACTTATGGACACTGATGGAACTATTTCTGTTGATGATGGTAGATATAATGCAAGATATAGTACAACTAGCATTAATCTTGCTAATGATTTAATGGAAGTATTAAGAAGTGTTGGTTATGGTTGTTCTCTTTCTAGTAAGAATAGAACTAAAAATGAAAAAGAATGCAGAACCGAATATGTTGTAAATATTTTAATTGATAATTCTGAAAAAACAAATCTCTTTAGATTATCAAGAAAGTCAGAAATAGCAAAAGAGTCTGTTCAGTTTACAAAGAATAGAGACTATGGCAGAATTGGTATTAGAGAAATTGTAAAAGAAGATTATCAAAAGGAAATGGTATGTATTTATGTTGATAACGAAGAACATTTATACTTAACTAATGATTTTATTGTAACTCATAATACTGCTACATCAATCGGTGATATTTGTAAAGTAACTTGTACGGAATATTATGATGAGACTCTAAAGAAATTTGTTAAAAACAAATCAAGAGTGGGCGCAAGTTTGTTTATTAATACTGAAATGGACTTAAGAACTGAACTTGACCCTATGATTATCGCGTGGATATCTGGAGTATCACGTTCACATATTTTAGATGGTAGATATGAAAATGATGAAGAAGAAAGAGTTGATTATGCAAATAAGATATTATTAGAGAGTAAATTATATACAGTTGATGACCCAGAATTTACAACGAAAAGTTTGATTGAGAATATTTCCGATTATGTATTAAATAAAGGTGTCAAGAACGTATGTTTTGACTATGTTCAAAATAATGGCTTTGTAGCAAAAGAAATATCAAGTGAAACCAAAGTGCCACAGAGAGAAGATATGGTGCTGTTAACACTAACAGATAGACTTAAGCAGATACAAAGAAAATACGGAATCGGTTTAATATCAAGCGTTCAAACGAATGGTAATGAAGATAATTATACATATCCTAATGAAAGTTGTTTAGCAGGCGGAAAATCCCAAGTGCGTAAGACAGATGGAACTTATATAATGCTTGAGCCTACAAGTAAAGAACTTGAACAAACCAAACCGATTTGTGAAAAGGCTTTAAGTGGTAAGTTTGGAATCGAAGCACCTAACAATGTAGTTCACATTATTAAAGGTAGAGGAAGCAAATATCCTAAACATATTAAGATATTTCAGTATATTGATTTAGGAACTTGCCGAACTTATGATTTATATTGTACGGATAAAAATAACTGTCCTATCAATGTAGAGAAATTAATAATTGAAGAAGGAGATTTAGAAGATTGTTAAAAGACCACAAGGGAATAAGGATATGCAGAAAATGTTACAACTTATGTAATGTTTGTAATTGTAACGAAGGTTTTATTGATGTAGACAAGGGAATGTTATTTATAGTACAGACATTTAATCTAAAAGGTTATCACACGATAGGTTGTTGCGAAGGTCACGAAGTTGAGGAATTATATGAAGAAACGGGCAAAAGAATATTTGATGGTTATATAGCATTTGAAAAAGATTACGATTTTAATATTCCAATTCCAAAAACATTTCAGACTAGATTTGGAACTGATAGATTAAAAAATTGTTTATTTATACAAGCCAAAGATATATCAAAAGAAGAATTTTTAAAGACATTAACAGATTGGGCTTTAGCATTAGATAATTTAGAGGTAGAATAATGAACTTGAGTTTACTAGATGTGACTAAAATTTTAAATAGTAAAGGATATAAAGTAAAGAGTTATAGTATTGGGGACTGTTGTATTTATTTCATAGATAATTATAACTTTCCGTCAATTCCAAAGGGTTTTGTTTATTGTGATGGTTGTATCAAACAGATATTTGATATTAAACTAAATAATAAACAGAAGCAGTATAAACGCGATGTTAAAGTTTTAGAGAAATGGGCGAAAAAATTATAGTTGACAAAAAACCTTTTCTATGGTATAATTTACTGTAGAAAGGGTTTTTTATTATGCTCAACGAAGATTATGAAAGATTAAAAGAATTTTATATTGAAGTAGAAGACAGTTTAACATTAGCAGATTACGAATATTTACTTGAAGAAAATGATTATCATATCTGTTATAGAAAGTCTAATGAATGGCGAATTAAAACTGCGTGTCATAATATAGATATTAAAGACGCGAAACCTAATTTGAGATTTAATCTTGAATCAAGAGTATTTACTTGCTTTAGTGAATGTAGTTGCAGTTATAATATCTTTACATTACTACAGAAGCGTTTAAGTCTCATAGGAAGCCCTAAAACAAGTATTGAAGTATTAAAGTATGTTTGTAACTATAAGGGCATTCCATTTGATTTTAAGACTAAAGAAATTGCGCCAAACAATAAATCTAATTGGAAAAAGATACTAACTAAATATAGTAGTAAGGTTATCGAAAGGGAAAAGGTTGCATTTGATAAGAATATATTAAATCAATTTCCCATTTTGTATCATACCGATTGGTTAGATTATGGAATATCGGAAGAAGTATTAGAGAAATATAATATTAGATATTATCCATATAAGAGCCAAATCGTAATACCTTGCTATGACGTTGAAGGTGATTTAGTTGGAATCAGAATTAGAAATATGAATCAAGAAATTGATATTAAGTATAAGCCGTTAAAGATATTAGATGGCACTGAATATAATTTCCCTACAGATGATTATTTCTATGGAGAGAATTTTAATATTGAAAGAGTAAAAAAAGAAAAAGAAGTTTGGCTTGTAGAAGCAGAGAAATCTGTTCTAAAGGCAGAGACTTGGTTTGGAGATAAAAATATCACATTAGGACTTTATGGTTGTCATTTAAGCGATATAAAATTAAAGAAACTAATTAATGCTAATGTTAATAAAGCAGTTATAATGTTAGATTCTGATTTTACCGAAATAGGCGATAATATACCTTATAATGATTTTGAAAAAAGAGTTCTTAAGATAGCAAACAAATTAAAACCTTATATGGAAGTTTATGTTTGTTATAATAATCTTGGATATGACGGATATAAGTTTAGTCCATTTGATTTTACAAGAGAACAATTTGATAAATTATATGAATCTAAAGAACATTACTCTTGACAAAATATCAAAAATATGGTATAATATTGTATTAGTATAAAGGAGAGTAATATGAAATTTGAGAATTTTGATTTTAATAGTATCTACAATGAATTTGAAGATATAAACTTAATCTCTTATTTGAATAAATTCGGTATAACAGATATAGAGAAGTTTGTATCGGCTAAAACCATTGAAGATAATGAACATTACGAAAACATTGATAAATTTCGTAATGTATTTGAAATGTTCATTAAAGAAAAGAAAATTGAAAAGATGTATACACTTCTTGATAGTGATTTAGATGGGTATATGTCAGGGTCGCTTATTTATTTATTTATGAAAGAATATGCGCCTAATGTAGAAGTTATTGCAATTCATCATAGTGAAGATAATGCTAAAGCACACGGACTTGAAGACGATGAAGTAATGGACTTCTTAAGAAACAACGAACCTAATTTGTTATGGATATCAGATGCAGGAAGTTCTAATGTAAAGGAATGCAAAGAATTATACGAATTAGGTTATACAATTATTATTTCAGACCATCATAATCAAACTAAAGTTAAGGTTATTGATGGTGTTGAATGTAATATTGATGATTACGCTACTGTAGTTAATAATCAGAATGGTAACGTAGAAAACAAATGTGGAAGTGGTGCTTTGGTTACTTGGCACTGTATAGATAATATTGATACTCATATTGCAAGAACAAAAAAGTTAGTATCATATGTTATGATTAGTCTTATTAGTGATAGTATGGATATGAATACATATGAAAACTATACATTTAGTTTTAGGGGAAAGCAAAAATTACACAAGAATTTAATTCCCATAATTGCAGAGTTTAACTATAAGAACAATCAGAGTAACAAAGATTATTCATTTGGTGTTATTTCTAAATGTAATGCCACAATCCGTTTAGGAAGTATAGAAGACAAAGAAAATCTATTTAGATTGCTTGTAGGGGAAGTTACAAGTGATGAATTTGATTCTATTTGTTCAAGAATGTTATCATTGCATTCCGAACAATCTAAACTAGTTAAACAATTTGTAGAGAATAATAAAGAAGATATCGAAAATAAAAGTGATTCTAAAGGATATATCTTATACAAGATTAAAGAGAAGACCCCTTTAACTGGATTGATAGGAAATAAACTTTTAGGTTCTTATGGAAAGACTACATTCTTATTGCACGAAAGAGAAGATGGCGAAGTAGCAGGGTCTGTAAGGTCAAATATAGACGATTTAAGAAGTATATTAAACGAGAATGGTTTATTTAATTATAATGAAGGTCACGGAAACGTATTTGGTACTTCTTATGACATATCTAAAGAAAAAGAAGTTATAGAATATTTAGATACCTTTTTCGCTTCATATAAGCCCCATATTCGCGTGATAGGAACTTATGCAGTAAATTCTATACCTAGTGAGATATTTGAATTGAGAGTGAAATTAGACGCTTTAAATGCGTGTGGTAAAGGTTTAGATATACCACAAATACATATTAAGCCATTTGTGGTAAATGGTGCAGACTTTGTTAAACTTACCCCAAGTGGCACAATGCTATTATTAAATAGTAACGATGAAACTTTTATATTTAAATTTATAAGTAAAGAAAAGCAGAAAGAACTTAATGTAGGTGTTGATAAGAAATATAAAATTGAAATGTTGGGTGAGCCTACAATTAGTGAATATAATGGCGCAAATCAAATAACTGTTAACGATTATGAAGTAAAAGAAATCGGAAGCAGTTTTGACGATGTATTTTAAGGAGAAAAATATGGCAATAAAAGTTTTAATTGGTTGTCCGACTGCAAGAACAATCGGAGTAGAGACAGTTAGTTGTATTCAAGGTTTAATGCAACCTACAGTTTATGTAGCAGACAGTTTAGTATATGACGCTAGAAATACTTTAGTTAATCAAGCAATCGAGATGGACGCAGAATATTTATTATTTGTTGATTCAGATATGGTGTTTGATTTAAATGGACTTCAGAAACTTTTAGATAGAAATGTAGATGTTTGCACTGGCTTGTATGTAGAGAGAAATGGCGAACATAGACCTACAATCTATTCAGATTTAGATATTAGAACAAAAGAAAACGAAGCATATAAAATTCACTGCGATAAGATTGAACCGTTCTTCAAGGTTAAAGGTTGTGGTATGGGCTTCTGTTTAATCAAGACAGATGTATTTAAAAAGATTATTCAGAGATATGGCGATTGCTTTCAGCCAGTTTGTGGACTTGGAGAAGATTTAAGTTTTTGTTGGAAGTGTGAGCAGTTAGATATTGATATTTGGTGTGATTCTACTTTTGAAATAGGTCATATCGGTCAGTATACATATACAATTAAAGATTGGGAAAATAATAAATAAAAAGGAGATGTTATTATGAGGATTCTTTATGACGTAAATGGAAGGGTTTTTGAAGACGAAAATGAAGCAAAGAGATATGAGGAGATTATCAATAAGGACGAATTAGAAAAAATGGAACTTATTGATAAACTTAAAAAGGCTTATAAGGTTTATTGGAAAGCATATGCAGAGTATAGAGATTTATCTGTAGCCTTTATTAAGCGTTACGGAAGTTATGAGTTCTTAAAGATTGATGAAGGATATGAAAAAGAATAAATAAAAATAAAAAAGTGGTTGACAAACCACTTTTTTTATGTTATAATGTCTATATATTATTGAAAAGGAGTAATTATGGAATATATTGAATGCCCTATTTTGTTTAATATAAAAAAGAAGAAAGAACCATTAATCAGTAAAGTCCCTATTGATGAGTTTACTAAAATGGTAGAAAAGAATTTTGATTATGAGTTCATAGGCGAGACAAAGTTTTATCCTTATGAATTGCCAAAGGAAATTAAAGATTTGGATTTTAATATTCTTGCAATCGTTGGTGCAAGTGGAAAAGGAAAATCGACATTACTTAAAGACTTTGAAAATTATAGATTTTGTGAAAACACTTATGATAATTCCAAAGCGATTGTATCTAACTTTTCAGACCCACAAACTGCAAGTTATAAATTATCAGCAGTAGGTTTAAATTCATTGCCTATATGGTGTAAACCTAGAAATGTTTTATCAGTAGGCGAAGGTTTTAGAGCAGATATTGCATTAAATCTTAACTCATATACAATATTTGATGAATTTACTTCTACAATAGATAGAACAGTGGCTAAATCTACTTGTAATGGAATACAGAAGTATATTAGAAATAATGGTTTAACTAATATGATTTTCTGTTCTTGTCATAAAGATTACATTCCGTTCTTGAAGCCAGATATCGTAATTGACCTAGACGAAGAAAAGATTTATGATTGTAGGGGCGAAAAGGTAGTAATTAAAGAAGAAGATGATAAAAGTAATTTAACACCTATTGGGAGTTTTAAAATCTAATGGATAGATATTATTATAAATCTAAAATAAATCACGAAGATTTAAACCTTAATGTGTTTATTTATAGTGGCGATAAAAAAGAATTATGGAATAAGTTTAAAGAACATCATTATTTAAGCGCAGATATGAATATGGCAAGTACTATATTTGTATGTTATCTTGATGATATATTGGTTGGTATGTGTGGAGTACTGCCTGTTCCTAGTGGAGTTACAAAGCACGGCTTTAGACCTAGTAGAACAGTTATACTGCCAGATTATCAAAATTTAGGAATCGGAACTAGATTATCGGAATTTATTGGAGATTACTATTTAAATAAAGGTTATAAGTTCTATTATCGTAGCAGTCACTTAAGACTTAAAACATTTTGGGAACATTCACCTTATTGGGTTGCAACATCTCACAATGCTAAAAAGAGAGACCCTGATAGTAATTTCAGCAATGCTAATATAAAAGAAGATAGAATTTGTGCGTCTTATGAATATATGGGTCACGATTATACATTGCCACATATAGAAATAAGAATCGAATATACAGATGACATTAATATTGCATTATTAAAAGAAGATTTAAAATTATTAAAACAAAATCATTATGTTTGTGTAATAACAGGCAATGTTAATGAAGATAATCCTATTGATTTAGCGTGTCAAGAATTAGGAATAAGAACACAGTTATTGTATTATCGTGGTAAATTAATAGGAAACTATAAAAACAAGAATATCATAACGAAATATGATGAAGAAATGTCAAGGAAGGTAAGAAAATATTATGACTTGTGCAGAGTTAACGATTAATAAACTTAAAGAAAAGTATACAGATGATAGGAAACTTGATGTTGCTTTTATTTGCTACAATGCAAGTATGTGGGACAGTCTTGAAAGCGTTTATTTATTAGCAGAGGAAATGTGGAACGTAGAGGTTGTCTGTCCTTTTTATATGAGTGGCAAGTCAATCAAGAGTGACGTTTATGATATGCCGAGTGGGGTAAGATGCAGTACCGCATTAGTTAAAGAGCATTATGATATCATCTTTAATAATAATCCATATGATGATAGAAATTTAGTAACTAGATTACAGACTGATTATTGGAATACAAGTTTAGCAGAAAAGTGTGATACTTTAGTTATGATTCCATATTTCTGTAACCCTAATGAAGTAGAGGAAAATATTGTATTATCAAACGGATATCTTGTGGCAGATTTAGTTATTGTGGATTCTGAAAAGGTTAGAGAATATTGTTGTGATGTATTACATAAGTTCTTTTTAGAACGTGGCAGAGATTTAGATTTTCACGAAAAAATCTTTGCTTTTGGTTCACCTAAATATGACAAGATTGATAATGATATTTTTTTTGAATTACCTAAAGAATGGAATGATATAATAGCAGATAGAAAAGTAATTCTATTAAATACAAGTCTTAAACCATTTTTGCAAAACCCTAATAAAATAAATGATATTAGATATGTATTAAATAGATTTAAGAATAATTCAGAATATGTAGTACTTTGGCGACCTCACCCTTTGATGATTTCTACAATCGAAAATTTACGTCCTAATCAAATAAATGATTATCTTGATATTGTAGAATGGGTCAAAGAAACTAAATGCGCTATATATGATGATAGTTCAGATTTATATAGAGCGATTGTTTTATCGGACTTAATGATTAGCGATGAAAGTTCATTAATTTATATTTACGAAAAAACAAATAAGCCTATAAATATGTTAGATGATTTTATTAAAGAAAAAAATTTAAAATTTTAAAAAAAAGTTGTTGACAAAATAAATTCAATATGATATAATGTATTTACATTAAGAAAAAGAAAGGAAATAAAAACTATGATTTTAAGAGAAGCGTTTAGATATCAAAATTATTTATCTGATTTAAGAAATTCACTTATTAATTTTTTATACAGAGATGAAAACTCTGTGGTTGTAACAACCAATCGTCTTTTCTCTGTTGTTGATAAGGACAAGGCAGATGAAAAGGAAGAAGTTAAGTCCGAATATGATATTAATAAGGTAATTGATTTAATCAATACTATTATCACAGAAAAGAAAGCAATTACTGAAGCAATCAGTACTGCAAAGAAAAACTGTGAGTATGATATTGACTCATTACTTGAAGTTAATAAATTCGAGGATAGTATTCTTAACTTGCTCGATTCTCTTAACAAAATTGAAGGAAAGGAAACAAAATCTACTGATATTGACTATAAGTTTAATATCAATGGAGAACAAGTATCTTATAGATATCCTACAAAGATTGTTCGTACAATCAATTTTGACAGAAACAAGACAAAGGGTATGTCAAAGGAAATGCAGAAGGATATGACCGATACTTCTAACCTTATTGATAAACTTAATGTTACTGTAGAAGTAGATTTCGAGCCTAAATTCGATATTAGCACTAATTTAAGTGATATTATCGAAGGATTTAAGGTAGTAAAGTAATAATCATAGATGGGGTTTAATCCCCATCTATAAAATACTTTATAGAATAGTAAATCGAAAAGTTTAGATATTTAACTGCTTCTATATAACGAAGTGTGGATTATATAGTTAGATAGTTACTAGAAACTATTGCATATAAATTAAAACAACAGTTATTTCTTTTTTAGGATTGAAACTAAAAATGCCAAGATGATGACCAAATATACGGCAGACTGTTCTAAATACAATATACATAATTTGATAGTTACATAGTTCTATATTTCTAAACTCGATATGCTAAAATCTTTTCGATAAACATAATACGGAACTCATTGAGCAGATATTATGATTATTTAGAAATACATTTCGGTGTATTTCACCCTATTTACCTTTTTAATGTATAATATTTATTATACATATAAATTAGTTAGTATCTTTATGATTCCCTTTACTATTCTATAAAATATTTTATAAAAAGGAAAATATTATGGAAGAAAAAGAATGTAAAACTTGTATAAATTTTTTAACAGACTGTTGTCCTCTTTATTTAAAAGGAATTAATAATTATATGAATTATTTAATTGCACGATGCGGTAAAAGAGAATTAGGTATTGATTGTTGGCAAAGTGAAGAAGACAAAATGTTATGCGAGATGATGTGTGGAAGCGCAGAGGAAATCGAATGAGTATGTATGTCAAATTGCGAGTTCGCGCTTGTGATACTTGTCAATTCTATCAAACTGATAAATGTAATAAAGATAAAATGAAAAGACGAGAGACAATGATTAGATTGTATAATTCCGATTGTTATAAGGCAAAAGATGACAAGGGGGATAAGACAGAATGGATATAAAAGAAAAATTTTTAAAGTTTATTAAGAAATTCCATATAAATCAGAATGTTCCTAATGCAAAAACCAATAAACCTTTAACAACTTATAGCAAAGATAAGAAAAAGGAAAATGAAGATGATTTATTAGCAATGTATTGTTGTGGTGTATTTGATGATATATTCAAATAAGGAGAGATATGAAATTAGAACTTTGTACACATACAGAATTACCTTATGGCGAAATTGAAGTTAGTGGTGTGAATGTTTATATGTTACCTACAGAGTTTTTTATATTAACAGACGCGCTTAAATATTATTCTAAAAACACAGAAAATGATACATATAAATTGATGGCAAAAAGAATGTTAGAAGATATAAAACAGTGGAATATGGAATAAACACTGATTTATATATTGCCCTTTAGTATAATGGTTAATGCGAGTGGCTTTGACCCACTAAATGAAGGTTCGATTCCTTTAAGGGCAGGCAATCTCCTATGTAATTGTGGTATCGCGTATAAGGTAAACCACATATCTTATACAAAGCGATTTGCATAGGGGAGTATATATGGAAGCATAGGACAATGGTAGTCACAGCATTCAAGTAATGGTGAGTGCGTATATGGGTTCGATTCCCATTGTTTCCATTAAAATTAGGTGCTACGGTTATGTACATTAACGAATTGCAATAGTTAATGAATGTAGGCGGTCAAAATTCTAGAAAGACTTAAAAATGCAATTTGATAATCGAGCAGTAGTTAAATGGAGTTTGATGAACAGCCTAATTACATTTAGGACACATAAGCCTAATTGGTAAGGCAGTGGTCTACTAAACCACTAGTAATCGAGTAATCGGTGTATAGGTTCGAGTCCTATTGTGTCCGTTAAATAAAGATTGTTGGACTATTCGTTTAGGTTCGTATAGTTTAAATGAGTGAAGCAAGTTTTTATAGTTGATGTAATAGACGGAAGTGATAAAAAAGTCCTACATTCTCAACCCAATGAGAAAAAGGTAGCCACAGTTCGCTTGTTGAATAACAAAGTGAGTGCAACACTAACGCACGAAGCAACAATCTAATTATAGGAGATTAAAAAACAAAAGATTATATAAAGAACGCTTGACAAAAGCGTTCTTTTATGTTATAATTATAAAGAACAAAAATTAATTAGGAGTTGAGTTATGAATAACTATATACCATATCATTTACACACGTTTTATTCTTTATTAGATAGTTGTACAAGTCCTAAAGAATATGTAGAAAAGGCTAAAGAGTTAGGGCAAACTGCCTTATGTTTCACAGAACACGGAAATACATTTAATTGGTTTGAAAAGAAGAAACTTTGTGAAGAAAATGGAATTAAATATCTTCACGGAATTGAATGTTATGTTACAGAAACTTTAGATGAAAAGATTAGAGATAATTACCATACTGTTCTTATCGCTAAAAATTATGATGGATTTGTAGAAATAAATAATTTATTTCGTAAATCGTATGAAGAAAGTCATACATATTATAAACATAGAATTTCATTTGAAGAATTTTTTAATATAAGTGATAATGTAATTAAAATATCGGCTTGTTTACAGAGTCCATTAAATAGATACAGATTAAAGATTCAAGACAATTATACAGAAGAACAGAAAAATAATCTTATACAATTATTAAAACATTATGATTATTATGAGATTCAGTATCATAATAATGAAGAACAAATTGAATTTAATCAGTATTTATATAGAATGTCAAAGAAATTTAATAAACCTTTGATTGTTGGAACTGATACCCATAGCATTAATAATTATAAGGCTGAATGCCGTTTAATGTTACAATATGGTAAAACAGATGGAACGTGGGGAAAAGATGAAGACGAAGAAAATAAATGCGATTTAACTTATAAAACTTATGACGAGTTAGTTGAAATGTTTAAAGAACAAAACTCTTTACCTTTAGATGTAGTATTAGAAGCGATAGAAAATACTAATGTTATGGCTAATAGTTGTGAAGTATTAGAAATTGATACTCATAATAAATATCCATATCTCTATGGCGAGAAAGATGAAGAAGTTCTTTGGAATGTATTAAAAGAAAATTTTAAAAAGAAACTTAAAGATGGTATAATATTACAAGATAAAAAACAAGAATATATTGATAACATTAAAGAAGAAATGGCAGTCTTTAAGAAGACAGATATGATTGGCTTTATGTTATTTATGTCTGAACTTATGTCTTGGGCTAAAGATGAAGGAATCGCCACTGGTTCGGCTAGAGGTTCAGTAGCAGGTAGTACAGTTGCTTATATGTCTAATATAACCGATGTTGACCCTATAGTATGGCATACAATCTTCTCAAGATTCTGTAATGAACATAGAGTAGAGATAGGCGATATAGACACCGATTGGTATGAAGATGATAGACAAAAGGTTTATGATTATATCATAAATAGATTTGGAACTCAAAAAACAGGCTATGTTTTGGCTTTAGGTACTTTAGCAGAAAAGTCTATTATTGATACTTTAGGAAAGGCTTTTAGAGTCAAATTTAAAGATGACACCATTTATACTCTTGAAAAAATGGCAGAAATCAAGAGAGAGTTTGAAGCAGACGAAGAAGGTACTAGAGAAAAGTATGCAGATTTATTCTATTATTATGATGGACTTAAAGATTGCGTAATATCTCAAAGCCAACATCCAGCAGGCATAATTGCAAGTCCTATAAATGTAATTGATTTTTGTGGTGCATTTTTAGGTGCAGATGGTCAGCAGATATTACCTTTGGATATGGACTGTTGCCACGATATAGGTTTAGTTAAATATGATATTTTAGGTTTAAAGACTGTAGGTGTTATTGATAAGACTTGTAAGTTATTAGGAAAAAAATATCCTAAAATACACGAAATAGACTTTGATGACCAAGAAGTATACAAGGATATGACGGAAGACCATACAAGTATATTTCAGTTTGAATCACAGTTTGCAGGCGATTGTCTCAAAAAAATGGACTGCCATAGTGTATTTGATATGAGTCTAGTTAATGCTTGTATTAGACCTAGTGGTGAATCATATAGAGATAAATTATTAAATAGAGAATTTAATCATAATCCATCAGAGATTATTGATAAATTACTAGAGCGAAATTATGGTTGGTTAGTATACCAAGAAGATACAATCGCTTTTCTACAACAGATATGTGGATTTAGTGGTTCAGACGCGGATAATGTTCGTAGAGCGATTGGTAGAAAGAAAGTAGAAGAATTAAATAAGGCTTTGCCTAAAATATTAGACGGATATTGTAGTAAATCAGACAAGCCTAGAGAAGTAGCAGAAGAAGAAGCAAAAGCGTTCTTAAAAGTTATTGAAGATGCAAGTTCTTACCAGTTTGGATACAACCATTCTGTAGCATATTCGCTTATGTCTTATCTTTGCGGTTATTATAGATACTATTATCCCGTAGAGTATTGTACAAGTTTTCTTAACTGCGCTAAAAACGATGAAGACTTATATAATGGTACTGTTTTAGCAATGTCAAGAGGTTGCAAGATTCAAAACCCTTTATTTAGATATTCTACATCTGAATTTGGTTGTGATACAAAAAATAAAATTATTTATAAATCAATTAGTTCAATTAAAAATATAGGTACGGCTTGTGGTGATAATCTTTACGCACTTAAAGACAATACCTATAATGACTTTGTTGAACTTTTGGCAGATATAAAAGAAAAGAAATGTTGTAATAAAACAGAATTAGATATTTTAATTAAGATAGACTTCTTTAGAGAGTTTGGAAATATCAATCAATTATTATTATTGAGAGATTTATTTGATAAGTATTATGGTGCAAAAATACTCTCTAAAACCAAAATGACAAACGAAGAAATCGAAATAATTAAAAAATACTCTAAATCTGAAACAGAAAAGCAGTTTAGGAATTTGGATAATATTGGAATAATAAAAGAAATTTATAACAATACAAACATTCCAACAGTAACCAAAACATTAAGGATTTCATACGAACTATCGCTTTTAGGATATACAGATATTGTTGATGAAAATATAGATGAAAACATTTATGGTGTAAGAAATATAGAAGTAAATAAATATGGTTCTGTATATATCGACTTATACTCAATCAAATTCGGATATCTTAAATCTGTTAAAGTCCTAAAGAAATGGTGGGAAGAATGCAAATGTGAAGTTGGCGATATCATTAAATGTTGCTTTGAAACTAAACATAAGCGTAGACTTGTTGAAGGTAGTTGGTTAGAGTCGCCAGAAACTGAAGAAATTTTAAAAGTATTTTCTATACAAAATGCTTGACAAATAATCGTCTATATGTTATAATACGCATATAGACGATTTTTAAAGGAGATAAATTATGGCAATAGTTAAATTTGAAAAAGGTGATTTAGTTAAAGTTAATAATTGGGGAAGAAGTTTTCCCAATTATGCACAATGGGTAATCAATAATATAACAGATAAGGAACTAATTTATAAATTTGTTTATAATAATATTCCTTGTGACAGAGATGACACTTTTAATTATAAGACAAGGGAAGATTATAATAATGAATTTAAAATAATTCATATCGCAAGTAGAAGTAAGAATGATGGTGAAGAACTTGCGTTTATTCAGAACACTTATAACGATGAATGTTATTTGGTAGCATTAAGTAGTCTTGAACTGATTGAAAGTAGTAATAAAGATAAATTTAGTGTTGGAACTGTTGTTAAATGTAAGGCAGGTATAATAAATCTCTTTGATGGTCGTATAATAAATGTGGATAAAGAAAATAATACAACCTCGATTATTTTAAGAGATTTAAACGTAAAAACTTATCCAAATAAACAGTTGGATGATATATTTTATGTTGTTAAATTAAAAACCGAATCAGAAAAAACCCTTTATGCAGAATTTATGAGAAGTATTGATGAAAGAAAGAATTTACTTTCACTTATTGATACATCATTATACAAGGAAGGAGATACAGATGGACGAGAACAGATTTAAAGTTGGTGATGTTATTAGATTAACAGTTAGAGAAGAAATTAACCCCAATACTAGACGATTGATTGTAGGCTTCAATGGTGATAAGTATAGACTTCTATATCCTAATAACGAAACTATGGAATTTGATAAAAGATTTGTTGAATCATTTTATGGTAAGGTAGATGAACCTTTTACATTAAATGATGGAACTGTAATCAAAGAAAAGGAAGAATAAAATGGGATATACTTACTTTCAGCCGAATCATTTAGATACAAAAGACGAATATGGCGATTGTGTTATTAGAGCGTTATGTAATGTCTTTGATAAGACTTGGATAGAAACTTTTAATATAATTGTACCATATGAAATTAAATATCAGTGTCCTATTAGTTGTATGCCTTTAAAATTATACAAAGAAGTAATGTCAGAATTAGGCTTTGAATATATTGGAATAAGCAACAAAAAAGGCACTAAAAGACCAACAGTAAAAGAATTTGCAAAGAAAAACAAAGATGGTGTTTATGTTTTGAGTTTGGCGAATCATTGGTCTTCAGTAAGAGATGGTAGTTATTATGACACTTGGGATTGTGGAGATAAGTGTCTATATGGATATTTTAAATTAAGGAGTTAATATGCAGTTATACGAATGTTGGGACTGTGGTAGCATTTTTAAAGAAGACGATATTGTATATGAAGAAGAATATCGTGGCGAATGTTGGGGTCAACCTGCTTACGAGAGAATGTCATATTGTCCTTGTTGTCATAGTGATTCATTTGGTGAGTATTATGAAGACCCTTTAAAACTTTATCAGTGTAAGTCTTGTGGTAAGATTTTTACAGTTGATGAATTACATAAGGATATTGATGAAGATGGATATGAAGTATTAATTTTATATTCTTGCCCTGATTGTTTGGACGAAGTAAAAGAATATATAGAATAGAGAGGAATCATATGGAAGTTTACATTAATAGTATTACAGGCATTGATGACGCGATTTGTAGTATGTTTGTATCAAGGGGAACTTTAACAAGAGAACTTGAGAATGAAGTTAGACGAATTTGCAAGGCAGTAAATGACGAATACGGAAGACATTACAGATTAGATGGTATCGAATCAAATAATAAGTGGATTGGTGCATTACTTAAAGATGCTAAAGCAGATGAGGAACAGTACAATAAGTGGCTTAAGATGTTATGCACTTGGGGTCAGAAACATATTACAATGTTGAGATTTATTGATATTTCTTGTACAGTATATGGACTTCATAGAGCAGGTCAAGACGATTGGGATGCACACGCTTGTAGATTTAATAATCGAATTATTAGAACAAGTTCAAGAATCAAGAATATTAAAGACGAAACCAAATTACAGAATATGTCAGATTATTATGCAGACAAAGTGTTAACTACAGACGCAGTATTGGATTATCTTGATATTGAAATGCCACAAGAAATTCATTATAACGGAAAAGATTATGTTCGTGCTTTTAATGGATATATTGTTAAAGGTAGTGAAGATAATCAAGATGTAAAACGTGGTTTATACAATTTAGGCTTTCCTAGTGATTTTGTATTCAAGGTAAATCTTACAGAATTTGCACACGTTTACAAAGAGAGAAATATTAATGGTGGTGCAAATCCAGAAGTAAAGCAGTGTTGCGAACTTATTTGCAATGAACTTATGAGATTTCAGCCTATGTTTGATAGAGAGTTATTAAGAAATATTCAGAATTAAGGAGAATGATATGATATTGGCTACAGTAATATTTTTTGTTTTTGCAATATTAACAATATTATTTATTATATTAACTATAATAAGTATAATAAATGATGGAGATTTTGGTGGTGGTTTATTAGTTTTTGTTGCTGTATGTGCGCTTATTGCAACAAGTAGACTCTTTACTCCGTATTCTACAGATATATTTTTTGAAAATGAATACAATCTTAACGATATGATTGATGAAACCAATTATAAAGTTAAAGTATTAGAATTGACAAGAACAGAAGCAATAGATTATATAAGCATAGACAATTATATCTTTAATAGAGTTACATTTGAAATTCATACAAATGATAAGTCTAAATATATTGAAGACAAAAATAATTTTGAAAAATATAAAAAATAATTGTTGACAAATTAATTTAGATATGATATAATATCATTATAAAGTTACCACATAACTCAATGGCAGAGTTTTGCATCAACCCAATGATAAGGGGTCAACATATAAGAGCATATATGTTAATGTAGGTTCGAATCCTACTGTGGTAGTTAAAATAAAGAAATGGCAAGGCTGAACTTTTCGACATAAAGCAGTCGCAAGTCAGATAAGAATAGTCGATAACTTATCATCTTTATTTTAAATTTGCATAGTGGCGAATAGGTAAACGCAAAGATTGTCTTTTAGAGAAGATGCAGTAATAAGATTAGGTACTGTCAGTTGAAATCCTAATCGTGTAAGGTTCAAGTCCTTACCTATGCAATATAAGTACATTTAGTGTTAGTGGTAAGCACGACAGTCTCCAAAACTGTAAGGCAAGGTTCGAGTCATTGAGTGTATGTTATTAAGTAGATAGTATGTTGGTCGCAACTATTGAAGACGAAGCGGAGATGCTTTAACAGATAGAACACAATATATGTGTTTTAAACTTACACACCGACAAAAAGGCGATTGGTGGGCTTACTATCTAATTAAATAAAAAATCCATAGTTTTTCTATGGATTTTTTTTATTTTTCTCTTGACAAACTCTTTTTATTTTGATATAATATCTATGTCATTTGAAAAGAGTTTTTTATTTGAAAGGAAGTATTATGAGCGAAATTCAAGTCAAAGGAAAAATTATTAGAGAGATTTACAGCAACGGCAGTTATAAGATTTTAGCATTTCAGCCTTTTGCCGATTATATTAAAAAGGTTAAGACAAATAAGTATGGTAATATTTCTCTAGTGGGAGAGTTAGGATTCTTATCTGTAGACGAACAGTACGAACTTAATATTAGAGAGGAATCGACTAATAATTACGGCACTAGTTATAGTGTAGTTAGTTGCCCTAGTTTAACAGAGATTAATCTTGATGAATTAAGCAGAGAAGAATCTTTTGAAATTTTAACAAGTTTTACTACGGCTAATCAAGCAAATAATATTCTTGACGCTTATCCCAATTTCATCGCTAAAGTAATTAAAGAAGGTAAAGACTCGATTGATGTTAAGAAGATTTATAACGTAGGAGAATCTTATTTAAACGCTTATGTAAGAGAATTAAATGAAAAATATAAGTATATCCATATTTTAAATAAATATACAGATTATCAGTTTAATATAAGCGATTGTAAGAAGTTATATCAAGAGTATTATTCAAATGAAAATGTTGAAACTGCACTTAATGAAACACCTTATTATGTATTAATCGAAGTGTTAGGACGCTCATTTGAATCTACAGATAAATTACTTTGTTCCTTTAGAACTGAATTAGTAGAATCTGAACAGAGATGTGAAGCAATGATTATGGATATTCTTCACGAAAATGAATCTCAAGGTTCTAGTAGAATCAAAGGCTCAATTCTTTGGGAAAAGGCTCACGATTATGATAGCAGACTATTAAAATTAATCAAAGACGTATGTGTAAATAGTGCTAATATTTATTATGATGATAACGATAAATATATTGCCCTTATGAGTACATATTTAGCCGAAATTCGCATTAGAAATTGGGTGATGGAGAAATTATCGAATGATAGTAAATTGGACTTAAATTGGCGCGATTATAAGGTTAATTTAGATGGTTCTGAATTGAGTGATATGCAGTTAAGCGCATTAAAAGTATTCTGCGAAAGTCAAGTTTGCTTATTAACAGGTTTTAGTGGTGTTGGCAAAACATTCTCAATTAAAGCACTTATTAGAATGTTAGATGACCATAATATGACATATACGTTAGTTTGTCCCACTGGAAAAGCAAGTAGAGTATTAGCGGAACAGACGGGCAAGGAAGCATCTACAATTCATAAAAGAGTATTACAAGGAGAAATCAATTCCGATGTGTTAATTGTAGATGAATTTGGTATGGTTGGGTTAGACGTATTCTGTATGTTAATTAATACAATTATTAACCCTAATATGAGAGTTGTATTAGTAGGCGACCCTGCACAGATACCTAGTATCTCTTTAGGAAAGATATTTGATGATTTTATTACTTCTAACATCATTCCTATGACAATGTTAACAGAAGTATTTAGATACAAGTCAAATGGTTCACTCTTTGTAGCAACCAATGTAAGACAAGGAAAATCGTTTTTTAATGATGAAGAAATGGTTAAGCACGAAGATAATGTTTATTCAGTCTGTGATAACTACAAATTCATCGAAACCGAAGAAGATGATATCCCTAATGAAGTCCTAAAGCAGTATCATAAACTTCTTAATAAAGGAATTAAACCTAAAGACATTTTGATTCTTGCACCTATGAATATTGGTTCTATGGGAACTTATGCAATCAACAATGCAATTCAAGCAGAAGTTAACCCACCTAAAGCCAATGAAGTAGTCATCACAAGAAAGATAAACGGAAATACAATTACATTTAGAGTTGGCGATATCGTTTTAAATACCAAAAATGATTATCACGCAGTATCTTATGAAGCCTATAAGAAAATGCAAGAAGATGAATTAGGTGTATTATCCGAAGATGATGTAGCCGATAGTATGGTTGTAAATGGACAGAGTGGTGTTATTAGAGAAGTTTTAGGTAAGGAAGGAATTATTGTTCAGTTTGATGAAACTTTAATCTATATGAATAAATCTAAAGTAATGGGTCAGTTGCTGTTAGGATATTCAATTTCCACCTTTAAGGCTCAAGGCTCAACTACAGATTATACAATCAATATTATTTCTGAATCACATCATAAAATGTTGTCAAGAGGTTTGTTATATGTAGCCGATACAAGAAATAAAAAATCTTGTATTGACATCGGTAATATTTCAACATACGAAAAAGCCTTAAATGTAGTTGTAAATGATAATCGAGATACATTTTTATTAGATTTATTAACACAAAATGTAGAAAAAGACTTGACAAATTAATCAATATGTGGTATAATATAGGTGTATGATTTAAATACACCTATATTATTTTAGAGGATAAAATATGAAGAAATTAAGCATACTTTTTGTTTTATACGGAGTTATATTATTATTTTTATTTGTATATACAATAACATCAAGCGAACAGAATATTGAATTAGAAGAACAGATTAAAGAATACGAAATAGAATTAGAACAAAAAGATAATGATATTGAAAGATTAAAAACAGAATTAGATAGCGTAACTACAAAACTAGAAGAACTTAATGACATTAGCAAAGAAGACAAATTAAAATTAATTGAACCAATTAAAGAATACGATTTAGAATTATATTACAAACTCTATAAAGAAATTGAAAATAATGCCGATATATATATTTACTACTCTCAAAATGATATTGAATATCTTTGCCGTTGTGTAGAAACAGAATGTCACGATTGTTCTTTTTTAGCAAAGGTTAATGTAGCCAATGTAATATTGAACAGAGTAAACAGTGATAAATTTAAGGATAATGTTTATGATGTTATTACAAGCCCTAATCAATTTGCTTATCATAGAACTAATATTGATGATTCAACTAGACTTGCAGTAGAATATGCAATAATGTTTGAAGATACTACACAAGGGGCTTTATATTTTCATAGTGGCAAAAAGACAGAAACCTTTAGCAACAGTCAGTACATATTTAGTGATGACGCAGTTCATCATTTCTACTAATTAAGAAAGGAGAGTATTCATTAAATGTCGCCATTATGAAAGTGAAAAACATAATAAGAAACATTAGAAAAAAACAGAATAAAGAAGTTTGGATAATGGAATATAATCGAGATGGAACAGTAGATGTAAGAAATTACCCAATAAATGATATTCCAATAAATGAATTGGAAAGAGAAGTCGCGGATGTTTATGATTGTGTAAACGAAGTTGACAACTATATAGAAATTTATGTAATATAAGGAGAGACTAGAATATGAAGGTAGTATTATATACTATTAATTGTCCAAATTGCATTATATTAGAAAAGAAACTTAAACAATCAAATATTGAATTTGAAACCATTACTGATATTGATATTATGTCAGAAAAGGGAATTATGACAGCACCAACTCTTGAAGTTGATGGCAAACTTATGAATTACGCAAATGCTATGAAGTGGATAGGAGAGAGAGACAATGAAAAGCAGTAAAAATATCGTAGAGCCATATTTAAAAAATCAAGATTGGAGAGTTAAAGAAAATTCAAATTCACCTTTTAGTTTTGGTGGTTTAAATAAATATATTACAACAGAAGTAAGTAAAGATTATTGGTTAAGAGAAGTTTATACAGAAGATATCGCACAAGCCTATGTAACAGGTCACATACATATTCACGATTTAGGTGGTATGTCACTTTACTGTTGTGGATATTCATTAAAAGATATCCTTTTAAAAGGTGTTAAGGGTGTTCCTAACGTGCCTACATCTTCACCTGCTAAACACTTTGATAGTGCTTTAAATCAGATTAGCAACCTTATGACAATCTTTCAGAATGAGATTTTAGGCGCAGTTGCATTAAATGGTTTTGATACATTGCTTTCACCTTTTATCAAGAAAGATGGTTTAACATATGATGATGTAAAACAAAATATGCAGAACTTTATCTTTAGTATCAACTCAAATAGCCGTATGGGTGCAGAACCTGCTTTTACAAACTTAACATTCGATTTGACACCCCCTAGTGATATGTTAGACGAATATGTTATTATCGGTGGAGAACTTGAAAGTTTTACTTATGGTTCTTGTCAGAGAGAAATGGATATGTTAAATAAAGCATTCTTTGAGATTATGTTAGAAGGTGATAGTGAGCATAAATTATTTGCTTATCCTATTCCTACTTATAATATTCACAAGAGATTTGATTGGGATAACCCTAACAACAAATTACTTTGGGAATTAGCAGGGAAATACGGCACACCTTATTTTGCTAACTTCTTAAGTTCAGATATGAACCCTGAAGATATTAGAAGTATGTGTTGTAGATTAGCCCTTAATCTTAAAGAATTAAGAAAGAGAAATGGTGGGTTATTTGGTAGTGGTGATAGCACTGGCTCAATCGGTGTAGTAACTATTAACCTTCCTAGAATTGCTTATGAATCTAAAGAAGATAAAGAGCAGTTCTTTAAGAAATTAGATTATTATTTAGACGTTGCTAAAAAGAGTTTAGTAATGAAAAGAGATTGGTTAGAGAAGAATATTATTGAAACTAATGCAATTCCTGCTTTCATAGAATATGTAGGAACTCTTAAGAATCATTTCTCTACAATCGGTGTTATTGGAATGAATGAAATGTGCGAGAACTTCTTTGATGATAATTCAAATATCATTTCAGAAAAAGGTAAAGCATTCGCAGAAGAAGTTGGTGAACATATTAGAAGTAAACTCATTGAATATCAAGAGGAAACAGGTGTTCTATTTAATTACGAAGCAACCCCTGCTGAATCAACTTGTTATAGACTCGCACTTAAAGATAAAAAAGATTATCCCGATATCATAACTCAAGGTAAGGGAAATGATTGTTATTATACTAACTCTTGTCATATCCCTGTTAAACTTATTGAAGATATTGACACAACATTTAAACATCAAGAGTCATTACAGAAGCAGTTTACAGGCGGAACTGTAATTCATATTTATCTTGAAGGTGGAATCAGTGGAGATAACGCTAAAGAGATTGTAAAGAATACACTTTCTAATTATGGTGTTCCTTATATTAGTTTATCGCCCATATCAAGATATTGTAATGAACACGGATATGTAAAAGAGATAGTTGATAAGTGTCCCATATGTAAGAGCAAATTAAGAAAATATCAAAGAATCACTGGATACTTGAGAGAAGTAGAAAACTTCAATCGTGGTAAGAGAGCAGAATTTGAAGATAGAAAGCAGTTATCTATATAATGAAAGTAAAAACAATTTTAACAGAAGATTTTACAAATTATAAGAAACCTTCTATGTTAATAGGTTTTCCGAAATGTTCTTTTAAATGTGATAAGGAATGTGGTTCGCAAGTTTGCCAAAATAGTGAACTTGCGAAATCACAAGATATAGAAATTTTATATGACAATATCATAAACAAATACCTACAAAACAATCTTACTAAAGCAATAGTTTTCGGTGGGCTTGAACCATTTGATAGTTGGAAAGATTTATTATTACTAATAAATGCTTTTAGATTATATGTAGATGATGATATAGTTATTTATACAGGATATTATCCAAATGAAATTTCAGAACAACTTAATCAATTAAAACAATATCCAAATATTATAATTAAGTTTGGTAGATTCATTCCTAATCAAGAACATCATTTTGATGAAGTATTAGGAGTTGAATTAGCGTCACCAAATCAATACGCAATAAAAATTTCATAAATGTTAAAAAAAATACTTGACAAAAATACTTTCCTTATGATATAATGCATATATCAGTTAAGGAAAGTATTTTTTTAGGAGATTAATATGAAAGTTTATTTAACAAAAAAGAATTGTGGTAAATTCATAGTAATAACAAGTAAGTATAACGAAGATGTTAAGATAGGCGATATTAATGCTAAAAGCCTTTATAGCGTTATGAGTTTAGAGTTACCTAATGAATATGAGGTTACTATATTAACTAACGATACAAGCAAATCTGAAGCGTTCTATAAGGAAATCGACAAGTACAAGTCAGAAATCGAGGAAGAAGAATGAAATTAGTAATTGATGTAGATGAAGAAATTTATAATGAATGCAAAGGGGAAATCTACTGGCCTGATACAGGCGAAGTAATATGGGAAAGTGTAAGAAATGGAATATTACTCGAAAATTTTCTTATACATATGAAAGACCCTATAAATGAAGAAGTTGTTAAATCATATATTAAACAAATAAAAAGGAATAAAGATGAAGTTAGTAATTGATGTAGATAAAGATTATGTCGAAATATTAAAGTATGAAGTGCGAAAAAATAAAAGTGATTATAAGCCGTTTCGGTTAATAGCAAACGGCATACCACTTGAAGAAGAATTTGAAAAGATTAAGGAAAATATAAACTTCATTGCAGAAAAATGTTTACCAAATAATTTAGCAGAAGAATATGAAGTCAAAGGCTTAAAGACTGCAATAAAAATTATAGATAATTATATTAAGGAGAATGAATAATGACAACAAAAGAAGTTATTCAAAGGCTAGAAAATATAAAGGATTCAGCCACTATGGCAAAAAAGGCATTAAGAGCAAGTGAAACATTTGAAATGGTAGCAGATGATATAGAACTTGATGAAGAAGCCATTGATATTGCTATAGAAGCACTTGAAAATCAAAACATAGGTCATTGGGTTGCTGAATTTGTACCAAGAGAACAGCCTGATAATTGGGATAGAATAGCAATTAAGTGTTCTGAATGTGGAGTAATTAAAACAAGAATAACGTATAATTCAGACACTATGGACTTTAACGAAACAGTAGGAGATTACACAAATACACTAAAGAGAAATCATTATTGTTTTAACTGTGGCGCAAAGATGATTGAACAACAGGAAAGCGAGTAAATCTACAAATTAAATACAATGGGTATTGACCTTAAGGACACGGAAGATTGATTGATGCTGATGCTTTTATTGCAACACTAGAAGATGCATCTAAAAGACAGAAATACAAAGAATTATTGATTGATAATTGCCTAACTGTTGACGATGTATTCAAAGCAATTATCGAATCATTACAAAACAAAGGACTTGCAGAAGGTGATGCATCAACAATTATAGAAGCAGATAAAGGAAAATAATAAAAGAAATAAATGAAGAAGGCTAAAAAATTAACATTCAAATATGATAAATTAAAAGCAAAATGTATTTTAAAAATCTTTCCAACTTTTAAATATAAATCATTAAAAATAGGAGAAACATACACAATAAAAGAAATCGAATTGGAAAATTATTTTACTTACTTTCATTTTGAAGAAATTCCAAATGAAAGATTTACGAGTACATTATTTGATATAAATATTGAAGAAGATAAAGAAATACTATGCATTGAAGTAGAAGACGAAGACGGAAATATTGAATGGTATGATATTGATATTTCTAAAGGAAAAGAAGGAAAATAAAGAATGAGTGATTTTATTAAATTAATTTTACTTTGGCATTGGTACATTAATTAGTTTTATTTTAGGTTATTTAACCACACACAATAAAAAGAATAAAGAAAAAGGAGTTCATATGATTCGTGGATTTGAAGAAGTAAAAGAAGAATTTAAGAAAACAGAAGGTAGTCCTATTTTACCTACTAGAGCAACTAAAAAGGCTATGGCATATGATTTTTATGCTAACAAGGATTATGAAGTTAAACCTAATGAAATATGTAAAATTTGGACAGATGTAAAGGCTTATATGCAAGACAATGAAGGTTTGATTTTAAATGTTCGTAGTTCTATGGGCGGTAAGTTTATGTTAGCAAATTCACAAGGTTGGATTGATAGTGATTACTATGGAAACGAGAGCAATGATGGTAATATTGGAATATTCTTATTAAATATTTCTGATACAGTTCAGTACATTCATAAGGGAGATAGAATAGCACAAGGAATGTTTATTAATTATCTTATTGCTGATAATGGAAATTTAGATAAAGAAAGAATTGGTGGATTTGGAAGTACGAATAAATAACTCAAGTAAATATTATCTAGGCGGTTTGAGAGCATTAATTAAGGCTATATCTATGCCAAATAGTGAAATAATCGTTTTTAAAAAGGATATTGAGAATAAAGAAGATATTGTATTGCAATTTAAAAATGGCTCTTATATAAAGATAATACATTATATTCCCCCTAATGATAATATTCGTGGTAATAGACATAAATATATAGATTATATATTATAAAAGGAGAAAATTATGACATATTATATTAACCCTATTTGGTTTTATTTAATGGATATTTGCGATTGGTTTAAGGGTATTTCAATGGTAATATTAAGCATATCTATTGTTGCTTTAATAATTGAAATTTGTAATTGGATAAATGATTATATGGATGAATTTGGTTATTATATTTTTGAAAAAAATATTAAGGAAATTCCACAATGTTTAAAAATTATTAAAAAATTATTTATTTCAACAGTAATAATCTTTATAATATCTTTAACATTATCAATAGCAGTTCCTACATCTAAAACAGTAACTAAAATGCTGATTGCATCTGTTGTAACTGTAGAAAATGTAAATGAAGCAAAAGAAGATACTAAAGAATTAATAGATTATATTTTTGAAAAAGTTTCAGAAGTTAAAGAAGAAAATTAATTTTTAAAAGTTGTCAAAAAAATACTTGACAACTTTTTTTATTTTTGATATAATATGTATATCAAATCAAACAAGGAGAATAAATAATGACAAGAGAAGAAGCAGTAGATTGGTTACAGTCAAGAAAAGAACATTGGGAAATGGATGATGACGGACAAGAACTTGCTCAAGCACTTCAAATGGGAATAGAAGCACTCGAAAATCAAAAGACAGCACATTGGATTGATGATGAATTTGGTAGTAAATGTAGTTGTTGTGATATTCATACTCATTTAGACAAGTTTGATAGACCTATGAAGTTTAAGTATTGTTCTATGTGTGGTGCAAAGATGGAAGGAGAAAGAGAATGAAAACTTTTGATAGAGTAAAAATGGAAATGAATAAAGAACTTCAAGATTGTCTTATGTTAACAAAAGACTTTTTAGATTATTGGGAAGACGGTTCAATTAGTTCTTATGATGGTATAGGAGATATTCATAATGGACAAGAATTTGTAACTGATGGCTTTGAAACAGATATTTTTGATTTTATAAGAAGCAAAGCCTTTTATATGTCAAAAGAAGAATTTATTGAACGATATCCCTATATTGCTTGGTACAATAAATAACAGAGTTAAAAGGAGAGCAATAATGACAGTAAAAGAAAGTAATGAATTATTATTTGATATAAGTAGAAAACGAAGTGCATTGGTAGAAGTTAATCAAGAAATAAAAACACTTAAAGATAAATTAGCAACGCTTGAAACAATTTCAAATGTTCTTCAAGAATCTATCTGTAAGAATTGCACATCGAAAGATGCTTCACATTTTGAAAAGAAGTGCAGATATTGTCACGATTGTTACGAATTTGAAGATAAGAGAAAGTGAGAATGTAGAATAATGACAGATAAGGAACTAACTATATGGGAACATTTAGATAGTGTTATACGAGTATTAACTTCAAAAGAAATGGGTGCGTGGTTATATCGCAGAGATAAGAGAGTATTAGCAACAGAACTCGAACAGATAAAGATAGAAATAAAAAGTCACGATAATGGTTGGGATGGTGCTGATGCTGGTTACAGAGAGAGTGCAAAAATCATAGATAAATATATAGCCGAACTGAAAGGAGAACAGTAATGAAAGTAATAGAAATTATATTTTGTATTATGGGAATTTTGTTTTTTGCTTGTAAAGTAACGAGTTGGATATCACAACTTATTGGTAATATATGTGATTATATTGAATATAAAAAGGAGAAATAAATGATTAGAGATTGCGATAAAAGAGATAATGAAAAGTATTTTTGGTTGTCAGAAGACGGAACTAAAATTCCGAAGCACGAATTAGATGATTACCATATTTGTAACATTGTAGCAAAGTATGGTAAGAAGCATCTTGAAGATAATGGTCATTTATTATTAGTAAGAAGATTTGAAGAACTTAATAGAACATACGATTTCTTTAAAATAGTTAAAGGAGAATAAATGACAGTCAAAGAATTGATAGCAGAGTTAGAAAAGATAGAAGATAAAAATTATGATGTTAAGGTTAGAAACTGTGATGGATATGATACAGCCATAGAAGTTTATGTTACAAGCGATGGAACAGTTACAATAGATAGTTAGGAGAAAGTAAATGAGAGATATACATTGTCCTAAAGATATAGGATTTAATAATATATTTATTGGCAAAGATTGCGAATTAGAACAATGGTATGATAACTGTTATCATTGTTGGTCATCCGCTATTGCAGAGAATAATCAAGAATATTTCAAGAGAAAATTTAAAGAAGAAGAAGAAAATATCATATTAGACATACACCGAATGATTGGTGGTTGACTATGATTTAAAAGGAGAATAAAGAGTGAATAAGGGTAAATGGATAAATATTCACGGAACATTTACAACAGAAAAGGCTTATGGAACTTGTTCTATTTGTCATAAAGAATCAGAATTAAAGACTGAACCATATTATTTATGTTTAGATGTAATAGGGTTAGATAAGTGTCCTAATTGTAATAGTGAAATGAAATTTTATTACAGAGAATTTTCATAAGGAGAAAGAATATGGATTCTACTATTTATATATTGAAAGAATTAAAAGGAACAATAGAAAGACACACTGCTTATTATTCCGAACAAACTAATAATGGTCTTTTTATTGCAAGTGATATTATACAAGATTATATCGAACAATTAGAAGGAGAAGAAGAATGACGAATCGAGAAGCAATAGATTGGCTAGGACTAATTAAATACAGAGATATTGAATTTGATGATTATTCTGAAGATACAAAAAGATTAAGAGAAAAAGCAATGATATGTTTTCAAGAAGCATTAAATTTAGGAATACAAGCACTTAAAAATCAGCAGAGTATTATTGAAGAACTTGAAAGCGTAAAGTCAGAAATAGATGAATCGTTTTCATCATCAGTGAGCGACTGTGTTTATATTATAGACAAGCGTATTACAGAACTGAAAGGAGAAAACAAAGATGTTGATTCTTGATAAATGCAATAAATGTGGAGAGGATATCGACAGCGAAACAAGATATACGGTCACTTGTAAAGGTATTTCTTTTTGGGAACACGATACTAAAAGATATTTATGCGAGAAGTGTTATAAAAAATTTGAAAAGTATATGCGAAACCATTATTACAAGTATTTCACTTATGAAATAGCAGAGCAGAAAAAGGAAGAACTGAAAGGAGAAACAAATGATAAATATTGATATGGAAATGCCTAAATCTTGTAATGATTGCCCTATAGCATACTTTGAAGAAGATGGTTACTTTTTTGAACTTAAGTGTCCTTTTTGTAAATTATATGTAACAGATTTAGATGGTGAAAGAGCAGAAGATTGTCCGTTAGAGGAGTAAAAGATGGTAATGTTAAATTTAATTAATATCTTATCAACTATATTTTTAATTGGTTGTATAATATTATGTTTTGCTTTAAGCGTGATATCTATTATAATAATTATATTACTGATACTTGTAGCAAAAGAAGAAATCGAATGGCAAATTGAACTTAAAAAGTAAAAAAAAGAGACAGATTACTCTGTCTCTTTTACTATTTCAACATCAAATTCTTGTTGAATATTTTCTATTTCAATATCAAAACTATATTCTAAAGGCTCTAATATAACATCTATTATCATATTTCTTCCCTCTCATATATCTCTTTAATAGTTGTAACGATAGGGTTTTTATTACAAGTAATCTTATCATTGGCTTTTAATCTTATTTGAATATATAAATTACCTTCGTTAAACTTTAAAGTATCTTTTTGAGTTAATTCAAGAGATATCTTTTTATTTTCTACATCTATTGTAGGTTCTGTATATACAGTTTGATTTACCCCATTCTCATTTCGTATTGTAATATGACATAATTGAATACTATTCATATCAAAAGTATTATTCTTGATATTGAAAGTAAGAGTTGGTGTGTTTCCTTGATACATAATATCTCCTTTTACTTTTCAAGCCAAATTTTAGAAATATATAAATGTGAACTCCAACTATAACCGACATTATGTGATACGCTTTTATTACCAAGACCACCACTTGTTGTAGTCGATACTAATAATGCAATATAACAATTTGAACCACTATGATGGTAGTTATAGCAGAAGCCAATATAATAAGAAGTTTTTAGTGTTGAAATATCTAAACTAATTCTTGTTCAGAGCCATTACCAAACACATAAAGCATATGTAAAGTATTATAACCATCTAAATTAACTAAAGATTGTGTACCACCACCATATGCACCATAATCAGTATACTGAACTGAACCTTGATAAACATCAAGTCTTTGTGATTGTGCCGATACCATAGGGGTACATCTATCTCCGCCTGTATATTGACCATATCTTCTACCTACATAGCCACCTGTTAATTGCTCATAAGAATCTCCGAAGTTATACAGATATTTCTTGTTAGGGTCACTACCCCCCCCATTATTTATTATAATATCAGTTCTGTAACCTCTCATAATTTCTCCCTTATAGGTGGCTTGATGTTATCGCCCCACCCTTTGTTTTATACATCTTTTCTGCAATAGAACTGTACTGTTGATAATATAGTTCTGCCGCTGCCATCTGCATAGTTATATTGAACTGTCTGCATTCTATAATACATATTGATTAGATTGCTAAGATTTTTAACAGGGACTTTTATTGCTGTATTACTCGGAGCAACTGATATATTAGACTTCATATCTGTAAATGTATTACCGTCACTTGAAGCCTGAAGTGTTCCAATATATGTATTATAAGCATTGATAGTTTTAATCCCTAAACATTTAATTTTATTGGGATTATCAAATTTATACTGTATCCAAGAATTATTCCCTGTGTTTGCCCCCGATTGCCAATAACTATTGTCATTACCATCAAAAGCCTTATAAGCGACATATTCGGGATAACCTGCAAGAGAGGAACTTGCTGAAACCTCACCACTCGGTGCTGTAGCATCTGTCATTGTAGGCACTTTGTCATTAAGCACACTCTCAAAGTAAGTTGAATTACATATAGCATTAAGCCAAATGCTATCTGCCAACAATGTATTACTTGCATAGTTATTAAGACCTATAAGTGACATAGCAGTACTATCATTAACTATATCAATAAGACCTTTGGCTGTAACAAGATAATCCATAGCATTGTGACTTGCTATAAGTGTTGATAATGTACTTGAATCAGCAAGAACCTCTGCTAATGTAACATAATCCTTGTCTGTGATTCCACCTGCTCTTAATCAATCCTGTACACCACCATCTACACGTCCGTTAAATTGAATTGTTGCAACTCTTGCATTGTACTGTCCTGAAATATACAAGTAGCCGTTCCATGTGAATTTATAATACTTGTATGCGGTATTATTCAAAACAGCAAACGTCTGTGCATTACTATTAAGATTTGTTGTTACAGTGTCAATTGTCGAATATGTAACATCATCATTAGAACCTGCTATTGTGAGTGTTAAGGTATCACTTCTTGCAACATCTGCATATTTAAGCATAACTCTATTAACAGCAAACGGTGTTGCAAGTTCAAGTTTAGCCCAAGGGTTATTACTCATAGACAACCATTTTGTCGTGTCATTGTTATCAAAAATCTGATATGCAACACCCTCATAAGCATCTGATACAGATGCGAGATTGCCGGCAGGTGTAGTATTGCTTGTCATTGTAGGATTAGATGTATTAAGAACTTTATTAAAATAAGCACTATTACATATAGCATTAAGCCAAGTGCTATCTGCCAACAATGTATTACTTGCATAGTTATTAAGACCTATAAGTGACATAGCAGTTTGATTACTTGCAATATCACTTGCAAAACTTGTACTTCTAACAAGATAATCAATAGCATTGTTATCATTTATTACAGTCTCTAACGTAGTACTATCTGCTAATAACTCTGATAATGTTGTAATAGGACTATCCCATATATTTGCACAATTTAATAATATTTCAATATCATCAGTAGGTAATACTGTGCTACCATCTGGAATAGGTGGTGCAAATGTAACATTATAAATCTTAACAGTATCAACATCAACAGTTGTAGTTTCTGTATCTCCATTTAATGTAGCAGTAAGAGTCCATTCACCATAAGTGTCTGAACCATTATATAAAACACATTCAAAAACACCTGTAGATGTTTCAGTTAAAGGAATAGTTATGCCACCTTTAGTTGCAACAACAGTACTTCCCGTATCTGTACTCGCAACGATTTGTGGCAACATACCACCCATTGCGTCTTTATTTTCCCATTTCTGACTTGTAGCATTATAAGTCAGAACTTGTTTATCTGTGGGATTAGATATTTCAACATCAGTTAAATCATCTAATGTTGTAATAACCCCACTATATCTAAAAGGTGCGTCAGTTCTTATCCAATAATGTGGCTTAACACTTAATGCAGTATATTGAGCCAAAGTATATCTAGGTAAGAAATTGACACCTAATATTTTATGTCCTTTATAATATAACATAATTTTCCCTTTCTTAAATATATACTACAATAAAGTCATATACCATAGGCACTTCAGATTCATTGTAATCGTTAACCAAAGCAACAAATATATTGCCATCGCTCTTTAATCTATAAGTGATATTCTCATAACTTGTTGCAGTATCACAAGGAACAATGCTTATGATTCTATTTTTAGCAATACCTGTAGTTGCAGTAGCGATGGTTTCACTTAAAGGTATAGTTGCACTAACTGTAATCTTCTTAATACCAACTGCGTCAATCTGCGCTTGTAAAGTATCGGCTTGAATATTAGTGCCTACAGTTAAAGTTCCACCTTGAGAAATAGGTGCAATAACTTTATATAATATTCCATTATAAACTAAATGAGTTCCTGTAGCATATGAATTAGTTGTAGGTGAAGTCTCTACTGTAGCAATAGAGGTAACATCAATAGTATTAGGTGTAATATTAGTACCATTAACATATGTTTTATTATCATCTGTAGTTCTAATTATACCCTTCTTTTCTGCACTAGAAAGATTATTAAAATCAGATGAACTAATTTCTCTAGCAACTTCAACAATAGTATTATTACCACTATTATGAACATATGCGCCCTTGAATTGTAAATTAGATTTTGCGCCTATAGCAGTGCCACCATCATCTACAATCGTATGACCGCTTCCACTACCGCCACCCCCACTAATATCAACTAATTTAACTGCGTTAACATTAGTATTAGGTGTAATTACCCCACCTACAGTAATAGGTGATGTAACAACATATAATATTCCATTATAAGTAAGATAATCACCAACGTCATAAGCGTGTGCTGAAGGTGATGTTTCTTTTTGAGCAATACTATTTGATATATTATCTAAAGCGTCACCAACGCTTATTTCATTTTCATATGGTGTATCATCTGCACTACCAAGTAAACTACCAACGGGGTTTTCCCCACACATTAATACTTCCATCTAATCTCTCCTTTATAAAATTTTTTATGTACAATAGGGGAAATAAATTCCCCTATATTATGTGAATAGCATTTATATTTATTTCTTTCTAACTGTTATTCCGTGTTGGTCTAAATCATTTACATTTGACAAAGGGTAATAAATATAAAAAGTGTATATATCAGCAGATAATGTTATTGAACCTGCACTAGAACTATTGTACACCGAAACATTATTTGAATTAACAATATGATATCTTGCATTTAATGTTAATGCACTTGCTATTGATAATACACTTTCGTCCGATACTGAAAACTGAATTATTAAATGGTCACTCACACCCCACATTGTTCCACCTATACTTGCCGTTAGGATTCCATCTGTTACTGTTGGATTGACACAGCGACTATATGTTCCATCATAATTCAATATTTCTATTTTGTAAGGTTCTGCTTGTGCCAAAGTAATAACATTAGTTCTGTGACCTCTAGCCATAATTTATACCTTCATTTCTAATGTTAAATCTACTGTAGGTTGGTCTGTAGCATAGAGTTTAATTCCTGTAGAATCAAAATATGCTTCAGTAACCATATTAATACTTTCTCTTTCTGTAGATGTAGGTAACATACCAACACCATTTAACTGCCATAAAGGCATAGCATTATCTGAAGTTTTAGGAACATCTCTGTTTTCAAATACAATGGTATCTTCACCATCAAATATGTCTTTCTGATTAGGATTTACAATAACTACAACATCCTCATTTGAATCAATTAACGGATTAACAAACTCCAAACCATATGAATATGTTACAACATTTCCACTACCACCATTATTATATGGACTAGGGGAAATAGCAGTTCCCAATATCATAGGGGGATAATCCTCTATAAAATCAGCGTCCCATACATTACTAGTATCAAATGTTCTTACCTTTAATTCATTACTTGTAGTATCAAAATCACAAACTAAAGGATTAGTATCTGTGAGTAAAGTTGCGTGATACTGATGTTCGGCAGTTTTAGATATTCTTAAAATATAATATTTATTTCCAATTACTCCTTCATCTTCAAATGCTTTAAATACCTTCTTGATTATATCTTGTGGTACACCATTCTGAATATCAGTTTTATAAACAGGAAGTTTATTCGTATCATCGTATCTAGGTGTTTGACCTACAACACAAACGTAAGGATAATCTTCCATTGTGCTTTCATCGTTATTATCATACCAATATCTAGCCATAACGTCAAATTTCTTATCCGACATTGAAGCAACTGATACGTCTATTACGTCCATTATATCACTCCTTTATATTATAATATCATTGTTCAAGCCATACTCTTGAAACAGTTATACCAGACCCATTTCTATTCTGTGATGATGTATATATACTAACAAAATAAAAACCTCTTAAACTTGAAATATCTAATGTATAAGTATTTGCACCACCAACACCAGTCTGTTGTCTTGTATATGAATTAAGCGCATTATTAATCATAACACCAACTTTGCGCCCATCGGCAGTCTGACTCCAACCACTATTAACTGTAAACTTTATTTTAGAATAATTTGTTAAATCTATTTGTGGTGTATAAAACATACAATCTGCATAATAGCCAGATGTTGAAATAGCCAAAGTGTTTGTTATAGAATGCGACTCTCTTGAATCACTATCAGATTTATGCCAAGTAAATGTCCAAGTTATATCATTAACAAGTCCATCCCAAAACAACTTTAATGTTTGTGGTGATGGCTTCTCTCCACCTTCACCTTTTATGTCTATTTGTCTATAACCTCTCATATATTAACACCTTATTTCTCAAGCCATATGTGAGTAATTTCAACACTTTTAGAACTTCTATTTCCAGAACTTTCAAAAATCTTAAAATAATAATTTCCTTGAAGACTTGAAATATCAATAACGAAGTTGCCTGCACCAGGGGTAGTAAGCACTTTAGTAAATGTTTGATTTATTCCAATATTATTAGTTATTCCATATTGGTATGTTCCGTTATTTGAAGCACCACTACCAACTGTAGCAGTAATACATAATTTAGAATAATCTGTTAAATTGATTGCAGACGAATACAAACTACTTTGTGCATAATATTCAGATACAGAAGAAGACATTCTACTTCCCGTTGAATAACTTGCCCTAGAATCAGAATCAGGGAGACTTTTTGAAAAGCCCCAAGTAACTCCTTCAACTACACCGAGCCAAAAGATTTTAAACTTACTATCTCCTTCTCCTTCTTCTATGCCACTCATTTTATAACCTCGCATTTATATTCACCTACTCATTCGCAAACCATAATTTAGTTAACTCAAATCTTGACCAACAAGTATTACCTGTACTTCCACATTGAGCGCCTACAGAACAATTAATTTTAATATCTTCGGTTATATCCGAAATATCTATAGTAACATTAATCGCAATGCCAGTTCCACCGCCAGCAGAACCTCTTGAATATAATGTTTTAACATTCTTATTAGCAGAATTGGATAACCAAATGGAAGCACTATTAGCAGAACCATAAGGTGTATAACCAGATGTACTTCCTATAATATGGCAATATTTATATTTAGATATATTCTTAAAATTAATTAATGAAGTACTATAACTATTCCAATCCGAACTTGCGCCAGGTCGCGATACTGATATTCGAGGTACTGTAGGACTCCAAAGAGAAGCGTACTCACTAGAATTGTCATAATCATATAACCACAATTCTTTGGCTACGGGTTCTTCCCCACCATTGAATGCAGTCATTCTATATCCTCTCATAATCTCTCCTTTACTTCTTAAGTTCTGTTCTTGTTATAACTCCAACTTTGCCATCAACTTGAATACCAACGCTTTTCTGAAAATTCAATACTGCGTTGTTAGTACAGTTGCCAAAAATACCATCTATAACTAAATCATAACCTTTGGACTTTAAAGCCCACTGTAACCATTTTACACCTTCACCTCTTGAACCGTGTTTTAATATTACAATAGGTTCTTTATAAGGATTAGATATAACACTTGTAATGCTAGGCACTTTAATAATCTGACCTGTCTGAATAAGATTTCTATTCTTAATTTGAGGGTTAAGTTTCATTAAAGTGTCAACATTAGTTTTATACTTTGACGCAATCGCGCCAAGAGTATCTCCACTTTTAACTTTATAATTAGTTGTTGTAGCAACTTCTGTTATAGGTGCAGTCTCTGTTTTAGGTTTGGGTTCTTCAGTCTTAACTTGTATAAAATTACCATAATACTCATCGAGGTCAACATTACCACCAATACCATTAACTCTACCTTTAGAAGAATACTGCCACATCAAAGGGTTGTATGCCATTGCAGAATTTACGCTAGATGTATAATAAGCCAACCATAAAGGATATTCAGAGATATCTCCAAATTTATTCTTGATATAATCAGGGTTAGCATAAATACCTACATCATAACCACGTTCTTTAATCTTATTACAGAAAGCCTTAACCCATTGAGTTCTTGTATTTTTATCAAGACCTTTACAATAGTTATCACTATCATATTCCCAATCTGCCCAGACTTTAAAATTAATATACTGCTTATAAGGCGCAATTAAACTATCACATTTAATAGCATTATTAATAGCGTCCTTTTCACTTCTTGCATAAATGAACCAATATATTCCAATATTGAATCCATTCTTAATTGCATTCTCTATATATTCTTTGAACTTGGGGTCTGTATTAGTCTGACCCCAACCTGCACGGATAATAGCAAAGTCTTTACCACTAGCCTTTACTTTAGCCCAATCAATATTTCCTTGATAATTAGAAACATCAATTCCTTGCATTTTATCACCTTCCTTATTCAACTTTAACATCTAATTTCTCATTAATTGCTTTAGCGTCATTCATAGCCTTAACTGCCGACTCAATAAGCATATTCAACTGTTCTTCGGTGAGTTTATAACCAACCTTCTCAAGTATACCTTGCATAATGTGAATAACATATGCTTTCTTCTGTTCGCCCGTTCCTTCTCCACCGAAAATCTGTTCTGCTGAATTAACTGCTTGTTCAATATATCCCAATATTAAATTGTACTTCTCTGTGCCAATATTCTGTCTAACCATAGGAAGAACAAAGCCACTAACTACAAGTACGGCTAAAGCCATTACCAAATAAACAATTAATTTTACAATTTCAAAGTCGATATTCATATTAAACCTCGCTTTCTAATTCTTGTAACAAATTTACATCTTTAAATTTTCTACAATTCTCTACCTTTGCTTTCCATATTACAAAACCTGTATGCACGGAAAGTTCTGCAAAGATTGTAGGTATTCCTACGTTAACTATAGATAAATCAGTTATATTTAAATATCCACTAAAAACAGTTAATGCAATACATATTGCAATAAATAACCAAGAAAAGATAAGATTAAATAAATATAACTTATCAGTAAAACTTCTTTTCATATATTCTCCTATACATCTTGTCTACCATACAAAGTAATGTCATAATAATCAATATTAGCATTATTAGTAGTCTTTGAGTTCTGATAGAATCTATACATTCTATAAGTATCATTAATAGGCAACGAATTAGGTATAAACGAATCTGAACTAAACGATTCAATATCCGTCCACGTTGTACCATCACTTGAGCCTTGCAACTTATATGTAGTACCACTAGTATTTTCTACTTGGAATACTGCAAGATACATATGTTTAGCACTACCAAAATCATAACCAATATAATTACCGACTGCATTAGGAATACTTACACAAGTCTCATAATATCCATCAAATGCTAAATATGCTTGACCAGACGCGACACTACTTGCGAATACTTCACCAGAAGGTGTTGTATTAGAAGTCATCATAGGTGTCTGTACATTCAATACATAAGCATAGTAATTTTCAGAAATATAAATATCTGTTAACCAACTAGGGTCTGCGAGTAATGTATTAGCACAATAATTATTTGCGCCTATACACTGCATTGCATTTTCATTATAGCAAATATCACTAGACCAACTATGAACTGTTACAAGATAATCTACTGCGTCATTATTAGCCATAAGTGTTGCAACTGTACTTGTATCTGCAAGAACTGCACTTAATGTTGTATACTGCTTATTAGTGATTCCACCTGCTCTTAACCAAGTCTGAATACCACCATTCTGTCTACCAAAGAATTTAATACTCTTATAACCAATTCTATTGCTACCATAAGCGTCAGTGGTATTTATTCTATAATATTTATAAGCATTAACATTTCTAAATACTATGGTTGCAGTTTCATCATTTGCGTTATTAAATATTCCTGTATATAAATCAACCCAAGTTGAGTTATCATTTGATGCTTGAACCTTATAATTCTTTGCACAAAGATTACTAGAAACATAATTAGGTGTAATTACACACTTCTGAATCTTAACAGCATTAGCAAACGCATATTGTACCCAAGAATTAGTTGTAGAAGTTGCTTCCCAATAATTACTTGTGCTTCCATTAAATGCCTTATAAGGTGAGTTACTACCATTAGTAGAACTTGCACTACATTCTCCCGTAGGAACTGTATTTCCATACATTACAGGGTTTTCTGTATTAATAATGCTACTTGCATAACTAGAAGTTAATAAAGCAGTTCTCCAAGTAGTATCTTCGAGCAAAGTATTACTTGCATAATCACTTGCGCCTATTACAGACATAGCAGTTTGATTACTTGCAATATCACTTGCATAAGATGTACTTCTTACAAGATAATCTATACCATTTTCTGAATTTATTACTGCAAACAAAGTATCACTATCATTTAATATCTGCGACAATGTAGTATAAGATTTATCAAATACTTCTGAACAATACAACAGATAAGTTATATCATTAGCAGTTACAGTATTACCATCAGGCACTGATTCAATATCATCTTCTTCACCACTAGTTGAAATAACAACATCTTGCGTCCAACTCTTACCATCTTTAGTAGTTGTAATAGTCCAAATACCACTTTCTTCAACTTCAAATGTATAAGGATTACTATCTGCGTATTGAGTTTCTTGTCCGATTTTAGAACAACTAACAGTCGCACCACTAGGATATGTTACTGTTATACTTGCTCTAAAGTGATTTGTTGTTACAGTATATACTTTAGCAGTATCTACTACTACACTTTCTTGTATTGCAAAATCATCATATGTAGAACTTACAACCCAAGTGCCATATTCTTCAATATCACATTGAAATACACCACTTGTAACTTCTACTAAAGTAATTGTAGTTGCGTCTTTAGTTGCAGTAACAGTTGAACCCGTTTCTGACAATACTTTAATTCTCGCAACTAGACCACCACTAGCCTTTTGATTTGTCCATTTATGTAAAATATTATCATAGGCTAATACTTCATTATCTGTAGGGTTATTTATATTAACGTCATTTAATCTTAATAATTTAGACGCGTTTTCTGTAGGAGAATCTGTTCTTATCCATTCTTGAGGTTTTACAGTTAGATTATTATATTCTGCAAGTGTGTATTCCGAAGGTACATTAACCCCAGAAATTAGTTGCTTTTTATAGTAAAAACTCATTTTTTATCTCCTTTTTAAAATAAATTCGGTGTGACTCGGCAAGGGTATAAAGTTAACCCCCAACTATTGCATTGACTTTTGTTTTGCCTTGACTACTCCTCGCCACACCGATATTTATATATTTTTATTCTTCCTTAATCTCTTTTAAGGGACAATCATCAAATCTTTTTCTGTAAAATGCTTCGCCCCTTAAAATCTCGTCCGTTGCCTTGCAATATAAAATATCTTCTTTGAATATTTTACAAAGCAAACAATCTGAACAAGATTTAGGCATTGGCTTGTCAATTTGTATCATTGTTTATTCTCTCTTAAATTTTGCGTTCCACCAATCAGTATATATTTTTGCTTGAATCGTTCCATTACTGCAAAGATAAATAAACTCTGGTTCTCGTAATTTATCTGTATTAGTGTACATTGTAGGAAATAAAGACTTAATAATATCTTCGTTTGTAGCATTATCTTTTACTTCAATTTCAATCTTCATTGTTATTCTCCTATTTTATCTACTAACTATAAGTATTATAACATACTCAATGAAAATTGTCAACCGATTAGAACATTTTCATAAGACCTATTTCAGTTTCTGCAATTTCTAATTGTTCTCTCAAATAAACAATTAAATTAACATTTGTAGTATCGGAATTAAATATTACTACACCACTTACAGGTATTCTAATTGTAGCATAGGCTGCCTGATTTATTGTCATCTCACAAATCTTATCTCCATTTGACATTGTTAATTGAAAATATCTTAAAACATTGCTTGATGGCATAGTATTAATTTTTAATGAACCGCAAACAATATATACACCTGCTTCAACTTTTGGTATTGTAACCAATGTTGTATTTGTAGTTGCTTCAACTGTAATAGGTGAACTTTGTGATACAAAATAACCAACAGTACTATTTTCCCATTTATGAGTAGTACTATTATATTTCAATACTTGACCATCTTCCAAGTTATTATCAATACTAACATCATTTAAATCGTCAAGTTCTGTAGGTATTGTAATTTGTACTTCATCAGGTTCGTCAGTACTATGTTGAAAACCTTCAACTGAATCACCACTTAATGACTCAATTTCAGATTTAAGCATATCTCTTACAATATCAACATCAGTAACTTGATTAGTAGCATCATCGTGAACATATGCGCCATTAATACGCATTTTAGTTCTTTGTGTTACTGCCGTACCACTTGTATTCTGAATTGTATGACCACCACTAACATTATAAATATCTTCGCCAATACCTAATTTCTGTAAATCTCCAGTGGCTTGACCTTCAGGGTTAGCAGTAACTTCAGTGCCGTTAGCACCATAAGTTTCTCTTTCCCCATTGTTATCCATCAAGATTTCTTTCTTGTCGGTATCAAAAGAGATTAAACCATCTCTATATGGCGTATTTTCAATTTCAGTAGTAGTACCTCTATTAATTTGAATACTTGCCATTTTATATTTCCTTTCTATACATCTGTAGGATAATATTTCATCATAGTAATAGTTTGAGTTCCATTAACTCCTACAGTAGTATCAATCTTTTTAATTATATATTTTTCAGTTACTTCTTCGCCTTGCTTATTAGGCAATGTGATTTCAATCAACCAATTCACATTTAACCAATAAATAGGTACAGTAGTAATCGTTAATTGGTCTTGTAATCTACATCTTAAATATAACTCATAATCGGCTCTATCTTGTGCCAATTCATCAGTATATATATTATCATATTCACCACCACTTAAGATGATTCTAATTTGACCTGCTTTACCATAAGCATAGAATGGACTTCTAGGGTCATCATCTAAAGCAATAGCATAAGGTGTAGTTCCGTCATCTAAAGTTTTACCATAAACTTCAACAACATTTTTAACTTCTTCAAAAGATATATTTTGATTATAAGAAATTAAAACATCTTTCCATAAATCATCATCAACCATTACAGGCTCATTGTCACCACTAGGAATACGATTTACATAAGGCACACCATTTTCATCAAAATACATTTGATAAAATGAATTAATATCAACTAATTCTTTTAACATACCATAAATCGTACTTCCAACTGATATTATAATATCATTAGGCACAACCGAAGTAGGTTTAAAATCTGATACCGCGACATTATCAAATCCACCTAATGCAAAAGTAGATTTGATAGCATCACCAATATCACTACCTGCTGGAATTTGATATGACACTCCACCTTGAGTGCCACTCAAATATCCATTTCTCATTCCTGTAAGTTTAGCCATTAAATCAATTCCTGTTATAGTTAATTGATTACTAGTTGCGCTATAAACTTTACTAGGATTATTAATCAAGTATACACCTTTATTAGTATATACTATTTCATTATTGTTACTTGTATCTTCAATTCCAACCTTTACTTGAATATATTTATCTATCCATATATCACTATTAGCGGTGATATCAAAATCTGATGAAGTAGGAATAATAGATAAATTACAAGTTCTTCTTATATCGCTATTCGCGTCAATAGAAAATGTAGAGTTATCCAAAACAATACCACTTAACTCTGCAATTTTTCTGAACTGAAAATCTAATATATATATTAGAATATGCAAAGTTCTATTGTTCTGTTTACTTACTCTATATTCTTCAGGGTTGAAATATTTAAACAGACCCATTATCCCACTCCTCTCTATTTAAGATTATTATTCTCAAGGTCTTCTTCATTATTATATTTGCCTTGTTCAACCCAACTAAATGATACTGTAGCCACACCATTAGTTGTTTTGATATTGTAATTTATAGTAGGTGAATCTGTAACTCTTGCTAACCAACAATTACCATTCCAATCGAAGATTATTTTTGCTCTACCATTTGTTAAGAAATCGGTAAAGTCTTGAATCTGTCTTGTAACATCTACTCTATCTAATCTTCTTGTCTGTTCGTAATTATATCCTAACAACTGTCCAGATACCATACCACTCATATATTTATTTTCGCCATTCTGTATTACAGTAGGATAAATAGCACCTATAGGGTTCAATACACCAACAGGTCTATTCTTCGCCACATTACCATATGTAATTGAACTATATAATTTAAAGCACTGTTCGCCATCATAAATAAATGTAGCATTCCAATTAGGTACAACTTTAGCAGTAATATAATTACCTTCTGTCTTATCTGCTAAAACGGGAACTAAAGCATAAGTCTGTTCAATTCCTTTAGGTACACCATAATCTCTGTAAGCAATCTTTAAGTCTGTATCATCATTAATCTCTCTTTCAAATATGGTTATCCATTTACCCATACTTGCATCTTTTCTCTTAATTCTAATCGCGTCAATATTGCCTACTTGTTCTTCAAGGTTACCTGCTTGTACGTTTCTATCAAAGTCACATTTCAATACCATAAACTCATCCCAATCATCAAAATTCTGATTGTAAGTTTCTTCAATATTATTTGTAACTTCTAACTGTCTACAGATTGCATTACCAACTATTACATTGGTAAGATTATTTCTTATTGCAATAGGATAAGCCGTTGATAAACCTTCGTCTTCATATTGCTCACCTTCCCAAGTTAAATCTGTAGTCTGATTCCAACCTAAATTATCGTCTAAATCATTCCAATTAAATACAGAAGTATCTTGTTCGAGGTTTTGTATTATTACTTCCCATTCATCATCTACAACCTTTATCCATAAGAAGAATTTATCGGTTGAATTTGCTCTTATAGAAAGTATATTAGAATTGGCGATTACATTTCCATTCTCATCTGAAATTTCAATGAAGTCGCCATTAAATGCTTGATTATTTCTTTTAAGTCTTTTATATTTTACATTTATATAATGACCATCATCATCATACATTCTAATAATATTATTATTAGTTGAACCCAATGTAAACCAAAACTTTAAAACAAAGTTTTTATCTATATCAATTCCATTATTCCAATATATCCATCTGCTTGTATTAGAACCATATTGTATAACAGGGTCTGACGCTATAGCGTATGCAGAATATTTACCCCCTTCATCAATATAAACCATAGGGGTAGGACTAGTAATACCTTGACCTGCAAAGATGTTACTACTAATGTCTATATATCCTTCATTACATTTATTTTCAACTTTTAGTTTACTCTTTAAAATGGGTTCATCATACTCTACATTAAAACTCGTCACTTTACTAACCTCCAGACCGTGTTGAGTTCTTAAATAAAACCCTATTTTATACATCGTATTGTTCTCAAAACCATTGAAATAATAATATAATATTATCGGTGGTAAATTCGTGCTAAATATTTTATCACTCTTTTCCAATACATTATCATTTGCGTCATATAAAGTATATTGACAATAATCTAAAGGGTCATTCTGTGCTTGATAATAAGTATCAGAAAATATATAACCACTTTCTGTAATTACTTCATATTCAGATATATTTGAATTTGTTATAACGGGAAGATTGCCCCTAAACATCATAAAACTATTAGACCTTGAACTAGCAATTTCATCACCACTATCATAACTTATCAATTTGATTTGATAAGAATTTTCACCAAACTCAAATATTTGTGTATCTGAATTTAACACATTAATATTTAACTCATATACATTATCACCAAGATATGTTATATCTTCTGTATTAATAAATTTGACACCTTCTTCATCATTATTGATGAACACCATATAATCTACGGGTTCAAATCTATTAGTATTCCAATAGAATGTTATTTTAATATCATTGCTATCTGCATTACTTTTACATTCTGCTTCAAGTACATTAGGATAATCTGCAATTACTGTATTAGTCCTAGCAGTAAAGGAAGTTGTTTTTTCGTATTCTAAATCGCCATATAAAGTAGCAGTTTTAATTTTTATTTTATAATTTTGACGATTAATAAACCCATCAAAAGTATAACTCATATTAACAGGAGGAGATTCATAGCAGTATGTTTTTTCTCCTGTTTGTAATACTACATCGTTGGAATCATATAATATATATTGATACCAATAAAGTTCTGCCGACTGTGATTGATTATATATATCTTCAAATGTAAAAGCACCATCTTCCATTTCTACAAGTTGACCAGCATAAACATTTGAAGTAATTACAGGTTGTTGAAACAAGTACATTATAAATTTATCAGAATATAAAGTATCAAATTCTTCTTGAGTTGAGGTTTTTTCACCATATATTTTTATTTTATATTGACTTTCACCTAAAACCAACCAACTGCTATCAGTACTTCCTATCCATTTAAAAGTATTGTTTCCTAAATATTGTACAGATATAGTACCTTGATAAAAACCATAGGAATAATCAATATCGCCTACCATATAGACCATACCTGTAATATTATCAAAATCATTAATGTCCCATTCAAAAACTAGTTCAATAGTAGCAAAATGTTCACCAATATAACTCGCTTTTGCACTTAAAATCACAGGAGATTTTTCAATAGTTGCCATACTTTGTCATTTATTCTCCTTTCTTTAATATTTCAATATCCTTCCTTAATTCTTCTATTTGTTCTTGTTGCTTTTGAATTGTAGCAACCATATCTGCAATAAGTTCAGTATAAGCAAGTGTTTGACTTTCATTACCAGTGTGTAGACTCCAATCATCATACATATTTTTCTTAACTTCTTGTGCAATAAAGCCGTGATGTTTTTCTTCATCATTTTCTTTATATCTAAATTCACAAGGTTTAAGACTTAATATAAAATCAGACGCTTTCTTAATATTTAACTTCTTTATATCTTTCTTCATTCTCTTATCAGAAGTTTGTCTGTAAGATGGTGCTAACATAGGCAACCTAGAATATGTATATGTTACATTATCTGAAGAATATGGGGTTTGAAAATTTATTTGTGGTGTAATTAAAGAATAAGAATAACATTTAAATATACCTATTATACTTATATCTCCACCAAAAGAACTCATACTTATATTTCCACTTTCTGTTATACCACCTTCATTTATTCCAGATGTTATCTCTACATCTTCTTTTCCGTGTAATGAAACATCTCTATCAGATAATAATTGTGTACTTCTACTACTAGATAATCTTAATTCTGCGCCACCAATTTCTATACCACCAACACCACCACTAGAGAATGGTATAATATCACCAATTACATCTGTAGGACTTTCTGGATTGTAATATTTAAAACCTTCATCAATATCAAACAAACCAATCTTACCACTAGTAGCAGTCATATTACCACTAGCGTCTACAGAAAACTTTCCGTTACCAATATCTATAGTACCACCTTTAATATTTGCTAACGCGTCATCAAGGTGTCCTAATATAAACATATTATTATACTGTCCATTAGGTACAAGCAAATATACTATACTTCCAACAAGATATTTATTATTACCTACAGACTTTATTTTTATATAATCAAAATTTCTAACTGTAACTGTATGTAAATATTTACCATTAGTCAAACTAACACTTTTTATTGTGCCTAGTTCAGTACGCACATATGGTATATTTGAAATTTTATTATCTACATACTCAACTATTCCACTAGCAATCGCGTTGATTGCTTCTTGAGTGTTTGTTGCCATAGTTATTTCTCCTTTATTTTATTATGTACTAAAGAGAGAAGCCTAAACTTCTCTCTTTTATATTTAAATACTAGAATAAGCCTTTTGAGCCATTATGTTTTGGAAATTGCTTAATGCATCTATAAAATCATTTGCGTCTCTAACTTGAGGTAAGGATATATTACCAATCTGAATTGATTGTGATGTTTGAGTACTATTATCGGATAAGTTATAATTACCCGTACTAGCACTACTTAACTGTCCACCTAAAGTATTTAATAATCCTGCTAAAGTACTTGTAGATTTAGCGTTAACAACACCTGTACCCTTCTTTAAGTTCATAGCAGTACCATTAAGTTTAGAACCAATAACTAATTCTTTGTTAGGGTTCTCACCTACGATAGCAATTTGGTCATCTTTTACAGAAGGTGTACCTTTTGCATATGTTACTGTTTTGGTAGAATAACTTGTTGCTTTCTTTTGAGAGTTTAATGCATTTATTTGTGCCTGCATAGCAGTAGTGTTTCCACCCTTTTTTCTGACTTCTGCAATTTGTCTATCAATATCTTCATTAAATCTCTTATTAGAATTTACAGTATTAATAGCACTATTATAATCTGAAAACTCTTTACCACCTACAACATAAACAGTTTTAGTTCTAGTAGTTGGTGTTGGTGTAGGTGTGGGTGTAGGAGTAGGGTTATAATTTGTACTACCACTTGATGAAGAAGAACTATTCAACTGTCTTTGCAGTGCATTTAATTCTTCTTGCTTCTTCTGTAACTCTGCAAGTTTGTTATTATATTCTTTTGCAAATGAATCAAGATTACTTAATCTTGTTTTCCAATTCTGATTCTCAAAATCTATGCCTGTTAATTGCAACGTAAGCAATCTAGATTGTTGGTCTTCATACGCATTTAACTGCTTATCAAAACTCTTTTTGTATTCTTCAAAATACTTTATTTGTTCTTCATAAGCAGATTTAGTTTGCTTGACCATATTCTTAAGACTAGTGATTTGTTCATCATATTTAGTCTTATTCGTAGCAATAAGGGCATTAATTCCGTCAATTTGAGTGTTATAAGCATTCTTGACTGAATTAACATAATTATTTAAATCATCAATCTGTGCGTTATAACTATCCAAAGAAGCCTTTTTGAAATTCTCAAGTTCCTTAAGCGCGTTATCATAGTCTTTCTTTCTATAGAAAGTATCAAGTTCTTTCTTTGCTTTCTTGACTGCTTCTGCGTCAGTTTGCCATACAAAGCCTTGACCCTTTTTATAAACTCTGACTTTAGTATTTTTAGCAGTTTCAAGATTGAGTAATAACTTCTCTAGTTCTGCTTGTTCTTCTAACGCTTCATTTTGGTCTTTAAGGGCTTGAATTTTATTATTCCAATATTCTTCTTCTTGCTCTTTTCTTTCTTTAAGAGTTTCGATTTGCTCTTTAGTAGTATTGATTATTAAATCTCTTTCTTCTTCAAGCAAACGAATTTCTTCTTTATGTCTATCTTCGTCAAGTCGCTTTTCATCTTCGAGTGCTTCTATCTTGTCTTCAAGCAACTGAACTTCGATATCTCTTTGCTCTTTGAGCGAATCTATTTCTTCATCAAGTTTGCCTTTGATATAACTGATGGCTTTCTTATATTTATCAAGTTCATCATTCATATCAGCGACTTCTTGTTTAAGGGCTTCAACAGAAGACTTCAATGCATTAACTTCTGATTTTGCTTGACTAGCAGAAGTTTTAGCGTCCGTAAATGTCTTCTTGAAATCTTTGTCCAAATCGAGAAGTAAATTATCAAGCGTTTTAACTCTCTTTTGAACATCTTTATCAATAGCGTCAATTTCTTTACGAGCGCCACCATTATTTAGTAACTCTCTTGATTTTGCCATATCATATACTGATTTAGCATTAGCGAGATTTGCTTCTGTATTATTTTTTACTGCTTGAGTATTTTCATTTGTAGTAGCAGTAGAATCTCTTTGCGCTATTTGATTTATTCTTTCTGCACCTTCTTCATAGATTTTGGCTTTTGCTTCTTCTATGATTGCAACGGCTTTTGCTTTTAATGCTTCTTCACTAACTTTAAGTTGACCATTTTCTTCAACAAGCATTGAAAGATATTCGGGAGATAATGCTAATAATTTTTGTACAGTATCTACTGAATAGCCACCATTAGTATTATATTCCTCTACTGCTTCACTTAAAGTTTTGTAATTAGCCTGTAGGTCATCAAGTTGTTTGTTCCAATCAGACAATAAATCTGATTCTTCTCTTATAGAACTGATAAATTCATTAATAGCATTAGAAGCAACAAGATAAGCGTCTTCTTCATCACCTTTATTTGCTATTGCTTCTTCTACTGTATCTTGAAGTTTTTGATATTCGTCATCTGTTAGTGAATATTCTTCTCTAACTCTTTCTAATTCAGAAGTAATTAATTCTTCTGAAGTTGCTTGTTTTTCAGTTGCGTCTAAAGAGTTCCAAACTGATTCAGAATAATAATCTATAGCCTGTCTAGCCAACTGATAAGATAAAGAATTTTTATCAAGACCTTCTGTTGTATTTTCCAATTCGGTAGTAGCCTTGATAAGCATTTTATCATAACTATCAATAAGTTTATCTGCTATCTCTATCTTTTTATTGTTTTCTTCGTATTTTTTGTTTTGCCCTTCAAGTACATTACCATTTTCATCTACAAGAGTACTATTTTCTTCAATTAATTCATTAAGTTTTTCTTTTACTGCATTAAGTCTATCTGTGTAACTTATAACTTGTTGATAGTAGGTTTCCCCTAACGTGTCATATTTTCCTTCGTTAGTTGAACTTCCTGTTACTTGTTTAAAATATGACGCTTCATTTACTAATAAGTCTTCACCTAAAGATTTATTTCCTGCAAATAAACTTCCACTAACTATCTTACTTGCTTTTTTCTCTCTAGTTCTTTCGTCTTCTTCGTTAATCTTTTTCTTAAGAGCAAGTTCGGTCTCTAACTGATGAATTTCTACATTTAAATTTTGTATATCTCTTTCATCTGTTAAACTAGGGTTTTCAATATTTTTTAGTTCGTTAAGTTTACTCTTTAACTTTTCAAGATTATCGGTGATTTCCTTAATTTCGTTTCTTTCAATTTCTATTTTCTGATTAAGTTCACCAATATCTTTTATAGTTCTTTCATTACTTTTAGCAACATAACTTAATACTGCTACTAAAGCAGTACAAGCCAATACTAAAATACCTATATATCCAGCAGTAGCATTAATTGCAGTATTAGTAGTTGTTACAGTTGTACCAAATATTTTAAGTTCAATCGTTGCTTCTTCTACTGCTTGTCCTACTGAAAATAAACCTTGAACAAGTTTAAGTACGGCTTCTCTATTTAATAATATTAAAGCACCACTTAATGTACCTATTATTGTAGTTAAACCACCTGCATTATCTATAAGTTTAACTATATTAGTTGATAAATCTAAAACGATTTTTATCAACTTTTCAAGTCCACCATTACCTAAAATTAAATCTTGAATTGCAGTTTTTAATTTTTGAGTTTTGGCTTCAATGCTTTCCATATATTTAGCATTTTCTCTCCAAGCACTACCACTTGCATTTATAGCAGTATTAGTAGCGTCTACGGCAGTACCAAAATTAGACATTAAAGCATAAAAGTTCTGAATTTGGTTTGCACCTGAAGATGTTAACGCAATATATTGTTTTGTATTTGTATCAAGAGTTTCCCATTTAGTACTTAACTCTTGCAATATATCAAATGTTGAACGTAATTGTCCGTTTGAATCATATATCGCAATATCAAGGTCTTCATAGATTGCTCTTAATTTCTTACCTGTAGAACTTGCTTCATCATTAATTTGAACAAGTCTTGAAGATATTTGTTTCCTTTATGTTCATTCAAATTAAATTTGAACGGAATGTATGAAAGAAGTTATTATATTTTTATAATTATCTGTATTATCTATATCTGTATAATTAATTCTTAATAAAGGAATGTTATTATATTTACAATAATCATTCTTTATTTTGTCTCTTTTTAACTGTTGTTTAAAATTTATTTCTGCAATATTTCTATCTCCACCAAAAGCAGTTGGTTTTTCGTGTTGTTCACCATCTACTTCAATTAATATATTGTAATCTTTTAACCAAAAATCAAAAGGTAAAGGTAAAATATCTTTACAAGCACTTAATTTAAATTCTTGGATATATTCAATGTTGTTTTCTTCTAGGAATTGTTTTACTTTATACTCTCTGTTACTTTCCCTAGATGAACATTTATTACATCTTGTTTTACCTTGAATTATGTGCCAGATATTAGTTTCAAAACTTTCACCACAACTGCATTTACATAATAGTAATGGGTGTTGTTTATTTTCATAAGTTTTAATATCTAATATTTCAACATCTAAACCATTTTGCTTTACATAGTTTTGAGCATTATACAAATAATTTTCTTTATTTGTATACATACTAAAGCATATCATTCTTTGTTTACTTTTAATTCCACATATATCCATATAACCACGATATCCGTTTTTATCTTCTACCATAACTCTATCGTGAACATTTAAATATTTCGGAATATCAATAAACTTATATCCTTTTGATTTTACAAATTCAATATTCTTTGGTGTTTGTTTGATTACTTGTTTTTTTCTTACACAATCATTGCATAGCATTGAACTGTTTTTTAAATGCGTCCATTCTCTAGTAAATATTTCGCCACATCTTTCGCATTTAACTTCTACTAAAATTCTACGTTTATTATTTTTAACAACAGATTTTACAGATAATATTTCAGATTTAATTCCCTTATTTCTTGCATAAGTATTCATATTCTTTACACAATAAGGGTTTTTTGTTCCGAATGTATTAAACTTTTCACCATTTAAAACATTGTTTACGCACATTTTAGTATAATAACCATTTTGTTCCAATGTTAAAGGTGTGGTCATATTAATATATTCTTCATCATTAACTATATTACAATTATATTTTTTTAATTTCTCTTTTATTTCTTTTATATTATACATACATTCTCCTTATATTTTCATATAATGTTCAGACTATATCATAATTATATTAAAATATTAATATAATTCCCTGCGCTATTTGAGTATTATTTCAACTCTAGTCGTTGAGCCTTCACCTATATTCCCATAGGTGCTTGGTTGCTGATTGTCCATATATATTTATCTTTATCACTATACCTTTGTAATTAACATTGCCACTATAATATTTCTATTATAGTTTAGTAGATAAATCTTTAGGAATTTCCAGTCAATTCACAGAGTTTTTAAAGGGGGTCAAAACAGGATTCTTAATCCCCTGGCGCCTGTACTGGCGTTCCGTGTTATTTCAGTAATCGCAGTTAACATACCTAACGATTCTTCATAACTAACATTATTTGCGTGTAAAGTTGCAGATACCTTTCCCAAGTTGTTAGCCAAGTCTGCACTAGATACGGCATAATTGTTTGATACTTCATTTATACCATCTAATATATGAATTGCTTCATCTGCCGTATATCCAAATGCTTTCATTTGAGAAATAAGAAAACTAGCACTTTCTCCAGCCGTTATTTCTTCATCTGCAATATTAGAATATAATTGTGCTAATTGAGCGAGTTGAGCAGAGTCTGCGTCTGAATAACCAGACTTCTTAAATTCGGTTGACGCTTCAACCATCTCTGTACGAGTACGAGCAACAGACTCTCCTAAATCACCTAATTTCTTCGCATAGTTATCTAATGCTTCACCACTTAAATCAGATACCTTTTTAAACTCTGTCAAAGCACTATCAAAATCTTTAACGGTTTCTATTGCTTCTCTACAAGCAGTAGTAAAACCTGTTATAATTTTAGTTACCATTTGGAATTTTAATACTTTGCCAAATGTTTCAAGAATATTTCCTTGAGCCTTATTTTGTTTTTCAGTGCTTTCTGTAACTTCTTCAGTAGTTTGTTTAAGTTTCTCTTGTTGTTGTTGATATGCTATTTCATCATTAGTTACTTCTTTATAAGTATTTCCTAATTTAAAAAGTTCACCATTAGAATTTTCTATATATTTAGAAGTTTCTTTAGTTTTAACACCAAGTTCATTTGTAGATTCTACTATTTTCTTTATTCGAGTTACACCTTTATTGTCTAACTCTCTTATTTCAGTAACAGTTCTTCCTAATTCATCAGTGAACTTATGCATTGTTTTATTAGTTACTTCTGTTACTCTCTGTATTTCAGTAAAATCTTTTGCTAATTTATTACCTTGTTCATCGGTGATTTGAGTTACTTTTCTTAAATCACCCAATGCGGTAGTTTCGGTAGTAATCGTCTTAATATATCTCTGACCATTTTCATTCATTTCTGTAGTTTTAACTACAGACTTTCCTTGTTGGTCAATATATTTTTGAACTTCTTTAGTTAATGTTTTGGTGTGGTCATAAGCAGATTTTAATTCGGTTACAATACTTTCTGCGCCAAACTTACCTTTAGCAACGCCTGTAACATTTTCAAACGCTTTGCCTAATTGATTAGTGGTTTCAATTAATATTTTTTCAGTTTTTACTAATTCGCCACTTTTATTAGCAAATGTATCTATTTGTTTGACAAATTCTTTTCCGTCAATAGTTATCTTTAATTTGGTTACATCGGTATGTTCAAGTTCGTTTAAAGCCTTTTTAACTTGTTGACCTACTTCAGTTTTATTTACAACTGCACCAATTTTCAAATTAAAGTCCATTAATTACTCTCCTTTCTACCAAATTTTCCCCTTTTTCTTTCACAATATTTCTTTACAGTTGACGCATATAACAAAATACTATCTGCTATATCGTCATCAGACTTCTTATCGTTATAATTACCACTTTTAGTAATTGTATATTTTAAATCTATATCAAATATTTCATTAGCAAGTTTGATTGAATTAACTTTAAGATTATCTCTTTCTTTACCTTTTGCAGTGCCATCGTAAAGCCCTATATGGCTTCTCCAAGTACTAACACTAATGAACTCGATACTTATACCATTTGAAGCACATAAGCCCAATATAGAGCCTTGTACTGCGCCTAAAATGACTAATGTACTTTTTCCACCTTTATTCATAAGTGGAACATCTTCACAATAAACCTTTTTAGGTTTATGCTTCTTTAACAATTTATCTAATTGTGGTAATAAGTCTATAATTCTATCTCTCCATTTAGCATCTTCATTAGTAGGCTTTAATTTACCATATTCTAATAATTCAGTATTATCCCATAAAGCCCAACCGATGCAAGTGCTAGAAGCGTCAATACTTATATACTTCATAAACACTCCTTTGAGTAAAAAAGGAGATTACCAAAAGTAATCTCCTTTAATCTTTAATATATGTTTAATCCACTGCCACCACCAACAGTCATCTTTATTCCGTGCTTTTTACATCTTGCAATAAATAAATCTGCAAGATTGTCTTCAACCCAATTCTGAAAATCAGTCCAGAATGGTCTTGCTTCAATAGCAGGAAAATTAAAGCAACTTTTATTTAAACCATTATTTATAATCTCTGGTAAAATATTTTCTATTTCATCATACATAGATATAGAACGATGAACAAATGGTGCTTTATATTTCAATTTACTACCATCTAAACCAATATAAAGTTGGTCATAAAAACCCGACTTTATCTTTCCAACAAACCAAGCCTTTTTAAATTGACCTGTTCTTGCACATTCATCATCTTCCTTACCGCCATTAGTCCAAGTAGCGTCATAACTATATACATCGCTTTCTATAAATTCTAATAGTTTAGGAAATATATCTTTTTCTATGCATTCATTCATTATATCAGAAGTTACTTCACCAATATTTAAATATAATGAATTGAAATTGTCAAAACCGACATTACCACTCCAAGTAGCCATATCATCACTTCTTTTCTTCTATTACTGCTTTAGCGTCTGTCAATTCTTTAAAATTTTTAGCAAGAGTACCGATTAAATCATTAACATTAATATCTTCGATACCTTTAGCCATATCTTCAAGTTTATTCTTAACTAAAGAATAAACACTTTCGTATTTTGAAACGATTTCTTCAATAAGACCAATATTTCTAATCTCACTATAAAGAGTATCAATTTCGCCATTCTTCCACATTTCGTTATAAACGTCTTCGCTCCAAGTTACAGATTCTTCACCATTTTCATCTTTACCTTTTTTAAGTTTAATATCAGTGCATATATCTGCAACTGTTAAAATCTTAACGTATTCTCTTGTCATATAATCATTATCAAGATTCAACATTAAGTTAACAATGTATCTAATCTCACCAGCAGTTAAATAATCTCTTTCTATCTTCATAAATACTCCTTTATTTAACAAAGAGTTTTATTATTTCGACAATTAAAGTACCGACACCTACACCGATTCCACCACCGATTAAATATTTACCAATTTCACCTTTGGCATTATCTCTCTGAACTTCGGTAATATCTATCTTACTTTTATTATCTATTTCTTCAACTCTTTCCCCTATATCTATTATTTTATTTTCAAATTTTTCGTCAACCTTATTTACTTGAACAGTTAGTTTATCAATATTATTAGATAAATTTTCTGACACAAGATTTGACTGCTTAATCGCTTCATTCATATTAACCATTGTGTCTTTTATTGTTGACATTGTAGCCGTTAATTCTTTTGATGTTTCTATATTCTGTTGTGTTAAGATATTATTACGTTCTAAAGTTAAACTCATATCATTTACTTTAGTATTAATATCTTTTATATCGTTTTTCAGATTGGCTATCTCGTTGTTCTCGATATTATCAATTCTATTTACCAATAAATCAATCTGTTCCATTATACTTTTCCCTTTCTAATCTGCTAAAATAAAATTTTGGCTTAAGATTTCTATTATCTTAATAATATCATCTTTTGTTATGGTGCATAACTTTCTTTCAAGTCGCTTTTTGTCTATACATCTAATTTGCTCACCAAGTACAATATTACATTCAAAAGATAATGAGGGATAATCTTTCTTGTATAATATATAATGAGTAGGCAATATGTTTTTATTCTTACTCGTAATTGGTAAAATTATGGTTGTGGGACTATATTCATTTCCCCAATCATTTTGAATTATCAAACAAGGTCTAACTCCACTTTGTTCACAACCAATAGTATCACCAAAAGAAACCATATAAATGTCGCCTTGTTTAATTTTTCTTTTTGCCATTTGTAGTCTTCGTCTTCTTTGTAGTATTTTCTTTCTTTTTAGGTTGCTCTATAGGTTCTTCAACCTTTTCCTCAACCTTCTTCTGTATGGGCGAAGCATATGCGACATAGTTATTGCCAACCTTATCTAAATATACATATTCAAGTATTTCATTATTTGGACTATCCACTTTTATAGTAGTGTCTTTATTAAGCCTTACATATAATTCGATTTTACCATTTCTACGCGTATTAGTATTTATAACTTTATATGCGCCTTGTGGTAAATTCTTATCTATTAAATATTCATTCATTATATAACAGTCCTTCCAACTTTCTCCGTCAATCAATATATATTTACCTTCTGTTAAACACTTTTTTCTATAAAGACAAAAAGTGTTTGTTATATGACAATATAACTGTGGGAAATATGTACCCTTTTCTTCTTCTTTATAAAAAGTAAATTGACACATTTTTTATCTCCTTATATTGTTATGTACTTACAAGAGAGAGCGATTAAACTCTCTCTTGCTATTATAATATTATTATATTAATTAGGGTGCAGTAGAAACAGTTACAACTGCCTTTGCAACAAGGTTAGCGTGACCTGCAACAGTTACATCAATAATTGCAGTACCTGCTGACTTACCCTCAACAACACCATTTGCGTCAACTGTAGCGATTGTAGTGCTATCAGATACAAATGTAAGGTCTGTATTGTCAAGTTTAGCAGGAAGTGTCAAACCACCAAAAAGTGCCATAACTTCAAGTGCCTGAGTCTCATCAACTAAAAGGTCGATATCTGAATCAGAAACAACAATGTTTGTAGCACTATCAAGGATATCTGCGTTAGCAATGATTTCCTTAATTCTACCATAGTAACTTGAGTTATCACAAGAACCTGTGTTGTCAAATGTTACCTGTGCAGAACCATTAAGTGCAACTGAAGCGACACCATTAGAAGTAAGTGATAAGTCACCACTAGGGTCAATAAGGAATCTAGGAATCTCGATTACAACTTCACCAACCTTCTGTGAACTAGCAGTATCTGTAGAACCAGCCTTAAATAAAGGTGTATGAACTAAAAGATAAAGTTCACTAGGTACGAAGTTAGAAGCAATCTTAATCTCTCTAGCGTTTGCAATGTTTACATTGTATGTTACACATACCTTTGTACCAACTGCAAGACCCTGAACATCAGCAGTCTGTCCATTAAATTCAATCTGAATTTCATCATCAGTTCCTGCAACTCTGTAGAAACCAACCTTACCAAAACCACCGAAATCAACGGGAGTTCCAGTAACAGTAATTTCATTAGCAACAGAAGTTGTGATTGTCTCTGTCTTCCAATCACTTGAACCTGTTGAGATAGCAGAACCTGTCTTAAGTGCGAGGTACTCAAGAGCAAATGTTGCATCTTCGAGTGACATATTAAATGTTGAATCGAAGAACATTGTTCCGATAAGTGCGTTACCTTCACCACCACGAACTTCAGTAGGGCTAACGGCAAAAGAAATAGAGTTGTTTAAAAGTGTTTTAGACTTTAATACTCTCTGACCATTAAGAAAACCTTCTGCGTAGCCAACTGTACCAAGAATATAGTTTTTCATATTTTATCTCCTTTACAATATTTTTAATTGCCTAACTTACTATTTAATGACTCTTGACTAATAAATAAGTCTTTAAATTTATCTTCTTTCGGTTTATATAAAGGATAAGCAATATTTTCTTTGATATCAAATTTATATGCGGTTTTATACATATTATCAACAAAGTACTGTTCTATATCAACATACTCATCGAACAACATATTAAACATTCTATAAGTCATATTTTCAATATCTTCCAATGTACATCTATACCTACTTAAAACGAAGATTTTTCTTCTTTCTAACGTAGGTGAACTAATGTTTTTGGTTTTTAATTCCATCATAGCATTATATTCTTTAACAACATCGGGGTTGATATAAGTATCATCATAATTTATATCATTCTGAAATAATATAATTTTAGCAATGTTTAAATAGTCTTTATTCGATATCTTATATTTTAATATAAACTCTCCTTCATTATCTTTCTCTGCAACAATAATAACAGATTTACCATTATCATCTTTTGCTATTGCAACATAATCTTCGTGCAGACAAAGACTAAAAATCTTTTTAAACTTTTGTAATTCATTATTTCCTAATGTAGTTTTAGTTACTTCATCAATTATCATTTCATTGCCAAAAGTATATTCCAAGAAATCTAATTGAGACATACTAATAATATTAACATCATCAATACTTCTCTTATCAATCTCTAATATACTTCTGCATTCATCATATGATTCGTAATCTTTAACCAATATAGGATATATCAATATCTCAATATTAGATTTTAATTTATATGGACAAGGTTTTCCTTTGGAAAAATAATATCTAGTTAATGTTTCTAAATTCTTTAACATTAGTCACCACATTCAATATCTTCATCGTGGCGCACGTTTAATATTGCAAAGCATAATACTCTACCAAAATAATTATTTGAGTTATTATAAGCCAAATAACTATCAGAATCGGTGCTTAATCTATGGTTAAATTGAACTCTACCAAAGAAGAAATCTCTTTGGTTTAACATACGAACTAATTCAGACTCTATAAAATCTACTCTGCTCACCATATCCACACCCTTTTCTATATTTGATAAAGATGTATGCGTTATAATCTCGAAGTTGACAGATACAACAAAGTCCATTCTGTCTATAGGCTTAACTCTTAAAATATAAGACTTCAAAAGTGTTTTAGCCTTTTCTTCTTCGACTGCAATTAAAGGCGCATTTAGATAAACATTATATTCATTGATATTTTTTCCATTAGTATAAATTAAATCTCTTTTTTCAGACATTGTTAAATTTGGTCTACTTAAACAATCATATTCTGGATATTTTAAACATTTCCAAAAATCTTCACTTCCATTTTCAATCAAAAATTCAAATATTCTTGAAATAATATATGGTATGTCAGAGCCATTGTTATAAGCAGTATCAAAATTATCATTATTCATTTTACCACACTCCTTTTAGTTTTATAGTAACAACTTTAGATAAGGAATATGTGTTATTAGAAAATGTAACTTCTAATCTTTCGGTGGTAGGTTTATTACATATAATCTTTATTCCATCTTCTATATCTACAACACTATAACAATCATTTACAAAGTTATAATTATAACTTATATTATCACCAATTTGTTTCTCATTATTGATATATAAATAAGCCTTAAATTCTTTATAAGAACCTTTAGATATTTCAATATAATTATCTGTCGGAATAATTCTTATTTCTGCTACTTCGACTGCACTATCACTGACTTCTACAGTTATTTCTGATTTAATGTCTTCAACATATAAACAAGTAATAGTTGCAGTATCTCCTACTTCTCCTACTATTTTATAATTTCCTTTATTGTCAATTTTAATAACATCTTCATTGCTACTAAACCATTTAAATCTAGGGTCGATAATTTCTTCCCCATTACAAGTTAATTTAGCAGTTAATGTTCCGTTAGCACCTTTAACATCTATTAATTCATTTATGTTAGGTGTAACAAGATATTCTAAACTATTAAAATTAGCAATACTACGAATATAATCATCCGTAGGTTCTATAGAAGATTTTTCCAAATACAAGAATAATAAATCTACACTTCTATTTTCGTAATTATCTTCTTCGTAATTTTTTATTGCGTTAATTCTATAAGGAACACCATTGAAAATCAGTCTTTGATTTAACTCTAGTCTTCTTGTAAATTCATTACCAAAAACAATTACTACAGTTCTACCATTTGCAACAGATACAAATTTTAAATCTTGTGATGTAGTTGAAGATAATTCTTGACCCATTGAACAAGGATATTCGATTATCTTCTTTGTAGAAACATCAACCCATTTAATTATATTATTACACTGTATTGCCTTGCATTTAGCAGTTGTACGCATAGCATTTGTAGACTGATAAACAATATAGTAACTTTTAATACTAGGTCTATAAAACATAGAACCTCTATTATATTCAAAACTACAATCTTTGAATAAAACAGATATATAGTTACCTTCTATTTTAGCAAGGTTAGTAGAAATTTCTGCAACACTATCTATCTTAACTGATTTAATATTATTGTTATCATAGATAAATGTTCTAGGTTCATCTTCTAATATGATATCATCTAACAATACATCATTGTCCCAAGATTCATCAACGAACTCTTGCATATCTTCTCTGTATTGCTGATTTGGTGTTTTATCAAAATACTTTAAGTAGTTATCATATAATTCCATTTATTCCCACCCTTCCAACTTGTCAAGATTTGCCATCTGCAAGTTTCTAACATCGGCATAAATAGCACTATATAATTCTCGTATTCTAATATTCTTCTCTTTAAGATTTGACCTATTATTGTTCTCTTTTCCGTCTTTAGTTCCAATTCTTGAAGACATTTCAAGAATATCTTCTGTATTCTTTTGATACCAATTAATAACTAAAGCGTCAACCAAAATTGACTTTTCTAATGGTAATAAATCATCTACGAAATAATACCTAGTAACTGTTATATCATTCTCAACTTCTTCTTGACTAATAAATTCTAAAGAACTAATAAAGTCATCAGAGAATTGGAATACTGATTTTGTAAGAAAGCCCCTTAAAAAATCGTAGAATGCTTCTTTATCATTTTTATACAAACCATTAAGTCTATAGTCAGATACAGAAGTTACCATAAACAAATCATAAATTGATTCAAAACTTGTCACGATTTTAAACTCCTTTCTTAAAAAATTATGTACGGGCAGTTAAAGAAATTAAAAGAATAACTGCCCTAGTTCTTTTATAGGGAAGGGGGTGAGCCTTATTCTGCTAAATTAATATACATCTTTAAGTCAGTTTCATCTTGCAATACTTTGATTCTGTTGTAATTATAATTTACACCATTACTAATATTCTCTGAAATCTTTCTTAAAGTACTATCGAGTAATGTATCACTCATTTCAAGAATAATATCAATATCTTCATCTTCTTCAAGTAAAAGAACCTCATCCATTTCTTTCTTACTTAAAACTTTACCATAAAGATATCCGATACCTAAATCTTCGTAATCCTTCTCATTTTCAAGTACTACAAGTCCATCTTCAAACATATTTGAATGAGACTGTAATACAGACTGAATTTCAGTAAACTTAATATTTAATGTATCGCCATACTTTTCAAAAGTAAATGCATTACCTTTACCATTAGGCATTGTTGTAAGAACTAAAGTATTATTCATAAGTGAAGTAACCTTTACAGTTCTTGTTAAATCTGAATTACCATTCTGTTGAACAATGATATTAGGTTGAGCAGTTTTAAGATTATTAATTTCCTCTTTCATCTGCTTAATAATATCAACAAGTTCTTCATTCTGTTTCTTTAATGTTTCTTTTTCATTATCTATATTTTCTTCTTTTACTTCTTCGATAACATCATCTTTCTTTTCAACTACTTTCTTTGTCTCTGTCTTCTTTGCAGTAGTTGTTGTCTTCTTTGTAGTATTTGTATTTGTACTTGTACTTTTAGGTCTAGCCATTTTTAAAAATTCCTTTCATTATGTACTTATTCATAGTGGGAAAATTAATTCCCACTATGAATATATCTATAGTGATTAATTACTGAAAATCACATCTAACAACCTTCTTGTTTGTAGCAAGTTCTACACCAATTTCCTTACGAAGTGTGGAGAGAATTGCAAGGTTGTTGTTATCCCACGCACCATCAGTATTGGTCATTGTAGCACCGATAGCAACCTGAATAAGTTTTCTACCATCTACAGGAATACCATATAACTTGTTTGTAGGAAGTCCAAGAACACCACTTGCTTCATCGGGGTCAGCAACAACATCAATACCAAGAACATTATATGTGTTCCACTTTGACATATAGCCAAGAGTTGTATTGAACTCGTCCTGTAAGAGAATCTCTACTCTGCTTTCAGCAGGAAGGAGAGACTTCAAAGCAACTGCATCACCAACGATAACCATAGGTGAACCATTGTAAGCAGAACCTGTTCTTAACTTCTGAAGGAAGTTGTTCTCATTGTAACCTGTTACAACGAATTTAGAATCTGCGATTGTGTTAACTACGTTAACAAACTTCTTAACAACAAGACCATAAATCTTCTTGTTGATAGAGAGTGCCATAAGGTAAGCGTCCTCTGCAATCATTGCTTCACCAAGCATAATCTGGGGAAGTGTAGAGATTGTTGTAAGACCATACATCTCTGTACTGATTGTCTTGTTCTGTCTTTTCTTCTCCTGTGTCTTTGTGTGCTTCTGTCTTGCACCAATTTTAGATACAGAGTAAGGAAGGGGGTCAGAAAGTTCAAACTCGAATACATCGCCATATCCACCGTAATGGAACTCTGCAAGAAGGTCAAGGTTTGAAGCAGAAATAAGAATCGGTGTCATAGCGTCAACGAGAATCTTATTAATCTGTGCAGACATTTCTGCAACTGCCTTGAACTCTGAATAAGCGCGAACATCACCATCAAAGTCTTCTACTGAATACTTTGAACGTCTCTTAAGTTCTTCGCAGTAAATATCATTTAACTGCTTTGCCTTGCTATCCTTGTCCATAGGAATGCCATCTTTATTTGTAGAGTAAGTAGCAAAATTCTTACCGAACATTTCATTTGCTCTAGTCTTTGCATAGTCTTCTGCCATTTCAACTAACTTCTTTGCGTTATCACAAGACTCTGCATATTTAATTACATTCTGAAACTGTTTCATCTTTTCATTTCCTTTCTATAGTTTATTATCCGTTAAATCTTGTCTTTACAACGAAAACATCTTCAACATCACTTGAGAAATCACCTGTAGGATATGTCTGCTTTCTAATGTCAACAACCTCAAATGAAGGAACATTAGCAGTCTGTGAGTTCTTAATAGAGAAAGTTGTCTTTGTAGGAGTTACCTCAAGGAACTTTCCAACAACAGGCTTTGTTGTACCTTCGATGTTTGCCATTGTAATACCAAACTCAACATCTACATCGGGATAGAAAATATCAAGTGCCTTACCTGCGATATTGTAATAATTTCTGTCATCAAGTGAACGAGCAGGGTAGAGATTTCCACCGATTTCGTCATACTTAACAGAAGGGTTGTAGCAGATTGCTACTCTCTTTACAGTAGAAGTTGCAGGTGCAGATACTGTATAGAGTTCTTTTTCTGTTGTAGACTGTGCGCCAACTGCAACTACTGCACCACCATCAAGGTTGGTTGTTGCGATTGCGCCACGATTGATACAACGAGGAATAAAATTATCAATTTCAAATAATACGCCGTGTTTTGCCATTTTTTTTCTCCTTTATAAAATTAATCATAAATTGATTCAACTTTAGAGTTGGTTACGGGAATACCATAATCAACTATTTCAGTGTCTTCTTTTGCGCTCTGTGATTTCTCAAGAATCACATCAACATACTTTGCAAGAATAGAGTTCTTTAATGCCCCTACTTCTGCGTAAGAACAATTTTCAAACTCTTTCTCATACTCTGCATAATCTGCTTCGGAAATAAATGATTTAATCTTTTCCAAAGTCTCATTTGCAATATTAACTTTTTCAGAGTTTTGAACGTCCTCTTTAAATGTACGCAATTCTGCTAATTCTGATTCATAACTAGCAATCTTTGCTTCTGCTTCCGATAACTTTGTCTGAAGTTCTGCCATTTCAACTTCGCTATTATCAACTTCTTTAGCGTCATCATCTTCAGCATCATCTTCTTCTTTGTCATCTTCTGCGTTCTCTACTTTTTCATCTTCACCACAAGCATTTTCAGTCGCTTCTTCACCACAAGCGTTGTCTACAGACTCTGCGTTTTCTTCGGCTTTTGCTTCACCTTCGTCTTCGCCACAATCTGCATTGTCAACTACTTGTCCTTCAGAATTTTCAACATTCTGTTCTTCTGCGTTAACAACCTGTTCAACTTGTTCATCAGTAGAGTTTAATACTTTTTCTTTTTCAGAATTTTTCATAAGATTCTCCTTATCAATTATTCTCTCTATTGATTCAAGTTTAGATAATACAATATCAATTTTATCTATACCATTATCTTTGTTATGTTTTTCTGAATAAGTAATATAAGCGTTTTCAAACTGCTTGTTACTTTCTTCATCTGACATTCTAGTTAACTGAATATTAGCGTTAGGAACACTAGGGTTATAAATATCTCCTAATATTGTAATTCCACAAACATTAAATGATTCAATTATTTTCTCTGCTTGTCCGTCAGGTATATCTTTGGTTTCTTCTGTAAAATTGACCAATTCTTCAATACTAACAGATTTGTAGTTCTTTGCTTTGAACATTTCATAAACATTAGTAGCATATAATTTTGATATTATAACATCTACACTAGCAACTAAATATCCATCAACATCATATCTGTATGCAACTTCTTGTGAAAGTGGTACATATCCTACAATAACTTCATTATCCGTATGAGTTGTTGCGTCACTAGTATACTTATTATATTCTGCTACCACCCATTTACCCAAAACAGTAGGTGCATACTCTTTAATAACTTCTTCCGAGTATATATGTTTATGACTATTAGGCTTATTGCTTAAAAAGTCAACTTTACCAAAAGCAAACTCAATATTATCATCATCTGCGTAATTAAGCCAATCTTTGATTGACATAGTTACTCTATTTTGATATTCCATTTTTCCTCTACCACCTTTAAAATGTTATCGCTTTTAATAAAGTACATATTACCATTTTTACTGCTTTTATATATTGGAATAAAACCTAATTCGTGTAATACCTTTCCCCTATCTGAATCAATACAAACATAATGTTCTTCATCTAAAGGTTCGCCAATTATAATCATAATATCAACTCCTAACTATAATTTCTGCTTAATTCAGTATTATCGTTATCGTCAGTCATAGGTCTTCCATTAGGTTTTACTTCTCCATTGTTAGTATTTGTGTTCAATAATAATTGCAACTTATCTATAAAGCCATTATGTTTCATCTCGTCCATATTTGCAATTAATTCTTGACATTCCATATCCCACAATGAAGCGATTTTAGATTCGTTTAATAAAATTCCCTTGTCCAATAATTTTATAAAACTATCTTGTTCATCTTTTCTATTCCAATATAAGTTAGAGCCACTAACAGTAAATTTGAATTTATATTTTGTAGTCTCCTTGTTAACAAAATAGTCCAAGAAGTCTTCCATCTGTCTATATATCTTTGACACCCATTTATAGTCTAAATACAAAGCATTCTTTAATGCTTCTTGAGACATATGTTCTGTACTATATAAGAACTCTGGTGCATTAGATATTTGACCTGCCGTAGATTTTAATAGGTTTTGAGCCATATTAGAATTACCATCTTGAAATTGTGCAGTTCTTGTATTCTCAAGAGGTAAAGGAATAATCTTTATTTCTTTGCTAACACCTTTTCTTGCAAGGTTAAGTAACTGTCCTGTCTGTTTAGGGTCAACCTTAAATGCAGATTTTTCAGTACCTACCATACCTTCTTTCTTTAAAGGCATTTCACCCCACAATAAGAAGTTAGAACCAATCATATCTTTATTCTTCTGCAATCTCTGAATAACATCATCATCAAATATTGCTTTAAATATTACAGTAAAAGGTGGAACAACATTGAAATCTTCATCATTGAATTTCCAACACCAAGCACCTCTATCTACTTTTGTTCTAACCCAATTATTGTAAATATAGGTTGTCCTTAAAGCATTTTTGCTATTAGCAAATGTTCTAATATTGTCGCCTTTTTTAGAAAAGTCTACAAAGGCTTTCTGTAATGAATTATCATAATTCAATATATTAACACTAGGGTCATAGAAATATGACAAATCAAAATCATATAAGAATCTACTAACTGCACTAGTACCTGTTATCTTACATCTATCTTGTGGCATTATCTGTAATGTATATCCAAGACTAGATTTTCTAAACCAAGTAAAATAACTATCGGAAACTAAACAGTTATCTATAATTCTGCTACCTTCACTCTTTAGGTTGAATTTAGTAAAGAAGTCTAACACTTTCTGTAAATCTTCTTTATATTCTTTAGACGCATAATCTGCACCTTGAGCGTTAGTACAAGAATAACTCCAATTCCAAGCAAGTAAACTACTATAATATCTTAATGCTTTATTATAGAGACTGTCCCAATATTTCATAAATTCGGACATTTCTTGTAATAATTCATCATTGTATTTATAATTCGCTTGTGCGCTTCTAATTTCTTCGAGACTAGAAACTTTTGGGTTGTTTGTTAAGTTCTTTAAATTAAGTTTTTCAGTACTAGGGTTGTAAAAATATGTATTCCCATAAAGGTCTAAACCATTTATTTTAATATCACGATATAAAGCGTCTGCATATTGTAATACGTCCCATACTTGTTCGGAACTTAACGAAACTTCTTCCGTATTTTCCAAAGTATAATAACCCCCTTTCTTTAAATATTGAAGGCTTCTGTATAATCATTAATATCAAATTCTTCATCATAACCAATTTGATATTTAGTGTACAATTTATTTGCAAAAGCACAGGCATAACCAAGACACATAAATCTATCCTTTAATGCACCACTCTTTTCTTTAACAGTAATATTATCCAAACCATTTCTTATAATTTCCAAACTACAACTTTCATTTATCATTAAGTCAGTTTGTTGATATGGCAATAATATTTCTGCCTTTTCTGCACTATCTTTAGTAACAAAAGTAGGCATTTCATCTTGCAATTCATATTCTTTAGTATATCTGTCTTTTAACAATTTTAACTTTTTGTTTCTTAAGTATGACCAAAGATTATAATGGTTTTTAGAGTTTGAATCAGAACTTGATACAACAGGAATCATTACATCTAATGAATCTTGTTCAATAGTTCTTGCTACCTTCTCATCTAAAACTGATTGTGAACACATCATTAAAGTCTTATCTGTATTAACAGTCCAAGCACCATATGTTTTATCTTCACAATATGTTTTAGCCATCATAATATCAGTAATACCAACACCGATACCTTTTGCATCATATACAAAATATGTAGCATTAAAATCTACAAGGGCTTTCTTAAATCTTTTAACTTGTTCATTAGCATTCATACCACTATAACTAGTTATATATTCAATTCTTAAATTGCCCGTGTCGATTTCTGCAATACAATACATTAGTATGGTTAAGTCATTTTCTTTACCACCACTCAATGCAAGGTCGGCACATAAAAATCTTACTTCGTTTTCTTTATATTCTATAATATTCTTAAAATCATAATTTAAGTTAGGTGGATAATAAGTACAATCTAATATTTGAGCATCTAAATAATCTTGACGCTTAAAGATTGCGTCTTCTTTATCTCCGTGCCAAATACAAAGATATTCTTGTTCCCAAGCATAAGGGTCTGTGTTATCTCGTCTTGAAAGAAACTGTTTAACTGTCTGAATTTTATTTGCTACTGCACAATAAATGTCAGAAGCAAAGAAATTTCTTTCTGTTTTACCTTTATAATGGTCACGGACTAACTTCTTTAAATAAGTCCAAAACCAACTAGCCTTATTTCTAGGTGAAGTTAAGAATATTTGTTTGGGTTCTATCTCTAAACCATTATAAGAATATTTTTCCAATAAAGGTTCTGCGATAGAATCGTAATCTTTTTTCTTGATTAGACAACATTCATCAGTAATTAATAAATTGCATCTTCGTCCACGTAAACTTTCTCCAATAAACGCAGAAAGTATTTCCGAGCCGTTTCCAAATTTAACTAAAGCACCACCAGTGTCTCTATCTTTACCAAATTCCATATATCCATCTTTAACTAATTGATTTAGCACTTTAGACAAACCAGTGTTGCTTGATAATATTTTCTTTATCTTTTCTTCAACTATAAGGTTACCCTGTCCTATAGTCATAGAACATATTACAACTTTATAATTTGGTAGCAGTAAACAAATTGCAACTACGAAAACTGCTACAAGGAATGATTTACCAATTCCTCGACTACCAATAAATGCAAATACTTCACTATCCCACATTTCTAACAATAATTGCTCTTGAAAGAAATGTAAAGGTATTCCTAAAACTTCTTTTACAAAAATATTTAAATTATGTAAGAAAAACATTTGCCATTGTGCAATTTTTCTGTCATAATCTTTTTTATCTATGGGTTTGCTTTTACTTTCCTTTTTGGCGAGTTTTGCTATTTCAATATCTTCTTCTTTACTCATTTACTTCGTCCAAATTATATTGTTCAATATCATTGATATCAATATCAAATGTTCTATTGTCTAATAGCATATTGCCTAAAGGTCTTAAACACATATCTTTGTAATATTTTTGTATTTTGTTAATGTCTTTATATTCATAATCTTTGTTAGTATAAATATCTTTGACATTATTTTCATCTATCATGGCAATCTTATTGGATAAGAATTGTTCACTTAAAGTTTTAGGTTTTGAACTTTCAAAATTGTCCAATTTTAATTTATTTAATAATTGCAAGATTCTATTCTGAATTTTAGTCACGTCTTCTGCCGAGCGACCATCATCAACTTTTCTTTTATCTAATCTTGCAATACATAAATCTCTTATAAGGTCATCTTGTTGCGCAGACTCTATATTAAGTCCTTGCGTATATTTTTCATAAACATAAGATAGATATTTATAGTCATCTATATTTTCTTGATTTCCCCAATCCATCTTATATTTGTCCATTTCCAACTGTATTGCTTCTTTGGACTTTACTGATTCATCATCTTGTGCTTTCATATCCGAATCACAAAATTCATTCCAAGTATCAGTAGGTGTCATTCTTGTTGACTTTCCCCATAAGAAGTCCCAATACCAATAAAATAAATCATAAGTAGTGTCTTCTTTGGGTGATTTACTTCTGTTTTGGAATGCGTTCTTTTGTTTTATTACTGACTCATAAGGCTTCCTAATAAACGGAACATTGAGTCTTGCACAAGTGTAATAAAAACCACTTTGTAAACTACCAGTTTTCTTTGTGTAGAACTTTAACATTTCTGCACAACACTTATCGCAGTAGCATAAGTAACCATTAGAAAATTCATCAACATAATTTTTATTTCTTTTGTAAAAATGGTCTATTGTATATTCTCTGCCACAAGCAACACAAGTGGAAAATTTTGGTTCTATTTTAGCCATAATTTCCCTTTCTATGTACTAGGGGTAAAGACCCCTAAAATTTAACCTATAGATACCCAAGTATCAGTATCTTTATCGTATGCAAACATTTCTTTTGTATCAAATGCAAAATATGTTGAGCAGTTAGTTATATCTACTCCTTCAAACTGACCTATAGGTTTTTCATCTGTGGATTTGCCCCAAATTTCCAAACTATTTGTATTAGGTCTATCTCCAATCTTCATTAATGTAATCATATCTAAAACCCTACTTTCTGTTTCAACCTATCTTCTTCTTCATCATCGTAATATTCTTCGCTTACCGAAGGTATCTCAAAACCAATAGCATTAGTATTATATTCTTCAACACCATTAAGTTCTTCAATCTCTCTGTTTATTATTGTAATATCTTTAGTTAAATTACCTTTATGCTTTTCAATAAATAAACATATCCATTCGACAACGCTTTCTGTTATCGGTAACAAACCAATAATAAAAACTACTCCGAATACAAACGCAACAATTAAACTTTTATTATTATCTTTCTTCATAACTCACTCCTTAAAAATTACAAGTAGTACCTTTAGTAACTATTGATACTTTTGTAGTTTTACTTTCTTCCGAAAGTTTCTCTTTCAAACTTTGTGCAAGGTCAATTCTTGCTTGAGTGCTTCCGTGTACTAAATAAATTTTTTCGCAGTTTATACTACTCAAATATTTAATTAATTCATTTCTTTGCATATGACTTGACTGACCTTGTATGTTAACTATATTACACCTATTAGGATAATTTTTACCATCAATCGTAATATATTTCTGTTTGTTATTTTTAATCTTGCCACCCAAAGTATTATCTGCACAATAACCACTAAATAACAAACAATCGTTTGCGTTAGGTAATATTTTAGTTAACCAAATTTTAGAGCGTCCTTGTGAACACATACCACTCGAAGCGACAACTACACAATTCTTATAATTCTCCATAACATATTTAGATTCTTCCGAAGCACTTACTCTAATAATATTATCCCAAGACAATATCTCTTGAAGTAATTCTGCTTTTTCATCATCTAACTCGTTTATATAAACGTCTAACAATTTATTAGACAATGGTGAGTCAATTATAACTTTTACATCTTTAAATCTTTCATCATCTTTGTATTTCTTCCAAATCAGATATAACATAGCAGGAGTTCTATCCAAACTAAACGTAGGAATTAAAACCCTATTCTTTTTGTCGATAGTATATTGTTCGATAGTGGAATATAATTTTTCAATATCTTTCTCGATAACTTTTTCGGTGCAAACAAATTTATCCAACTTTCCATATGTGCTTTCAGAAATAACAATAGTAGCATTATTAACTCTATCTAATTCTTCAGTAAATGGTCTATTTTTATAATTCAATATATTACCCAAATCGGCAGTATATAAAAAGTGTTTTATTTTACCATTAACATTTATCCATAATTCAGTTTGACACGCACCAAATATATGACCACTATAACTAAACTTTATTGTAATATCATCATCTATTTTAATCTTTTCACCAACTGTTAATTCTTGAATCTGATTAATACAATGTTCAACATCTTCAATCGTATAACTAGGAATAAATACTTTGTCTTTATATTTCTTTGCCAACATCTCACAATCTCTGTCTGCAATGTTAGCAGAATCTTCAAGCATATGCTTAAAGATTTTCTTTGTTTTTGCAGGTGTTATTACTTTACAATCATAATTAGTTTTTGTTATGTACGGAATATTGCCTATATGGTCAATATGTCTTTCTCCAACAATAACATACTCAATATTTTTTAATTTATTTTTAGTGAGCATATTTTTGTTATCACGATAATCTTGTAAAGTTGTGCCACCTTGAATAAGTCCACAGTCTAATAATATCTTTCTTTTGTTCCACTCAACTAAAATCATTGAGCCTGTAACATCATAAGAATTACCACCTATAAAACTTATTTTAAGTTTATTATCTTTCTTCATAAAGTTCTCCTTTATGGCTTTGTGTTTAATTATTGGAATATAATAGGACTTGAACCTATATTTTCGACTTTATATTCGACGTTTTCGCCATTTTAAACTAATATTCCAAGATACCTATAGTATCATTTATTTTGTTATAACAAAATGATAAGGTGTTCACCGAACACCTTATGCTAAAATCATCTTATAAGTTTCAGTATGTCCACCAAGTTCTTCAAAGCCCCAAATTACACTCGAAGGTTTAGAACCTTTAAATATACTATCTGCATAGGGGTCTGAACCACAAATTGATGGTGCGACTAATACTTCACAATCATTGCAATATGATTCACCACTCTGAATTGTTGAGTTTGAATGATAATGACCTACAAGTGCATAATCATACAACTTTCTTCTCTGCATTGATAAATCTTTAAGGACATTCTCAACATTCTTAATTTGGTGTCCGTGTAATGCAATTATATTATAATCAAATATCTTAAAGTCTAAATACAAATCGTTGTCTTTAGGCAATATAATTTCTACTCTGTCATTTGCCTTAAGAGAAGTTTTAATATAATGACCGATAATATATCCCAAATCTTCAAACATCATTTCGTTTGCTTTAGTTCCTAGAAATCTAGTCTGACTATGATTTGCATATAAGATATCATAGAATTTAATCTTGCAATACTTACTTAAATCATTAAGATACTGTGAAATTAAATCTGCAACTTCAACAACACTCTTTACAACTGCTGTATCATTAATGCTTAAATCATTCGCTCTTAAAATACCTTGAATTTCATCACCTAAATCAATAATATACAATTCCCTCAAATTCTTCTCTTTGATGAAATTAATAGTTTTAGCCTTTAACAAACTAAATCTTGCTACTGCAATCTGTCTTGAATATTCATTGTTGGCAGAAACAAAATTTGCGCCATAGTGAATATCTGCTAAAGACTGAACATAAATCTTATCGTTTGTAGGTATATAATTTAAGTTTTCAAATTTCGGTGGTTCAAGAGTTCTTATGTACTGACCGACTTGCTCATACCAAAGTTCTTGTCTTGCTTCGTGTCTGTCAATTCTATTGCGCTCAACATTAGCAGTTTGAAGTTTAATTCTTTCTTTGCGCAATAATTCTTTTTGAATTTCAATATCTTCAAGTTGTGCCTTATCTGTTACAAACTTTTCTTGATTAGCATTGAAGATATTTGTGAATGACTGATACTTCTTTCTGTAGACGCTTTCATCATAACTCTTACCTAAAAGTTCATTAAGAACATCTGCAACGTCATTCCAAGTTCCGATAGTGTCTTTGACTGAACAGACTCTATAAATTAATTGGTCATCTGTTTCTCCGACATTTCTTGTAATAATCATAAAATATCTTCCTCACTGTATAACTTAATCTGTCTTCCCAATAAATCGTTTAATATGTTTATAACATTAATTTCTTCAACTGATTCTTTAGTCTCAACTCTTACAATAAATTCATCTTCATCGTTTTTATCGAGAGTTCCAACAACTGAAGTAATATTCTTTCTTACAAGTTCGTCTTTCATTCTTTATCTCCTATCTTTTTGCTTTTTATTATCTCAAAAGTATAATCGTTAAATTTAAATATCTCATCACCCTTAAGTAAATGTCTATGATGATGATTATTGAGATTTTGATAGTTTAAATTTAAATCCATCGCACATTGACGAATTGAATTATAAACTGTGTCATTGTCGATACATTTAATTTTTATCGCCCAATTATCTTCTGCTTTCTTCTGCACTTTTCTTTGGGATATTTTCAATTTTCTTTCGGCAAGTTCATCAATCTTCTGTCTCATATCTTCGTCAATAGCAAGTTTTAATTTATTTGCGCGATTAGTTTTGTATCTGTTAGGTTTATCCACAACCAAGTTATCCTCTTGAAATGTTTTAGTAGTTGACCATTTTCCATTCAGTTTTGCAACATTTAGATATTTCAACAAGTTCTCGCTAGGTGTAAACTTAACACTCAAATAATAATCGACCCATCGTTTTTCTTTTGCCCCTAATTCGTTTATGAACCATTCATCTCTGCCACCCATTTGAACAATTTCAAACTTTCCAAAATTTTCAAATCGAATGACACCAATATTTCTTAACTCTGAAATTATAAGGTCTACCATATTGTTCCACATACGCTTCACTGTATGCCTACTTGCGTATGATTTAGCCGATACTATTTCGTATATCTCATTCTGCGTCATTTCTCTCTGCATAATTTGTCATACCTTTCGACTTGATTAATTCTTTTACAGAATTTTTTGGCTTAAACCTTAAAACCTTATAATCTTTTGGTGGTGTAATTAATGGTTGACCAGTTAGATTGTTTATTGTACCACCAACATATGTACTTTGCTTAACATAAAATTCCCCTAAATCTGGAAAAGGAATTTTAACATCCACTTCAGTTGAATCTAACACAACTTTAGCAAATGCTTTAATGACTGCTTGAATTTCTTCAATTCCCAAATCGTAATAATCAACATCTGGGTGAGATTCTATTAGTCGATACAGTGCTTTATCGTCAATACTTCGTTGTTCTATGTTCGTCAATAAACTCCATTCTCCTTTCTTTAAAGTTCTCTTTGGGGAATTTAACCTAATCAATTCCCCAAAGGTTATGTATGAACAGTCCACCATATTTGTATTCCGTATTGGATATTAACGGTCACGCTACTAATGACATACTCACTTTCACGTATTTGAGAGCCCTGTTTTTCGATTTTTTTGAAGGGGTTTTCCTTCCCCCTCATTAGTTCGGATTAGAAAATCACTTCAAATGCCCTATTTGCAATGTTTCCCAGAGTTTTGAATCAATTTAGTGTCCCTGAAAACGAGCATTTTTTTGCAATTTTTTATCAATTTTTGATATTTTTTGTAAAACATTCAAGAAAAACTTTTGGGTTAACTTTATATAACGTGTTCAATAACAAAGGTCGATTTTTATTTAATTTAGAGTTTGAACTATTAACCTTGAAAGCCCTATTGATTAACCAATGCATTAACGTAGCATAGTTTTTAGAGATATACATAGTCCTAATCTCTGCAATCATATCATCAAAATCACTTCTCAAGATAAAATAATCGTCATCTTCGGCTTCATAATCGTGATAATTAAGCCCATATTCTTCAATAAGACTCTCAACCTTCTTACAAATCTTTCTATCTTTGGGTTCTTCGACCTTTTGAAAGAAATGACTTATCGGTAATATGCCACTAGTCTTATATTCTTTGAATTTTATATCGCATAAATAATTCATAGGACACTTTAACTTGTTATTGATTCTATCTTTGGGAAAATCTCTGTTGACATATTTCCAAAAAGCAGGATATTTATTAGTATCTATATCTGCGTCTTTGCGTATTCTGTTTATTTCGTCAACAACATTGATATCAAATGCCCTTTTAGCAGAATCAATAGCAACTTGAGCCAATACTGAAAGTATACAAGTGTAATCTTGATACTTTTCATCGTTCAAAGTATAACTATAAGTCTGACAAATCTGTGCTAGGTTACTACTTGTGCCTATTGCTAACTGTTGTTTAGCCAAATTGTTATCAATATTCGCAAAATCTTCAAGAGTATTGTTATAATGGTTCTTCTCTTTGGGGATATTATTAACAATCGTGGGTCTGTTCTTGTAACACCATTTTGCGTGTTTTACAATATCCGCTTGATTAGTAGTATAACACGCATCACTATCAAAGTCCAGTCCATTTCCTCTATCTTGCACATCAGTATGTCTAACATTAACTGCCATTATCTGATTTCCGAAGTTAAAATATTTATCCATCTTCGGCGACTTTATGTTATGCAAATATAAAATATTATTCTGTGAATTATGTGGACTTCTAAAGCCACATAAATATTCATCGTGAGCAAATCTGTTAGTGTAACACTGAATTGTACCATCTTCTTCAACCAAAGTGTCATCTTTGTTGATATCTTCTCCAACAGATTGTAACAACATAGCATAAGGTGAGCCACATAAGACTAAATTATCTGCATCTTGTATCACCTTACCAAATCTAAACTTGTTAATATAGCCACGAATAATATCACTTTTGCGTTCTCTGAAATAATCGCACCTTACAAAGTCATTATTTTGTTCGCATAAAGCAACTAATACTTCATAATCGTTTGTAAAGTTATAATTATCACGCAAATAATCTAAAAAGACATTATCATCCTTTTTCATCAAGTTTATGTACTCAACACTTGTCTTTGTAACGTCTTTCATAATGTCAAGGTTCAATGAGTTGACCATTTGGTATGACATTTTCTGTACATTGCCTAACTTACTCTTATGAGCAGTCTTAACAATTCCAAACATACAACCATTTTCTTCAACTCTTTCGCACCAATAGTTATAATCTAACTGTTTTGCGAATTTAAACTTTAACCACTTCAAAGCAGATTCAGTAGTTATAAGTTTTATATCTTTTACATAATGCTCACACCCAAACATATCTTCAACTACGGCAGTTTCATACTTGTCGCCATAATAATCTTTGAAAAATGTTTGTATATTACTGCTAAAACAAGCCATTTTGCACATATGGTGTCTTAAAAGCACATAACCATCTGCCCAGTTTGGAAAAATACTGCTGTCAATTAATGCTTGTCCATCAAAAACCACATTCTTTAACTCATAATCGTCATAGGTTTTAATTACACAGTGCTTTTCACTATCTGTTTCAACAGATAACACTTTAGTTTTCATTGGTGATTCAATATCTTTTAAAACTAAAATGTCTCTAGGGTTAATTTTTACTTTTCCAACAATCGAACTAGCAACTAAAGAACTATATGCGCCTATCTCAACTATGGGCGCGTCCTCTTTAGGTAGTTTCAGACCCATATACAAAAAGTTGTGAGCCTTATTATACAGTCTATCGCATATAAACATACACGAACCCTTTTTGGCTTTGCCTGTTGACCTATAAAGCATTTTATAGTGCAACATATCGGAACGTCTTATCGTGCCGTTCTTGTTTCGTGTAATATATGTGACATAAACACCTTTATCATAAAATTCTTTACGAATTTCCTCTTTTGACTTTTTTACATAAAAGTCCTTATTCTGTTTTGCTTTGTTGTATAACTCAAAGATTCTCTTACGTTTTGCGTTTATTTTATTTATTTTATCAATTATCTCACTTGTCTGTTTCTGAATCTTTAAGTTATTTAATTCTTTTCGGTATTTATGAATTAAGCCGTACAGATGTTGTTTTTCTTCTTCGTAACTTCTTGAGCCATAATTAAATTCTAAACAAATTATATCCTTTGTGTAGGACTCATTTTTTATCTTTAAACCATTCTGTAACAAGAAATCGTGCAAGAGACTGTTTGTAAACATTGCGTTTTTATATTCGTATTTTTCACGAACACCATTGTTATATTCATACAATGTTGACGCTTCAATGTTTTTTATTTTTATTCCGTACTCTAAACTCATTCTTCCTCCAGAGGTAAACCGAACTTGTTATTTATATAATCATAAATATCTTCAAGAAGACCATAAGAATATTCTATTTCATTTTCTGTTGGCGATAAAATTAATGCTTTATTATCTTGCTTATACGATGAATCATCATATTCTTGTCTTAATCTTTCAAGCATATAGATTTCTCCTTTCTTTAATTTTCTATATCTTGTGTATATTATAACACATTATAACTTATTTGTCAACATATAGTTTATAATTTTATATTAAAATATTAAAATTTTATTTTTTATGTTTTATATTTATAATATATATATTATATATATTATATATATATTATATATTATATATATAATATATTCTTATAGAAGGAATTATTTTATATATAAAAATATATTTCTTATATTTATAAAAATCAATTTATTTTAAAATTTTTTATTATTGTGTTTTTAGAATAAAAACACAATAATAAAAAATTTTTTATAAAAGTTATTTTATGCGTTAGCATAAAATAACTTTTATTTACTTAAAATAACAAATATATATTAATAATATAAATAATAATAAAATAATAAAGAGCAAAATAATAAAGAGCTGACCTAATTTTACTTCGGATAAATTTTATAAAAAGTTTATAAATAATTTATAAAAATTTTATAATTTATTTATAAAAAATTTATAATTAGTTTATAATTTCTTTATAAAGTTTATAAAAAATTTATAATTATATGCGTATTTATTTATAAATTTTTTATAAACTATTTATTAATTTTTTATAAAAATTATAAACTTTTTATAAACTTTATAATTTTTATTGACTTATTGTTCGATATATGATATAATGTTCTCAAAACTTAAGAAAGGAACAAATTATGAAACAGTTTACAATTCTTGTAGGAAAGTCTGCAAGTGGAAAAGATACTATTTTACAACAAGTATTAAAACTATCAAATTATAAGCCGATAGTAAGCACCACAAGTAGACCTAAAAGAGACAATGAAAAAGAAGGTGTAGATTATTATTATGTTTCAAAAGAGCAGTTTAAAGAATTAATTGCAGATGATGAACTTATTGAATACAGAGAATATCACACACTTTTAAACAATGTTGCAGATACTTGGTATTATGGCATTCAGAAAAGAGAATTAGACCCTAATACTAAATATATCACAATTCTTGATTTAAATGGGGCAAGGTCATTTATAGATTATTATGGTGCAGATAAATGTGAATTATTATATATCTATTGTGATGACGAAATGAGAAAAGAAAGAGCAAAGAAAAGACCCAACTTCGATGAAACTGAATGGAACAGAAGACTCGAAGATGATGAAAAGGCTTTATCTTTAACAAAGTTTGTTGTAGATTTTTATGATGTTGCATCAAGAGTTTACGATAATGTTAATCCTAACGATTATATTGATATAGCAAAAGAAATTATTATAAGGGGTTAATAATGACGTTATTAAAAATATTTTCAGTAATCTCTTTATTTCTTTCTTTGGGTGGTAATTTATTAATTAACTACAAAAAGAAAATAGGTTTTTGGATAT
>JAEEGL016327871.1_pt1 | contig 81956 bp, 71 predicted proteins | sample 9134231 | NCBI WGS metagenome assembly JAEEGL01 (sample SAMN16246548, study PRJNA631951) | gut metagenome | biome: gut microbiome; feature: rumen; material: fiber-attached | host: Bos | place: Iran: Karaj | collected 2018-10 | reverse complement strand
TTCTCTGCACCGATGTCAAGTCCAACAACTGTCATCTCAAGGCGGTTCTGGTATGCACCAAGGTCAGCGCGCTGCTTGTTGATCTTCTTGATTGCTTCGTCCAAAGTACCGATTGCGCGGTTTGCTTCGTCTGGAGTTGCAAGAGTCATGATTTCTTCTGTTCCAACCTGGCGGAGTCCAAGAGCAGCTGCAGACATGGTACCGATGAATACCTGTGTCCTCTGGTCCATGTTGGCACCGATGTGGAGCCACATAGAAGCTGTTACATTGTTTTCTCCAGTTGGGCGTGCGAAGCGGCCTGTGAGCATGTTCATACCGTTGAACTGTGCGTGTGAAGCGACGCGGTCAACTTCTGCGATAAGTGAAGAAACTTCGACCTGGATCATGATGCGGTCTTCATCAGTGTAGATACCGTTGCTTGACTGGATAGCCAATTCGCGGATGCGCTGAATGATGTCTTCTGTTTCCTGCAGATAGCCTTCTGTTGTCTGGATGAATGAAATGCCGTTCTTTGCGTTTTCTGAAGCTTTGTTCAAGCCACGAATCTGGCTGCGCATTTTTTCTGAAACGGCAAGACCTGAAGCATCATCACCTGCACGGTTGATCCTCATGCCTGATGAGAGTTTTTCCATGTTCTTCTGATTGCTAACTTCGGTGAGACCTTCTGAACGCTGTGCAAACATTGCACTCATGTTGTGATTGATAACCATAGTGTTTTCCTCCGTGGAACTATGTATGTGTCAGGCAAAATCCTTTCTGCCTGTTGTAAAAGATTATTTCTGCATTACAAGGCTACATCCATAATCTTTTACGTGAAGCCCTGACTGTTATCTTCTACGAAGTTGAGCAGTCATGACACTTCATTAACCATTATCGGAGGATGATGATACAAACTTTAGCAAAATTTTTTAAATTTTTTGAATTTTTTTAAATATTTTTAAAAATCATTAAATTACTGAGTCTATGATCATTTTTATTGCCCTAGCTGCCTTTCCCCTGTGGCTGATGGCATTTTTCTCTTCCGGACTTATCTCTGCGGAGGTTTTTCCATATTGGGGTAGGAAAAAGAGCGGGTCATAGCCGAAACCGTTTTCACCCCTCTGATCTTCCGCCCTTTCGATTATGGTGCCTTCCATTGTGTCCTGGCATACATAAATCTGACCGGGACCTCGGTAAAACACCATGGCACATACATAGCGGGCACTCCTTGGACCGTTTGGAAACAATCCCTTTGGTGCATTTTTCCCCGGGTCAGGACATGTTTCAAGGGCTTTGTTCATTTGCTCGATAAGGAGTCGGTTTTGCTCTTCCTGGGGAATTTTCTTTCCGTCGGGCCTTCCGTGCATGAAATCGGGGCCTGCATAGCGGGAGGAATAGATTCCCGGTGCACCGCCAAGCACGTCTACACAGATTCCAGAGTCATCGGCGAGAACCGGACAGCCTACGATGTCGTAAAGGGCCTTAGCCTTGATTATGCTGTTTTCGTAGAATGTGGTTCCCGTCTCATCAGGATCAAAGTCAATTCCCTCGTCTTTTGGGACTACGATTGTATGTTCGGGAAAAATCTCTGACATTTCCCTTTTTTTATTCAAGTTTCCGCTTGCCAAATAAATCTTCATGCCTGCCATAATACCAGTTTAACGACAGAATGTCCATGTTTTTGTTTATTCTGTCCAGAACATACTGAACTCTGCGCTGATCCATTCCAAGGACAAGTGCCACAATTCTGTTGCTGGGAACAAGCCTCCGGTTATGATCCTGAAGCCTCCTGTTGAATTTATGCCATTTTTTTGAGTGAAAGTTCCGTTTGCGGTTGATTGTCATGGACAGGTTCATTCCGTAAGGGCTTTCCCTTTCTATGCGGTAACGCTCCCTGTAATAATAGCTTCTGTCCCTGCTGAGCATGGTAAAGTTCATTTTGTCTGTTTTCCTTTCCATAAGGTCTTTGGTTTTATCCAGGATTTCAATCAATGAATTGGATGGAACCTGTGTGACGGCAGAAATTTTCTCCAGCAGATGATTATCCACAAGATACCAGGATTTTACCATAAGGATGAGTGCCGCTTCCTGCCTGATTTTTTCAATGGATTTGACTTTCCTTGTAATTTCGGTCCTTGAAATTGATTCCTTATGATATGAGACCATGCGTTTTATTTCTTCAACAGGGTGTTCCTGGTACAGCTGAAGGTCGCTTACAAAAAGTGTGTTGTCTGAGAATCTGCCTGATTCATTTGACATTAAGCGCTGGCATTCAATCTCCTCAAGTGTCCTTCTTTTTATCTGAAGCCTTGCATTTCCCCTTTTCCATCCGTGGTAGGCCTGAATAATGTTTCCAATCAGATAGCAGGTGAAAGTGCCTATTGAACTGTCATATCTGTTGAAAATGCCTGTGAACAGCGGAAACATCTTGAGCATGAAGTCATGCAGGTCATCTTCATTCAGCCTGTTCAAGCCGAACCAGGTTTTGTTCCTGTAGATGAATTCAACAAGCTTGTTGACCGCTGTTTTCTCATCAATCCGCTTCTCCTGGAAATCCTGAGCCATCTTTTCAAGTTCTTTCATAAAATACCCTCTTTTTTCATAAAACTTAATTAGAGTAAAGCAAGATATGTGCCAATTCAAAAAAATATAAGAAAAAAAAGAGAAAACTTTGTAAATCATTGTAATGTAAAGAGAAAGATTGATTGAAAAAAATATGGCCACTTGTTCGCCAAAGAATTTTTTTGGAAGATTCATCCGTTTTTCTGTAAGAAACTTACAACAGTTGTAAGAAAATTACAGGATTAGTAAGAATCTTACAGAACTTTCTCGAATTCCTGCACGATGTGGGGGATAATCAGCTCCAGACGGCCTTCTATGCTTGCACCGCTTGCATTCTTGTGGCCACCTCCTCCAAGTCCTGACGCTATAAGGCTTACGTCGCAGTCGTTAAGGGAACGGAATCCCGCTGTGCATTTTGTATCGCTTTCCTGCCTCAAAAACACGACGGCCTCAACACCCTCTGTAGAAAGCATGAGGGAGTATAGGGCATCCGAATCCCGTCCTTCCTGCCCGTACCTTCTTGTGTCCGCCTGTTCCTCATAGGTTATGACAAGTTTTCCGCCACAGTATCTCTTTGCCCTGTCCAGGAGTATTGCAAGAAGTTTTCTTGTGTTCCATGGTTTACCGTCCGTCATTTCCTGATAAACATCTCGTGGATTAACTCCTGCAGCGGTAAGTCGTGCGGCTGCCTCAAAAACGGATGAGTCAAATTGATTAAGGTAATGGAAAAATCCTGTATCTGTCGCAACTCCAAAGAATATGGCATGGGCTTCCTCAGGGGTCGGTTTCCCAACTATGGCCTCAAAAAGCTGCTGAACCAGAAGTGCGGCTGCGGGTGCGGTGGGGTCGATGATGGCCTTTTTCCCCTTTACGTCTGCGGTTTTGTGGTGGTCGATTATGAAAGTGTCCAGTCCCTCCAGTCCGGCGGCAACATCTCCAAGCCTTTCATTCTCGCAGCAGTCCACAATCAGGAGGGCAGGCTTTTGTTTCCCGTAAAGCGAGGGTTTTTGGTCGGAAAAAAGGTTTGCGAACTGTTTTATCTCGGATCTCTTGAATGGACCTGAGTTTATCATTGTATACTTTTTGTTCAGGTGCTTAAGGATGAACGACATGCCCATACAGGATGATATGCAGTCCCCGTCCGGTTCCTTATGTCCTGCGATAATAAAATAATCATGAGCGTCAACGAAAGACTTAAACGAACCAATTTGTTCCTGTGAGAGGCTTATCATATTTTGAATCCTTAAAGAAAAAAACAGGGAGCCGTAGTGTTTGAACCGACAGCTCCCTTTTCAGATGCTAGAACTTAATGTCCAGAGAATCTACGTTTGTGTCGACCTTGGTGCCGTTTGGTGCAACTGCCCATAGAGGATCCATTTTGTTAAGGGTTACTGTCAGAACAACATGGTCAAATGAACCGCCTCTATAAAATACAGTCATCAGTGAGTCAAGTCCTGCTGCTTTGTTGCGGAAATAAAGCTTTTTATTATCTCCACGCTTTTCCCATTCCTTTGGGATAACAAGGCTTTCAACTTTCATGCCACGGGCCAGATATAAAACAATGTAGGCATCTCTTGTCTGCATGATTTTATAGATAGGCACGCTTTCATATGAAAGATCAGAAACATTGTCTCCGTGATTCCAAATCGGTGTGCTTGAAGATGAACTCTGTGCGACTGCTGATACTGTAACTGCCAGAGCCACTACCAATGCCATTATAATTTTTTTCATAAATCCTTCCTCGAGTTCGATATTCAGGGCCTTGTCCACCTGTTGTGCCCGCTGATTAAGTGTTGGCCACCAAATAAACGGACACAGAACCCTTCTACCAGTATAAAGTCAAATTTCATGTTTGACAACTGATTTTTTTACAAAAAGGCGATTTTTTTTGCCCTTTTTTATGCTTTTACAAATTCTTTCTTCAGGAAATCAAGGTCAAGTTCCGGATAAAGGACATGTTTTCCAAGCAATGCCTGTACGCGTTCCTTTGCCTTTGTCTCGGTGTCTGGATCAAGAACGATCTTTCCCTTGGCTGGTTTACCCTCTTTGTTTACGCCAGGTTTTGTTCCCTTGAGGACCAGGTCGATTATTGAGGCCACTTCCTTCATGTCGTCTTCGTTCATTCCAAGAGTCGTAAGTCCAGGGGTTCCGATACGGATTCCGCTTGTCCACCATGCTCCGTTCTTGTCGTAGGGAAGGGCATTTGCGTTTGCCGTGACGCCGCATTTGAAGAGTGCCGCCTCTGCCTGCTTTCCTGTAAGTCCGTATGTTGTTACGTCGATGAGCATCAGATGGTTCTCAGTTCCGTTGGTCTGAAGCCTCATTCCCAGATTCATGCAGCTTTCTGCAAGTGCCTGTGCGTTCTTTACGACGTTGTGTGCCCATTCCTGATATTTTGGAGTGCGAGCTTCCTTGAGGGCGATGGCTTTTGCCGCCATTACGTGACCGAGTGGGCCTCCGAGTACCATCGGACATCCCTTGTTCAGGTAGTCCTTGAATTCTTCCTTGCAGAGTATGATGGCTCCACGTGGACCGCGGAGTGTCTTGTGTGTTGTAGTCGTGACCACATCAGCCCATTTGACCGGATCATAGTCGTCGGTGAATACTTTTCCGGCTACAAGACCTGCAAAGTGTGCCATGTCCACCATCAGTACGGCTCCGCATTTATCTGCTATCTCACGGAATCTCCTGAAGTTGATCTTGCGGGGGTATGCAGAGAAGCCTGTAAGAAGAATGAGTGGCTTTACTTCCATGGCCTGCTTTTCAATTGCATCATAGTCAAGAAGGCCTGTCTCCCTGTCAACTCCATACGGATGGCTCTCGAACATCCTTGCGGAAACATTCATGCGGTAACCGTGGGTAAGGTGTCCTCCACATGAATAGTCAAGGCCCATGAGTTTCTGGTTTCCGAATTTTTTCCTGAGCATGTCAAACTGTTCGTCCGTCAGTTCTGCAAGAGACTTAACGCCCAGTTCTTCCAGGGTTGGTGTTTCAATTTTTTTAGAGAGAATTGCCCAATATGCAACCAGGTTTGCATCTGCTCCCGAATGAGGCTGGACATAAGCATAGTCGGCTCCGAAAACGGCTTCTGCCTCACGTGCCGCTGTATTTTCAACTGCATCAATATTCACGCATCCGCCATAGTAACGGTGCTCCGGAAATCCTTCCGCATACTTGTCAGTAAGCAGGTTTCCCATGGCTGCCTGTACGCTGAGTGAACAGTAATTTTCGCTTGCAACCAGTTTAAGGTGACGCCTCTGGTTCTCCAGTTCGTTAACGACGTCTGCAGCAATCTCGGGGCCGACTGCTGCTGTCTGCTGAAGGTTTGCGACATAAGCGAGCATGGCCGGATTTGGTTTTCCACCGCAGGAATTCAAATAATTTTCAATGGGTGTAGACATATTGATTCTCCAAAAACAAATTTCCGCTAAGTGTACAATAATTAGTGCTTTTGTGCAAGAACAGGGTAAATTTCCGTCAGTTTTTCCCAGACCGTTTCATGGATTTCTTCCGGTTTGAGGGTGGCGTCCAGAACCATGACTTCCATGTCCCCTCTTTTGTCCGCCTTTGAGTATTCGTCAATTATCCTGCGGTATGAGGCCGTCGTTTTTATGAGGAAGTCCTCTTTTTCGTAGATTTCACGGCTGCTTCTTCCGCTCATCCTCTTTAATGCCTCTGAAGGCTCGATGTCAAGGAAAATCAGGAGGCGTGGAAGGGGAAAGAACTGGTTTAGAACCTCAGGAAGCTTTGGGTCGCAGTTGATGCTCTGATATGCAAGGCTTGAGAAAAGGTATCTGTCGCTGACGGTATAAAATCCGTTCTCCTGTGCCTTTGCCAGTCCTGTGACAAGCTGCCTGTCATTCTCTATCACAAGAGGACCGTTTACATGCTCGTTCCTGTCTGCGGCAAAAAGATATGCGGCAGTTTCGTTGGAGACCTTTACCTCTCCGCTGAGCATTTTCCGCAAAAACAGCCCTGTTTCCGATTTTGTCGGTTCAGCCGTAAAGAGAAACTTTCCTGTGGCCGGATTGTTTTTTAAAAGTGAGGCCTGAGTGGTTGTTCCGGCTCCATCAATGCCTTCAAATACAATAAAATTCTTTAATATCATGAAAAAGCCTTATTTATTTATCGAAAATAAGATATATTATATAGTAGTATGACATAATGGGGGTGAAATTGCAATCCGGCAAAACGGATAGCCTGAAAAAATGAGACGCTGGGTGCGAAACACAATAGGAGTTCTAGCTTTCCTCTTGCTTGTGGGCGTGGTTATAACCATGCTCAGGCCGCTTTATAAGCGTATTGATGCCGCCATCAGGTCTTATGAGGCCCAGTTTACCGCCAAACTCCATGAAACGACAGGCCTCGGATTTACCTACCGATCCCTTTCCCCATCTCTCTTGACCGGAATTCATTTTAGGGGAATAGAAATTTACGATGCCGATACCGGTGAAAATCTCCTTACCATACGAAATGCGGTCATAAAATACAGCATCCGTGAGCTTTTGAAGGGAAATTTTGACAAGGCATTCTCAAAACTGCTGATAAACGACGTAACCTTTGAATTTGACAGGAGAAAGTCCCAGGTAATCATCGACAAGCTGACGCGGCTTGCTTCTTCACTGTCGGAACCCGAAGACTCGGAGACAGAAAGCAAAATCGGTTCCCAGCTGGAAGAAATAGGATTGAAGTCTGAATTTTTGAGTGATGAGACTATTGATGCAATCCGAAAGGCCCTGTTTGCCATTCCGTTTGCAGTTCAGCTCAAGAATGTGTCCGTGCATTACGCTGATGAAGGTGTCGATGTGCTTGCTTCCGTAAAATCCATGGATTTGAACAAGGAGGCGGACGGAAAAAGCTTTTCCACAAAAACCAAGGGAAACTTTCTGCTGACACTTGCCGCATTGGACAATCAAACCCTGGGGGCCTCTTTTTCTGCAAGCGGCAACCTGTTTTCAAATCTGTCCGGTTCATCCGTGGTTCTTGCATTGGACAAGCTCAATCAGGCGGACTATTCGATATACAGCACGGAGATAATGCTCCGTTACAGCGGGGACATGCTTGATTTCCGCACGACAAAGAAGGGCCTTCCTTATTCTGCAATTGCACAGTTCAACCTTGGCACCGGAGACTTCCACATCGACTTGAGCACGTCAAACCTGAATCCGTTCAGCGTGGTAAAGCTTCCGATGATAAACAGCGCGATATCCATGATGCAGGGAATGAGGGTAACGACCGATGCCTCATTTGACATAAACGTGATGAACAGCCGCTACAAGTGGAATGCAACGGGATCAATGGAGGTGCCTCCAAAAATTGCACGCGGGGAAAGGCTCATATTCAACATGTCCGGAAACAACACCGACCTGAACATCAAGAGCCTTAAGGCCCAGGGTCCCATGTTGGGGGCAACATATACCGGTACGTTCAACATACCACGCCTTATGCCAAACGGTGTGATGTCCGTGGATCATTTTACACTGCCGAACGGAGAGAGCATAAGCGGAGACATCTACATAGACCCGATGAAGAACGGCTTCACTTGTTTCATTCCGCAGCTCTATCTTGGGGAACAGGTGTTTACTGCGGCTCAGGCAGAAATTTTCCCGTCCTCAGATTCCGTTGACTTTACTTTTGTTGTAAACGATTATTCTCATCTTGAGGCGGAACAGCCGGGTGAGCTTTCTGTTTCTGGAACTGTAGGCTTTGGTAGAAAGACGGACATTCAGGCTGAGGTTGTCCTTGACCGTTTTTACATAGACTCAATAGCAAGTACGATTGCTTACCTGCTTGAGGGTGAGACTAAGGAGACTGTCCTTGAGTTTGCTCCAAAGCTGGCGCCATATATTTCTTCGGGTGAGATGTACATTTCAACCGATACCGAGACCGTCACGTACAATGTCCCGTATCTGGTTCTTGCCAATACACAGGAAGACCGACAAGTCCTGCTTCTTTCGTTTGACGGAACGGACAGGAATGTTTCTGTGTCACAGCTGGACCTTGTTTATGGAAACCAGGCTGTTCAGGCCACGGTTGATGCGGATATGGATCTGGAGAACGGGCAGATCATCTTCATGACCAACTGCAACCTCAACTCAATCCCATATGAATTCAGCGGAATATATGCAATCGGTGAATGGCTGAGCATATCGGGAGATTACGGCTTTGAGCTGTCTGTCAATTTCAGTAATCCGATTACAGGTCACGCACAGCTGGCAGGCTTCCCGCTTTCATTCAACACAATGCTTTTCTCTGTTTCGACACAGACTTTCTTCTCTTACTCAAACGAGGAGGGAATATTTGTTGAGATAGAAAGCTTTGAGATAGCGGAGATTGACGGAAACAATGCCCTTCAGCCAAAATTGAGCCTTATGGGAAACGTGGACAACAAGGGTGTGATCATAAGCGATATTGCATACGTGGACTCAATGTCTGAGCTTGGCGGTGACGGCTATGTGCTGTGGAATACCGGTGACAACGGCTTTGAGGACCTGCGTTTTGTATTCACGTTCATGAACGAATTCAGTGGGGAACGGATAGATCTGGACGGAAAACTTAAGAATCCAGATCCGGAGCTCATTCCATTCAACGGTGACACGGTCATGGAACTGTTTGACTTTGAGGCTAATGCTAAAATCAAGTCATTTGCAATGTCCCGTTTCCTTCAGTCTCAGCAGGCGGATGATACCCTTAACGGTTCACTTAAGGCGACAGGAACCCTTGCCGACCCCGAGATTGAGCTTACGGTTGATTCCCTTTCCCTTCAGCTTGCGGGAGAAAACCTTAATGCCAGGGGTGTTGTGGATTATTCTTCCGGAATAATAAACGTCTCTGACTGCGACGTCAGCTGGCAAAAACTCTTTGCAAAAAAGATTTCTGGAATCATGGACCTGAGGCAGTTTAACGGTCAGCTTACGACAAATCTTCTGTTCCAGTTTGATGAGAAGAATTATTTTGCGGCCCCAATAACAATTTCCCTTGAATGTCCTGATGTGCCGGAAGAAAGGGAAACTCAGTCTGTTTTGGATTTGTTCACCATACCGGACAATGTGGGCGTTTATCTGGACAGTGACGGATTGACATCGACTTTCTTTGCAAAGAAAATACCGATTCACGTCGAAATGCAGAAAATGCCTGGAATAACGATGATTACCTCTGATGAATCCCTGGGTGTAAGCGGATTTATTCAGGATGACGGATCCTTGAGCGTTATGGTTGACAAGAACAAGCCGTTCAACTTTAACCTTAACGGAAGCATAAAGAATTCCGTGATTGATCTTGATGTAAGTGACCTGTATCTTGACATGTCAGAGTTCAGCTATCTTATCAACTCCGGTCTCCTTACCATATACAATGGCGTTTTCTCCGGGCATGTTAAGATTGGAGGCCTTGTTTCCGACCCGATTCTTGAAGGTTCCCTTGTCCTGGATAATATAGACATAAACTCACCGAATTTCATTCCGGAGCATCTTACCGCATCCCGAATGGAAATCTCCCTGAGCCAGGATGAGATGGAGGTTCCATCTACAATTTTCCATATTCTTGACAGTACGATTGATGTCAGTGCTCACGTTCAGATGGACAGGTGGGCCATTGACGACATATCCTTCTTTGTTTCAACCGGCAGAAACGGGGATATTCCGATTGACATAAACGTTCCTCTGGTAAGGCTCAAGGGTATGGTGGGACTGGATCTTCGTGTTGCCTATACAGTTGATGAGGTAAATATTACCGGTGACATGTCGCTCAGAAACACAGAAATTTCCGTCATCGACAATCTTGCTGACCTGGACTTCTCTTCACTTACAGGCAAAAAGGATGATTCTGCCTCTGAATCAGTCAACATGAACGTGGACCTTTTCCTTAATATAGGACAAAAGGTAAATTTCATCGTAAAACCGATTCTTCGTGGTCTTGTTGCCCCGGACACCAACATCCACCTGACCATGGATACGGCCAATGCCCTGTGGTCCATAGCTGGAGACGTCGTATTACGGGGCGGAGAAGTCTTCTATCTTAGCCGAAACTTCTATCTTAAGGAAGGTCGCATCATACTCAATGAAACCCAGAATTCATTTGATCCGTATCTTACCGTAAGGGCAGAAACCCGTGAACGGGACGAAAGGGGAGATCCTGTTACAATTTCCCTGGCGGCAGTAAGGCAGAACATTTCGCAGTTCAAGCCAGTCCTTACGGCAAGCCCTGCCAAGTCGGAGAGCGAGATTCTTGCACTTTTGGGACAGATTGCAACGGGAGACTCTACATCTGTAGGGGATGTGGTGGCTACCACAAGTGACTTCCTTGCACAGACACTTTTTGTAAGAAAAATTGAGAATGCATTGCGTGATTTGCTTAATTTTGATATATTCTCTTTACGAACAACGATATTGCAAAATGCGATTACCCAGGGATTGAGCGGAAATAATGAAAATATGGATTCAATCGGTAACTATTTTGACAATACAACTGTTTATATTGGTAAGTACTTCGGCAGCACGGTCTATGCAGATGCTATGATGCAGTTGACCTATGATAAGTCGGCTGACGGTCTGTTCGGTGAGGACGGCGGTTTGATTTTCCATCCGGAAGTAGGTTTGGAATTTGCCGCACCGTTTGCGAACATACGCTGGCAGTTTGCGCCGGATCTTGGGGCATTGGAAAGTTCCTGGGTTCCTGCGACTTCTATCACGCTGTCTTGGAGAATGCAATTTTAAAAACAGAGGATTTTATATGCGTGTAAAGCAATCGGTGTTTACTATTCTGCTGCTGGTTTCTGCGGCGGTCATGGGTTTCTCTCAGTCTTCTGCCCCAGACGGGTGGTATTACGGAAAGCCCATACAGTCAGTTACTTTTGACGGTCTTGTAAATACCAAGGAATCGGATCTGGATGGCGTTACAGCCACTTTTATTGGAAAAAGGTTTTCTGATGATGTCTATGAGGAACTTTTAAACCGTACTTTTGCCCTTGATTATTTTGAGGACTTGCTTGATATCAGGGTTAATCCGGTTGGAGGGGATTACAGGACCTGTTCGTCCATAAATGTTGTCCTTGTTGTAAAGGAATTCCCTGTGATTTCAAAGCTCCGTTTTACCGGTTATCATCAGGTACGGCTTACTGAGCTTAAGGACACCGTAACATGTGCGGAAAAATCAATCTACAGCGATAACACCAGGCTTGCAGATGAAAGGGCATTGCGTGACCTCTATATAGGAAAGGGATATACAGAAATCAAGGTTTCTTCTACAGCCGAGCAGACTGATGATGGCTATATTGTCACATTCATACTTGATGAGGGGCAGAAAACCGTCGTGTCAAAAATCCTCTTTAACGGAAACACAACGGTCAGTTCCGGAACCCTGCGTGGAAAAATCTCACTTAAGGAAGTAGGCCTTTTCCAGAAGGGATCTTTCCAGGAGGCCATGCTTGAGCAGGATGTCAAGGCAATCACCGCATACTACAAGGACCGCGGTTATGTTGATGCCAAGGTCCTGAACTATACTGTTGATGCAGAGTTTAACGAAGAAAAGAACCGCCGTGAGCTTACAATCCAGTTCAATATACAGGAAGGTTCAAGATATAATTTTGCAGGAGTCAGTTTTGTAGGAAACAATGTATTTTCCGAGGAAGAACTTCAGCAATTGGTCAAGCAAAAGCCCGGTGACGTATACAATGAGACCCGCTATCAGGAAACACTGATGGCCGTCCAGAGCCGATATTACGAGAGCGGCTATACATCAAACGGATTCCAGTCCCAGATTCAGAAGAATGCGGACGACAAGACAATCGGCTATACGATTTACATTCAGGAGAACGAGCGCAGCCACATCGAGAACATCATAATCAAGGGAAACACCAAGACAAAGGATGAGGTAATCAGGCGTGAGATTCCTATGGAAACAGGAGACATTTTCTCATACTCCAAGCTGATGAACGGAATGAGGAACCTCTATAACCTTCAGTATTTTACGACACAGATATATCCGGACATTACGCCAGGCTCTGAGGAAAACCTGGTTGACATCGTTTTCAATCTTGAGGAACAGAGCACGACTTCACTGGACTTCGGTTTGACATTCAGTGGTGTTGCCAATACGGGCGATTTCCCTGTAGCTTTGTTTGCAAAGATTCAGGATTCAAACTTCCTTGGAACGGGACAGTCAATTTCTGCGGGAGTTCAGCTTTCAACAACAGAACAGTCTCTGTCATTTGGTTATGGCCAGAACTGGCTTTTTGGACTTCCAATCTCAAACAGCATTTCTTTGAGTTACGCTCATTCAACAAAGAATACGCCAAGAAACCATGTAGGTGTTGACGGTACGGTTTCTCCTGCCGGCTATTACATGGAATACCAGCAGCATGAGTTCAACCTGTCCGCTTCTCTGGGACGAAGATGGACCCCGAACTTTGCAATCATTACCGCAACCGGAGGTATCTCTGGTTCTCTTATCAACAACATTTATGATAATTCGCTTTACATTCCGTACGATTCAAACATAAGCAACTTCAACAACAACTGGGAGCCAAGAAACTCCCTTTATGCCTCACTATCCGCAGATGGACGCAACATAAGCTACGATGCGACGGACGGATGGTTCGCAAGCCAGAGGTTCACTTGGTACGGTCTTTTGCCTAAGGGACTTTTCTCTCCTGACTGGGGTGAAACCGAGTTCTACCTTAGGAGCGATACCAAAGCAGAAAAATACTTTACGCTTTTGGACAAGCCGTTCTCAGAATCATGGAGCCTCAAGCTTGTTCTCATGGCATATACAGGGCTTTCTTTGCAGTTCCCGATTGGTGACTCTACAATCAAGCAGTCTAACCAGCTTTATATAGACGGTATGTTCAATGGACGCGGATGGAACATCACAAGCGATACCAGCGGATTTGGCCGTGCATTGTGGAACAACACTTTGGAGCTTCGCATACCGATCGTTCCTGGTATTCTTGCCACAGACTTCTTCTTCGATGCCTCGATGATCAAGTCAAGTCCGTCACAGATATTCACAGACTTTGCAAACGGCAACGACTGGTACTTCAGCTATGGACCAAGCATCCGTTTCTGCATCCAGCAGTTCCCGCTCAGGCTTTTGTTTGTAAACAATTTCCAGGTCAAGAACGGACAGGGCATTGTCTGGGAAGACGAAAGGGGAAATCCAACCACCTGGTTCAAGAGCTGGCATTGGGTTCTTTCATTCAATGTTGCAAACCACTAATTTGTAACGTTGGGCGAATATATGGTTTTTATTTTTGGAATGCCTGAATGAATGTTTTCGGGTGTTCCGATTGATTATACAGCCTTTGGGTTTTGAATCCGTAAGGCATCATGATGAGGTGATAGAATGAAATTATCAGGAAAAAAACTCGGTATTTTAGTTGCTTTGGCTGTACTCGGTACATGTTCAGTCTTTGCACAACAGATTACAAAATTTGCAGTAGTAGACACAGCCCGTGTGTATCAGGCTTTCTTCAGGAACTCAGCTCCTGTCCGCAACTATGAGCAGAAGCGCGAGGAATTCCAGGCAGAGATTGATAAATCAACAAAGGAGATTCAGGCCCTGAACAACCAGAAACTTGAATTCCTTGCAAACGGCGACACTGCAAATGCAAAGAAGATTCAGAGCCAGATTGATCAAAAGACTTCTTACCTTACAGAATATACCCGCACAAAGAACCAGGAGCTTCAGACAATGAAGCAGGAACTGCAGGATAACGATGCATTCTACAAGAGGCTTTATTCAATCATCAAGCAGACTGCGGAAAATGACGGATACAGCATGGTATTGAGCTTGCAGAACAACAACTCAATCCTGTGGTACAGCTCTTCAGTAGACATAACAGACGACGTGATAAAGGCATTGGGCTTAAGGCTTAGATAAGCTCTATGGCTGAAGAAACACCTCTCTTTTCACAGTATCAGAGCCTGAAGGCACAGCATCCGAATGAGGTGCTGTTCTTTAGGCTTGGTGATTTTTATGAAATGTTTGATTCTGATGCTGATGAAGTTTCCAGACTCCTGAACCTTACGCTTACACACCGCGCTGACCATCACATGTGCGGTATTCCCCATCATACTTCCAAAGTTTATATTGCGCGCCTTTTGCGTCTTGGTAAAAAAATTGCCGTAGCGGAACAGATTGGGGAAATCGCCCACGGAAAGGGACTTACTGAGCGGAAGGTAATTGAAATAATAACGCCGGGAACTGCAACGGAAAGCGAGTATCTTGACGGAGGCATGAATAACTTTCTTGCCTCACTTTTTATTACCGGAAATAAATGCGGTTTTGCCTACATCGATGTAACCACAGGAGAATTCAGGGCGACAAGTTTTTCTTCTTCCACACTTGCGGAGAATTTCGGAAAAGAGTTGGGAAGGTGTAACCCAAAGGAATTGATCCTGCCAGATTCACTCAAGTCAAACCAGGGTGTCAGGATGATCCTTGAGCGTGACAGCATCATGTCCGTATCCTGGTACCCCGACTGGAATTTTAACTCTGACACCTGCTATCAGCGTCTTGTAAAGCAGTTCCAGACCGTGAACCTGCGTTCATTTTCGCTTACAGAAGATTCTCCGGAAGTTCCTCCCGCCGGTTTTTTGCTTGACTATCTTGAAAAGACAACCAATACAGTTTCCCCTCATGTATCAGGAATCTCGGTGTATCATGACAGCCAGTACCTGATGATGGATGATTCTTCAAGACGTAATCTGGAGATCATTTCCAACCTGAGGGATGGTGGTGCCGAGTACTCGCTTATTGAATGTGTTGACCATACTCGCACTGCAATGGGTAGCCGCCTTATCCGCGAGTGGCTCATGTTCCCCCTGACGGATGCAGATGCAATCAGGTCACGTGAGGATCATGTACAGCTTTTTGTGGATGACAGGACCCTGCATCATCGTGTACGGGAGACTCTTGACGGCATCCTTGACATAGAGAGGCTTGCAGGACGCATTGCCATGGACAGGGCCCACGCAAAGGACCTGCTGGCACTAAAGAACAGCCTTCTGCTCTGGCTTAAGGCACAGGAAATCCTCGGACAGTTCAATTTTTCCGCATCAGGGACAGAGGACGCGCTCAAGATAATCGACACGATTGGGAAAGCCATTCTGGATGATCCTTCCACATCATTGACCGACGGACGCATAATACGCGAGGGGTGGTCAGAGGAACTGGACAAGTGGCGCAACATTCAGTCCAACTTCAATCAGATTCTTGACTCATATCTTGAGGAAGAAAGGGAAAAGACGGGAATTGCCAATCTGCGCATCAAGAACAGCGGCAACATGGGGTATTTCATCGAGGTGACCCGCGGAAAGACAGAGAGGGTTCCTGAACACTTCATCCTGCGCAAGGCCCTTGTGAATGCTGACAGATATACAACGGCTCGTTTAAGGGAACTTGAAGAAAGCCTGAATGAATCTGAGACCAAGGTTCTGGAACTGGAACGTGACCTTTTTGTTGAATTAAGGAATTACCTCAAGCAGTTTGTTCCGTATCTCCAGCTGGTTTCAAGGGAGATAGCCTATGCCGACGTATGCTCAAGCTTTGCCCAGGCTGCGATTCTGTACAGGTGGACCAGGCCTGAATTCTGTGCGGAAAGTGTCATGGAAATTAAAAACGGACGTCATCCTGTGGTGGAAAAGCATCTTCCCTCGGGAGAATTCGTTCCCAATGATTTGAACCTGTGTGCCAAAGAGGACAGTGCATTTTTTGCCCTGATAACAGGCCCGAACATGGCGGGTAAAAGTACCTTCCTGAGGCAAAATGCACTTATTGCACTTCTAGCTCAGACAGGCAGCTTTGTTCCCTGTGAAAGCGCACGTCTTGGCGTTACGGACAGGATTTTCTGCCGTGTGGGAGCATCCGACAATCTTGCCCGTGGTGAGTCAACCTTCCTTGTCGAAATGACGGAGACGGCACGTATTCTTAGGACTGCAACTTCTGATTCTCTTGTCATTATGGATGAGGTTGGTCGTGGAACCAGTACGGAGGACGGACTTTCCATTGCATGGGCTGTGAGCGAGCATCTTTTGAACGAGATAAAGTGCAAGACTCTTTTTGCAACGCACTATCACGAGCTTACAAGAATGGAGCATCCTGCGTTGACAAAGCTGTGCATGGCCATTCAGGAAAGCGGAAGTTCCGTGGTTTTCCTGAGGAAGGTTGTGCCGGGGTCTGCGGAAAACAGTTACGGAATTCATGTTGCCTCGATGGCAGGTGTTCCACGTTCTGTAATAGATCGGGCAAAATCTATCCTTGAGCACATACAGTCTGAGGCGGACGATCATCCCGTGATTCCACAGACTGAGACAAAAAGTCAGGCTTCGTTGACCGGAGCGCTTTTCAGTGAGGAAGAGATGGTTCTGGATGAGATCCTTTCCTCTGATACCGACAACATGACTCCCCTTAATGCTCTTGAAGCCATTACAAGGTGGAAAAAACAGCTTTCAGGAAAATAATATCACTTTTTTTTCAAAAAATTGTTTAAAACGACAGTTTTGATGCCATATATACAGTGTGGGGTCAATTATGGAGAAAAAGGGATTATTGCGGAAAGGTTTTCGGATAGCTCTTACTTTTGCAGTTGGACGGGAAAAATGCCTGTGCTGTGGGAAAGAAACGTTTGACATGCCTCTGTGCAAAAGCTGCATCAAGGACCACATGCTGAATTATGTGCCGCCTGGAAGCTGTCGTTGCAGCCGTTGCGGAAAGGTCCTGCTGTCGGAAAGCGGAATCTGCACTGTATGCAGGACAAGGCCTGTAATAAAAACGCCGGATAATGTTTTCCCTCTGTATTCATACAGGCTGTGGCGGAAAAAGCTGCTTTCGGAATGGAAGCTTCATGGAAGGAGGGCCTTAAGCTCATTGTTTGCCTCCTTGTTCGCAAGTGCATTAAAGAGCATGAACCTTATGCCGGAGAATGCATTTATAGTGCCTGTTCCACCACGTCCGGGTAAAATTCGCAGGGAAGGCTGGGACCAGATGATGGAGCTTGCGTCGTTCCTGAGGAAGGATTATGGGTATCCTGTGATGCCCCTTTTAAAAAGGCTTTCTGTAACCCAGCAAAAGGAAAAGAACCGCAGGCAGAGGATGGAAGGCAACAATACCTCCTATAAGGCAGCGGAGGATGCCGTGGAAACGGTTAAAAAGACGGGGGCAGGGGAAAGGACGGCCGTTGTGATAGACGACGTCATAACCACGGGGGTAACGGTTGAAGAATGTGCGCTTCACCTCAAGGAGCTTGGAATAGGAAAAGTTCAAGTTCTTTCAATTTTTATAGTGGACTAGATTTGATTCATGGTGTAAAATAGATGTACAATGTATGAAAGGAGTTAGGCATGGCCGAAGACAATACTTCATTTCAGCTGGTTACGTTCCAGTTGGGAGACGAGCTTTATGGTGTTGACATTATGGATGTAAAGGAGATTGTAAAGGTTCAATCCGTACGTCCAATACCAAATGCTCCGTACTATGTGGAAGGAATCATCAACCTCCGTGGAGAAATCATTCCTATCATCAACCTGCATAAGCGTTTCCATCTGCAGAAGCTGGTTGTGGACAATTCAGATGAAAACTACGATGAGGACGAGGGTGGTTTCATAATTCTTGATATTGAGGGCAACAAGATCGGCATCATCATTGACCGCATCAACCGTGTTGTCTCAGTGGAAAAGGGAGAGATCAAGCCTCCGCCACAGATGCTCAGCGGTATCGGTACTGAATACATCGATGGTGTAATCAGGCAGGACAGCTCATACCTCATCATCCTTAACACACGCAAGATGTTCAGCGCCAACGAACTTCAGAAAATTCTGGAACCGGACGCATAAAGATGATACAGACATACAGTTCCACCATCAGAAGAAAAGAGATGGAGGCAGTCCTCACCTGCATGGTGGATGAAAAAATCGGCCCAGGAGAGATGAACGCAAAGCTCATCCAGACCGTAAAGGAATATACAAAATGTGATGGTGCCGTTGCAGTACGTAGTCCGGCCATAGCACTTGAATATGCCGTTAATGCCATTGCCCTGGAAAAGGATTCAGGGATACTTCTTTCGGCTCTTGCCCCGGCATGGCAGATTCAGACAGTTGAGAAACTCGGATACAAGCCGATTGTACTTGATGTTCAGGAAGAAAACGGCCTGGTTCCCGTCAAATATGTTGAGGAGGGAATTAAAAAGGGCGGACGTCTTTTGATTCTTGCAGAGTCAATGGGCATACTTCCGGATATTCAGGATTATCTTGCCCTTGGAATACCAATAATTGAGGACATTTCTCAGTCGGCCCTGTCATATTATCCCGAGGAAGGAGCGGAGGCCGCGGAACAGAAACCGGTGGAGCAGAACGCTTCAGAAGGTGAAGGCTCAGGTCAAAGTGCTGAAAATGCCAATATAAAGGCTAAGAGAGCCGGTATGTACGGAACATATGCCCTTTGGGGAATGGAAGACCGTGATGTCATTACAGCAGGTGGCGGAGCAGTGATTTTTGCCGCAAACCGCCGTGACTGGTCTGTCCTGAAAAAGATAGCTGATGAGGCTCCTTCAACAGACATTATGCCGGATATGAATGCTGCCCTTGCATTTGTTGAAATCAAGGAATTTGCAAGAAACGAGAATACCCGCCGTGAGCTTTTCGCTTTGTATTCACGCTCAACTATGTCGGGAAGACATAAGACATACATACGTGCCCCTGAAAATGGGTCAACGGTATATTCATTCCCGCTTGTGCTGAATTCGGGATTCAAGGATGTAAAGGCATATGCCCAGAAAAAAGGAATAGAGGTCCGTCAGGCATACGAGAATTCAATAATCGCGTTAAGGCAGGAAACTCTTGCATCTGAATGCATTTGTGCCAATTCCCTGTTGCTGCGCTGTGCCCTGTTTCCACTTTATCCCAGGCTTGGACAAAAGGATGCGGCCCGTATCGTAAAAGTCCTGTCGTCATTACCATGATAAAACGGAAGCCCTATGAAAAAATGTCTTTTGCTGGTTAATTCATATAAAGCTGATTCCGTGGAGATGGCACAAAAAATCAAGCCGTATCTTGAGTCACGTTCAATAGAGGTGGAGGTTTTTACCTACGACGGAAAGCATGCCCAGAACAAGAACATAGAACCGCCCTTTGAGGGAATGGATTTCGTGGTTACTCTTGGGGGGGACGGAACCGTATTGTTTGCTTCACGAGGTTGTGCTCCCCTGGGAATACCTGTTTTTGCGGTGAACCTTGGTGAATTCGGTTTTCTTGCCAGCATCAGCAAAGATTCATGGCAACATGAACTGGAGCAATTTCTTGCGGGAAACAAAAAGCTTAGCTCAAGGTACATGGTGTCATGCCGTGTGATTCGTGACGGTAAGACTGTTTTTCAGGGACGGGGCATGAATGACGTTACGGTGGCAAGCAGCGGTGCATCAAGGCTTGTAAATCTTAATGTATATCATGACGGTGCATTCCTGGGGCCGTTCAAGGCTAACGGACTCATAGTTGCAACCGCCACAGGCTCAACGGCATATTCTGCGGCCGCAGGAGGTCCTATCCTGTGTCCGTCGGTAAAGGCTCTTTTGCTGACTCCAATAAGCTCTTTCAGTTTGTCTGCACGTCCAATTGTGTTTGCAGACGGAATGCTTGAGATAAGGGTCATGGCAGAAAGATACCCTGTGGACATAAGCATAGACGGTCAGGTCGGCTTTGACCTTGAGCAGGATGACATAATTGAGCTGGAGATACCCGAATGTTGTGCCCGTCTTGTTGGTGCCACCGAAAATACATTCTATGCCGCTTTGCAGAGTAAATTAAACTGGTCTGGAGGTCCCCGTGCTTGAGGAACTTGACATAAAGAATTTTGCACTCATCGACAGTGCCCATGTTGAATTCGGCAGGGGCTTTACCGTTTTGAGCGGTGAAACTGGAGCCGGTAAGTCCATCCTCATAGGAAGCCTTGCTTTTCTTCTTGGCGGAAAGGCCGGGGTGGAGCAGATAAGGACAGGAACTCACGAGGCGCAGGTGTCCGGTTCGTTCCTTCTTGAATCACAGGATTCACTTGAATGGCTTTCTGAGCACGGAATAGAGGCAGAGGATTCACGCATATTATTGCGCCGCCTTATCAGGGACAACGGAAAATCATCCGCATGGATCGGCGGGGTTCCCGTTACAAGAGCCGACCTTCTTTCTTTTTCCACTTTTTTAGTTGACATTCATGGACAGCATGAGCAGCAGTCCCTTATGAAAGTAAGCGAGCACAGGCGTTACCTTGACATGTACGCGGACATTGTGCCCCAGGTACGTGAGTTCACCGCGCTGTATTCAGATCTTGTGGAGAAAAGACGCTCTCTTGACGCACTGGACACGGATGAAAGCCAGAGGGAATCAAGGATAGAGATGCTCAACTATGCCATAAACGAAATCAGCGAGGCAAAGCTTAAGCCCCATGAGGACGAGGAACTTGAGGCAGAGGAAAACCGCCTGTCTTCATACGAGAAGCTTTATGGTACGGTAAACGAGATAAACGTACTTTTTGACGGCTCGGAAGGGTCAGGTCTTGTTTCTGTAATGAGGAAACTCAAAGGCCTTGTTCCGCACGTCTCATCAATGGATAAAACACTTGAAAGCCTTGATTCACGCTTTGAGTCGTCCTTTTATGAGATAGAGGATATTGCATCGGAGTTCAAGCACTACCAGCAGTCTCTTGTCTTTGATCCGGAGAGGCTGTCACAGGTTCAGGACCGTCTTGAGCTGATTGGCAAGCTTAAGAAAAAATACGTCCAGTCTGCAAATCCAACAGTTTTGGATCTTCTTGAATATCAGGAAAAGGCTAGCCAGGAACTTGAATGCCTGACTGGTGCGGGACATGACCGTGAGGCCCTTCAGAAAGCGGTGTCAGAGGCAGAAAAGGCTGTGTATCAGGCTGCAAAAAAGCTTAGTGCCTTAAGAAAGGCCGCATCCGACAAGATGTCTGCCGCAATAGAGGGTGTTCTGGTAAAACTGGGCATGAAAGAGACGAAATTCTGCGTTCACATGCAGGAAAAAGACGGAAACGACATGACCCAGAAATGCGGTCCCTATGGCATGGACGACATAGAATTCCTTATAAGCTCAAATCCCGGTTCTCCAATGCTGCCGCTGGCACGTATAGCCTCTGGAGGTGAATTGAGCCGTGTAATGCTTGCCTTAAAAACAATACTTTCCAACGGTGACCTGGCCGGAACCCTTGTCTTTGACGAAATTGACACTGGTATTGGCGGAGAAGTGGCTGTTGCCCTTGGTGACCACATGAAGCTTCTTGCCGCAAAAAAACAGATTTTATGTATAACACATCTTGCGAGCATCGCAGTTTATGCCGATAATCAGATTAAAATTCAAAAGGGTGTTGACGGAAGCTCTACTTCTACTACAGTATTCCCGGTTGCAGGTGAACAGAGGGTAAAGGAGATTGCAAGAATGCTTTCCGGTGACTCTAGTTCTCAGGCATCCCTGGAACATGCGGCTTCAATGCTCAAGAAATTTGGAGGAATGTGATGGCAAATATAACTTCGGAAAACCGCGCGGATTTTGCTAAGAAGGCAGAGGCTATCAAAAAGGAAATAAATGCCTGCCAGGAAAAAGAAAAGAACATGCTGGCTGCCATTAGAAAGGACAACTCTGGCGTCGAATACAAGAAGATTACGCTTGCAGAGGAGATGATCTACATCTCAACACTCTATCTTTCAATAAACACACATTCACTTCAGATACTTGAGACAAAAAACAACGAGGCCCTTGATCAGGCACGTAAGACAATCTACAAGTCAATCATCTATATCGAGGAAGTCGTCTCCAACGTGGTTGACTGTCCGTACAGCGAAATAACCCCCCGTCTGGAAAAGATTTCCAACATTCCGATTGAAAAACGCTTTTATCTGGTAAGAAAGCTTGGTTTGCTTATTGATCTTTTGGCCAATGCACTTGGTGACAATTCCAAATGGAAGTGGTCCTTTGTTGAGCTTAGGGCACGTTTTGCGGCCGTCGCAAAGAATTTCGTGGACATGAAGCAGGCATGCAAGGATTATTTTGAGCCAAGTTCACCGGTTTATGATACGACAGTTCTTTTTGTACGCCTTATCAGGAAGCTTTTGGACAAGAGCTCAATGGAATACCGTGACAAATATGAGCTTTCAACCCGCTCTGAGGCAGACATGCAGATAGCAATCAATTTCCTTATTGCACTCCGACGTGTTGCCATGGTTCTGGGAGACAGCGATGAGTCAGAGGAAATCCGCAAGAAAGCCCTTGTATGGAAAACAAAGATGGAGGCTGACCAAAAGCAACAGAAGCGGTCTTAGTTTTCCTGCGTCATGAACAAACAGTTTGCACTGAAAATATTTGAAGGATTCTCTATCGAGCGCTGGAATGATCTTGTGCGTCCCTTTGATCTTGTTGAAATGGACAAGGATGCCGAGAAAATGGTTCTGGCATACATCATCGGAAAATACGAGGAAAGCAGGGGAATTCCAATCGATTGGGAATGGATGATCTATGCCTCGCTTTTTGACCTTCTGCGTAAAATTGCCCTATGTGACATAAAAAGCCCAGTTCAGCGCCTCATAAAGGAAGAATACCCGGAGGAATTCATCAAGCTGAATGAATGGGTTCTGGAACAATACCGTGACTTGATTCAGGACCAGGACATTTTCTCCAAGTTCACTCTTTATGTGGGAAAAACATCCGGTACCATACCATTCTCCCAGGGACAGGAACAGACCGCAAGGGTGTTCAGGGCGGCGCACAAATATTCGACCATGCGTGAGCTGGAGATGATAAGCATGGTAAACGAGGAAACCCGCCTTGAGAAAATCAAGAAGGAAGTAAATGCAGACCTGCAGTCCCTGTTGGACTTAAAGGGGCTCCAGATGCTCATGACAAAGCAAAAGCCCTACGATTTCCTTTTGAGGATAGAGCAGCTCCGTTTCCAGACAAGATGGAACCAGACTCCACGCGTTCCAAGGACTTCGGTTCTGGGACACTGTTTTTTTACCGCGATACTGACGCTTCTTTTCATGCATGAGGGCGGCACAAAGGTTTGTGGAAAGCGCCTGTACAATAACTTTTTCTCTGCATTGTTCCACGACCTCCCGGAGGCCGTCACAAGGGACATCATATCTCCCGTAAAGCAGGCAACCCACGGACTTCCATCCATCGTAAAGAAAATCGAGGACAAGATTGTAGCCCAGGAACTTGTTCCCTTTATGGAGGACTTCTATCTTGACGAAATCCTGTACTTTACAAGCGACGAATTCCAGAACAGAATCAGGAAAGACAACAAAACGGTTCACGTAAAGTTCGAGGAGCTGAACGAAAAATATAACAGTGATGAGTTTAATCCCGTAGACGGTGCCCTGGTACGCCTTGCAGACCATTATTCCGCCCTTCTTGAAGCCGATGCATCCATACGCTATGGAATTACAAGCAAACAGCTGGAAGACGGCCGCATGAACCTCCTGAAGGCATATCCCTTTGGCACGAAGATAAACGGAATGGACGCATTCATGCTCTTTGACGCATTCAATTCCGATAAAACGGGGCAGCGCCTGTTGAATTTTTAAGTCATTTTGACCAGTCAATTTAACCGTTTTTGAAACACAATCTTATAAAATATTTCTGTAAACTCGCTTGTACAAAAGGCTGAATTTCTTTATAATCTAGCAGGAAAAAAAGTTTTTCTGTGGAGGAAAATCATGACTGTTTCTGATATGCTGAGTCAAAGTGGAATACTGACTCTGCTTGGAATGGGTGTAGTGTTCACCTTTATAATAATAATGATATGTTTTATGGGACTGCTTCATGCCGTCGTTCATGCCTTTAAATGGGACAAGAAAGATGAGGAAAAAGCTGCTTCTGCCGCTCCCGTCCAGGCATCCAGTGCAGACAATGGTGCGGTTGTTGCCGCAATTGCCGCTGCAATTCATGAAAAAGAATCTTTGTAAATCTGTATTAAAAGAAATTGAGGTTATAAATTATGGCTAAGGTTGGAATTACCGAACTGGTTTTACGTGACGCACATCAGTCACTTCATGCAACTCGTATGACTACAGCAGACATGCTTCCTGCTTGTGGTATGATTGACAAAATCGGCTATTGGGCCGTGGAAGGATGGGGTGGAGCTACATTCGACTCCTGCATCCGCTTTTTGAACGAAGATCCTTGGGAAAGGCTCCGCAAGCTTCATGCCGCACTTCCCAACAACAAGATCATGATGCTTTTGCGTGCCCAGAACCTTTTGGGGTACCGCCATTACGCAGACGATGTTGTAGATAAATTCGTAGAGGCCGCCGCAAAGAACGGTATCGATGTATTCCGCATTTTTGACGCATGCAATGACCCCCGCAATATGGAGCGTGCGACAAAAGCCGCCAAAACGACAGGAAAGCATGTTCAGATGGCAATTTCCTATGCCGTAACACCTTTCCACACAATCGAGAAATATGCAGAACTTGCAAAAACATACGCAGAATTCGGTGCTGACTCAATCTGTATCAAGGACATGTCAGGACTCCTAAAGCCTTATGACGCTTACGAGCTTGTAAAGGCAATCAAGACCGCGTGTGATCTTCCGGTTGAAGTTCATACCCACTCAACAACAGGTCTTTCCGTTGCAACAGAACTCAAGGCCGCAGAAGCCGGTGCAGATGTTCTTGATACGGCAATCTCCTCAATGTCAATGGGAACAAGCCATTCTCCTACAGAAACAATCGTAGAGATGCTCAAGGGTTCTCCTCTGGATACAGGTCTTGACACCAAGGCACTTCTTGAGATCGCCGCATATTTCCGTGAGGTACGCTCACACTATTCTTCGCTTGAATCAAAATTCCTTGGAGCAGATACACGCATTCTTTTGAGCCAGGTCCCTGGTGGAATGCTTTCTAACCTTGAGTCACAGCTTAAGGAACAGGGTGCAGGAGACAAGATGGATGCAGTTCTTGCTGAGCTTCCAAAGGTTCACAAGGATGCAGGATATGTTCCACTTGTAACACCGACATCTCAGATTGTTGGAACCCAGGCTGTAATGAACGTCCTTATGGGGCCTTACAAGAACATGACACAGGATTTCCGCAACCTCATTACAGGTAAATTCGGAAAGCTTCCTGCAGATGCAAATCCGGATCTCGTAAAGAAGGCTCTTGAACAGAATGGCATGGAAAAGGTTATGACCTGCCGCCCTGCCGATGAGATTCCCTATGAATGGGACAAGATGGTTCAGGAGGCAAAGGCTGCCGGTGGTGACGGAACTGACGAAGACGTACTTACATATGCAATGTTCCCGAATGTTGCTCCAAAGTTCTTTAAGGAAAGGGCAAAAGGACCGGTTGATGCAAAGGCTACATTCGCCGCAAAACCAGCTCCTGCCGCAAAGTCAGGAAATGGCGGAAGCTATACAGTTACAGTAAACGGAAGCGCATACAACGTAACTACAGGACCTGCCGGTGACACAATGAGCGTAAACGTAAATGGTACCGCATACAATGTTTCATTTGGTCCTGCAGGTGCCGCCCCAGTTGCCGCCGCTGCTCCTGTTGCAACCGGTGGTGCAGAGGTTAAGGCTCCAGTTGCCGGTACCCTCCTCAAGCAGTGCTTCTCAAACGGAACAAAAGTTGAAAAGGGACAGACAGTAATCATCATTGAATCCATGAAGATGGAGCTTGAAGTAAAGTCTCCAGAAGCAGGTACAATCACATATTCAGTTCCAACAGGAACACAGATTACAAACGGTCAGGTTCTTGCTACAATCGGTGGAGTAGTGGTTGCCCCTGCTGCCGTTGCTCCATCTCCAGCCGCTCCTGCACCAGCCCCAGCAGCCGCTCCTGCCGGTGGAAAACCCGTAAAGGCTCCAGTTGCCGGTGTGTTCCTCCGTACTGCAGTATCTGAAGGTGCGACTGTAGGTGCAAATGACACTGTTATTGTAATTGAATCAATGAAGATGGAACTTGAAATCAAGGCCGGTGCCGCCGGTAAAGTTCACTTTGTTGCCGCAGTTGGAAGCCAGCTTACAAACGGTCAGCTTGTTGCAGAAATACAGTAATAAATTATAAGGATAGAAGAATGCCTTTTTCTAAGACTGAGAATAATAAAAAAATCGCTTTGATTATGGGAGTGATTCTTGCAATCGCATGTGTGCTCTCATTGTCAACAAATGTACTTGCCCAGGACAAAACCCCGGAGAATAAAACGGGTCTTGAGCATGTAATCAAGGGAACTGAAAACTGGGGAACTTCAAAAAACGTTTCCGTAAAGAAGTTCCTTACGAACATCGGTAAGTCAACCGGAATCTACAAGATGATCCACCAGGAGACTGCTGAAGAAATTGCCGTAGAGAAAGCTGAGAAAGCCAGGGAAGAAGCTGCTATGGCAGCAAGTTCCTTTGGTGACGAAAAGGCTCCGGGCTGGCAGTATCTTATAATGATTGCAGTTGGTTTCTTAATCGTATATCTTGGTGCTGCCAAGGGATTTGAGCCTCTGCTTTTGATTCCAATCGGATTCGGTACAATACTCGTAAACATCATGGGTGCCGGTATGGGCGACGGTCCTGACGGTATGCTCCACATCATCTATAAGGCTGGTGTTGGAAACGAATTCTTCCCGATGCTCATCTTTATGGGTATCGGTGCAATGACAGACTTCGGTCCCCTTATTGCAAATCCAAAGATGGCACTTCTTGGTGGTGCGGCACAGTTCGGCGTATTCTTTACACTCTTCGGTGTTTCGCTGATGAACCTGATTCCTGGACTCAACACGGACTACAATCTGCTTCAGGCATGTGCAATCGCAATCATCGGTGGTGCGGACGGTCCTACTTCAATTTACGTATCTGCAAAGCTTGCCCCTGAATTGATGGCAGTAATTGCAGTTGCCGCTTACTCATACATGGCACTCGTTCCAATGATTCAGCCTCCGATCATGAAGGCTCTTACAACAAAGAAGGAACGCCTTATTCACATGGATCAGCTGAGGCCTGTAAGCAAAAGCGAGCGCATTTTGTTCCCGATGATGCTTCTGGTACTTACGATTTTACTGTTGCCGCCTGCCGCTCCACTTATCGGTATGCTTGCATTCGGTAACTTTATCAAAGAAGTTGGATGTGTTACACGCCTTTCAAAGACAGTTGAAAATGAGCTTATGAACATTGTTTCAATCCTTCTTTCCCTTGGTGTCGGAAGCCAGATGACTCCAGAAAAAATCATCAACGGTAAGTCAGTCGGAATCATCGTTTTGGGCCTTGTCGCATTCTGTGTGGCAACCGCAACCGGTGTCCTTATGGCAAAACTCATGAATGTGTTCCTGCCAAAGGATAAGAAGATAAATCCGCTTATTGGTTCTGCCGGTGTATCTGCAGTTCCAATGGCAGCCCGTGTTTCAAACAAAGTGGGACAGGAAGCTGATCCTTCAAACTTCCTTCTGATGAATGCCATGGGACCAAATGTTTCCGGTGTTATCGGAACCGCAATTGCAGCGGGTGTATTTATTGCGACTTTCGGATAAAAAGAAATAAAGAAGGGATATGAATTTAGACAGTTATAGACTTAATGCCTACAATAAAGTAAAGGGACCGCCAAAACCACCGGAAGAAGAATCATCCGAAGCGGCGGAACCTTTTGTCCCTGAAGAAAAAGGCGGTCAGAGTGATGGTTACGGATCCAAGGATTCAGAATCATCCTCTTCCAGTTCTTACGATTCAGAATATGTTCAGATCTCATCAGAATCAAAAGCAAAAAGCGTGTCACGAGAGATACGCCATAATTCAAAGCCGGGAACAGAGCCTTTGGTCCGTGCTCCCGTATTTGAAAAAATCAACCGCAAGCTGGACGACATTATTCCGACAGAAAAAAATGACGATCGTCCTACAATTGCATCAGAGATAAAAAAATCAGTAGAGAATAAAAACCAGCCTCCTGTAGAGAACAAGACTCATCAGGATGAATCCCTTTATTCAACAAGAAAAAATCTAGCCAAGGGAAGTGACGTTCCCACAACAGAAGATTTTAAAATCCGTGACGAGGCAAAGAGGGCTGCAAAAACGGGCGCGTGGTTCCACAAAAATAAGACAACCAAGGAAGACGTAAAAGCGGCTACAGACAAGCTTACTTCAGGTGCATTGATAAAGGTTCCCGTAAAAGAGCCTAAGCCTGGAGAAAAGGAAAGCATTTACCGCCGTGTAGCCAAGTTCATGGTTGTTATCGGAATCGACGAGGCCGCCAAAATCATGCCTCACCTTACCGAAGAGCAGACAGAAAAGATTATTCCAGAGATTGCATCAATCCGTTCTGTTCCACCGGAGGAAGCTCAGGCCGTACTTGCAGAATTTGAGTCCCTTTTGACAAAAGCCAGAGAGGACGGTGGTGTTGACACAGCAAGGACAATTCTGACAAAGGCATACGGAAGCGAGAAAGCCGAAGAAGTCCTTAAAAAATCCGTAAAGTATCCGTCTGGAAAACCGTTTGAATATCTTGAGGACGCAAATGCAGAGCGCATAAGCATTCTTCTTGGTGGAGAAAGCATTGCAGTTCAGGCACTGGTACTTTCTCAGGTGGAACCAAAAAAAGCTGCCGCTGTAATCAATGCAATGGATGAAAAGGACAAAAGCGAGGTTGTACTCCGTCTTGCAAAGATGAAGCCTGTGGCACCGTCTGTGATGGAGCAGATAGACAAAAGCCTTCACGAAAAACTTCTTACACAGAATACAGAAAACTCTCAGAACATGGACGGAAGAAATGTCCTTGCACAGATTCTGCGACGTATGGATCCCACTGCGGAATATCAGATACTCGGCAATCTTAGCGAGCAGGATCCCGAGCTTGGTGCAGATTTGCGTAAGAGGCTGTTTACAGAAGAAGACGTTCTGGGCTGTGACAACCGTTACCTTCAGAACAAGCTTCATGAGATGAACGACAAGGATATTTCAATTCTTATACGCGGTAAAAGCGAAAACTTCCGTAAGAAAATACTGGAAAATGTTTCCGTTCACCGATCCACTACAATACTTGAGGAAGAGTCTTTCCACGAGCATGTGCTAAAGGCTGACAGCGAAAGAATTACATCTCAGTTTTACTCAGACTTGCGCCGTGCATGGGAAAGCGGAGAACTTATGGTAAAGGGTCGTGATGACGGGGAAATATATGTATGATGACCAAAGGTGAGCAATACAAGGGATTCAGGGTTTTAGATGTTGTTGATGTGGAAGACTGTGCCGCTAAGGGACTGTATCTTCGCCATGAAAAGACGGGCCTTGAAGTCTTTCATCTTTTAACCGACGACGAAGAAAATCTTTTTGCCTTTGCATTCAAGACACCGACATTCAACAGTACTGGGGTTGCCCATGTTCTTGAACACAGCGTTTTGTGCGGTTCAAACAAATATCCTGTAAGGGATGCGTTCATCAGGCTGGAAAACCAAAGCGTAAACACTTATTTGAATGCCTATACTGCAAGCGATCATACCGTTTATCCTGCCAGTTCTACGGTTCGTGCCGATTACTTTAACTTGATGTCGGTCTATGCCGATGCAGTTTTTTTTCCGCTTTTAAAACCCGAAATTTTTTTGCAGGAATGCAATCATCTGGAATTTGATTCAAAAGGAAATCCTTCAATTCAGGGTGTTGTCTACAACGAGATGAAGGGTGTTTTTTCCTCATACGAGAGTGTGGCCGCCAACGAGATAGAAAAAGTCGTGGATGTCGGAACCCAATATGTCCATGAATCAGGCGGAGATCCCCTTGAGATTTCTTCGCTGACGTACAGGGATTTTTGTTCATATCACAAAAAATATTATTGCGCCGCAAACTGTTTTGTATTTCTTTATGGAAACATTCCCACACAGGAACAATTGGATTTCCTTGAAAAGAACATTCTTTCCAAGATAAAAAGATGCGGTCACAAAGCAGTATATCCCAAACCGGATCCAAATGCAAAAATACAAGGCAAGGTTCAAACCTATGGACCTGCCGATGGAAAAGAAAAAAAGAGTACGGTCGCATGCATCTGGAAAATACCGAACGGAAAAAAATCCAGAAGCGAGATGGAAATGGAACTCTTATTCCTTAACCATCTATTGTGGGGAAACGACGGAGCCCCAATCCTTAAGAACCTTATGGCTTCCAAACTGGGCGAAGATATTGCTCCGCAAACAGGCACATTGCTTTCTCAGGAGTCCTGCTCTGTGTGCTGTGGGCTTCGTGGTGTTGAAAAGAAAAATGCCGGAAAAGTACGCAAGGTGATTTATGATACACTGACGGATATAAGTAAGAACGGAATTGAACCTTCTGAACTTGACAGAATTTTCATGCGGTTTGAGGTTTCAAACAGGGAAAAATGCCGCTTTGGAGGACCATATTCGCTTACGTTATTGAGGCGTGTGCTTCGTTCCTGGAGGTATGGTGGAAATCCATGGGACTTGATTTTGTTCAGGAGCGAAACGGAAAAACTCAAAAAAAAGATTCAGTCAAATCCAAAATGCATCTCTGGCCTTATAAATGAATATTTCCTGGACAACAAAAATTGCTCAACGGTGACAGTTACTCCTTCTGCAAAATGGTCAAAAGAAAGAAGTGAAAAAGAAAGGCAGAATATTGAGCAAAAGCTAAAGGAACTGGGTGAGGAAAAGGCAAAATCTCTTCTTGAAAAAATGCATAAGGCTCAGGAAAAGGAGCTTACACAAGAGGAAAAGGACTGTGTTCCCAGGATATCAAAATCAGAACTGGATTTGTACAAGGACACAATAAAGACAAAACACAGCATTATCTCCGGAATAGATTTTCTTTCAAATAAAGAGGAAACAAACGGCATTGTTTATGTAAAGATAGCATTCCCGGTTGACTGCCTGTCACCAAAAGATTATCCGCTCATGTCACCGCTTTCAGAATGGCTTACCCAAGTTGGTTGGGGAAAGCTTTCATGGGACAAGGCACTTTCCTTAAGCGATCAGATAACAGGCAGCATAGTGGCTTATGTCCGTACCTCGCCAATACCAGGAAAGACTGATAAGGGCATTCAGGCCAAAAGATATGTAGGACGTGACTGGTTCATACTTGAATTCAAGGTAATCGAGGAGCTTTTGGACAAGGCCTTTGACCTGGTGGCAGATTGCCTTAACCAGACGGATTTTTCTGATACTGTAAGGCTCAAGGATCTGGTTTATGCCCAGTACAATACGCTTAATTCCGTTATAGCCCCCTATGCGCAGCATTTTGCCTCCTACAGGACCTTGTGTCATGTTAACCGTCATTATGCAGTAACCGAAATCTGGGAGGGGCTTTCTTCAATTTATACCTCGTCCAGGATGATGCAGATGGACATGAATCTGCTATCCAAAAAGCTGAGGACGCTGTTCAGGAAGATAAAGAAATGCGGTGTCCTGGTTCATGTTACGGGAAATGCCGGGGAGATAGCAGGGGCCAGAAAAATGCTTCCGGAATTTCTGCAGAAAATAAAGGCAATTCCGGTTCAGGAGAAAAGGCAGAGCAGGGACAGCGAGTTCTATTCGCTTGTGAAGCTACCGGGCCAAAAGCTAAAGTCAGGGAGAAAGCCTGGAGACACGCTTTTTGTTGATGAGGTTATTCCCATTCCGGGCACTGTGGGCTATGTATGCTCAATTTTGCCAAGCATGCAGTTTGGTACCAGGGGATGCATACAGGATATGGTTTTCACTCATTCCGTGTCCAATACAGAGCTATGGAACAAGATAAGGATGTCCGGCGGTGCTTACGGTGTTTATTTTTCTGAGGTTTCGGATGCAAGCTTTTCAAAATTCTCCACATACAGGGATCCAAAGCCTTATGAATCGCTTGAGCAGTTCTACAATACCCTTGAGGAGCTCAAGGACAGGGAATATGACGAGGATACGGTGGAAAAGTCGATAATTGGGTGCTATTCGGATGAGGTAAGCCCTAAAACGCCTGCAGGACGGGGAACAATAGGATTTTTAAGGGAAATCAGCGGAATTAAAGGCAGGGACAAGGAAAAGCGGGTGGAATGGCTTTTGGGCATGAACAGGGAAGATTTGCTTAAGGCCGCCGCAAGATATTCCAAAAATGCCAGAAAACGCCCCGATTGGTGCAGAACGGTGATTCTTTGTGCGGAAGAAATGATTTCTGCAAAAATGAAACAAAAGACTGGAATAATTATTGATTTAAGTATATAATATCTTATATATGGCTTCTGATTCGGAGAATTGGATTTGATGGAATAATATGGAGATTAGCAATTATGGAAAAAATTGATACAGAAAGATTCTTAGGCATGATACGACAGCTTGTTTCGGATGTTCAGGGAGCGCCTTTCCCAGGTTCGGAATTTCCGGAATTATATTCCATCTGGTATGAGCACGTACAGCGCAATGCACAGGAATGTTTTGAATTCCTTGATGAAAACTTCCCGGCCGATAAAGAAGGCTTGAACAAAACCCTGCAGAAAATGTTTAAATAAAGACCTTTACCTTGCCGAAAAATCATATAGGGGGTGGAGTCAATAGCATCTCCTTATGATTTGGTGGGGAATATGGTCGCACAAAAAAACACTTCCAATGAACATTACATGCTTAAAGGTTCTCTTAGAAAAAATGGCTTTGACCGCTGGAGACTTGTAACGGTTGGTCGGGAAACAGAGACCGGTGAAGAGCGTGTTTTTTTTATTGAATTCTACATAGTAAATCCGCTTCTTTCTCCTGAAGAATGTGTGCTTGGTTTTAAGAGCCGCGTAAACGTAAATACGGAAGAAGATCTGCATGCCGCTCTTGCAGGAACGGCCTCAGTTAAAAAGATAAAATCAGAAGATTTGGTACAGCCTTCTTTTGCAATGGTAAGGGCGGGCTATCTTTCCACCAATGGCAGGCAGATAAACGGGTATTTTCCTTCAAATCAGATCCAGACAGGAAAAACAGACCTTTTAATTAAAGTTGGCAGTGACGAAAGCAATTATTGCTCACTAACCACAAGTTCTACATACGGAACTGTTGCCGTTACAATGGACGAAGCAAATGAGCAGCCGGAGCTTTTATCACATTCGGGAAAAATGTCATGGAACCTGCATTATACCCGCAAGTTATCTTTTAGTCCGGACCTAAAGACAAACGGCTATACCTGGGCTGTGAACGGTGCATATACAGAGTTTGAGGGTAAAATTGTCTATAACATGCATGAGTACATTGTTAGCCCGGAAAAGTCATGCGGCTATATAGATAAGATGTGGGGCCATGAACCTCCGTCACCTTTTTTTCATCTGCATTCTTCAAACCTTACAAGCATCATAAACGGAAAGAAACTGGATGATTCATGCTTTGTTGTTCAGGGCGAATGCAACTCCAGCTTGAGCGTACTTGTGTCTTTGAACGGCAAGGACGTGACTTTTAATGCCTCTAAGGCCAAGGGCTATGACATCACCTATGATTTCTCCCAGATGCCTGATGATGAGGATGGAGTAAAGTATCATTGGTCTGTAAGTGTTTCAAACCGCAATTATGTGGTGGACATTGATGCCTACTGCGATACAAAGGCAATGTTCCTCCGTGATTATGAATGTCCAGAGGGAAACCGGAAGGTTCTTCGTCTTGCAGGCGGTGGAACTGGAACCGGTGAGCTTAAGCTCTATAAAAAAATCAGGAAAAATCTTGAGCTGATAGAGCAGGTTCATGTTGCGAACATAGTCTGTGAATACGGAAACATAGAGCTTCCTCCTCAATAATCCTAACAGGCAATTTTTTAATAAACATCATTCTCCGCACTAATAAAAATCTCTTGACGATTTACCTCTTTTATTACTATTTTTAAACTAACAGAACGAATCAGTTTCGTGTGGCAGGAGGTAAAAAAATGAATATAGATCAGATGACGATAAAGACTCAGGAAGCATTGCAGGATGCATCTACGCTTGCAAGACAAAAGGACCATAGTGAGATAGGCTGCGAGCATTTGCTGTATGCGTTGTTGCGTCAAAAGGACGGAACCGTTCCTCCGTTGGTAGAAAGAATAGGCGTTCAAAGTGAAGTACTGCTGAATGAAGTGGAGTCACTTTTAAATACATATCCCAGGGTCAACGGAAATGCAAATGTAGTATTGTCCTCGGAAGCCCAGAATGTCCTTGCAAAGGCAGAATCGGAAATGTCTGCGTTAAAGGATTTGTATATTTCTACGGAACATGTTTTCATTGCATTGTGCCAGTCATCCGGTGCCACAGGAGTTCTCTTGCAGAGGTATGGATGTACAAGGAATGCCGCTCTGGAGGCATTAAAGGCTGTGCGTGGAAACCAGACGGTTGACTCAAATGATCCTGAGAGCAAGATACGTTCCCTGGAAAAATACTGCATTGATTTGACGGCCAGGGCAAGGCAGGACAAGATAGATCCTGTCATTGGACGTGACGAGGAAATTCGCCGTGTAATGCAGGTCATAAGCCGCCGCACAAAAAATAATCCTGTGTTGATCGGTGAGCCTGGTGTAGGTAAAACTGCAATTGTAGAAGGCCTTGCAAGAAGGATTGCATCCGGTGATGTACCAGAAAGCCTAAAGAACAAAAGGCTCCTGTCGTTGGATTTGGGACAGCTTGTTGCGGGTGCAAAATTCCGCGGTGAGTTTGAGGAAAGGCTCAAGGGCGTGATTCAGGAAGTTTCCAAGTCAGATGGAAAAATAATACTTTTCATCGATGAGCTTCATACAATTGTAGGTGCAGGTGCTGCGGAAGGCGGTATGGATGCATCAAATCTTTTAAAGCCTGCTCTTGCTCGTGGTGATTTGCGTGTAATCGGTGCCACAACCCTTAACGAATACAGGAAATATATCGAAAAGGATGCCGCACTTGAAAGGCGTTTCCAGCAGGTGTATTGCGCGGAACCAACGGTTGATGACACAATTGCAATACTCCGTGGTCTCAGGGACAAGTATGAGATTCATCATGGAGTAAAGATAAATGACGAGGCTCTGGTTGCAGCCGTTACCCTAAGTTCAAGGTACATCACCTCAAGATTCCTTCCGGACAAGGCGATAGATTTGGTTGATGAAGCCGCAAGCCGGATAAAAATGGAAATAGAAAGCCAGCCTGTTGAGCTTGACCAGCTGGAAAGAAAAATCGTTCAGCTTGCAATAGAAAAACAGTCCCTGTCAAAGGAAGATGACGAGGCAAGCATGGAGCGTCTTGCAAAACTGGAAAAAGAAATCGCAGAAGTTACGTCACAGCGTGATGCAATGAAGCTTCAGTGGCAGAATGAGAAAAGTGCAATCGAAGGTGACCGCAAGATAAAAGAGGAACTTGAAAAGGCAAGGTTTGATCAGGAGAAATACACTCGGGAAGGAAACCTGAATAAAGCAGCTGAGCTAAAGTATTCTGTCATTCCTGAATTGGAGAAAAAACTTGAGGAAGCACAGAATGCAAAGGCAAAACCTGGGGATATTTCAGAGGAAAGGCAGTCACTCCTGCGTCAGGAGGTAACGGAAGAAGACATAGCACGTGTAGTAAGCACATGGACCGGAATACCCGTTTCAAAGATGATGACGAGTGAAAAGCAAAAATATGTACAGCTCGAAGATGTGCTGCACAAGAGGGTTGTGGGACAGGATGTTGCGGTAAAGACAGTTTCAGATGCAATAAGGCGCAACAGGGCAGGATTAAGTGATCCAAACCGACCGTTGGGTTCTTTCATGTTCATTGGTCCTACAGGTGTCGGAAAAACTGAGCTTGCAAAAACACTGGCAGATTTCCTGTTCAATGACGAAAAGGCCATGGTCCGCATAGACATGAGCGAGTATATGGAAAAATTCGCGGTTACAAGATTGATTGGAGCACCGCCGGGATATGTAGGATACGATGAGGGGGGCCAGCTTACCGAGGCAGTAAGAAGAAGGCCATATTCAGTTGTACTGTTTGACGAAGTGGAAAAGGCTCATCCTGATGTGTTCAACATTCTTTTACAAGTACTTGATGACGGAAGGCTGACGGACGGACAGGGAAGGGTTGTTGACTTTAAGAATACAATAATCATCATGACAAGCAACCTTGGTTCGGATTTGATTCTTGAGGCAGAGAACAACAACCAGACAGAGGCTGTTAAAACTCAGATTGACATGCTGCTTAAGAAAACATTCCGCCCTGAATTCCTTAACCGAATTGATGAGATAGTTATGTTCAACCGTCTGGACAAGGATAACATCAAGAAGATTGTTTCCATTCAGCTGGAAAAACTCAATTCACGCCTTGTGGACAGGAGGATAAAGCTTGTGTTTGAGGATTCTGCAATGAACCTTATTGCAGATGCAGGCTATGATCCGTCGTTTGGAGCAAGGCCAGTAAAGAGGGCAGTGCAGACGCTTTTGGAAAACCCACTGTCAATGGAATTGCTTTCGGGAAAAATACCGGACAGCTCAACCATAAGGATAAAGGGAAACCAGGACGGAAAGCTTACCTTTGGAGTTGAAAAACTGAATGGTGAATAAGGTCAGCTAGAACCAGATGCGGGCGCCTAATGATACGGGTGCCCGCCACGTGAATTTATACAGTGTGCTGAATCCCAGCTCCATCGCCGTCTGGAAATATACCTCAAGGGGCATCCAGACAAAGATGTTGAGCCCGCTGACAAATCGCAAGCCTATATAGAATTCGGTAAAGCCGCTTTGAAGGTTTGCAAAGTAAATCGTTGTGCCCGGACCGATATAAAGCCTTAATAATCCGGCTATCTGAGGATTGATGTTCCAGTAGTCAACTGTGAGTCCAAGGGAACAAAAATCTTCCTTTACGCCTGTTTCAATAGTGAACGTAAAAGGTGTCTTGGAGAATTTTAATGTCACTCCAAGATCCACGCATTGGTCGGCGTTAGTAAAATTCCATCCGCCCTGAACACCTATTCCTATTGTAGCAAACAGGAATGTGGGGCAGAGAAGCAGTACGATAAGGATGACCGTTTTTTTTAGTGAATGGCAAAAGCCTCTTTTCATGTTAGAACCAGTATCTGAATCCGATGTTTAGTGGAACACGCCATTTGGGAAACTCAACTTCATTGCCGAGTGTCAGGCCCAACTCTGCGGCGGTCTGCATGTATACTTCCCAGGGACCGCTTACAAATGCATTAAGTCCAATGACCCATCTGCCTGCCAGATAAACTCCGCTAAAGTCCTTTTCTGTTAGGACGACGCTTGCCGCCAAACCAGGCCCCGTATACCAGTGAAGTATTGCGACTACCTCAGGATTAACAACCCAATAGTCGGCTGTAATGCCTGTGGAAAAGAAATCATGATGGATTGCCATGTCTGCCGCAAAAACCATCGGGAAGCCTGCGAACTTGAATGTAACAGCGGCGTTGGCACCACCGATATTGTCCGAGATTGAATATCCGGCCTGAGCTCCTATGGCGGTATTGGCAAATGCAGCGGTAGAACCTAATAAAAAAAGGGCACCGATTGCTCCTAAAAGTTTTTTGTTCATCAAGCAACTCCTATGGGAATCAAAAATCAACTTTTACTGACAAAAAGAACTTAGGGCATATGATAACACAGAATATGGATTAAGTCTATAAATTTTGAAAAACGGATTTTAAAAAATCTAGGGTTTGATTCATCTTTATGTCAAGCTGCCACGGTGGATTGATTATGAACATGCCGCTTCCGTACATGTGGGATGCCTTGTCTTCCGTCATGCTGTCGGGAATCTTGTCTGAATCATAAAGTGACATTTCGCATTTATATACTGAACATGGATTGTTTCCTGTTTTGGCGGACGTTTCCAATGCGGCGGTCATCTGGTTTATTTCATTCTGCCTGCGTGTCAAAAGGGGATACCAGACCGCAATTACCGCTGTATTCCATTTTTTATGTGCATTGATCAAAGCAGTGGCTGTTTTCCTGAAGTCATCCTTGTCCTCGTAGCTTGGATCACACAGGATGAGTCCACGCTTTATTTTGGGAGGAGTAAGGGCATTCAATGTAGCAAAGCTGTCTGAATTGTGGATGTGGATTGACTGGTTTTTGTCTTTTATGGAATCAATGTTATCCTGTAGCTTCCTGTATGCCTCGGGATGGAGTTCTACAAGATGAAGGACGTCATTTTCACGGATGAACTGTCGTTCAAGCTCAGGACTTCCCGCATAACTGTCATTTTGGATGAATGGAGTTTCCTTTTCAAGATAGAGAGAAACTGAATGTGGAAGAGGGGGTTGATTGTCCTTTGTGAATTGAAGTAACTTTTTTATTCCGTTTTCTGCTTCGCCAGTTTTTAAAATTCGCTCATCATTCAGCGAGTATATGGAGGAACCTGCATGGGTGTCTATTATTGTAAAAGGTTTTTCCTTTTGTGCAAGCGAAGAAAGAATCTCCAGCAGGCAGCAATGTTTTAGAACGTCAGCAAAGTTTCCGGCATGATACTCGTGTTGATATGAAAGCATTAGAAATGTATCTTGTCGTCGTGTGCAAGAGAAGTGAACACTATCCAGTCACCGTACTGGTCCTTGTCCTGCTTTGCCCAAACGATTGAACAGATGTCAGTGTCATCCCAGACAAGAACGCGGACTTTTACACCTTCTGCCAGCTCGTCTTTTGGGAAGTACATGCTGTAGTCGGGGTCAATTACTGAATCATTTTTAAAGTCCTGATAGATTGTGCTTACGTCGTCCTCGTTGGGCTCACCGAGTACCGCTTCTACGGTTTCTACGGCCTGACCAAGATATTCATCTACTTCAAGGAAATAGTCCTCATCATCCTGTGAAAATGAAGGAATTGCAAACAGCAAAGAAGCTACGATTAGTGTAATAATTTTTTTCATTAATTTTTTCCGCCTTAAATTACCTGCTTGAGGTATTTTGTACGGGTTCCAACCCACCCATATTTAGAATATCGGCAACGCACCCGATTAATTTTACTATAAACGACAATAATTTTGCAAAAGGAACTTAGCGTCCCCATGTCATAATCAGGTCGTAGTTGTCTTCACGTACTTCAAAGTACTGGTTGTATTCACCGCAAGTGGGGCAATATTCAGGTGCAGAAGTTCCTGTAACGATATGGCCGCACTTAAGGCATTCCCAGATCTTTACAGTGCTGTTCTTGAGCTTTTCGGAGGTATCTTCGTCCTTGAGGAGGGCACGGTAACGCTCTTCGTGGCGCTTTTCGATGTCGGCTATGGCACGGAATTTCCTTGCAAGGTCTGCAAATCCTTCCTTTTCGGCTGTCTCGGCAAAACCTACATACATGTCGGTCCATTCAAAGTTTTCACCGTCTGCGGCATTCTTGAGGTTTGTATTGGAATCACCTATGCCTTCAAGTTCCTTGAGCCACATTTTGGCATGCTGTTCCTCGTTTCCGGCTGTTTTTTCAAAAATCTTGGCGATTACGTCGTTTCCTTCGCGTTTTGCAACTTCAGAAAAATAGGTGTATTTGTTGCGTGCCTGTGATTCTCCGGCAAAAGCGGCCAGCAGGTTCTTTTCGGTCTGTGTTCCAGAATACTTACTCATATTGATGATGCTCCTTAAAAACGGCTCAAAAAAGCTTAAGATTCTTACATTATATTACAATCAGGAAGTGTTTTCAAGGGGATTTCACACCTCTTTTTATCATAGAAAATGGAAAATGGTCTGAGAGGGTTGACATATATAAAAGATAGGAATAGACTTTTAAATGAAAATCATGACTTGCGTAAATAGGGTATAAGAAAAAAGTGGTCTATTATGGTTAAAAGAATTATTCTGCTAGGATTGTCAGTATTGTTAATAATCTCTTCGATTTGTTTTTCAAGGCCAAAAGGATTAGTTGTTCGGGGGAGTACGGGGGATTCTATACAATATTGTACTGAATATCAGGACTCAATGGCAAATGACAATGTCGTGATTGAATTTGGGAAAATAGTTTTTCTTGCTGTTTTAGTCATTCAAATCATTTTTCTTAAGAAAAAAATACCACTATTTGAAATTTCCATTTACCTGATTGTTTGTTTATTCCTAACAGGCCTTATTTTTGCCGTACAATCTGACGGATGTTCAATTTGGGAAACTGTCGCATATGCAAAAAATGTTCCACTGTTGGTTTATATCAGTGCTTTAATCTTGTTTTTTGGTTATTGTGTCGTATTGTTGGTTAAAGGGATAGTAGATAGAAAACGTGCTGGAGAGGTTGAAAATAGAAGGTAAATATGAATCCTGGGAAACAAAGAATTAGAAAAATTATCATTCTTGCACTGCTATTATGCACCTCCAGAGCTTTCGCGTATGATTATCCTTGGGCGGTAGAATATGAAATTAAAGAGGATTCTCTAGAAAAGATAAATACAATTGTTCAAGATTTTATTTTGGCTAATCCTGATATGCAAGTTTTCGGATTTGATGACTGGGTGTCAGAACAATATGAACCTAAAGATAATGAACTTCGTGTTGGTAGAGAATTATGCATATTGCTTTTGGCGGAGGAAGAATATATACCATTTGGTCAGGTTCTTTGTGGCTCAATATATTTAAAGGAATGTGGTTGTTCAGTCGGCTTTTATATCCCATATGTTCCCGGAACTAAGAAAAACTATATTCGTTTTGTTTCATATAATGACAAGATTGAAATGGTGGAAGGCAAAGCTGTGATCAATTTCAAGGCAAAAGGAAAAGCATTCCTTTTCAACGATGTAGAACCGACAAAAGCTGAAATACCAATAAAGGAAAACTTTGAAAAGAATTTTTTATCAAAACTGCCGCTGGAATTCGAATATCAAAAACCTGCTGCCTTAGACAGATTCCTGTCAAAACTGCTAACAACCTTTAGACCTAGGAAGAATTTTGTGGATAATTAATTAAGAATAAAGAACTGTATCGTGTTTTCTCAAAGGAGGTAAAAAATTGTTCCAGCGTATAAAGCATTTGATTTTATCCACACTTATTCTTGCATTTATCCTTTCATTTTCATCATGCTCTGGAAAGAGTGTGAAGATAGAATGGGTTTTGATTGGGGATGTTCCCGTTTATGAAAATATGCAGCTAGGACTGTTAAAGCAAAATGGAAAGGTGTATCAGGAAAATTTGATTGTTAACGAAACGAAAACAATAAGAATTAATCCAAAGGACAAAATGTTTTGGCTTGATAATGATTCATCTATATGCGCAAAGATACAACAAGAAAAAGATAGTGATGTAATGGAAATTTATCTTTATCCATGCCGAAATTATATTGAAAATGAAGATACTTATGTCATTGATCCTGCCGATGATGATGTATATTATTACATCGAGCTATTTGATGATGTTATTGGAAAAAATTATATGCTTATTTCAAAAGATAATGTTATTGATAAAAAAGGAGTATTGAATAAATTTGATGAAAACCTTGATGATTTACTAGATTCTATTGATTCTGATTTTGCATATTATCCTGTTGGAAGTCCATCTGTTGCATTGAATTATAATGGTTATATTGTAAAATCAAAAAACTATAGAAATTATGTTTTCTTATCAACGCAATGGGAAGAAATGTCCTATATGCCATAAAAGGAAGAATGTTACGGCTTGACAGTAAATCTAATTAAGAATAAACTCTTAGAAAAGTTAAAAACTGATTGATTACTAGAGGAATTGAGTTATTTAACAGTATAGGCTTAAAAATGTGGAGAAATAATGAAAAGTATGATGAAAAATAAAATTCCATTAATCATTTTAATACCGTTATTCTTGTTGGCGTGTAATTCAAGCAGACAAGAATATGTTAAAATGAGGCAAATATCAGAAAAAATTACAGAGGCAGTTTGTAATTCAAGAGAAAGGGAAAACTATTTACAGTATACCGAAATGCTTGAGAAATCAAATTGTATAAACGAATACTCTGATGCGATTTTAGAAACTCTAACAAAAAATGAATATAAAGAAGCCGACGTACACAAACTATTTGCTGTCGAGATAGAAAAAATTTATTTTCAAGAAATCTTGAATCGTAGCTGGGATCTGATCGGTACATCTTTTATAACATATAAAATTGATGGAATTAAATACACTCCACATTATCTTATAGATTATGATGAAGGTGATCCAAATATTTATACTCTGGTATTTGTCTATTCCAATGATAAAAAAACGGATATAAGGGTTTTCTATAAAGTTAATTACAACCTTGAATACTATAGATTAACCAATGGCGATAAAGAGATTAATGTGTTTTTCTAAGCATAATTAATATATAAATGGAGCTTGTCAAAAATGAAAGGAATTAAACAGTTTTTGTTGGAATTTTTCAATTTTGTCGTAAACCTTGTGATAATGGTTGTCGTGTTTTTCATAGTAGATCTAGCTGTTGTAGATAAAATTCAAGATGCAAACACTGTCAAAGTTTCTTTTATAATCATGGCAATATTCTTTTTCTTATATCTTGTGCTTCAAAATGTTTTCTTTAAGTCAATTTTTTATTTTTTTAGCAGAAATGAAATTACCTGTGACATGAAAAATCCAAAGATAGGCATTGTCTGTCACAACATTATTTTCAACACAATTCTGGTAGGCACAATTGTTATTAAAGCCGTAAAAGTGCCTTTTTATATTGAGATGATTCCATATTGTCTATTGCTGCTGGAAATCATACCATGCTTTATAAAGAAATATTCAAAATGCCTGTCCTGTTATCTTTTTAAGATTGAAACGATAAAGACCCCTAAGAAACCACTGGAAAATGACGGGATTTTGTTGTAAGGACAAAAGTTTTTCCTTGAGGTATTTGATAGATTTTAAGCCTTGACAGCAAGTTTATTTAAGAATAGAATTTTAGTTGTATTGATTAAAAGATAATAAAATATTGGGATAAAATGAAAATCATGAAGAAAATTGGATTAAAATTACTTTTTCCATTACTGTTTATAATGCTAAGCTGCTCGAACAATAAGCCTAAGACAGTAATCATCGACGGCAAAGAATATGTGGCCATGTCAATTCCTGAAGATAAGACAAATGATGTTTTAGATTTTGATAAGCTTGCTGAACCTTATTATGATGATACATTGTATGAGTGGGATTTGGGTTGTAATATAAACGAGGCGAGTCTTGAAATTGGTACAAAAGTAGAAGAAGGAGATGTAACTTTTGTTATAGCAACAAGAGAAAATAAGGTAATATTCAAAAAGACAAAAGATGTTGATTTTAAAACGAAAAAAGGATTGACTATAAAAGATCGCCTCTCCAGATATCTGGAAGTATATGGAGCTGAATTCTTTATTGAGCCTGGAACTTGTGTTTTTCTCAAGCTGGAAGATGACTGGCGTGCATGTATTGCCATGGCGGACATGACCTTAAATCTTGATGAAACGATCCTATATTTTTATAAGGTTGATCCCAACTATTCAAGGCCCATGACGCTTAAAGAGTGGAATGAATTTATCGATCCAAGATATTCCCTGGATGATTCAGAATTTTGAGAATAAAGTAGGTGGAAAGGGTGTTTATCATGAATGCCAATTTAATATGCTTTTACTAAACTGAATAAGCTTTTCTATCAAAAAACATGGATTTTTGCCACAAAAAAACAGCTTTTTGACCGTTATTTTTTCCTTGCAAATTCTAAGAAACGGATTTATAATATTACATTATATTGGAGGTTTCTAATAACATGGCAAATCAAAATAAAGAAGAACCTAGAGTACTTGCTATAATTCTTGGAGGAGGTAAGGGTACAAGGCTTTATCCGCTTACAAAGGAGCGTTCAAAACCGGCCGTTCCGTTTGGCGGAAAATACCGCATTGTAGACATACCGATTTCCAACTGTATAAACAGCGGATACCGTAAAATCTATCTTTTGACACAGTTTAACTCTGCGTCACTTCACCTGCACATCATCAATTCATACAACTTTGACCGTTTCAGCCGCGGTTTCGTAGAGATTCTTGCCGCTGAACAGACCCTTGAGCATTCCGGCTGGTATGAGGGAACTGCGGATGCCGTACGCAAAAACATCTCTCACTTTAGGGTACAGAATCCGACACATTACATCATCCTTTCCGGTGACCAGCTTTACCGCATGGATCTTAAGAAATTCATGGACGAGCACATCGCTTCCGGTGCTGACATCACAATTGCCGCAAAGGCAGTAGACAGAAAGGACGCTTCCGGCTTTGGAATCATGAAGGTTGATGACTCAAACAAGATTACCGCCTTTATGGAAAAACCGGCAAAAGAACTGAACATCGACGACTGGAAGATTCCAGAGAAATCAAGGAACAAGGAACTTCCACCTCAGCTTGAATATCTTGCATCCATGGGTATCTACATCTTTAATGCAGAGACAATGGAAGAGATGCTCAACAATGACAAGAATGACTTCGGAAAGGAAATCATTCCTGAGGCAATCAAGACAAAGAAGGTCAACAGCTTTATCTTCAACGGCTACTGGGAAGACATCGGTACGATCAGTTCATTCTACAAGGCAACACTCGACCTTACCAATCCGATTCCACAGTTCAATTTCTATGATGAAGACAAGCCTATTTACACTCACATGCGCAACCTTCCTCCAAGCAAAATCAACAATGCCACACTCCAGCAGTCACTTGCAAGCGAAGGATGCGTAATTTCCAATTCAAGAATCGAACATTCCGTAATCGGTGTACGTTCCATCATCAACGAAAACTGCGACCTCAACGGCGTAATCATGATGGGTGCCGACTTCTATGAGAATGCCGAACAGAAAAAGGAAAACGAAAAGAAGGGTGTACCGAACATCGGTATCGGAAAAGGATGCAAAATCAACAAGGCCATCATCGACAAGAACGCCCACATTGGTGACAACTGCTGCATCAACGTAAACGGACGCACCTACGAGGACGGAGATCATGGACTTTTCTTCAGCTCAGACGGAATCATCGTAATAAAGAAATTTGCTGTAATTCCTGCGGGAACAGTGATTTAATTTTCTAAAGACAAAAAGTCCGTTAAAAAGTCTTTTAGAAAAAAAGTCTTACAAAAACCGGTTGACCGATTCATTCAGTTGGCCGGTTTTTTTTATTCCTCAAGAAATTTTACGATTAGGTTATATGCCTCAACTACCTGACGGGTCTTGTCTGTTGCGACTTTCTGCAGCGTCTCGTTGTCTGCATGACGGTCGGGATGATAGTATTTGAGCTTGTCCTTGTATGCCTTCTTCAAGTCTTCCAGGGTAGAGTTGAACGGTACGTCCAGCAGCTTGTATGCCTTTTCCAGCTCGGGGGTGATTTTCTTGTAGATGAATGAACGAGGCTTGTATGCCTGTGTATGAGTGCTGTCTCCAAGGTCGTCTGCATGATATATTGTGCCTGTGTTTTCAGGCCTGTGGTATTCAGGACGTGCATTTTTCCTTGCCCTTGCATTCTCGTTTGGCTCAGACTGAGTGTTGCTTTCTTTTTGCTTTTCCTCTTGGTTTTCCGTTTCCCCTATGTTCCTGTTGTTTTCGGCTGTGGCAGATTCATTTTGCGGTTTCTCGGATTTCTTCTGCTCAACCTCAACTTTTACAAATTTTATTTCTCCGGCTTCAAGAGTTTCATTTAGCAGGTCTCCAAGCCGGTCATACATTGTTTCCATTATGGTGCCTCTTCTCCTTCTATTCCCCATTCGGCCAGCTTTCTCTGCAAAGTCTTTCTTCCAATTCCAAGTATTTCTGCGGTACGCGTTTTGTTGTTGGAATTTGCAAGAAGCGTTTCCTGGATGATGATCTTTTCTGCCTCGTCAAGTGTAAGTCCCTGCGGTATGGCAATGTTTTCACCTGAACTGCTGGAGCTTATCGTTGGCGGTAAATCCTCCTGGGTAATCTCTTCTCCATTACACATAACAACTGCGGCTTCCATACAGTTACGCAATTCGCGGATGTTTCCAGGCCAGCTGTAATTGAATAGGGCCGTCTTTGCCCGTTTGTCTACGGATTTTATGCTCTTGCTGTTTTCCTGATTGAACTCCTGCAGGAATGATGATACAAGCAGCGGAATGTCCTCTTTCCTTTCCCTAAGCGGCGGAACCTGAATGTGGATTACGTTCAGTCTGTAATAAAGGTCTTCCCTGAACCGGCCTGCCTTTACTTCTTCCTCAAGATTGCGGTTTGTGGCGGCAACTATCCTTACGTCAACTTCGATTGTCTGCTCTCCACCCACACGCTCAAATTTCTTTTCCTGAAGGACACGTAAGATTTTAATTTGAACGTTTTGGTTTATCTCTCCGATTTCATCAAGAAAAATTGTTCCACCGTGGGCAAGCTCAAAGCGTCCCTTTTGCATTTTGTCTGCACCTGTAAATGCTCCCTTTTCATGACCGAACAGTTCACTTTCCAAAAGCGTCTCGCTCAATGCGGCACAGTGGACTTTTATAAAGCTCTTGTCCTTGCGTGAAGAAAGATTGTGGATGGCGTTTGCAACAAGTTCCTTTCCAACTCCGCTTTCCCCGGTAATCAGGACATTGGCCCGCGTGTTGGCTACTTTCTTTATGAGTTCCTGCACTTTCTGCATTGCGGGGGATGTTCCTATCATTCCCCTAAGGGCATTGCTGCTTTCAAGCTCCTTTTTCAGCTGCTGATGCTGGAGGCTCATCTCCCTGCCTTCAAGAGCGCGCTTGACGATTAAGGAAAGCTGGTCAAGGTTAAGTGGCTTTGTCAAAAAGTCGTAAGCTCCGTGCCTCATTGCGTCAACCGCACTGTCTATGCTTCCGTGTCCTGTAAGAATGATGACGGGAATACCCGGTGTTTCTGAACTTACCTTTGCAAGGACCTGTTCTCCGCTTATGCCCGGCATCCTAAGGTCTGTAATGACGAGGTCTATGTCTCCCTTTTCAATAAGCGCAAGGCCTTCTTCTCCCGTTGCGGCGGTCTTTACATTGTAGTCTTCAAGCTCAAAGTTTGCGGCCAGTCCTTCTCGTATGTTCTTTTCATCGTCAATAATAAGGAGTGTGAATTTCATGAGCGTTTATCCTCTTTTAGACTAGAATTATCTGCAAGGAGCTTTATCTTGTTCTGAGGTATCGGCAGCTTGATTGTAAAAACCGTTCCATGGTCCTGTACAGATTTTGCATCAATGTCACCGCGGAATTCCTTTATGATTTTGTAAACCGTTGTAAGTCCAAGACCAGTGCCGTTTGATTTGGTGGTGTAGTATGGCTCAAAGATGTGTTCTGCTGTCTTTGAATCCATTCCGCAACCGTTGTCGGCAATAGTCAGGTAATAGAAGTCATTCTTTATGAATGATTCCATTGCGATTTCCCCAAGTTTTGATTCCCTGTCCGGATATCTGGCCTGAATAGCGTAGAGTGCATTCTGCGTAATGTTGATGATTACTTCGCGGAATAGTTTTTCGTCAAGCAAAAGCCTTGTACTGCCTGCTGAAAGTTTTGTATTTAGTTGAATGTTCTTGTTCTCCAGCTCCGGCCCAAAGAACTGGACGAATGTGGAAAGAAGTTCATCCGGGCTTACAAGATGAAGGTTTGCCTGAACGGGCCTTACGGCAAACAAAAAGTCAACTACAATTTTATTAAGGTTGTCGATTTCTTCGTTGATTACGGAGATGTAGTTCTCCATGAATTTTTCAGGAGGAAGTGCACCGTCAGTTTTTCTTGCCTTTGCAACGGCTTTTTGAAGAAGCTGAATGTGGATGCTTATGGCACCAAGAGGATTTTTTATCTCGTGAGCGACTGATGCCGCTAGGTTTGTAAGGCTCGCAAGACTTTCCATCCTGTGGAGCAATATTTCCTGCTGCCTTTTTTCCGTTATGTCTTCGATTGTGATGATTGAACCCGATATGGTTGTGTCGGTTACCTCATCGTCATCGTTCCATTCTTTTTTTACAAGGGGAACGACTGTCAAAGTGATGAACCTGTAGCTGTCGTTGTTCTGAATGGAAAATTCTTCATTTACGTTTGTCCTGTCTTCTTCCGCACATTTTTTAAGGTAATTGGAAATGTCAGCGTCAAGAATTTGCGTCCATACAGGTTCTGAATCCGCCTTTATGTCCGCACCGTGATTTAAAAACGGCATGAGCCTTTCGGCAGATTTGTTCAGGTCAATTATCTTCCAGTCACAGTCAACGATTATGAGACCTGTGGAAAGACTTGAAAGAATTGAATCCATCCTGTCTTTTTCGCCGATGAGTGTCTTTACAAAAGATGACAGCTGTTCCGGAGAAAGCTTGGAGATTTTTTGTGAAGCTTTTTTTACAAAGTCATTCATTAAAAGTCTCCCTTAAGATTCCACCGTGCATCCGGTTTATGTGGAGTATTTCCCGTGTAAGTTCCTCTAGTGCTGATGCGGGCTTTTGGCGGTAGAGGATTACGTCGCTGTAGATTTTCCTGAATGTGTCCATCAACATGGCTGAAGCGGATGCTCCCTGTGCACTTGAGGCAAGTGGTGCCTGAAAAGAAATCAGGTCTTCCATAAAGAGCTTGAACAGGGCCTTTATCTCAAAATTGCCGCATGAAGAAACGATGGCAGGAATGTCAGGGACATGTCCTTGTGCCACCGTCTTGAAGAATGCAACGGCATTGTTTTTAATTGTAGCTGGATGAACGGGAAGATATATCTGAAGGAAGTCGTTAATGCTGTCTGGAACCGTTTTGCCACGGTATACCGAGTCATAATGGAAAACCCTGTTTATTACTTCCTGCTGATGTTCTTTTGTGCGGTCAAAAAAAGTATAGGTCCTGACTCTGGAAAGTATTGTGGGAAGAATGGCTCCTCTCTGTTCAGTTGTAAGGACAAACAGTACGTCGGCCGGAGGTTCTTCTAGTATTTTTAAAAGTGCGTTTCTTGGGCTGTCTGCCATCTTTTCCGCATTTTCTATGATGACGACTTTTTTCCCGCTTGTTGAGCTAAGATGCGCCCATGAAGAAATGTTCCTTATCTGCGAGACCGGAAGGCTTTGATACAGATAGGTTGATTCAAGTTTTGAGGTAAGTTTTTCAACTTCATCAAGTATTTTGCCAAGCTCTTCTCCAGATGGAAGTGTTCTGCCTGGTTCAAGATATTCAAGGTTCTCGTCAATTGACTGAAGGATAGGTGAGAATTTTGAAAGCTTGTCTTCTCCTTCCCAAAGTATTGGAGAAAATCTTAGCGTGAGTTTCCTTACTGCCCTTAGGTAAAGATATCTTGATGCCTCCACATGGCTTGTTGCATTTGCATTCTGAGAAAGCAATGTCGCCTTTGCAGCTGATATTTCAAGTGTTCTGGATGAAGGTCCGCACAAAAGCATTGACTGGCTTACCATGGCCTTGTGTTTGCTGCATGCCTGACATGTACAGTTCCATGCTCCTTTAGCAGAGGAATTTGTGCAGCTTAGGATTCGGGCAAGTTCAAGTGCGGTTGTAAGTTTGCCAGAACCTGCCGGACCTGCAAGTAAAATGGACGGAGGCAATGAGTTTTTTGCAATGTCATCAGAAAGTAAATCCGTTGCGCTCTGGTGAAGCACATTCTCAAACATTTGTTCCTGTTCCTCCGACAACCTGAGATGCCGGTATTAGGATGTTCTGATACAGCCTGAAGAACAAACTGTTTTCAAGATATGGGTTAAAGTCAAAGAACGGAAATTTCTTTAATACCCAGATTATGATGCAGATTAACGCAAGGCTTTCGATTAGACCGAATGCAAAACCTAACGTTCGGTTGAGGCCGTCAAGTATTTCGTTGTCGAATAGTTTTCCGATGATGACTTGAATTATCTTTACGACAATGAACAGGACAATGAATAATCCGATGAATGATACGGCTATTGCAACGACGGAATTCTTGATGTAAGGGGAAAGGTAGAGGGCCAGCCTTCTGCAGAAAAGGAATGCTCCGAATACCGCAACAAGTGGTGCCGCCTTGTCGAATACAGAATCAATGAATCCCTTTACAAGACCCATTACGATACAAAGGATGATGATGGCTACAAAGATTAAATCCAAAATTGTAAATGTCATTTGATACCTTCCAAAATTATATTTGCGATTGTAACTGCGCTTTTTGTTTCGCCTGTAAGCTTGCGGCATGAAAGTGAAAGCTGTTTCCTTTGCTCTTCATGTGTCAGAAGCTCAAGTCGTTCCTTAAGGCTGTCTCCGGTTGCTTTATCTCCTATAAGAGTGATAGCGGCTCCCTTGTCCTCAAGATATTTTGCATTGTCAACCTGATCTCCCCTTGTTCCGGATCCGCATAGTGGAATCAAGAGCATCGGTTTTTCACAGACAGCACATTCCCAAAGAGAATTTGCTCCGGCCCTGGAAAGGACAACATCGCTTGCCTGCAAAACCCACGGCATTTCCGCATAAATGAATTCAAAGGGCTTGTAGTTTTCGTCTGCCTTCTGGAATGTTTCCGGATGTTCCTGTGCCCACTGTTTTCCTGTCTGATGCACGACAATAAAACGCTCGCAAAGCCATTCAAGGTTTTCGCTTACAAGTGAGTTTATCTGGCTGGCACCAAGGCTTCCACCTATGACAAGCAGGACGGGCTTTTTGTGGCCATGTTCAATCTTAAGGAAGTCAAGGCCTTTTGCGCTGTTGTCTTCCCAGAAAATGGGCCTTACAGGATTTCCCGTAACAGTGCATTTTTCAACATCAGCAGAAAAGAATTTCTTTGTCTCTTCATATGACAGTAAAATTTTTGATGCATGTTTTGAATTGAGCCTTGTCGCTAGTCCGGGCGTAAAGTCACATTCATGGGTGTAGTAGGGGACCTTGAGGCTTTTTGCTGCACGGCAAGGGGTGACGCTTACAAATCCACCCTTGGAAAAAAGGCAGATCGGCCTGATTTTCTTTAATATTTTTTTTGACTGGAAATATCCGCTAATGATGCGGAACATGTCTGTGAAATTCTTGAACGAAAGATAGCGCCTGAGCTTTCCGCAGGAGATGCCGTAAAAGGCTGTGATGCTTCCTCCCTCAGTCACAAGGTTTTTCTCCAGGATGGATTTGTCAATTCCTGTTTTATTTCCAATCCAGTAAATCTCAATTTTTATTCCGCGTTTTTCTGCCTCAGTCTTTAGTGCATCGGCTACCGCTATTCCCGGGTAAATGTGGCCGCCGCTTCCACCGCCTGCAAACACGACCTTGTATGTATCTTCCATCGTTTATTCCTCTTTCTTTGGGAACTGGGCCATGACCTCGACCATGCCGGGTTTTTTAAACAGGTTGGCATATCCCCTTGCGCTCATTCCCATGCTGTCCTGCAAATCCGCATCCGCACCGCTTTCGAGCAAAAGCTTTACGATTTTTTCATTTCCGTTTCCTACTGCAAGAACAAGAATCGGCTGTCCGTCGGAACTTACGACGCTGAGGTCTGCTCCCTTGTCAACCAGGAATTTGGTAATGTCAAAATTCTTGCGCCACACGGCATCCATAACGGCCGTATAACCCCTGTCACCGGAGATTGCATTGATGTCGGCACCAAGATCCAAAAGCCATTTAACCTGATCAAAATGGTCACTGCGTACCGCAATGCTTAAAAGGGGAACACCCTCGCTTGTCTTTGCGTTTATGGACATTCCCGCGTCAATGAACATGTTGTATATTTCCGGCTTGTCTTTTTCCAGATAATGGGCAAAGCTGTCTGCTGTAAACGGAATGCCCATGGTCAAAAGTCGTATTAGCGAGTTGTGAACGTCGTCAACTTCCTTTAGCCGGCTAAAATCCTTTTTGAGTGCAGAAAACAAATCTGTAAAGTTCGGATATGTCCTTATCAAACCGGTCAGTTCGATTTCAAGTGACTCAAACTTAAGATCCTTTGAATTGTTCTGAATGAGGGTTTCAACCTTTTTTCCGGCAAGGAATCCGATTATGTAATTATATTCTGCAAAGGCGGAAATCTTCTCTGCATCAAGGATGACACAATGTGAGGCTTTGTTTATTGATTTTATGCATTCAAGAAGCTCGTCCTGCTTAGTCTCTGAGGAGATGAAAATTTCATCAGGCATTTCCTCTTTTTGCTTAATGAGAAAGTCCTCGATTTTCTTTACGTTCTTGTTCTGCAAGTCAGGTGCTATAATTAACCAGTTCATGAATTACATTATAAACTATAGTTATAAGTTTAACAAGACAAGCGGGGTTTTTTGTGGCAAAACTTATAGGGCAAAATAAGTTGAATCTTATCGCTTTTTCCTGTATCATGGCCTCATGAAATTCGAGAATCTGAAGATGCCGGATAAAGGCGACAGGGTTGTTGTGGGAATGTCGGGTGGAGTTGATTCCACGATGACAGCTCTTTTACTCAAGGAAAAAGGATGCATTGTTACCGGAGTGACGATGGCCTTGTGGAAAGAAGGAGAGCTTGATTTCCCTGAGAACGCGGTTTTTCACGACAGCTGCTATGGTCCCGGCGAAAAGCTTGACATAGAGGAATGCCGCAAATTCTGTGCCGAACACGATATTCCGTATCATGTAATTGACGTAAGCGGGGAATACAAGGTTCAGGTTCTTGATTATTTTAAGAAAGAATACCGCTCTGGGCGAACACCAAATCCATGCATCCGCTGCAACCGTTTCATAAAATTCGGTGCCCTTCTTGCAGGAATCAAAAGCCTGGGGATTGAATATGATTATTTTTGCACGGGGCATTATGCCTCTGTCGTAAGGGGTGACGGAAACATAGCGAGCCAGTATGGGGAAGGGGCCGTTCAAAACGAGAATGCCGAAAAAAGGCCTGCACAAATTGCCATTGCCATGGATTCAACAAAGGACCAGGCATATTTCCTGTACAGGATTCCGTCGGATGTCCTAGAGAAGGTCAGGTTTCCGCTTGGAACTCATACGAAAAAAGAAGTTTTCCAGATGGCAGGGGAAAGGAATCTTGAGGCCGCAAAACGCGAGGAAAGCCAGGATTTCATTCCGCCGGAGATGCTTGATGCACTTTTCAGCGACAGGCCTTCTGTACCAGGTGACATAATCGACATGGACGGTAAGGTTCTGGGAAAGCACCGGGGAATTGAGCATTATACCATCGGACAGAGAAGGGGACTTGGTGTAAGTGCAAAGGAACCGCTGTATGTGGCGGCTATAGACAAAGAAAAGAATCTTGTTGTTCTGGGAAAAGACAGCGACCTGTTCTGTGCCGGACTGATTGCGGATGACCTTGTGTGGCCTGCCGACTATAACCCGGAGTGCAGCTTTAAGGCCATGGTTAAGATAAGGCTTGCCTCAAGGCCTGTAAGCGCTACAATTGAACCCTACAGCGCGGAAGATGGCGAGGAACTGTGCGGAAAGGCTGTGAAAGTGACTTTTGATGAGCCTCAGCGTGCGGTAGCCCCAGGACAATCCGTGGTTTTCTATCGTGACGGAATTACATCTGGTGGCGGCATAATCCTAAGGGCAATCAAATAGGATTAGGGAAACCCAGGATCAATATATGTCCAGGGTGTATGAGGCCTGCTTTTCGAATCCCGTAATGTCCTGAATCGTTATTGTAAGGGTGTTCTTTCCCTTTGGAAGCTGAAGTACTCCAAGAAGCTGCCTGTCCTCGTCCGGATAAACCTCGTTGCATGAGTAGGAGCTGTTGCCGTAAATGCAAAGTTCTCCATTTTCTGCCTTGATCCTGTCATAGCTGATTGTCTCTATTGAGGCTCCGTTCAGGGCGATTTTTGTCTTGTATGGTACTGCCACGCTTTGCCTTGCGTGGTAAATCGAATAGCGTCCAGACGGTATTATCCTTGTGTTTGCAAGATCCCAGGATGTTCCTTCCTCATTCCTTACGGTGACCTTTCCAATCTCCAGCGGAAGCTCGTTCCTCATATGGGGCATAAGGTTCCTTGGGTTTATGGATGCCTCGCTTTTTAAGTCAAGGACCTGGAATTCAAGACAGCTTTGTCCGTTCTGCCAGCCAGAGTTGCCGCTTACTCCCAGTTCAGTTCCCACTTCAACTGTGGTCCCGTAAAAAAGGTCCGGGTTAATGCTTTCTTCGTCTATGTTTCCGTATACTGTTGAAAAGTCATCATCGTGCACAAGAATGACCGCATTGCCAAGAGTTGAATCAAACCAGCCCATGTCATTGGTATGTTCGGTGATAATGGCTGCAATATCCCCTGTTTCTGTTGCCGTTACGGTGGCGTTGTCCCTGAAGATGAGGGATGTCTCAAATGCTCCTCCACGCAGCTGTGCAAAGTAAGAGAAAAATGCGTCTGTAGAGGGGGCTTCCTGCGGCCAGTCGAATGCAAACGCTATTGCCGTTATTGCCGCCACTGACACCATGATGCATGCCTTAATTATCTTTTTTTTCATATTCATATCCCGCCATTATTTCCTTGAGATGGTAAGCCGTGAAATCTTGTTGTCACGACCTATAAAAAGCGCGTTATCGACAGTCCTGATGAATGCACAGTCAGCCTTGAACGAAAACTGGAGTATGGGGTGGTCAATAAGCTCAATTCCGGTAAGGGTGTAGTTTTCTGAGTCCTTGCTCAGGATGAAAAGCAGGTCGGAAGACTCCTGAATCTGTATGATCCTTCCTTCAATCGGAACATGGGAGCTCTTGTTCTTTTCAAGGTCAACTATGCCGAGTCCGCCGTTGTAGTTGAAGAAAACCTTGTCTCCTGCCTTATTGAATTGAACCAGAGTCTGAGTGTTAAAGCTCTTTGGAAGGTATTCATGATAGGTGATCTTTCCGTTGATGCTTCCCTCATTCTTTTTGGATACGAGGAAACGCTGCTGGTTTTGTCCGGATATGCAGGCAATCATGCTGCCGTCTGGGGAAATTGCGGCTCCAAGTATCACCTCAATCTCGCTGCCACCCGGGGCAAAGCTCTGGTTCACCGTTCCGTCATTCAGGATTGATGTAATTGTACCGTCCGAATACCCGGCGACACATGCTGTATCACATGAATCGAAAGCCGTGATGGGTGCGTAATAGTCATACGTGTATTTTCTTTTACCTGAGGAATCAAGTGCGGCAAAGGAAGTTCCTCCCGGCAAAAAAATGAACATCCTGTCATCCTGGAAAAACGGGAACCCCTGTTCGTTTATGGTTCCGGACAAGCTTCCGTCGGGTGCATAAAAATCTGCGCTCTGGCTGTCAAAGCCGAAAGTTGAATAGCGGCTGTCAGAGATCGTTGCCTTTACGGGGTATGGAATGTGGGATAGGATCTTGCCGTCTGGAGTAAAATATCCGATGTCCTGACCAAGCCTGAATGCAAGCGGAGTACCACCTTTGATTTCCTCATCCACGGAGCTGATGTCGACAGTCCATTCCGGAGTTAGATGCAACTCTGTCTTGAGCATTTTGATTGAGAACACAATGTAAAGAATGCTGAACAGGATGAGTGCAAATATGATCTTGTTGCCTTTTTTTTCCTTTGCCATAATGCCCCCATTCTAATGAAAGACGGGACTTTAAGCAATAGGAAGGCGGAAAACTATTTCTGCAGCTTCTTTTTTTCAAACAGGTTTTTTATCCGTCCGATGAACGTGCGCGCGGAGTTTTCCCTCTTGAAATTCTTTACGGCCTCATCCAGTGAAAAATCATTTCCGAATTTCTGTTTTAGCTCGTCCCAGTATTTTATGACGTAGATGTAGAGGTCACTGTGGGTTCTGTCCTTGAACAGCCTCAGGATGTGGTTCTGCTCGATTGTCTTGATGACCGGGAGATATACGTTCTCAAACCATGAAAGTAGGGCATCCTCAAATGGAATTTCTTCCGTTATGCCCATGTTTATGTAATAGCGGTGCGTAAGGATGTGGTTGTAGATGACGTCGTACTGACCCGGAGTGGAGAAATCCAGACACCAGTAGTCCGTTATGTCCCCGAAACTCGTCTCGTTGTAGAACACCCTCTTCTCATACTGAAGGACTTGCTTGAGCAGGTCTTTCTTTGAGTTGCTCGGCTTTAGCTTTATCTCGCTCTGAAGGCTTACAACCTCGGCGTCAATCGCTTCCTGTCCCTTCATCTTGGCAACAGATACACGGTGGTTTCCGTCGCGTACGAAATAAAGGCCTCCTGCCTCATACAGGCTTATCGGTGGCAAGGTGATGTCCTGCAGGACCGCAGAGTCTACGCTTTCCCATCTTCTTTTCAGGAAGGTGTTTTTCGGGAAAAAGTGATTGTCAAAATCCTTGTAGCGGCCCTCGCTTCCGACAATCAGGTTTATGGGAACAATCTGCATTCCCTTGTAGACCTCGTTTTTTGTACGGATCATTTTCTTTATGTCAGTAAATGAAATCAGGGTTGCTTCCTCTGGATTCAGGATGTGCTGCAATTCATTGAACAGGGCCTTGTTGTGGGCCTTGTGAAAGTCCTCATCTGTCTGTGAGGATATTAATGGATGAGCCATTAGTTTCTCCTTTTTTACCTGTAAAATTAGGTTCATAGTCAATGACCAGGTGACTGTATGCATTGACAACTGTAGTCTCATGACTTTTTGTTACTCTGACTGCCTGAAGGTCATAAAGGTGTATGTGTCCGTGAATCAGGAGCGCCGGACGGAATTTCCTTATGAACCAGTTGAAGCACTCAAAGCCCTTGTGGCACTGATCCTCCCTGTCGTGAATGTGACGCGGTGAGGCATGTGTCAAAAATACATCGCAATAGCGTCCGTAACGGATTTTATTCCACAAGAGATGCGGTATAAGGAACAGGATCTGCCTGAACATCTGCTTTTCCGTGTACTGGTCTTCTCCCAGATTGTATCTCATGGATCCCGAGAGCCCCACCAGAAGAAGGGGTGTCCTTTTTCCCGATGGAAGGTCAAAGCCCAGATGGCGGCATCTTACTACCTTGTTGCTGAGGTAATCGCCTCCATGAGCCTTGTCGGTGTTCTGCAGGTCCGACATGGTGACAGGCTGCCTTCTTGCATGCTTGTCGTACATGGAAAAATCCTTGAGGTCGTGGTTGCCGAAGATGAAGAACATGGGTTTGCCAAGGGCTGTAACGATAAAATCCTGGTATTCCATGCTGAGGTCTCCGGCACAGAAAACTGCGTCAACATCATCATAGCGTTCCTTTACGCCTGTTGAATAAATAAGCGGGTCAACTATATCTGAAACGCAGAGAAACCTCATGGTCTAACTGTCCACCTTGGAAAGCAGGAGTTCAAGCTGGGGTTTGTCAACCAGAATGATGGGCCTTCCGTCGGCATAACCTGTGGCAGCTTTTGTAAAACCGGAGCTGGAGAATATTATCGCCTTGTAGTAATTCTCGTCACGCATAAGGTCACCGACCTTTCTTATGGCAGCATCGTCAACAGGATCCCCCTTCCTGTAGAATTCCACCAGGAACACCTGCTTGCGCACGTTCATCCATGAATCCTTGCGGTTTTCAACTGCAGAGAATGCGCATCCGTAAGGGGTAATCTCTTCCTGCTGGCTCTCCAGCTTGTATGCGATGGAAGCCACTTTCTTGCATATGTCAAGGAAATTTCCCGGATTGGCGGTAAGATATTCCTTCATGCTGTCGTTGTTCTGAAGATCGCGGTAATCGTTGAGCTTTGCGGATACGTCCTGGAAACGCGGGTTCCTTGCGTGAATCTGCTCCCATTCCTCTATGGCCTTTTCTATCTTGTGGTCCTTCTCGTAGCAGGCGGCAAGGAAATAATGCGCATAAAGGGTCTCCTGTGAGGAAGGGTCCTTTCCGTACTTGATGGCGCTCTGATACTCGATGGCGGCGTTGTCATACTGGTCCACCATCATGTAGCATGAACCCCTCTCTATAAGGGCCTTCTGCCTGAAGTCAGCATCACGCTCTGCCTTTTCAAATGCCTTGAGGGCCGCGGAATAATCGGCGTTTTCCTTGAGGAGCTTTCCCAGATAGTAGTAGTTTGAGTATGTCTCCGGACTGAGCCTTATGGCCATGTCAATCTCTTCTTTGGCCTCCGGGAACTGCTTGTTCTTGAGGAGTAGATACCCCAGCGCACTGTGGGCCTTGGAGTGCTTGCGGTTGACCGTAATCGCCTTCTGGTAGAATCCCATGGCAAGATTCTGTTCTCCCTGTTCCTCATATAGCTTTCCTACGGTATAGAAATTGTCTGCATTCTGGCTGTCCAGCTTTGTCAGCAGAAGGTATTCGCGTAAAGCGGATTTTGTCTCGCCGAACTTGATGTAAAGCGGGGCAATCTCCTGGCGGAATTCAGCTTCTGGAATTTCACCGTTAAAAACCGCGTTGTCGTTCACAGCCTTGAATTCAAGATATGCCTGCTCCGGCTTTTTGTCTGCCAGATAGGTTTTTCCAAGCCAGTAGTGGGCAAGATAATCCCTGGAATTCTTGGCGAGAATGGATTTTGCCAGCTTTTCCGCCTGAGCAATCTTGCCGTCCCTTATCAGTTTCTTGATGTTTCCGACCTTTTTAGGCGTAATTGCATTTTTAATGAGAATGACTGAAACAGTCACTATCACGGCAATGAGAATGCATCCGATAATAATAATTACAGGACTCATAGTACGAATACCACCTTAGTTCATTTTTATATGCTGAATTCCGTCCAAAAAAATACGGTTTTTTTGCCGGAAACCAGTTACGTTGTTGTATTTTATCTGTTTAGCCTATATAATGACAGTATAGGCATTTGAAATTCCTTTAGATATTCGGTGCAGATTATTGTCCGAACCTTCTGGAATTTCTACGCATATTGAAAGATTAACTTTTTTATGCGAATATGTCAAACGGAAAATGCAGGAGGTTTGCCATTATGAAGAAAAAATGCACAAAAAAGAGCATTCTGACCATTTTTCTCTCACTTTTTGTGGTTTTCTGTGTCTTTGCAGAGAATGTGAATTTTACCAAGGGAGAAGAATTTTTCAGACAGAATGAACCGGCAAAGGCAATACCGCTTCTTGAGAAAGCAATTACAGAGGGCGGTAATCCCCGCGCATACATTTATCTCGCCTTGTCCTATTACCAGCTGGAACAGTATCCGGCCGCACTTGAAGTATGCAATAAGGGTATGCTTGCAACGGGAACAAACAAGAAAATTCTGGCTTACGACGCAGGAAACATCTGTTTTAAAATGGAGGATTACGAAAATGCCGAGAAATGGTATACTATGGCCATTACGGCAGATTCGACCTATGCACCCGCAGTACTTAACCGCGCCCAGTCAAGGCTCAAGCTTGGACGTTACGCAGACAGCCGGGAAGATTACATCCGCTATCAGGAACTTGCCCCCACAAATCCTCAGTATCAGGAGATACAGCTCTTGATTGCCCTTTTGGACACCGAGGTAGAGCGTATTGCCAAGGAAGAAGAGGCCGCAAAGGCAGAGGCCCAGCGCATTCAGATTGAAAATGCACGCATAGAGGCAGAAAACGCCCGTATCGAAGCCGAGCGCATAGAGGCAGAACGTGTGGCCGCAGAAAAGGCCGCCGCAGAGAAAGAGGCTGAGGAAGCACGCCAGAGGGCAAAACAGGCGGAGGAAGAGGCACGTATAGCCGCAGAAAAGGCCGCAGAGGCAGAGCGCAAGGAAAAGGAAGAAGCCGAGCGCCGAAGAAGATTACTTGAAGATGTCGCTGCATCATTGCAGGATTCAGAAACTCAAAATATGTCAGCTGGAGCTGAAGGAACGGTAGATTATGGCTACGAATCAGAACTCGAATAAAGAGAGCGGAGCAGAAACCACAAAAAAGGCATCTGCATCAACCAAAAAAACTGGAACACGGACTTCAACTACAAGAACTGCATCCACAAGACCCGGACCAGAGAAAAAGGGCCCGGGACGCCCAGCCGGCAGTACGACAAAGACTGCCGCATCCGGTAAGACTGCCACCACCAGAACAGCGGCCAGCGGAAGAACTTCTGCCACCGCCAAGACAGCTGCCGAAAAAACAGCAGGAAAGACCACAGCAAGAACAACTGCGGCCAAGCCCTCAGGAACAGCAGCAAGGGCCACAACCACAGCCCGCACCACAGCAACCGCTTCTGCAACGGGTACAGCCAGAAGGACCGGGACTGCAGCAACTGCAAAACCTGTATCTGGAACCAAGACCGCATCAACCACAAAAACTGCAGCTAACGCAAGACCCCGCACAAGCACTGAAACTACCTCTAAAACCAATACGATATCAGAAGAGGCCAAGTCAAGTACAACATATACCGCACCGTCATTCTATTCTGCCTCTTCCCTGTTTGCAGATGATGCAAGCACTGAAAAGACATCATTGTACGGCACGAATGACACTTATGAGGCTGAGGACAAGACTTCCTATGCTACAAGCCAGGATAATACCAGCCAGTACGGATCAAGCCAGGTTCCTGATGATTTGATTTATTCAAGTCCAAACGACAATAGGTTTGAGGAGCCAGAGGAACCGGATAATGACAGGGATTCTTCCAAGAAATGGCCCATCATCCTTACTGTAGTGGGTGTATTCCTGCTTCTGGGACTGGGAGGCTTCCTTATTGCCAACCGCACAAGCAAGAACAAGACGGAGAAAAATCCTGTCAATACGCGTCTTGAAGTAAATGAAAAGGAAAGGGGTGCCCTTGTACGCGAGCAGGCACAGAACTATATTTTTGCAGGCGAATACGATCAGGCGATTTCCCTGTTGACGTCATATCTTTCAGAAAACCCGGATGACGCAGAGGCACAGCAGCTTCTTGAACAGGCACGCAACAGAAAGGCATTGCAGGAATCTCCAGAACTTGACATTCTTTCTGCCTATAACTCATATATCGCGGCTGCAGATTATTCCGGGGCAGTAAGGCTCATAGAAGGTGCAGACGAGGATGAGCTTAAAAAACAGGGATTGGATAAGGATGCCCTTTTGAATAAAGCCCGCACTCTTGAGAACGCACGTAACCTGATGAACCGCAACGATTACGATGGAGCGGAAAAGATTCTTGAGAAATATCTTTCCGACAACAATTCGGACAATAAGTCGCCGGATCCAGACGTCACAAATCTTCTTGATCAGGTACGCCGTCTTCAGGCAATCGTAAATCCAAGCAATGATTACGAGGTAAGCCAGCTTCCCGCAGACAGGGAACGCAATGCAAACCAAAATACAAATCAAAACCTTGTTGAAGGAAATGACGGAAATACATCTTCAGGCGCAAATGCAAGTACAAATGACGGACAGTCAGATGTTCCTGCCTTTGTAGGAATGAACACGCCTCAGACAAACCGCAGCTCACTTATTGCAAATAACGGAAGCACTGGTACACAGCCTAATTCAGGTAACGCAAATACAGCTGGCACAGGAAACAATTCTTCTGCAAACAATGGTTCTACAGCTGGAAGCACCGGCACTGGAACTGGATCACAGGGAAACACTGCTTCAAATAAAGCCACAAATTCCGGTACAGGAAACACTGGAAACAACAATGGTGGCAATACAGGCAGCAATGCAGGAACAGGAAACAGGACTGCTACAACCGGCACAAACGCTGGAACAGGTTCAAATAACACTACCGGAACATCTGGAAGAAATACCGGCTCAACAAATACTCCTGCCACAACAAATTCAGGCAGCACCAACTCAAATGCAAACGCTTCTTCCGGAACTCCATCTTCATCAACTTCCAGAACAGCATCAACCGGTTCTGGTAATACATCTGGTTCAACACCATCAACAGCTAATGCAAATGGCTCAACTGCCGGATCAAACGGAAATGCAGGAAATGCATCAGGCTCTGGAAACAGGGCTGGTGGAAATACAGCCGGAAACAATGGCGGCACAGCAGGAACAGGTTCTTCCGGAAACAATGATGGAACAAATTCCGGTTCAACTGGCGGATCAAGGCTTGCTCAGATGGCCCTCCAAAACGGATACACCGGAGCCGCAAACAAGGGCACTGTAGGTGCTGACGGAACTTCAACTTCTCCTGAAATCCTTGTTCGCCGCTATGGAAAGAGGGCAATAACACGTGCAGAAGCTCTTGATGTCGGTCAAGATTACATTGATGACGGTAAATACGATGAAGCAATCAACCTGATGAAGGAATTGCTCACATTGAATCCAAAAGACGAAAAGGCACGTGAGCTTTTGGAAAAGGCCCAGGAATTAAAAAGAAAAAACGGTGGCAACAACGGAAAACGCTCTACCGACCAAAACCTGGATCTTGCCAGAAGATGGATAGATAACGAAAATTACGATGATGCCATTGCTTTGTTGAACAGCATCCTGGAAAAGGATCCTGACAACGCAGAGGCAAGAAAACTTCTTGAACAGGCCCTTGCCGCAAAAAACGGCAATGACTTGAACGAGATCAAAAAGAACATCGCTAACGGAGATTACGACAAGGCAATAGCCGCCTTACAGGACATCCTAAAGAAGGACCCGAACAATGCGGAGGCCAAAAAACTCCTTGAACAGGCCCTTGCAGCAAAGAACAAGGCAGATGCCGACAATGCCGCAAAGATAGCTCAGGCCAAAAAGGACCTTGCCAACGGTGACTACGACAAGGCAATAGCCGCATTACAGGACATCCTCAAGAAGGACCCGAACAATGCAGAGGCCAAAAAACTCCTTGAACAGGCCCTTGCAGCAAAGAACAAGGCAGATGCCGACAATGCCGCAAAGCTTGCACAGGCCAAAAAAGACATTGCCAACGGAGACTATGACAGTGCAATCGCCGCTTTAAAAGAAATACTCAAGAATGATCCGAACAACGCTGAAGCCAAGAAGCTCCTTGAGCAGGCCCAGGCAGCAAAGAACAAGGGTGACTCAGACATAGCAGCAAAGCTTGCACAGGCCAAAAAAGACATTGCCAATGGATATTATGACAAGGCAATCGCCGCATTGCAGGACATCCTCAAAAAGGACCCGAACAATGCGGAGGCCAAAAAGCTTCTTGAACAGGCACAGGCAGCAAAACTTGCACAGGCCAAAAAGGACCTTGCCAACGGAGATTATGACAGCGCGATCGCCGCTTTAAAAGAAATACTCAAGAATGATCCGAACAACGCTGAGGCCAAGAAACTCCTTGAGCAGGCCCAGGCAGCAAAGAACAAGGCTGACTCAGATATAGCCGCAAAGATAGCCCAGGCCAAGAAGGACATCGCAAACGGAGACTATGACAAGGCAATCGCCGCATTGCAGGACATCCTCAAGAAGGACCCGAACAATGCTGAGGCCAAAAAGCTTCTTGAACAGGCCCAAGCCGCAAAGAATAAGGCAGATGCAGACAAGGCAAACAAACTTGCTCAGGCACAAAAGGACATAAACAGCGGTAATTATGACAAGGCCATAGAAGCCCTTAAGGAAATCCTCAAGGACGACCCGAACAATGCCGTTGCCAAACAGCTTCTTGCACAGGCAACAGCAGGCAAGGACCGTGCGGATAAAGAGAAGGCTGCAAAGGAAAAGGCTGCCGCTGACCTAAGGGCAAAACTTGATCAGGCAAAGAAAGACATTGCCGCAGGTAACTATGACAAGGCCATTGCCGATCTTAATAACATCTTAAAGGAATATCCCGACAATGCCGAGGCAAAACAGCTTTTGAACCAGGCTCTTAACGCTAGAAATAAAGCAGCCAATGAAAAAGCCGCTAACCTTACAAATGCACGCAATGCCCTTAACAACGGAAACTACGATGATGCAATAGCCGCACTCAACAAGGTTCTTGAAAGTGACCCGAACAACGCGGAGGCAAAAAAACTTCTTGAACAGGCACAGAATAAAAAGAAGCAGGAAGCCGACCGCAATGAAAAGCTTGCACAGGCCAAGAAGGATGCCGCTAACGGAAACTATGACGATGCAATCGCAGCTCTCAATCAGATCCTTAAGAACAATCCGAATGATCCTGAGGCACGCGCACTGTTGAGTCAGGTTACAGCCGCAAAGAACAAGCAGGATGCGGAGAACAAGGCAAAAGAAAACGAGCTTGCAAATCAAAAGGCTAAACAGGCAGTTGAGAATTCAATAGCAAAGGGTAAGGAAGCCCTTTCAAAGGGAAATGTCAGCGAGGCACTCAAGCACTTTGATGATGCAAAGAAATCAATGCCAGCAAATGACAATGACTATGCCGCTGAAAAACTCGGAGACATGGCAAAGACACTTTACGATGCATCTACAAACCAGGGCAACCCTCAGACAAAGGCAACCCTGGCATCTGAGGCCGTAAAGGATGCAAATGCAGCCCTAGCAAAGAACAACAAGAATGCTCCATCACACTATGTACTTGGAATGCAGGCAATGGATGCCAAGAACTATGCTACGGCAGAAAAGGAATTCAAGCTTGCAACTGAAAACGATCCAAAGAACAGCGTATACTGGTATCAGCTGGGACGTGCTCAGGCAATGCAGTCAAAATTCGATGCCGCAGCAACTTCATTTAAGACTTCAATCAGCTTGAATTCAAAGTATGCCCCGGCTCACTATAATCTTGGTTATGTAAGCGAAAAGGCTGGAAACAAAAATCAGGCCCTTACTTCATATCAGGATGCATATAAGATTGACCCGAACTATGAGCGTGCATATCTTGCAAGCGGTCGTTTGATGGCAGCTGACGGAAATTACAGCGCTGCAATCAAGGAATTTGACAAGGCAATCGCAATCAATCCGTCAAATGCACAGACATATCAGGAACAGGGTTCCGCATACTCTAACATCGGTAATTACAAGTCCGCAGAGACTGCATACAAGAAGGCCCTTGCATATATGGATCCGTCAAAGCCAGATCCGGCTACATACTACAACATCTCTACAGTTCTCTACGCACAGGGAAAAGACACCGAAGCTTACACCTATGCAAAACAGGCATATGACAACAAGGCTTCAGCTGCAAAATCACTTCAGGTGAACTGCATCTACAACTATGGACTTCTTTGTGAGACAACAGGCAAAAAGGAACAGGCCATGTCACTTTACGAAGAGGCGCTGACACTTGACAACAAGCATGTAAAGTCAAAGATCAATATCGGTGCCCTGTATCTTGAAAAGGGAGATGTGGAAACCGCTCTGGCATTCCTTAACTCAGCCTATGCACAGGACAAGAACAGCTTTGAGGTAAACAACAACCTCGGAAACGCTTATGCCCAGAAGGGTGATTATGTTCAGGCTGTAACATATTACCAGAATGCCCTCAAGATCAATCCAAAGGATAATACAGTTCGCGAAAACCTTGCAAAAGCCTATGCAACATCAGGACAGTATCAGAGTGCAAAGGTAACCTACGAGGATGTAATTGCATCTGATCCGGAGAACTGGTCTGCATATCTGGAACTTGCAAAGGTTGACATTTCATTGGGAGAGACGGAGGATGCAATAGAAAAACTTACATACCTTCAGACTCACAACCCAAGCTATATGCGTACGGAAGTTTCAAGCCTGCTGTACACACTAAGGTAAACAGGACAAAAAAATATTTTCATGCTGAACGCCTGTCGGTAGACAGGTGATTCAGCATCTACACTTTATATAGCATTGTGATTCCGGATCAAGTCCGGAATGACATTGCTTTTTTTGTTGGAAAAAATCAGATACGTTTTACAAGCTGATACAGCTGTTTTCTTGTAATCGAAGTAAACACCGGCCTTCCATGCGGACAATGCGGGTCAGGGAGTTCGAGTGCAATGCGGGCAATATGTGCTGCCGTATCCTGATCCAAAATGTCACCTGCCTTTACGGCCATGCGGCATGCGGTACTTGCGGCGACTGCGTTTATTATGTCAAAAGGTTGGATGCGCCTGTCAAGCAAATCATTCTTTAAATCTTCTTCTGTTCCTTTCCATCTTGCGGGAACTGTTGTAAATTCCCATCTTCCCTTGCCACAGTTTTTTCCTTCGTAGCCAGCCTCGTTCAGCTGCTTCTGTATCTGCGTCAAATATGCGTCGTCTGCCTTGCTTTCTGTCTGTATCACGTATGGCACAAGAAGGGTCTGTTTTTCCGTGGTGGTTTTCATGATGGTGTCATAGATGGAGCGTTCATGTGCGGCATGCTGGTCTATGATGTAAAGGGTATCGTTTTTTTCTGCAATAAGGAATGTCCCTAAAGTGCTTCCGACAAAATGAAAGTCATCTTCATCATTCTTGTAGTCGCTGGGAAGATAATTTTTGCTTCCACTGTTCCTTGCGAAATCCTCGTCCAGATCGGCTGCCATTTTTGCAAGTTTCTCTGAATATTCAAATGAAGTTTTGTTGTTTGCTATCCTGTAAGAACTGCTCTTTGGATATGAGCTAGTCTGGTAATTGCCATGTGGATAGGATGATTTTCCCGTACTTTTAAAGCCTGAAGAATTTGTCCGGTTTAATTCAGAAAAAGTATGGCTTGCGACATTCAATGGCTTGTCGTCCAAAGATTCGTCAAAGCTGAAGAGGCTTGAGATTCCCGGCTGGGTTGAATCCTCTGTCATGGTTTGCTTTGTGTACTGCTTGAAAAAATCCCTGGTGCTGGAACTGACCGCATGATGAAGAATGCTTGCGTCCTTGAATCTTGCCTCGCGTTTTGCCGGATGAATGTTAAAGTCAACAAGGGAAGAATCCATCTCCACAAAAAGGCATGCAACCGGATGAAGTCCGTTTGGGAAAAATCCCTGTGCCCCGTATTCGATGGCCTGCACAAGTGAATACTCCGTGATGCGCCTTCCGTTGACATAGATGTATATGTTTTTTCTTGTGGTTCTGCTTACAGACGGTTCTCCGATTACAAGCGTGAATGAAAATGATTTGTCCGCCGCCTTACCTGAAACTTCGTAGAACAAGTCTGCTGATTCAAAAAGCTCAAGTGCCTGGACAAAACGTTCTTTTAGGGTAGGGCATTTTGCAAGATTAAGCTTTTCCTCGCCATCTATCGAAAGGGTAAATTCAATGTCTTTCCAGGGTAATACTTTTTCCTCAAAAGTTGTGCGGCACAATAAGGCTTCGCTTGCAGGCCGTTTTAAGAATTGTCGTCTGGCCGGGAAGTTTTCAAACAAACCGGATGTCTGTACGATGGTTCCGCTTATGGGCGAACATGGTTTTATTATGTGGTCCTCTGTAACCGACGCATTCATCACAAGACTTCCGCTTTTTATCTCAAGACGGCTCACTGCTGCCATGGATGAAAGGGCTTCCCCACGGAAACCGAGCGTGCTTAAATTCAAGAGGTCCGTTTCTGTCTCTATCTTGCTTGTTGCATGTGGATGGGCGCACATTTTAAGGTCATCCTCACTCATGCCACAACCGTTGTCTATTACGCGTATTTTTTCAATTCCACCGGATGTGACTTCTACAGCTATGTGGTCGGCTCCTGAGTCAATGGCATTATCCATCAGTTCCCGTACTATTGCATTAGGCCTGTCGATGACTTCTCCTGCCGCAATTTTTCTTGCCACTTCCGTATTGAGGATTTTTACTGTTCGTCTTGAATCTTTAGTCTCGCTCATAATTTAAAATATCTGTCTAGGAATTCCGTGTCCCCGTAACTTCTTCCGATGGAGTAAAAAGATCAAGGGCTGGCTCAACAGAACTCTTTTTGGCAGTTTTCTTATCTTTTTTTTCTGCCTTGTCGTCTTCCACCTCAAGATCCTGTGCATTCATAAGAATCTGAATCTTGCTTTCCATATCGTCTATGTCTTTTTCCATCTTTTTTGCAAGAGTGATTCCTTCCTCAAAAGTCTTGAGCGCATCCTCCAGGCTTATGTCGCTCTGTTTGATGGCAGAAGTAAGTTCTTCAAGTCTTTGCAGGTTGTCTTCAAAAGTTTTCATTTTACCTTCCTTGTTTTACTCTTTATATTCTGTGACAGTCGCCTGAATTGTTCCGTTTGCAGGTGTTATCAAGATTGAATGTCCTATCTCCGTGTCTTTTGGGGACCTGATGACTTTTCCTGTAACAGCATCCCTTACCATGGAATATCCCCGGTTAAAAATTGTCTGCGGGTTGCAGCTTTCCAGTACCGTAACGCAGTTTTGAATCCTTTGCCTTTTTTCCTGAATGAACTGCCTTATGTTTTCCTCAAGGCCTGACCTGGCGTTCTCGTAGCGGTTTAAAAGCGGCTGTTCGATATGCCTAAGCTGAAGCTCCATGTTTTCCGGTGTAAAGGTTTTAAGGAGCATCCTGAGATTCTGTATTTTCTGCTGCATGCTGTTGAACAGTTCGTTCTTCATGTTTTGTATGTGAACGTCGATGTCCTGCTGAACAGGAACTGCAAGCTCTGCCGCCGCTGACGGGGTTGGGGCACGTACATCCGCCGCAAAATCACTTAATGCCCAGTCAATCTGATGTCCAACAGCCGAAATCGTCGGTATGTTAGAATCCGCTATGGCACGCACGACATTCTCATCGCTAAAGGGCAGGAGGTCTTCCAGAGAACCGCCACCACGCCCAACAATAAGGACATCACATAGATTATACTCGTTTGCAAGCTTTATCATCCGCTCTATGGTAGAGGAGGCACCTTCGCCCTGGACCATTGCGGGCAGGACAACGACAGACACCTTTGAATTGCGCCTTTGGATTATTTGAAGGATATCCCTTAGGGCAGCCCCCGTCGGACTTGTTACGACACCCACTGTTCCCGGGAAAAATGGCAGGACTTTTTTTCTGCTGGAGTCAAACAAACCTTCTGCGGCAAGTTTTTTCTTCCGTTCCTCAAGCATTTCCATAATGGCACCTAGCCCGGCCTGAACCATGGAAGTAACGATAATCTGATAGCGTCCCTGAGGAGGATAAACGGAAACACTGCCTGTTACCAGTACGAGCATTCCGTCTTTTGGCTTGAAATTTAGGGTTGAGGCTCTTCCCCTGAACATGACCCCGGAAATCTGGCTGTCTGAATCCTTTAAGGCAAAATACAAATGTCCGCTGGAATTGGACTTGAAATTGGATATCTCACCTTTCAGTTGAATCGAAGGAAATGAGCCTTCCAGCATATTCTTGATAAGAGCATTCAACTGTGACACGGTAAGGAATTTGTCTTCATTAGCCATGAAAACAGTATAAATCACCGCCCAAGAAAAGTCCATAGCCTGAAAATCCCGGCATTTTTCCCCTCACATTGACAAATATGCCGATTTTTCCTATTATAGTAGAATGAAACGGATAAAAATATGGCCATTTTTTTGTTTTCCCATTCTTTTGATTTTTTCCGGTCTTTTCGGAGCACTTTTGGGAAAAGGACTGGCTGAAACAAAAAATACAATAAATACAGAAAATTTTGCAGAATTCAGTTTTGCACTTCCAACTAAACTTCTTGACGTTAATGGTGAACTCATAACAGAATATTCATCTGATGAAAAACGTGAGATGACTTCATTCAACGATTTGCCCCAGCAGGTGGTCGACGCCCTTTTGACCCGTGAAGACCGCATTTTCTATGATCATCCTGGCTTCAGTACCAAGGCCATCCTTCGTGCCGTTGTTGGTGTCTTGACCAGAACAAGTCTTGGTGGCGGTTCAACTTTGACCCAGCAGATTGCAGGTACTCTTTATTGTGACCGAACCGATATGAGCGTAGGACGTAAACTCAAGGAGCTCTGGTGGGCCATTCAAATGGAAAGGCGCTTTTCCAAAAACGAGATTCTTGAGCTTTACCTGAACAAGATTTATTTTGGTGGCGGTACAAACGGTGTAAATGCGGCCTGTAAATATTACTTTAAGCACAGTGCCGAGGAGATTACCCCTGCAGAAGCTTCAATCCTTGTAATACAGCTGTCAAACCCGTCGTATTATAATCCCTTTGACCATCCGGACAGGGCCATGTCAATGCAGCAGGTCGTACTCGATGCAATGGTAGAGCTTGGTTATGTCACAAAAGATGAGGCAGACGAAAGCTTTGACGATTACTGGGCAAACTTTGACTACAACAGGACCAGCACTTCATCATATGAAATGCGCGTGGACAATGCCCCATGGTTCAGCGAATACGTGCGCCGTGAATTGAACGACATGTTCTACGGTACAGAGGACATCTACACAAGCGGATACACGGTTTATACAACGCTCAATCTGGCACATCAAAAGGCAGCCGAAGAAATCATGCAGGATTACATCGCCTATGCCAACCGCACTTATCAAAAGAGCATGAGCGAGGCAAAGAAAGAGACTGCAAGGGAATTTGTTCCTATTGTCGAACTCATGTGCCTTACGTTCAACCTGCCGTCCATGAAGATAAGTGAGCAGAGGACTGAATCCCTGTCCTATGACGAATATGCCACACAGGTCAACCCGATGCTTGACATCCTTTCCATGATTACGGGCATCGAAAGCCTCAAGACTCAGATTATTCCGGAAGGCCACAACCTCCTTAAGAAAAATACGGAGCGTACCACAATTGAAGGTACGATGATTGCCATAGAGAACGGAACGGGTTATATAGATGCCATCGTCGGAGGTTCCAAATACGATGCATCCAACCAGTACATCCGTGCGGTTCAGTCAAAGCTGCAGCCTGGTTCCACGTTCAAACCGCTGTATTATTCTGCTGCAATTGATTCACGGCAGTTTACGATGTCTACTGTCATTAGCGATACTCCGGTCGTCTTCCACAAGGATGACGGTTCACCATACATTCCTCAGGACTTCCGCGGTGTTTACGAGGGTAACGTAGAGCTTTGGTATGCTCTTGCGCACTCTATGAACATTCCTTCTCTTAAGGTTCTTGACGGTGTTGGATTTGATGCCGCAATCAGCAGGGCAACCGCACTTACAGGCATTCCTGTCGATGAATGGGATTCCCGCGGCATTCAGGCTGTTTATCCTCTGGGTCTCGGTGTCTGTTCTGTACGGCCTGTTGAAATGGCACAGGCTTTCGCTACGTTTGCAAACAACGGTAAGCAGATTCCGACCCTCTGCATACGCTACATCGAAGACAAGGACGGAAACATAATCAAGAATCCGGAGCAGGAGCAGCACGATTATCTTGATGCTCTTGGAAGTGAAGCACAAATCATCTCTCCGCAGAACGCATTCATCATGCAGGAAATGCTCAAGAAGACGGTACAGTCAGGTACTCTTGTAAACGGATCTAACTTTGACTCAACTTTACGCACTATAAAGAAGAACAAGGGAAACGGAAACAAATTCCGCTTCCAGAATTCAGACGGCCGTTACTTCTATATGCCAGCCGCCGGTAAGACGGGTACGACTCAGAACTGGGCCGATGCATGGACTGTAGGATTCACGCCTTATTACACAGCCGCATTCTGGTTTGGATTTGACCGACCGGGACAGTCTTTGGGACTTGAGATTACAGGTTCAACTCTTGCCGGTGTTGCATGGGGTGACTTCATGAATGTTGCCAACAAGGGTAAACCGTACAAGCCTTTTGTTAACAGGGCACCCAATGGAATTGTCTCTGCCAAGGTATGTGATGAGACAGGCCTTTTGTATACGGATGCATGTGGGGACCACGATATCATATGCTATTATCTTGCGGGAACCGAGCCTACAGAAACTTGTGAGCTTCATGTCTATAACTTTGGAGAAGAACTTGGAACCGGTAATTTGAAGTATCAGCAGATAATGTCAGGATATCAGTATGAACAGGTTGATGATACCGACCTGTTCCTTGATTTGAGTTTCCTTGACTCCGATGACGGAAAGAGCAAGACTGAATCCCTGTTTGAGGATATTTTCAGTGAGTCCGGCGGTTCATTCTCATTTGATTCCCTGGACCTTGATTCATATAATGACAACTACTATTACGACGATGAAACCCAAAAGACAGACAATTCTGAATATCTGAACGAAGAATTTAACAAGCTGGAACTTAATGCCAGGGAGAATAATGCCGATTCTGAAAATGGTGAGGGAACATCAGAATCAGGAATCAACTGGCTTAACGATCCTGCTACTGGTCCCTAAAGTGAATATATGCTGGTAAAGATAGCTGACATTAAGGTAAAGCGAAGGGTAAGGAAAGACCTTGGCAACCTGGATCAATTGAAAGACAGTCTCAGAACCTATGGATTGCTTAATCCCATTACTTTGACCTCCAATCATGAATTAGTTGCAGGAGAACGCCGTCTTGAGGCTGCAAAGGCTCTGGGATGGGAAAGCATAAACGCGGTAATAATCGACACAAAACTGACCAAGCTCCAGAAGCTGGAGATGGAGATAGAAGAGAACAACCAGAGGAAGGAGTTCACCGAGGATGAGCTTTTGGACGGTTATCATCGCCTTGAAAAACTCAGGAATCCCTCTATTTTTGCAAGAATCCTTTCCTTCTTTGCCGCCATTTTCCAGAGAATAATCGATTTCTTTAAGGGTCTTGGAAAAAAGAAAAAACGGACTGTATCACAGGAAAAACAGATAACAAGAGTGTAAATCATTCATGCCCTTGTGGTTCAAATGTTTCCCCGTAAAAAGAAAAGCTTCCTAAAATAAAAAAAGGCCTCCGCCATAAAGACGGAAGCCTGCTCCCTTGAAAAACTATTAATTAGTCTTCTGCAATAGCTTCTACAGGGCATGCTGAAGCACATGCTCCGCAACCTACGCATGAATCTGCGTTGATTTCACGTTTGTCATTTACTTCTGAAATTGCTTCTGAAGGACATTCACTTTCACAAGCACCACAGTTGATGCAAGCATCTGCTGAAATTTTGTAGGCCATTTATCCACCTCACAGTAAAATATTCCGGTTGCCCGGTTCGGAATAAAGTATAATATCAAGAGGTACAAAAATCAAGAAAAAAGTCTATATGGCATAAAGAATTAGCTATTGCTAACTTCGATCATGATGGGGCAGTGGTCGCTTCCCTCAACTTCAGAAAGAATTGTGCTGCTCTTTACATTTGCGATGAAGGAATCATTTACGCACTGATAGTCAATGCGCCACCCTATGTTCTTTTCCCTTGCATGCATGCGGTAGCTCCACCACGTGTATTTTTCGGGGTCCTTGCAGAAATGACGGAAGGTGTCGGTATATCCGTTTGAGGTGAAAAAGTCCATCCATGCCCTTTCTTCCGGAAGATATCCGGCGTTATGCTCGTTGGCTTTCGGATGGGCAAGGTCTATGGGCTTGTGCGCTATGTTATAGTCACCGCATAGAACGATGTTCATTCCCTTGGAAACATACTCGTTGCATTTGTCGAATATGGCCTTGCAATAGTCAAGCTTGTATGGCAGCCTGAGGCCTTCTCCCTGACTGTTTGGGAAATATGCGGAGATTACGGCCAGCTTTCCGTATGTTGCTATTGTGGTGCGGCCCTCATCGTCAAATTCCTTTACACCCATTGTCTCAACAAGATCGGGCTTGATTTTTGTGTATATCGCGGTTCCTGAATAACCTTTTTTCTGTGCGGATGAAAAATAACCGTGATAGGCATTTGTGGAGCTGTCGCTTTGGACAAAAAGGGGAGTGTCATCGTCTGCATCTTCCCCTGGATTCAGTAGGGATGGGGTAAGCTGGTCCGGACTTGCCTTTGTTTCCTGAATGCACACTACATCGGCGTCTGAGTTAAGGAGCCAGTCAACAAAACCTTTTTTTTCTACGGCACGGATACCGTTTACGTTCCAAGATATGATTTTCATAAAAAAAGAATACATCAAATGTGCCTTGATTTCAAGACGGTTGTTTTTTTTGCAAATCCGTGGTAAATTTATATGCAAAGGAGTATCGTTTTGATTAAGAAAATTGCAAAAGGCTATGGAAACCTGTTTTCTTCGTTTTTTAAGATTCTTTTTCTCGCTGTTTTATGTCTGGGACTTGGTTTCCTGATCGTCTATCCGCTTTGGCTTTTTGCTTCGTCCGCGCCCTCTGCCTATACCGTATGCATGATGGTGGTCATTGCCCTTGCCCTGGTTTACCTTTTGTTCATGTCGGCAAGGAAACTGGGGTTTGCACGGTTTATGATAAGGATAGCCAAGCTGGTCCTTGTTTTTGGCGGTATCGGACTGTGCGTTTATTTTGTGTTTGCAAGTAACCGTATGGCTGCTTTGCTTGTTTTAATAGCAGTATTCGTTCTATATGGATTATTGGCTTTTGGGGTAAAGAAAAATGAAAAAAAGAATTGAGTTATTCTCCGTTTTGCTTTTGTTATGCTCTGTTTTTGCTCATTCGCAGGATTTGACGCGTATTCCCGAGCTTGTTTCCCGTAACCCTGTGTTCAAGCAGTATCAAAAACAGATTGAGGAAGCCAACAAAGCTGTGTTCATGGGTAAAAATCCCGCGGATTATCTGTATTTTTATGAATATGAATGCACCGAGAAAGATAACCTCCTTCAGCTGGCGGCAAGATGCGCGATACGTTATGACACCATAGCCACCCTGAACCGCCTGGATTCACCCGAGGATGAGCTTAATGGACGTGTCCTTCTTCTTCCCACGTTGAACGGCCTTTTCATACCGTATTCCCCGCAGACTTCCACAGAGATACTGCTTGCCAAGGAGTATTCTGTTGATGCGCTGTCAGGAAAATACGAAACCTTTGAGATTAGGGGAGAATATTTCTTCTTTTTGCCGGATGAAAAGTTTTCTCCAACCGAGAGGGCATATTTTCTTGAGCCGGGAATGGTCCTTCCCCTTGAAAAAAGCGTCCTGACATCGTCATTCGGCATGAGGGTAAGCCCGATCAGCGGAAAATGGCTGTTTCACAAGGGCATAGACATGGCAGCCCCAACAGGAACCCCGATTTACGCATGTAAAACCGGAACCGTGCAATATGCCGTGAACATGGACGCAACCTACGGAAATTACGTGATTTTAAGCCATGGCGGTGGAATGACAAGCCTTTACGCGCACATGAGCAAGATTCTGGTCCAAAAGGGTGAATCAGTCTCTGCAGGACAGGAAATCGGCAAGGTAGGCTCTACGGGTCTTGCAACAGGCCCCCACCTTCATTTTGAGATAAGGCTGAACGGAGAGGCACAGGATCCACAGAAATATCTCCCCAAAAAGCTCTAGTTCAGCTATTATTGGCAGTTTTTTCAGAAGGCAAAATTTTGCCCCAAGTACTGGAAAAATATCTGTTTTTTTAGTATAGTATCAATATGGGTTTAGAAAGTACAAGAGAAAATCGTAAAAAGAATCTCTCATTTTTTGCAATCCTTTTTCTTCTCTCAAGTACTGTAGCTTTCTCCGAACAGTTCAGGGTGCATAAATCAGTAGCCCTGCCAATCTCTCGGACGGGAAGCAAAAATACAGTCTCTGTGGGGGTGAATGACTGCATTGTCATTGAGCTCCCAAGCGACATGGAATTCATAGAGGGAGTGGAGCTGCAGTTCAAGGTGCCAAAGGAAGTCGCGGCATGGAGGGACTCCGTGGCATACTCCTTTTATGACGGAATAGTGCCTGAACCTTCTTCTTCAACAATAGACTACAACGGCACAAGGCGGACGACGGGAACCTTTGGATCCTCGCTGAGCCTTACGCTTAAAATACCGCTAAAAAAGAACCACACGATAAAGAAAGACGCATACTCAACCCTTATGTCATCTGTTCCGGAGGTGGTCAACGGCAAAATCTTCCTGAGGATGCAGCTTGCCATGAAGGGAACCAGCGATGACATTTATTCCGCCCATTTCCAGGTTACCGGAAGGCCCCTTTTCATAAACAAGGGAAAGCTTTTTGTCCAGCCTGTAGCACCGGACAAGGGGGATGTAAAGCCGTATACGGTATTTATTGACGGAAACCAGACGGATGTATCATCTGGCGTGCTTTTGACGCCCGGAATCCACAACATAAACATCGTAAGCGACTATTACAGGAATGAATTCAGGACGGCTACCGTAGAACAGGCAAAAAGGCATACCGTAAATGTTGAATTCCAGTCCATTGAGCCCATGGTGCGAATTGCGGCCCCGGAGGGTACCCAGGTCTATCTGGACGATTCTTATGTCTCAAACATCAATAATCCCATCTTTGTGTCCCAGGGAGAGCATCAGATACGCTTTGTCATAGGCGACTACGAGATGGTCAGGTCAATTTCGGCGTTAAAAGGCAGAACCTACAATGTCTCCATATCCATAAACGCCACGGTCACAGAGGAAGAGTAGGTCAGGCCAAAAAGCGCTGTCAAAGGACTGTCCCTATAGCGTAAAAAAATAAAATATCATTCAAGAAACCGCTATCTTTGCCGATATATATAATACCGGGTGTACAATTTATCCCCTCCCACCCATTTACACCCGGTTGCCTGATGGGCATGGCCGGCGATAGCCGGCCTCTTTTATTTGTGGGGAAAACTGTCATTATCTGGGGTTAAAGCCGTTCAATATGGGGCGGGTCCCGTCCAGACGGCCAAAAAGGGTGCTGTATAGCTTGAATTCACTTTTTGATGTTGTGCACCAGGCTATGACGGAAGGACTGTTCCTGAGCCTTTCTACGGCCCCTGCAAGGGAATTTTCATCTGCAGCCTGATCAATTCTGATAACAACCAGGGAACCATCTTCGTTACATCGTTCAACAAGGCTTTGGTCTACAGAAAGGGGCAGGGTCTTTATTCCTTTTATCTGGTCCATGGAAAGGGGAAGTCCGTTGAGCAAAAGCTGTTTTCCGTCAAATTGTATGTCCCGGAATGAGATTCTGTCTACCCGAGAGCATTCAATTTCGCCCTGTGGTGAGATCAATTCCGTGGTAAGGCTGTATATGGCGGGGAAGGAAGGGGACCACCATTGGATTCCCGTTGCCCGTGCCGTGGTAAGGGCCTTTTTCCCTTGAATTCCTGCAACAAGTTCGGCACACGGGTTTTCGGCATCTCCAACAATCGGTGCGTTCAAATCAGGAAACAAAACCTGCCTGAGGGAATAATGTGCATAATCATGTTCTTCTTTCAGACTTATTGTGGAGCTGAATTTGTTTTTCTCTGTCTTAACAAAAACATCGCGAATCAAATCACCGTTCATTTTAGAATTTGCGTCCTCCGCCTCTGAACAGGATTATAATGCTTTTTGCCAAAAAAGTTAAGGCAGACTTTTGCTTATGGATTATGAGGGTTTGTCCTGATATTTGCAATTCTATATGCATGTCTTCCAATGGCAACTGATATTATTATCAGCTGCATTTTGTACAAATCGAATTTCCATATACCCCTGGTAATCTGCCAAATATAAAATGAAAAGGTTATGACAACACCGAGGTAGATTATGGCAAAATATGCATAAAACAGTTTTTCCCTTTTTATTGCAAAAAACTGCAGTAACAGGAAAAACAGATAGAAATAGAAAGGAATAGATGTGTAACAATTATCAAAATGGACGTTAAATCCCAAATATCCTATTAAGAATGTAAAGTTAAAAATTTGCTCAAGCAATATCAAGCAAAATAGTTCAAGATCTATTTTTTGTTCTGTTAGAAATCTTGACAGTATTATTGATATTAGGAGAATTAAAACAAGATAGGGCAAATATGAAACATTATGTCTGGTAATCTTTAATTTCTCTTTTAATAGTTTAATTGTTGATACACAGTAAATGTTCTTTTCTTTTTTCTCATAGCAATAAAACCCTTTGTAATACGCACCGTTTGGCTTTGAAATCAGTTTTTCGGCATATTCTTCGTGACGGTGATTTTCATTTGTTTTTACAGGCAATAACCCATTGTCTTTTATTTCAAATATTTCACCATCCATTTCTTTACAGGTTTTTTCAGCATTTTCTTCTGTAAAGATATTATATAAGAAACCATCGTAAAAATCTCTTTTAAAATCTGTAAACAAAGCAAAAACAATCATGCCAACAATACCCAGTAAAGCGATTATTTGCAATGTTTTTTTATTTACCGTAAACTTCATCTAATAATATTTCCCTGGTATACTTTACTTTCTTGGTTTAACCCCTAAATTCGACCGGAATTTAAATTAGGTTTTCTGCTTAAAAGTTTATTCCTATATTGATTTGGAGTCAAGCCTTCCAATCCTTTTTGTGGACGGCATAAATTCTAATCCATCCTCCAGTTTTCTATTATTTTCCTTGCACTGCTTAAATCTGAAATTCTTTTTTCATTTTCTACCTATCTTGTCTTTATACAGTAGAAAACAAATTTATAAAATGGCATTATTTTAGGGGGGTAGACCAGCTATAGTAACTATGACGCTAGATGACATTAAAAAGCTTCCTCCGTTAACCGAAGAACAGATAAAGGAAATGAATGCATTTGTAAACACCGACTTCTCCGACTGTCCCAAGATGACGAAGGAGGAACTGTCCCAGTTCAGGCCATGGTATGAACTGCACCCTGATTTCGGAAAGGAAGAGAAAAAAGAATAAAATCGTACATAAAAGAAATGACAACTTGTGACGATAGAGAATAAAACGCTCTTATTCGTTTACAATTTTTGAACTAAAGAAGGATCAATGCTCAAAAGATGAATAAGTTTTCGGGCAGTGGGAGAAGGGGTACATTTGCCGCATTCCCATGCTTCTACAGTACGTTTTGAAACGCCTATCAAGGCTGCGAAAGATTTTTGCGTCATATTGAGGGAGGCCCGTTCTTTAGCGACATTTACATCCGGGAGGCTCTGCTTTCTGGCGTAAGTTTCGGCTCTAGCAGTTCCTTTTTCATAAGCCAATGCTTCATTCAGCCCCTGCATCAATCCGTCAAAGAATGAGATGTTTTTGAAGTTCTCTGCAATTTCCTTTTCCGTCAGGGAAGATTCAAATGTTAGTTCTTTCATAAACTAAGCCTCCTTTTTAATCTCTTCGATGATGTTTTTTATTGCCTTTTTCTGTTCTGCAGTCAGGTTTTCTTGAACGCTTTTCGGATATGCGAATAAGAAATACAATTTTTCCTTCAACAGCACATCAAGGTAAATAACTCTTGTACCCCCGCTTTTTCCATGATTACCAAGTTTAATACGAATTTTTCTTGCCCCACCAGTACCTTCGATTACATCTCCCAATTGGGGATTTTTCAAAAGTTCCTGCTCAAGTTCTCTTAAATTTTCATCTGTCAACCCCATTGCCTTCCAGCAAGAATTAAAGGTTGCAGTAAAAACAAATTCCCTTGTCATATTATTATTGTATACGATATTATCGTATATTATCAATAGTGAAAACTGTAAATAATTCTTGCCTTTTTCTGCTTCCACCTGTATAATAACAGCTAATGATATATAAAAGTAAAAGAAGTGAAACAAAACAAAAAGTCCTCATTCATTTGTTCACAGCAAGCCTAGTTTTACACCAAGAATATGATTTGGCATTTAATTTATTGTTGGTTTTGATACGTTATTCTTTTCTTTTACCCGATACACCCAAAGATAATAATTTTTCAAAACGAGAGTTTCCCCCACCCGAGGAACTCTTTTCCCAAAATTCCAATGGTGCCCGATACCTTGACCCCAAGTACAGCCGCTGGATCAGCGTGGATCCGGCTCTTGGTGAGTATGTGCCTGCTGCGGGTAAGTCTAATGAGACGGATAAATTGCCGGGAATGGGTGGAATTTTCAATTCGGTGAATTTAAGTCTGTATCACTATGCGGGGAATAATCCGGTGAAGTATGTGGATCCGGATGGGAGGATTTCAGGGTATTTAAACGATAGTACTGGGGCTGGAGGATTCGGACACTCTGCTATGTTTGTCCAATTATACAATAAAGATGGGACTACCAGTGGAATAGCAGTATACGAAGTTGGTTCTGTGTTTTATGATGAAGATAGTAAAATAGAATATGGATATGGGTTGAATGGTCCAATCACTGGAAGCAAAGTTCTTTCTCATGAAACTGTAGGAGGTTTTGCATCTTCAAGTAAATCATGTATGGATAGCGATCAAGTTGGTGTTTTTGTTAGGATTTATAAAGGTTCTGATGTTGAACAGATTCTTAACAATATGCGTAATAGTGAAGAAAAACAGAGATATGATAATGTACTAATCATGGATACAGATATGAAACAAGATATGTCAATATTGGCAGAAGCAGAAGTTTTAGGGAAAAATTTTGGAACATATAGGGACATACTGAATAACTGTACAGAATTTGCTGCAAAGGTTCTAAGAAAAGGAGACTGGAAAACAAAAATCAAAGTTATACCAAATAATGAAACAGATTATATCAGAAAGAACAATACGTTGCGTCCAGTAGAAAACTGGACAAAAACAGAAACTGCAAGTCAAAACATGGATGGGGTGGCACAATGAAAAAATTAACAATTCTGTTTATTATGCTTGCTTGTTCATTTTTAATATATGCAGAAAAAATAGAAATAACAAATGGGAGTAGAGTTTGGCAGACATCTGATTGTGTAAATTTTAAACCTTTATTTAGTTTGACTTTGGAGAGACCTGATCTAGGTACGACCTTAGTAAAAGAGTTGGCGACAGAAAGTATAGACACCTACAATAAATTTTATTTGTTGTACGCAGCGACAGGTGATTATGGCTTTGATTATCATTTCTATATATGCAACTATTTAGAAAATACCAATACACTATTATATACTATTAAAGCTAAAGATCAAGATAGAGACATTAAAAGTGCCTACTATTCAGGTGAATATGTTTACTGTTTGGAAATACCAAAAGATGAAAATGCCAAATACTATATTACTAAACGGACAATACAGTCTATAGAGATTATTGATGAGTACAAGATAGATATATTCTGTTTAGCAAATCAGGCGTATCATATATGGTCAATGTATGTAGATGAAAAAAATGACAGACTTTTATTCATAATTTCTAATAATGTAAATAATCTTCAGCAACAGTTTTAAAAATTTTTTCTCTAACAACAGGTAAAGAGGTGTTTTCCTCTGCGACAGATTTTCGTAGCATAAATCTTGATGAAGGGAAAGTATATCTTTCTAAGCAGAATAAGCTTTATACCTTGAATATTGTCAATGGTGTAAGCTTTTCTCCTGTCGAAATTGAAAGCTTTGTACCTAAAAAAGAAAAAATCGTTCATATTTGGAAAAATAATGATATTTATGTTCTGACAACAGAATATGAGAAATTTAATTTTATAATGAATTTCTTATTTGGAACCAATTCACACATTTATACCAACTATGCATGTAAATTTCAAAATGGTAAACTTGTAAAAATACAAAAATTAAAAATGCCCAAAAAAGAAATACGTTAAAAGTCCTTTAAGAAAAAAAAAGGAATAGGGAAATGAAAATTGAATAAATTCAGAATATTAAGTCAGATACAACTTTGCACTCTTCTAATAGAAAAAAAATCGACTGTAAATAGAGAATCCTTAAATACATTAATAAAAATCTCCGTATTCTTTATAAAATATGCATTTATATTAAATGATATACTATCAAAAAACAAATTTTTTACACGACAAATTCCCCCACTCGGGGACATATCGACCCAAAATTCCAATGGTGCCAGATACCTGGACTCCAAGTACAGCCGCTGGATAAGTACGGATCCTGCGTTGGGAGAGTATGTGCCGGCTGCCGGCAAGGGAAATGCCAATGATGCGGGTAACCTTCCGGGCATGGGTGGTATATACAATTCTGTTAACGGGAACTTGTATCACTATGCGGGGAATAATCCGGTGAAGTATGTGGATCCGGATGGAAAATACCCAGAAGATGCAGAACCTCTTTCATATAGAACTGCACCATTAGTATGGTAGTGAGGAAATATATGGATTATTACCTTACATGCGACAAACAAATGCAGATGGCTGGGCATTGTTAATTACAGGGAGAGAATAATGAAAAAACTGAAAAATCTTATTTTGTTAATAATTTGCTTGTCATTCATTTCATGTGCATCAAATAATCTATGCCTAATGGAAAAAGATTCTGAAGAAATTTTTGAACTTG
>JAEEGL010533000.1_pt1 | contig 81997 bp, 74 predicted proteins | sample 9134231 | NCBI WGS metagenome assembly JAEEGL01 (sample SAMN16246548, study PRJNA631951) | gut metagenome | biome: gut microbiome; feature: rumen; material: fiber-attached | host: Bos | place: Iran: Karaj | collected 2018-10 | reverse complement strand
TCATCAGCAACTTCACGGTTGATCTGCTTGAAACTGATATTGCAATATACTGCAAAACTTCTGTCTATTCGGTCTGCGTCGACAATCGCAGTATACATCTTGATATAACCCTCACGCTCCAAACGACGATGACGCTCAAATGTCGGAGTGGTACTTAGGTGAATACGTGCAGCCAACTCCTTATTGGTAAGACGGCTGTTCTGTTGCAATTCCTGCAAAATACGGATGTCTATGTCATCCAATGTTTGTATCTGTGCCATAATTTGGAATGTTATTCTTGATTCAACGACACAAAATTACAGATTATTCCTAAAATATAGAATGAGGCAGAAGAAAATAGATCTTAATATTGTCAGAATAAATTGATATTTTAGTAGTTTATGACCAAATTTAAGGATTCACCCTAACCCATGCCCAAGTGCAAGCCGAAAGCAAGTAAATATAAAAGAAGTTCTTATAGTAACCGCTTGTTATTGCAAACTCGCAAAAAATGTAGTTAGGGCGACAATTCTAATTTTCTTATAACAAAAATTTTCATTAAATTCGATCAATTTTCTATATTGCGAAGGATATAACTCAAATTATTGTAGTAATTTCATAAGTTGAGATGAGAAAAGCTCTATTTTTTATACCATTATTTTTCAGCATGTTGTTTTTTGAATCATGTCAAAACCGACACTCTGAACATTTGTCTACACACAAGAAATCCCCATTGGAAATGATGGTGGACGATTATGTCGCAAAAACATTTCCAAATTGGTTAGATTCAATCAGAAATGAGGACGACACTTTATATCTTCATGTTAATTTTTTTCATTACATCCAAGATACTTTCTCCTCTATTCGGATTACAGACAGCACTTCAGCAATTGATGTTGTTGCTTATGTTGGTGGAGCTGAAAACTATATGGTATATCCCGAATACCATATTTTGCCACCGCCACCACCGCTTTCATATATGCCACCTCCTTCAATATTAGAAAATGACATAAATGAAAACTCGTCTTCCATAGCAGATTATGACTCAAACGAATATTTTGATACCATTGCATTTCTTAATAAGTTTTTGGAATCTTTCATACAACAGATTACAAAATCAGAACAAGAAATCTATGGAAAGGATTATATTGCACCAACACCTACTTTTGATAACGATTGGAAGAAGTACAAATACTATAATGATAGATGGAATGAATTATACAATTATATAGATAGTCTCAATCTACTTGATCCTACATTGATTGGATATACCTATTTCGGGCCAATTCAAGTTATAATATTATCGCAACATGATGTAGATAAAAGTTTGGTTGAGCCATTCCTAAAAGGAATAAATGTTATGGATCTTCGTCCTAAATATATCTGGCACAAAAAACATGAACAGAGAATAGAGATGTTTGGTTGGGGCAGATTTAATGTCTATAGCATTGATTCTTTTAGCAAATTCAAACAAGTCGGAGATTTTCTAATTGATTAACACAAACCACTACTTCTTAAACAAATCCAAGGCATCGGATGTATCAAAAATCACACAAAAAAGACGGACATCACTGCCCGTCTTTCCGATTTTATTTAATTCATATTCTAATACTATCAATAGTCGGCGTCGACCTTAATTACCTCATACCAAATCTCACCATTGAAAATCACAGCCTTATACTGCACTCCACCAACTGTGTAGTAAGTATTGCCGTTGATATCAATTTTCTCGTAACCCTCAGGGATACTCTCTACTATCGCTCCTACAGGAGGTGCCACTACAACATACTCACGAGATGGTGCCATGTAAGAGTAGAATGTGCCATAGTAATAGTAGTACGACACTCCGTTGACAGAAACAACACGATACTCTGGAATTGACGCCACACGGAATCCTGCATGTGGACGATGGATTGTATACTTGTTGTTGTGGAAACGGTAGAAAACACCGTCACGATAGTAATAATCCCCTGTATGGTGCTTGATCACATGCGACTTCTTAGTAGCCTTCTTCATTGATACCGCAGAACCATAATGTGGCTGTTTGTGGTAGTTGGCTCCTGGAGCCACCTTATGCGGCTGAAGACGCTTGCTTGGAGACGATGTTGACACTGGGCCACGATCTACACGGTTTGGAGCCTTTGCAGGAGCTGTCTGGTGAGAAGATGGCTTATGTGCTGGCTGAGCTGTCGGACGAGCCGAACGCTCATTGTGAGCTGACGATACATTTCCCTTTGAAGAGCTGCTTGATGAGCTGTTCGAAGGTGAAGCAGACACTGAAGTCGACGTTGCTGGTCGAGCAGATGACTCAGAACCTCCACGTGAACGCTGAGCGAAAACGTCTGCCGAGCTGAATAGCAAACATGTTGCGATTGCAGCGAATATCAATTTAGTCTGTTTCATAATCTTTTATTTTTTTGTTTTACGATGCAAATGAAAATAAAATTATTAGATTTTTCTACTGGCAAATCTTATTTTTGTGGTGAATTTTCACATTTATTAAATAAAATGCAGCCATTAGCAGAAAGAATGCGTCCAAAATCGCTGGAGGACTATGTTGGACAGCAGCATCTCATCGGAGAGGGTGCTGTGCTTCGCCGTATGATCGACTCTGGAAAAATCTCGTCATTCATTCTGTGGGGGCCTCCGGGTGTTGGAAAAACGACTCTTGCCGGAATCATTGCCGAGCAACTCCGTCTTCCGTTTTTCACTCTGAGCGCGATATCTTCCGGAGTGAAGGACATACGTGAGGTGCTGGAAAAGGCTAAACATTCACGTGGATTCGACACGCAGGCACCTATCCTGTTCATCGACGAGATCCACCGTTTCTCCAAGTCGCAGCAGGATTCATTATTGAGTGCTGTGGAGAGAGGCGTGGTCACATTGATAGGTGCGACGACGGAAAACCCATCTTTTGAGGTGATCACCCCATTGCTTTCACGCTGTCAGGTGTATGTGTTAAAGCCTCTTGAAAATGAGGATCTATTGCGTCTCGCCGAAAAAGCGATCGCCACTGATTATGAGCTGAAAAAAATGAATGTGGTGTTGAAGGAGACGAATGCCCTACTCCGTTTCTCTGGTGGCGACGCGAGAAAAATGCTGAATATCATCGACCTTGTCTGCAATGCGGAGCAGGATAAGGAGACGGTGGAACTGACAGACGATTTGATTACCATACGTCTGCAACAGAATCCAAGTGCTTACGACAAGAACGGAGAGCTTCACTATGATATCATCTCAGCTTTTATAAAAAGTATCAGAGGTTCCGATCCCGACGCTGCCATCTACTGGCTCGGACGAATGGTGGCAGGAGGAGAAGACCCGAAGTTTATCGCCCGTCGACTTGTGATTTCCGCTGCCGAGGATATAGGGCTTGCCAATCCTAACGCTCTGTTGCTTGCCAATGCGGCATTTGACGCAATACAGAAGATCGGATGGCCGGAAGGCAGAATCGTGTTGGCAGAAGCCACTATCTATCTTGCCACAAGTCCGAAAAGCAACTCCGCATACAAGGCTATCGGAGCGGCTCTTGATATGGTGCAGAAGACGGGAGATCTGCCAGTGCCACTCAATATCCGTAACGCTCCAACCAAACTGATGGAGCAGATGGGATATGGAGCTGAGTACCGTTATCCACACGACTATCCAGGTCATTTCTACGCACAGCAATATATGCCTGACGCCATCTCCGGTGTACAACTATGGAACGGAGGCGACAGTGCGGCTGAAATAAAGATGAAAGAGCAGATGACCAGATTGTGGGGAGACTTTAAGAAATATTAAATGCTAAATGCTAAATGCTAAATGCTAAATGCTAAATGCTAAATGCTAAATGCTAAATAAAAATTGGATAATCATTTCCTATTTTATATCCAACTTTTTCTTTAAACGTTCAATCCATCTATCGCACAAATAACTTATAACACCACAAAACGGGACTAAACAAACGAAAGATATACCCAATTCCTTTTCATCCAAGAACCAAAATAATGAGGTGCAAAACAACAATAAAACAGACGGAATAATTAACCTTCCAGACTTCTTATGAACGACAACATTTATTGTGATAAGATCGAATAATACGACTACAAATTGAACTGCCAACATTAAAAGAAGTCCCAAAGCACCCAAAGCACCATCTCCACTATTATGATGCGAAGCGAAAGATAAAAAACATCCTCCCCAAAAGAATACAATTATACATGCCACAACATGCAATATCCTTACAATTATGATACTTGACGTATCCTTATTTTCTGAATTCATAACTCATCATTTTATTAGTTTACCATAAATCACTTACTCTGACAATCTCCATCTCAACATCCATTCCAAATATCTCGCATTTGCCAACTTAATGCAATCACATGAAAAAATCTCATTTTTATCCTGGTCATAAAAATTAAGTTCACATTGCGATGTCGTTAGCGAAACATTATAATAATTAAAACTGTTAAAAGGCAACACTTTATACTTATGTCGGAACAATAATGACATATGCAAATCTATTGTAAGTCCATTTTCCTCAAAAATGAGGTGATCTTTTTTCGATACGATTCCTCCATAAATACAATCTAACCCAAATATGAAAAAGATTCCAGGCATACATAATTCAGCCCCAAAGCCACCATCTGCTATTTTTATGAATAAAACAAAAAAACCTATTGCGGTCAATAGAATAAACAAACCCCAAAACAACAATCCTCTTGTTTTTTCAGATCTTGAACAGAAGGTTGTTCTACCATACTTTAAATAATCATAAGCCGGCTTATAAAGAATATCTTCTGGTACGTATGCGTCAAAATTCTCCAATTCCGCTCCCAAAAGAGACTGCAGCTTGATTTTTTGAATCAGATCTTCATTTTTATCATATAATTCAAGATAGAAATAAGGCTCATTGTTTCTCCAAACAAGATCCAGCACATAAGTTGACAACTCACTCCATCCATAAGAGAACATGCAACGTTTGGGAATAAAGTCACGATTATGGGCATCAACGGAAATACCTTTTGGATTTACACATATATAGTCGTCTTTGACAAGAGACGCATATACAATCAAATAAATTCCACTCAAGATGAAGAGTCCTAAAATAACACCCCAAAAAACAAAACTATTTGAATCTTCTTCATATAGTCCCCAAAGCAACCAAGTCAAAAACACAATTTCGACACCCCCTACTCCATACATCAATAATAAATTGAAGCGAGATGTCTTTACAATCAATTCCTTATCCATATCAAAAAAAATTGTCATCAACATCTTCTGTCAGAAATTTCAAACAGAAATGCTGATGACAACAAAATTATACAAAATCCAACAATTAAATATAACCAACCATTGGATTACTTACTCAAAGGTCAATTACCATACATTCTGTCATTTTGCAGACGCCAAGTGCTCTTTTACCTGAGGTATGTCTTTTCTATCCAACTTCGTCACCACATAACTACACTTTCCCTCTGTCCAAACTGCTTTATACACCACATTATCAACGATATAATAACTATTGCCATCCACCACGACTTTCTTCGCATAATCTGGCAAATTGTTAACAGTCAGACCAACAGGAGGAGCTACAACCACATACTCTGATGTAGAAGCGTCGTAGACATAGAATGTGCCATAAAAGAAGTAATAAGAGATATTATCTATAACATATTCACGACGTGAATCTGGTATATACGGAACTCGGATACCACTACATGGTTTATTAATCACATACTTGTGGTCATTCTTGAGACTTTTTGAAAAGAACACTCCATCACGATAATAAAAATCTCCCGACGTGCGAGGAATAAAAAGAGATTCTTTGGTTGCAGTTCGTTTGCTCACTTCATATCCATAGACAGGGAAATATCCCGTCAAAGCATCATCTTTAGAAAAAACGTCAAATAATGATCCTGTATTAGATATCAAACTAGGGGCATAATTGGTTCTGCTATCAAGGTCAGGTTTTTTAAAAATGTGATCATAATAATGATAATAAACCAATTGTGAAGCCGAACTCTTTGGACGAGGAGTTGTACATGATCTTGAACTATATCTTGAACAAGATACTGGACGAGAAGAATCTGATGATTTAGAAACCTTACATACCGATCGAGCACCACCACTAGCACGACCTCCTGAAGATCCATTACCACCACGGGAACGTTGAGAAAATGCGTCTGCTGAGCAGAACAGCATTAATGTCGCAATGACGACAGAAAAAAATCTAGTTTGTTTCATAACCGTTTGTTTTAGTCTAACTTCTATATCGCAAAAGAAATAAATATTTAGATTTTTTCACACGAAAAGTCTTATCCAATGACTAATTTAACATTTTTTTAACATCAAAACGAATAATCTATAACACAAATCGCATTTTTACTTAGATTATGTAACTAATCCAAACTTTGGAGGCATTCGCGTCGCCTCCTATTTTACAAATTCATAATCGCGACGGTGCAATTTACACCATTTGATTATCCTATCCTTATCTGCCTGAGTGAACGAGACATACCGGTTCTTACCGATATTGCGGACATATTTATTAAATGCGAACGCATCTGGGAATCCAGTCAGTCGGTCCACAAGGAAAAAACTGATAAAATACACGACGTCGTCATATTCGATATCCCCGTTATAATCCTTATAGACAAAATACTGATTCTGATGGTTTATAATGAAATCCAAGACACAGTCGCAAAATCTTCTGTCCGGGAAACGGCTACAAATGACCGGCAAATACTGTCCGATCGACATAGGGATCATCTTATTCACCGTCGAGCATCCTCTCATGGAATTCTCCCATTGGTCGCTTATCTCCTTGTCGCCAAACTCAAACAGGATCGATTCATACAAAGTTTTGGCACGTTTGTCACTTTTTCCAAACCATTCCTTCACAATCGGAACGTAAGATTTGTCATTGAAATATTTAAGATACGTGAGGATACGAGTCTCTTTATATTGAGTAGACGCAGTGTCGAAGATCCTGTTTATCTGTTGTTTGGAGAAATCATAAGGTGTGGCTACAAGCGTTATGAATTTAAGGAAATCATTAGAAGCGACACCAATGCTGTCGATATAGAAGTCAATCACTCCGGATTTTATTACAGGGTCGTCGAGATTAAACCTCACATTCAGGCTATCAATAAAAACAGTATCCCTTTCAACTGTATCCGCAAGAACGGAGAGAGGGCAAAAAGTCAATGTCACTAACAGCAGCGACAAAAATTTATCCAATATTGTAGTCCTAAGGTCAATCAAGTTGCAAATAATTAAATTTTCCTTTTTTCAAATGAAAAAAATCCCCTAACCCATATACATTCATACAAGTCAAGAGATTCAGCCACGATTCCTGAACAATGAATTTTTATTCACCAGAAATTATACATAAACGGGTAAAACTCCCCTTTTTTCCATTCAGGGTGCAAAAATACAAAAAAATTGAATATTGTAAAAGAATTTTTAGTTATAGGAATCGCCATTGCAAAATTCTGTTTTCGTATAGACGCCGTATAGCAATGTCTATATTGAATTTGCGACATTATGCCGACTTGATTTGAAATTGCGACATTATTTTGTTATTTTTGTCGCAAAATTTGCGACGTTTTTCAGGTTAAAATGTCGCAAATCAAATTTTGTAAGCTATGCTCATACACGAAAGAGATAATTGGACATCATTTAGATGGGAGACATCAGCAATGACAAATCTGCTTGAAACCGTAGGTAGAAAGCAGGGATATCTGTATGGAAGATTGTCGTCACTTGGTTTTGACAGCAAACTAAGAGCGATGGCAGAATCTCTCACCTACGATATTGTCTATTCTTCCGAGATTGAGGGGATTCGTCTCAACGTGGATGAAGTACGCTCTTCCATTGCCAAAAAATTAGGAATCGAAAATGTGAAGCAAACAGCACCTTCTCACTATATAGATTCTGTGGTTGCGGTAATGTTGGATGCGATGAACAACTACAATCAGCATCTGACTAAAGAGAAACTTTGTGCTTGGCAAGCGGCATTTTTTCCATCCGGATACAGTGAAGGGTCGGAAATTGAAATTGGCAGATATAGAACTCATGAAGAGCATATTGTCTCAGGAATGTTCGGACGTGAAAAAATTCATTACATCGCACCGGCGCCAGAAAGAATTGAAACAGAAATGAAAGAATTCCTTAATTGGTTTAATTCTGAAGACAATACATGCTCTATTATACGTTCTGCGATAGCCCATTTATGGTTTGTCAGCATCCATCCATTTGAGGACGGCAATGGACGTCTTGCCCGAATCCTCTCTGATATACTTCTTGCCAAGGCAGACAAAAGTGACTTCCGATTCTACAACATCTCGTCTCAAATCAACAAAGATAAAAATCGATATTATCAAATTCTAGAGAAGATTCAGCATGGCGACGGGGATATAACAGAATGGCTGATTTGGTATGCCAACACACTTTCTCTTGCACTTGATGAAGCTGAATCAATTGTCAGTACGATACTAAACAAGAGTTTCTTTTGGCAGAAAGCAGCTGCGGTCAGCATGTCTGAAAGACAGAAACAGATGCTCAACCTCTTTCTTGATGGATATGAGGCTAAAATCACATCAAAGACATGGGCATCATTAAGCAAATGTTCTAAAGACACCGCCATACGTGACATCCAAGACCTTATAGAAAAAGAGATTCTTCGTGAAGATATTCCTGGAGCCAAACGGCCAAGCTACTCCATAATTTATGATCCAGAAGACATCACCCAATTCTTCTCTAACGTAGAAATAAAGAAAGAAAACGAGGTTTATTATTTGACTTCTCTCTATAAAGGCAAAACTATGGTTCGAGAAAGACTCCTCTCTCTGGATGCGGAAAGATTCATCAAAGGAGATCTGCCACTTGGCAACCTGTTGAACAAATATTGCTCGTATCTTAGGATAAGCAAATAACTATACGCCATCGGCATTTTTATGCCGGTGGACATTCGCGTAGTTTGTTAATACGCTTTACAGCCGCGCGATACATCAAAATGCAGAACACAAGCCAAACCAAGATTATAATTATCCAAGAATCGTCGTCGCCCAACGACATAAGCAATGCGTCATACGTGCCATGGAGAAGAACCGGGCCGATAAACGCCATCGGATAATATATGATCTTTAGTTTCTGTCCGAAACGGGCCATTCCATAACAGAATCCCATGCAAACAGCAAAACAGAAATGACCGGGAACAGAGAATACCGCACGGGTGAAGGCAGTAGAGAAGAAATCCTCCTCGTCTACCAAATACAGAATATTCTCAACGGCAGCAAAACCCAAAGAGACATAAACTGCGTATACGATGCTGTCGATCGGCTCATCGAAATGCTTGTTTTTGCGTATCAGCAGCCAGAACATAAGCAATTTGGCAAATTCTTCAGGGATAGCGGCATTGTAGAAAGCGTCAAGGATAGGATCTCCAAAATCACCGAACATAGAAGTGATGCTCAGCGAAACGATTATTGAAAGGACTCCAAACAACAATCCCTTCAACAGACAAGATGTTGGTTCCGGATGCTGACGGTCTTTCCATCCCATATAAACCAGCAACAATAATGCCGGCAAGACTGCTATAGTAAATAGTAGTAACATGTTCCTAATATTTTATCTCTACAATATAAATTTAGACGACAAAGGTAAGGATAAAAATGTAAAGGGCTAAGAATATTTGGATTATGGTGCAAAATAAAAAGGATTGCTTTGAGTCTTTAATTTTTCATAAAGAGCATACAAATAACACTTCTTTCGCAATAGATTCTCTTTTTTATCAGTTTCTATGTATAATTCTAAAAGATCTGTCTCTGAATAAAGTCTAAAATTTCGATAACACGTATTAAGCTTAATAATCAAGATGTTGTTATCTTTCCCCTCAAAGAAACTTATTATTTTGTCTCTGCAACCTTCAATTAGATTTTTCATAATCTCTTCTCGTCTCCATTTATATTCATCAACTATCCGTATTGCAAGAAGACCAGTATCAAAATCTTCATTCTCATTGTTCTCTAACTTTTTGGCCATTTTGAAAGCTTTAATAAAAACCTCAAAATTAGATTCCAACTCTTTTATTTCTTTGCAACAAGATATTTTAGTAAATGTTTCGTCAGGTCTTTTTCTCAAAAGAAGTTCGATACCAGCATCCATATCTCCATCAAAAAATCGTTTACTGATCTCTCTGGTAGCAAGTTTCTCATATATCAATAATTTTGTCTTATCTAAATAATAAGACTTAACAATGCTATAATCTATCAACTTATCCAATTGATCATAAAAAGCTTTTAATTTCCTATAATGTAAATCTTTGTATATTTGATTAATATTTACATTATGACGTTTCTCTAAACTCACCTTTGCATTATCATTAAGACATAAATTATACAAAGGGTATTCACTGTCATTGTATTGGTCTATGTATTTCTTTTTTTCTATATTAATCAGTTTTTGATCCTTTCGATTATAATTTGAGTACGGAAGTTCTTCATATACTAAATAAGAAAATTGACCACAAATATATTCACCATTAATTGAAACCAATTCATTGATATCACTTATGGAGACCTCAAAAAATTCCAAAAGTTCTTTATATTTATTAGTTGGTGATGGTAGACCTAAGCTAGAATTAAAAACAAATGCATTTTTGTTTTCTAAATCCTTAGCCAAAGCCACGATAGTAGTTCTGTCTTCTACTGGTTCCATAACTTTTACTTTTTTTATACCCGTCTCAATAAATCTCTTAAAATATCAGAATGTAATATAAGACTCCATCAGTCTACTCAATAGACAACTCACCGTCCTTTACCTTATCTATCAAAGCTTTTCTATGATATCCATGCTTGACAAACTCATTAATGAATATAAGTTTGCGACTTCCGTCTGAATATGGTTGTAAACGGAAATGTCCACTTACTTTAAAATCGTTGTTATTGCAAATTTCAGTATACCATTTACTATCAAAAGTAAAATAACCCAAACCTTCCTCCGTGACAACAACAGTTTTTTTATTCTTCTTAACTTCCTTTTTTACAAGAGTTTTAATCTCTTTGATCTCTACTTCTGCCCATTTACGAAGACACAAATATGTCAAAATTGTAAATGCATGAGTATATAAAGGGATTGGCATTTCAATGTATCCAGGATAAAGTGGCATATAATCTACGACAAGCTGGTGCCCAACACCTTTTTTGTTATCTTTAGGAAATACAGAAATAAATGCAGAAGGAAAAGATTGTGTACGCCCTTCTCCTTTTCGGTTTAATACCACCCAAACATCTAATCTTTTATTTTTTACAGAATACAAAAGAATAGCTCCAGGCATTAAATATGGAGCATGTACAACTCCACATTCACCTTCACAATCTTCAATAATATCATTATGAAAAGGGGTGAAAACATCTTCCGATTTTTCCATCACAGTGAAAAATGATTTAGATATAACAACAGGTTTCCTACAGTTGTTCTTCATCAAATATAGCTGATCAAGAACTTCAGATGGAGTTCTTGTATCATCAGATTCTTCTTCAACCCAAGAGATATCATTCTTTTCATATGAAAATAATAATCTTGAAAAATCATAAGTAGGATTTACAAAACGTTTCGCACTTGCAGGAACGTCTCGATTATCTAGTTCATACAAGAACTTAATGATTGGCAAATTATCAAATATCATATCCTATTTCAGTTTGTTTTTGTTTAACATAAAAATTATAGGTACCAATGGTCAACAATCTTTTGAATAAATGGATGAGCTAACTCTACAGCTTCCTCTTCTGAAAATTCTGTTTTCCCTTCTATATCCTCTTCTAACTCCCACAAATCCATTCCCACAACAAAATCTGCCTCATCTCTTTCAAAAGATCTTGCCCACTCGTTGAATTCCTTATTATCACATTCTAAGTTATGAATTGTATCAGTGATGTAATCAATAATCCAATTCTGAAGATCGTTAATTTTAATCATAAGTAAACATTTATTAGTTAAACTTTTATCATTGCATATTTTCATAAATTCTATAATATTTTGACTGCTGGCAATTTCCTTCAACAGGTTTAGGATTGATTTGGACTTCAGCATCAAGGAAATAAGCTATTCTGTTAAGAATATCCAATCCTGCCGCATGTTTTCCTGATTCTATCTTAGAGATATTAGCAGGATCAATTCGACAAAGAAAAGCCAACTCTCTTGCTGTCATCCCCTTTGATTCTCTTAATTCTCGAAGACGACTTCCTATTCGTTTTCTTTGAGCTTCAATTGGAGAAACTATAGTATCAAACATCAAACCAAGCATAATTGGTTCTACAGCAAGAGTCTGAATAAAGCCAAAAGCCTGTGAACACGTATCAGATATATCAAAAGCATAACTGATCTTTTCAATTACCATATTCTTTTCTTCATCTGTTTTTGCAGGTCTAACCGTAAGATGTCCAACAAACTCCTCGCCACGCATCGTAACGATTTTAAATTCCGTATCGTTCAAAAACTCAATTTTAATTTTCATCTTTTTCTTTTTTTTTCGGCAAAAGTAATACAAGATTTTAAACTTGACAAATTTTCAACCATATTTTTTATTGAGCAAAAATATTGGCAAATCTACCAAGTTATTAACACAGCAAATCCTAGACCAAATTGAAAATGATGTAAATGAAATATGATTAATGACTTCGAAATTATGTCACCTCTCTTTTATAAGAAGCTGTTCATAAGACACAAAAATACAACTACAATCCTAATCCTTAATTCTTAACTTTTAATTGAAATTGTGACCCCGGCGGGATTCTAACCCGCGGTCTTCAGAACCGGAATCTGATATTTTATACAGCTAAACTACGGGGCCATGCCATACCTTTTTTGATAAAGCGGTGCAAAAATATAAAATTTAACCTACTAACGCAACCTGTTTTTTATAAAATCGGTTTATTTCTATCCTCTTTCACTATCACATTAACACATCATATCCATATTTATCAATCACAATTACGGCAAAAATTGATTTTTCACAGACAATTTGTAAGGTAATTTTACCGATATTTAAAAAAAAGATATAAATTTGCGTATGTTTTCTTTCGTGAGAAAACTCAATAAAGAGAAAATTAAACCAAAATGAAAGTTATTAAGCCGATTAACTATACACCCATCCTCGACATCAAACAGACTGAGTTGGGTATCAAATGCGTGAAGGACTTCTTCGAAAGCTGCCTATCCGCTGAACTTCATTTGCGTCGTGTCACTGCGCCTCTTTTCGTGATGAAGGGCACTGGTATCAACGATGACTTGAACGGTATCGAACGTCCTGTAAGCTTCCCTATCAAGGATATGGGCGACCGTTGCGCTGAGGTGGTCCACTCTCTTGCCAAGTGGAAACGTATGATGCTTGCCGACTACGGTATCGAGCAGGGCTACGGTCTTTACACTGATATGAATGCTATCCGTCCTGATGAGGAGATGGATAACCTTCACTCTCTATATGTTGACCAGTGGGACTGGGAGCGCCACATCTCTAAGGAGGAGCGTACTATCGATTTCTTGAAGAATATCGTAAAGAGAATATATTCAGTGATGAAAAAGACTGAATATGTCGTTTACGAGCGTTACCCTCAGATCAAGCCTCAGCTTCCTGAAGAGATTTTCTTCATCCACGCAGAGGAGTTGCTTAAGATGTATCCTAACTTGTCGCCTAAAGAGCGTGAGAATGAGATCACTAAGAAATATGGCGCGGTCTTCTTGATGGGTATCGGTTGCAAGTTGAGCGACGGAAAGAAGCACGACGGTCGTTCTCCAGACTACGACGACTGGTCTACTATCGGTGAGAATGGTCTTCCTGGCTTGAACGGAGATATCTTGGTTTGGAATCCTATTCTTGGCCAGAGTCTTGAACTTTCTTCTATGGGTATCCGCGTCGACAAAGAGGCATTGGAGCGCCAGTTGAAATTGGAAGACAAGGAAAGCCGCAAGGAGTTGTATTTCCACAAGAGATTGCTTGAAGGCTCTCTTCCTCTATCTATCGGCGGAGGTATCGGACAGAGCCGTTTGTGTATGTTCTTCCTTCACAAGGCCCACATCGGAGAGATCCAGTGCAGCATCTGGCCAGAGGAAATGTACGCTCAATGCAAAGAATATAATATTCCTATCATATAATTCATGTAGAGACGCAGAGCATTGCGTCTCTCTTTTATTATGCGTCTCTTAGCATGATGAAAAAGGAGGATGAATCCATTATCACGATTCATTCTCTTTATTTTATACTGTTTCAAAATACAACTTGTTTGCAAAAAGGATAACAGCTAAAAACAACACGTTCACAAATCGAGCCCATCATGAGTTCCACACCAGAGACTGACAGATGAGAAGATTGTAGTTTTCAACACTTTTTATTCTTTATCAACAAATCAGAGAATAAAAATAAAATAGTTTGTATGTTTTTTGCATTTTTTCCTATTTTGCACTCTCAAATATATTAATGATGAAAAAGGATTTAAGTAAAATACTGATAACCTTACTCTTGCCGAGTTGTTTCGTCATCAACACCTCTGGTCAAACGCCCACTTTTTCTGCCGGTTCAGCGAAAGGTGGGAGCAACACTCTTGAGGTCACTTACACAGTGGGCGAGGCTATCGTTGGATATTCCGACAACAACGCAAATGCGAGGGACAATAACGCAAATGCCAAATTTGTCGTGTCGAACGGCTACGAAATCGGGTTGTCCACTACCCGACATATTATCCATTATTACATAGCGGACAAAGAGTATGCCGCAGACACATTCTACACAGGCGATCTGATAATCCCGATCAACGACCCATACATCGGACACGACTCCGCTTTCGTAAGTTGGGATAAGGTTCTGCCAGAAAGAATGCCGTCGACAGATCTTATTCTTAACGCTATAATCGACGAGAGGACATACGACCTGCAGCTTGCAGAGAATTATTGTCCGGGAGACACGATCAACATCAAATTGTCTTCCAATTGGGCGCCGAACGACATCGAGTCATTCTCTTTAAGAAGCAACATCGACTCATTCCCTATCATCACAGAAAAGAAATTCAAGCATGAAGACGGAATTGCAATAGCGTCATTCGTTTTGCCATCCAACTATGGCAAGGGAGGTCATGCTGTGTCTGCAAAGATGACTGTAAGCTATTTCGACGGATACAGGAAAGAGATGAAAGAGATCAGCGTGAACGTGGGCTACAGCAAGGAATTCATCTCTCCAAAGGTTGGCAACGTGATCACAGTGGATGATATCGGAGAACCAGTCTACACATACCAGTGGCAGAAAGACGGTGTCAACCTGCCAGGCGAAACCAACAAGATATATCAGGATGAGAAAGGTCTGAACGGAGCATACAGCGTCATCGTCGGCACAGATGAAGGTTTGAAGACAGTCTGTCCACAATCACTTTATTTCGCGGCATCCGACAAGAAAGGATTCTCCACAGAAAGTGTGATTGTAAGACATGGAGAGGATTTCGATCTTATTTTGGACGGATTCACAGCTGATGAGCTAAAGAAGGGAGAGGTTATCGTGTTCGACTACAAGGGTAGTCTGGCACTCGCTCCTATCACAGATGTTCAAAGAACAATAACTATGAACCTAAGTCATGTAGGTGCATACGTGGTAGCATTTACTCAAGGAAAACATAAGAGATACACAACAAAAGTCATTGTCAAGTAAAATATCATTGTCATGAGCAAAAATATACTTAATAAAATATTATTAGCGACGCTGCCTCTAATGGCAATCAATGCCAACGCAGCCACTCCACAGAGTTTCAACTATCAAAGTGTCGTACGTTCCAAATCCGGCTCTCCGATAGCTAATCAGACTGTTTTTGTCAAGGTCGAGATTTTGAAAGACAATCTTGGTTCTTATGAACCTGTGTATTCAGAAATGCACAACGCGCAAACCAACACTTACGGTTCGTTCGCCATCAAAATTGGAGAAGGAAGCGCTGCGACAGGATCATTCAGTGGCATAGATTGGTCGGCAAACAAATATGTCATCAGAACATCAACATCCACAAACTCAGACCTTACCGATGCCGCTGTTGCGACAACAACAATGAGCAGCGTGCCATACGCGCTTTACTCGCTTAGGTCTGCAGACAGTTTCTCTGGACGTTGGGACGATTTGACAGGCAAACCAGACATATCTGAATATGCAAAAATAGAAGACGTTGCAGCATACTCAGCCGACAGCACAAGAAAAATCCTTACTGATTACGCGACAAAGGATGACGTTTTGGATTTGCACAACAGAGGACTTCGTTCCAGCAACTATAGAATCGACAGTTTGAAATCTGTGGTCAATGCCAACAACTACTGGATTTCTGAATTGCAGTCCGACGCAGCCAAATACGCTACAAAATCTGAAATATCATCTTTGACAAGCAAAGACACATTGTCGTCTTATACATCAAAAGCCAGCTTCAACTCTTTCACAAAAACTACTTCTGAGACAATAGCTGAGTTGAGCCAGACTGTCGATGCAAACAAAGCATTAGCTGAATCAAACTACAAAAACCTGAAAGAGGTCAACAAGCTATATGCGAAGAAAGACACATTGGATTATTTCATGTCTAAATCAGGAATGTCCATTTATGCGACAAATGATGATCTACGAGCACTTGACAGATCAGTAGGTTCTCTTTCACAGTCAATCAGCAGCACAGACTTAAGAGCAAGCGAATTGACAAATACAGTCAGCACTCTTTCAACTACTGTTGCAGACAACAAGAAAGAGATCAACAAAAAGATTGAAACTATCCAAACTGAGTTGGGCAAAGTAGACGACAAAATACTTGTTTCGGAAAGAAAGGCACAAGCAGACGATCTTGTCTTGAACAACAGGATTTCAGCGAACGAAAGCAAAATAAAAGGCTTGACAGACAAAGACTCAGTGTTGGAAGTAAAGTTTGACAGCCAAACATCCGCTTTTAACTCTCAAATTGACAGTATCAGCAAGAGCCATACAACTGCAATCAACGATCTTACAAATACTGTGTCTGCCAATGCGGCCGCATCGTCAAAAAACATGAAGAATAAGATCGACAGCCTTTCAAAATCAATCAAAGGAAAGATGGACACGCTCAACATAAACATAACAGGATATGTTGACGGAGAAGTTTCCACTATTGAAAATGAGATAGATGGAATAGAAACAACATTAAAAAACCATGCATCAACATTGTCATCAAACTCAACAAGTCTTTCCAACCTCAACAGCATGATGACTCAGCTTGTCAATTGGGCACAAACAATCAACACAAAAAACGATTCTTTGAAAAAAGTACTTGACGAGGCAAAAGCAAAGCATAAAGCAGACAGTCTAAAAATGGAGGACAGAATCAAACAAGACACTGCTGAACTGAGAGCTATTGCAAAAGAATACTTGACTAAAGCAGAAGCGTACAAAGCAAAGTTTGAGCAATTGGAGAACATTCTAAAAGATGAAAATCTCAACACTCTAATCAACAGTAAGATTACAACTGCTTTATCCGAGGCTGGACTTGACGATGTCAATACTCTTATAGAAAATAAAATTGCGACGGCATTGTCTGAGGCTGGTCTTGACGACATCAACACTCTCATCGACAGTAAGGTCGCGACAGCATTGTCTAACGCTGGCCTTGACGACATCGACACTCTCATCGACAGTAAGGTCGCGACAGCATTGTCTAACGCTGGCCTTGACGACATCAAGACTAGATTGAAAGCTCTGGAAGACAAAGCAAACAATCCAGGTTCAGGCAATTAAAATTCTCATATTTTGAATCTTGATATCCCCGTCTAAAAAACGGGGATTTTTATTTTTAAAGTCAAAAAACGCAAGGTCATAACAAAATGTAAGCATAAATTCAAAATACATTTAAAACAGAAACCTCAACACCGTTTTTCACTTACACTTTTCAACAATCATCAAAATTCACAAAGCATATTTCTAATTCTAGATATCACATTTTCCATATTTTGTAATTTTGCAATGTTATTAATATCATAGAACGAAATGAATACTAAGTACATTTTTGTCACTGGAGGCGTGACATCCAGCCTCGGCAAAGGCATTATAGCTGCATCATTGGCCAAGCTCTTGCAATCGAGAGGTTTGTCCGTCACTATTCAGAAATTGGATCCCTACATCAACATCGACCCAGACACACTGAATCCGTACGAACATGGAGAATGCTACGTCACAGTGGATGGAGCGGTGACAGATTTGGACTTAGGACACTATGAAAGATTTTTAGGGGTTGAGACATCGCAAGCCAACAATATCACCACAGGACGCATCTATCAAAATGTCATAAATAAAGAGCGACGCGGTGATTACCTAGGCAAAACAGTGCAAATCATCCCACACATCACCGACGAGATCAAGCGCAACATCGTGGCACTCGGCAGCACTAAAAAATATGACATCGTCATCACTGAAATTGGAGGAACAGTCGGAGATATAGAGTCTCTGCCATACATTGAGGCTGTACGTCAGTTGAAATGGGAACTTGGCGACGACTGTGTGTGCATACACCTTACTTACGTTCCATACGTGGCTGCCGCAGGAGAGCTGAAGACCAAGCCGACACAACACTCCGTGAAGCATCTGTTGCAGAACGGTGTGCAGCCAGACGTGTTAGTGCTTCGTACAGAGCATCCGTTGAACGACGGAATGAAAGCCAAAGTCGCATTGTTCTGCAATGTGGCTAAAGATTCGGTCATCGAGTGTATGGACGCCCCCACCATCTACGAAGTGCCCCTCATGATGCACGAAGAGGAGTTGGACATTGTAGTGATGCGCCACCTGCACCTCGACACATCAAAAGAGCCAGATCTTGCCGATTGGAAAGACTTCCTGACAAGATTCAAGAATCCACAGAAGACTATCAAAATAGCGTTGGTAGGCAAATATGTAGAATTGCCAGACGCCTACAAATCAATCAGTGAAAGTTTTGTCCACGCTGGAGCAGCCAACAATGTGAAAGTTGATCTTCAATATATCCAGAGTGAGAATATAGACGAAAGCAACGTCGCAGAAAAACTTGCTGGGATGAGTGGCATTCTCGTCGCCCCTGGATTCGGAGGCAGAGGAATAGAAGGCAAAATCACAGCTGTCAGATATGCCAGAGAAAACAATATCCCATTCTTCGGCATTTGCCTTGGAATGCAATGCGCGGTGATTGAGTTTGCAAGAAATGTGCTTGGCTATAAAGACGCGAACTCAGCCGAAATGGACACAAAGACGACACACAAAGTGGTGGATTTGATGGAGAGCCAGAAGAACATCACAGGAATGGGCGGAACTATGAGATTGGGAGCATATCCATGCGAAATAAAGCCAGGCACATTGGCAGAGAAGGTGTATGGCACGACACACATTTCGGAGCGTCACCGCCACAGATACGAGTTCAACAACGACTATCTAGCGGAGTATGAGGCAAACGGAATGATCGCATCAGGTATGAATCCAGACAACCACCTGGTGGAAATTGTGGAAATTCCGTCGCACAGATTTTTCATCGCCGGACAATTCCATCCCGAATTGCAGAGCACAGTGTTGAAGCCACACAAACTTTTCACAGCTTTTGTGGCAGCAGCTAAAGCGTTTTCTGAAGAAGTTAATGAATAAATATCATATACAATTTATCTCACACTAATATCTAAAAAATCAGCGTTGACGGGAATCCATCAACGCTGATTTTAATATCACCATAAAATAAAAGAAATCATGCTACCTTATTATAATCCAACACTGATATTTCTTGCATTGTCTTTTTAGCGGAATCCACGATTTTTTCCAATCTTATAGCTACATCATCAGAGATAAAAATCTCACCACACTGTACACACTCTTCACAAGGGACATTTTTCACGATAATCAAACAGCCCTTATAATCCACAACATGAGTTGTTGTAGAGCTAATGACTTCGTTTGCTTTGCAAAACACACACATATTCACCTCCTTGTTTTTCGTCGTTACTTTCTCTGCCACGGTCATCTCCGTCTGCACTTCAAAAGGCACATTCGGAGTGTTCACCGTCGTCTCTGGCAGTTTTGCTCCCGTCCACGGATTAAGCCCCTGACTCTTGGCTGAACAATAGCCTTGGATGCCTCAATATTATAAAGTAGAATTAACTCATATTGATCCAATCTATTATCGAATATAATTCACTAATTATACTATTCATATCCGTTTCGGATAACACAAAATTAAAATTCAAGAAATCATCTTCTTTTCCTCCAATGATATATCTTAAATTCCAAATAAAACATTGTTCTTTTTTCGTTATAGTAAAAAATATTGTTTCTTCTTCCGTATTCCAAGACACAACGTCTTCTTTATTACTCACCAACAATTCCAACTTATTTCGCAAAGAGACAAAATCATAATCAAACAATTCTATCTCTTCGTTCAAAGTCAATCCTTTGGCCGACAATCTCACATCTGAATTCACCAATATCAAATCAAAAGACTCTTCTTTTGATATGTATCTTGGGCTAATAGAAAAAACTATATTGTCAGCATTTATATCTACATGTAACATATATCAAATTTTATCGAGGCATTACTGTTACAACATCACAATTTTGATTGATTATAATTTTTAAAATACATTATCTCATTTTGAACATATTTTTGAAATCTCATATATCCCGTTGAAATAGAATCAGATCTGTTTTTTTCATGATTGGAAAAAAGATAAAAATCTTTCCATGGCTCTGGATAATTCATAAAATCAAACAAATCTGTTATTTCACTGATTTTATCGACTTCGGATGCCTCTTTATTTCTTATTCGCAATAAAAATTCCAATTCCCAAATTCTAAAATATTGCGATGGAATATAAAAAAAGCCATCATCAGTTTTTTCATCTTCATTTTTTATGATAGGTTCGCCTTCTTTCGCTGTCAGCTCTTTCAATTTTTCCAAGAAACAAAACAAAGACTCTTCTAAAGAAAGGTATAAATCAACATATACATCCTCATCAACATTATTGATTAGTTGATTTTCACAAAAAAACAACACGTCAGATGTGGTTATCCAATTCATTTTGATTCCTGCATAAAGTTCTCCCCATTGCGTGAACTTCAGATTTTCCTTAAATATTTCCAATTGTTTCATTTTTCTTTATTTTTATTTCCACCATTTAAATCCAGGACTGACACTCTTCTGGATCCACATATAGGAACGGGTTGAACATGCAGCTGGCTGTGAGCGGATCGTAGTGGTTGACGGTGAAGTATCCTACCTAAGTTCTTCCAATGTTGTCTCTATCTCTTCTATCAATTCTGGCAAAAATGATTGGTCGATTTCATATTCAAACTGTAAAGTTGCTTCTTCAATATAATGATCGATTCTTACTAAAACATCTATATATTCCGATTCTTTTTGCTTAAAATCAATCACTATGTTCTTTTCGATTGTCTGAACAAAAGAAATTTGTTTAACTCTCATTTCGTATAAATCTCGCAATTTTAAGATAAAATTCGTAAAATCCTCTTCCAATGATTCTGTTTCAACAGATGCTTGAACAAAGTTATTCTTTACATTTATTCGAAATGATATAAAATTATCGAAATTAGGCATATTCTTTTGAAAAAGAAAATCCGAAAAAGACATTTTTAATGTTCTGTCTCCATTATAAAAATTAATTTTACTCATTGCATATACCATTATAAATGTTAATGAACATAGGAAGCTTTCCTTTTTTATAAAAGCATCTATGATAGACTTCACCGTTAGGATACATTCCAATCGTGTAATAACCGTCGTCTCTGGCAGTTTTTCCCGTCCACGGATTAAGCCCCTGAATCTTGGCTGAGCAATAGCCTTGGAAACCTCCGCCGACAAGTCTGGTCGCGGCACCGAAGATGATTTCCTCGCAGGTGTCGCCACCGTTTATTGTCGCACTAACTCCGCCGAGTGCTGTGCCGTAGAGGTTTTATAAAGCCCCAAAAATAGAGGTTTTTACAGCATAAAAATATCTACCAAAAGTTCTAACTTATTAGTTATTAATGTTGGTTTATTGTGATAGTCAAAACTTCCTGGTATCAGGTCGGATACTGTTTCGTAAACATCTGCCAATTCATCTTCAGTTAAATTGATGGCAAAAATATCATCATCGTATTGTCTCAGTGCGAATTTTTTATTTTTCATTATAATTACTAAAAAATAGAACAATTCGTAAGTTAGAAAAAAAGAATAAATTCCGTCTTTAAAAAGATAGAATTTTTTTAAGGAATCTTCTGAAATAATTTGTATAATGCAACTATTTCCATTTTCTTTTACCAAAGGGATATTTTGAAAAAAATTTTTTTCTACAATACCACTTTTTTCTCTATCCAATAAATCAATTTTTCCAATCATTTTCCTTTATATCTATTCAAAATATTGTTCTTATTTTTAGTGAACAATATTATCATAGTTCTATATCTCCCCAAAGGAGATTTCTAACATATTAATGTAACTTAATTCTATATACACACTCATTTAACTTCTTTTTTAATTTTGCATACCATTTGCAAAACGTTATCTTTTTCTTGGTCGTCGTCATAATAGAATTATGACGTTTCTGCCATTCCATTTCAAAAATTTTTCTGTTATAGGAAAACATTGCTTCCAATAAGCTAAAAATATCGTTAATACTCTCTTCGCTCACAACCATTGTTGGATTTTCAATTGTATCATAAAAAGTCCCATCTACATACACGATGAAAAGATATGAAGTCATAGGACATTTATCATGAGTATCCAAAGCATATTGAAAAAAGGATCTTATAGAATCTGGTGCTAATCCCACCAAATTTATTTCTAAAAACTTATCTTTCTTAAGTCTCCGATATAAGATATAGATTAATCGTCTTTCTGCATTTCCTATATAATCTAAGTCCTTTTTCTTTATTCTTTTTTCTTTAATACAGCAAATTTCATTCAAAGATTCATATTCAAGAGTTCCATAATCACCAATCTCATCAAGGTGTTCATTAATCAAATCCAAGTCATGGAGCAATCCTTTTTCCATCAAACCACATTCTATCCAATGCGGTTCCGTGTATATTTCAAACTTATCTTTATTCGACTCCACATATCTTACGTTTTTGCCTTGAGGATGAAGGGCAAAATGAATCAGAACATCACCCTCCTTCATTTCAGGCAATAAAATGGAAAACTCACTTCGTGGTTTTAATATTATTCTTTTCATAATGATTCATTATTTGAACAGATGCGTGTTTTTCAGACCATATTCGGATGGATCGCAACGATTAAAAATATATGCATTATTTTTCAATGTAAAAATGTACGAATCATCACCTGTTTCCATATAATAACGATACGCCGCAGTTATTCGAGAATGACCATCAGAGATATAATATGCTCCATTATGTTCGAGAACTCTTATTTGCGAACTTTTATCAAACGTTCCATTTTTCATTTGTTCAAGGTACATACTCACTTTCTCTTCATTCAATCCTTTTTGCGTCGAATATATGCCATTCTCGCTTAAGATGTATTTATTGTATTCTGGACCTTGGGTTTTCACCGTCCACGGATTAAGCCCCTGACTCTTGGCTGAACAGTAGCCTTGGATGCCTCCTCCGACAAAACTTTATCACATTTGAGATAGCTTGTTCTTCAGATTCGCAGGAAAAAGAAGGAAGGATATTCTGTCATTTACAGTTCCTGATTCTGACATACCAATTGCCACAACAAAAGCCTTATTGTCTTTTTTGTCAGTTTTATTTTCGAACCATTTCATCCAAAATCTCTTCTCTTTTAGTCACTAAGCCAAGTGTTTGATGGTTGTTTAAGCCCGTTTCTTGTTTTTGAGCATTTTCTTCTGCTAAGTCAGCATAGTACTTCGACTTCTCCATGTCTTTTTTATACTTGCTTATTATCGACAAAATAGAATATTTCTTATAGAGAGCGAAAGGAAAACTTGAAGCACTATCGTATCGTTTTTCAGAAAAAATTTTCTCTACATCATCATACAAATCTGTTCTTTTTGTTTTTATGGCTAATTCAGCATAATCCATAAAAGATGGTGAAATATAATTAGGATACGTTGCTTCAAAATCAATTGCTTTTTTATATAAATCAATTGCCTGATTATAAATACCTTTAAATCCTTGAATATCTCCCAATAAGCCATATGCACTTGAAACAAACAGCACCACGTCTGAATATTCAGTCAATTGTTTGTTTAGTAACTTTTCCGCAACATCCATTAATGCAGGAGTTTTAGTATACGCTAATGATCCTGCCTGAAGTTTAAGATACTGAGCTCGCATACTCTTATCTTTCACTCTTCCTAATTTCTTGAAGAATGAATTTTCAATCTCTTCATTCCAAGTCGTGTTTCGATACCAAATTCTATTCATATACTCATTATTAAAAATTTATAATGAATTTGTTAGGGATACTTTGCCGTTCCCGTCGCAGATGGAATTCTTGCTTTACTTGATTGTTCAATTCCAGAAACATCTTCTGCTATTCTTCCATTTATTCTGTTTTGTTTAATTTGCGAATTTGTCGTCTCTGACAGTTTTGCTCCCGTCCACGGGTTAAGCCCCTGACTCTTGGCTGAACAGTAGCCTTGGAAGCCTCCACTGACAAGCCCGGCCGCGGCACACTCTCGTCACCTCACAAGAAAACTCGTAGATGCGATTTGTTTGATTTATAAAAATTCTTGTGGAATATTTATAAATTGTTCCTCCTTATTCCAGTTTTGGGGCTTTTCTTCTGGTTCAAACCATTTTGCTCCTCCATTTATCCATTTTTCTCTATATTGTTTTGTAGATTCCTTTGTACAATCTTCATTTCCAAATTCGACCCCACAACAAGGACAAATTTCATAAGTAGGACAATTGCCATCTTTACCCCATGGTAAATCATCAATATAATACCCACAAACTCTGCAATTATGTCTATTCATTTCTATAAAAAAATTATTGTTTTAACCAATATTCCATACCTCCATTAGGTCTAAACAAAGTTCTTGGAACTCCGTTTACGTCCATTACACCAAACGTGTTTGTTCCTGGATTGTATTTTAATATGTCTCCATTGACTCTTATCTTCACTAACGTACCTGTCGGAGAATTGTGCAAAAAGTTATTAGCACCTTCCACATATTGTTTTGCATTTAAAAATTCTGGAAATTCTGTTCCATGTTTCTGCCAATGAGCATAGGCATTTTTTACAGAACTAATTTTATTCGTTGAAGTCCAATGTTGCGTACTTTCAGAATAAGAACCATCTACTCCCGTCGTTGCTTTTTCCGCAACAACCGTCTCCGCTTGCACTTCCAACGGCACATTCGGAGTGTTCACCGTCGTCTCTGGCAGTTTTGCTCCCGTCCACGGATTAAGACCCTGATTCTTGGCTGAACAATAGCCTTGGATGCCTCCGCCGACAAGTCCGGTCGCGGCACCAAAGATTATTCCTTCTTTTATGTCGCCTCCCGTCATGACACTGCCCACCATGCCAATTACGGAGCCAGTGCCTGCTCCATATAGACTGCCCCACAATGCTCCTGCCGGTGCTACCGTGGATGCGACTCCTCCCAACGCTCCACAAACAAGCCCGGTGCCTGCTCCTATAAGTCCAGACTTCATAACGCCGCCTAAACTTTGACCGGACAATATTCCGCTGGTCACTCCTCCTGCAAATCCTGCGGCTGTTCCAGCACATACCGCCACCAACAATGGAGCGGCTGTTCCACATGAAGCTACCACAGCGGCTCCGACTGCAACTCCGACAGCTACCGTCACTACTGTCGTGACTATACTTTCCCAGTTGTTTCTAAACCAGTTTCCTAACTTGCTGAACCAAGTGTAGCCGCTCGGATCCACATACAGGAACGGGTTGAACATGCAGTAGGCATAGCGGTTGTAGTTGAGCCAATCATCTGGCGACTGCACGTATGGGTCGACTGAGAAGAATGTGGCTGTGAGCGGATCGTAGATGCGTCCATTCATGTTGATGATGGCGAACGCATCAATATGTTCATGACCGGTGTAGCCTCTGTCTGTCAGAAGTTTCGTACGCTGATCCTTCTCTTCCCATTTCTCGGGATTTCTGCGTGCACCCCAAGGGTCGTACGCATATTGCTCAAGCACATTGCCGTCTTCATCCGTCAAAGCTATCAAAGAGCCCTGGAAATCGTGGTAGGCATACAGCAAGGTGTCGTTGCCGCAATTCTGTATGAACAGACTTCCGCCTGCAAGGTAGTGAATTTTTCGGACATTACCAATTGAATCTGTCTCTTCTTCGTAATTTCCGAAATAATAGCGGACACGTTTTGTCTTGCCGTTTTCCATATAGACGGATTTGCGTCTATGTTCGTCGACACCATAGAATATGCCATAGCTCTTGTTCCCCTCCTCAATTTTCTCAACCTTTTGAAAATCGGTGTAGGCGAGCGTCAGTTTTGTGACTGGTATGCCAGTTACGGTACCTTCAATGGATGTCAATGCATGCGGTCTGCCGTTGTCACCATAGTTCAGCACGCAGTCGCCCAGATCGCTCTTCGTCATTATGTTACCCTGACTGTCAAAAGTCAGACTATTTTCCTTCACCAAGGCACCGTCACGGTAAATATCCCAGTTTGTCAGACGGTTCATATCGTCGTAGCCGAACATCTCATGCTGGCTTGTTAGGTTGTCCGTTCTCGACTCTAGGTTGCCTCTTGAATCATAGGAGTACAGCATGTCAACCACACCTTCTGCATAGATGGAGAGAGTGTGTCCTTGCTCGTCATATTCATATACACTCTCTTTTGTTCCCTTTTGCGTTCGGAGACTCTGACCATACGCATCCTCTTCTAAAAGTTTCCAGACAGACCGTTCCAAACTGTCTGTCACCTCGTATAAGATGCCGTTGCGGTCGTAGTGGTTGACGGTGAAGTATCCGGACGGATATGTTTCTTTCCTTACACGTCCAAACTCGTCATACTCTTTTCGACTTTCAAATATTTTGCCGTCTATCTCCTCCTTCAGTCTTACAACACGGTCAAACTCGTCGTATGTGAACAACTGCTTGTGTTCACCCTGAATTTCTATACCGACGATGCGATTGTGACTATCATAGCTGTAGCTGGTTGTCTTTCCGTTTGTCGTCTTGCTAAGCGGCAGTCCGTTGGGGGCATATGAGTATTCTGTGGCTATGGTATCCCCTTTTTTATGAACACACTGCCCAGACCACAGCAGTTCGCCGAAACCGTTGTATTTGGTCTCCTGAACTCCACCGTCTGGATCAATCAGTCTTGTACGTCTTCCCTGCAAATCATACTCGACGCTGATAGAGGCTCCATTCTCAGGAGTGGATGTCTTAATCTTTCCCGATGGATAATACTCGTAACTTACTGATTTGCCGTTTGTCTCTATGCTAACAACCCTTCCCGAAGCGTCATAGTTCATCTTCTTTCTCCCTTCCGGCGATACTGTCGTGGTGGAAGTTTTCTCATATTTGGTGGTGCTTTCCCCAGCTGGTGTTATCAGACTGGTGACTCTTCCGTATTCATCGTAGGAATACACAGTCGCCCAGCTTTGCGGATCGGAGGAGAATGTCGGTGCAGACACTCTGCTTTTCGTTCCATCCGAATTATATTCTGTAAAGACACTGATTTTTTTGTTGTTCAGTCCGAATGTCTCTTTAAGCACCTCATTGCCGACATTGTCATACCACGTGACGACGGGGGAACTTCCAGATTTATCATGATAGGTGTAATATTTTGCCCCCAGACTGTTTTCTGGCGATGCCCATCTTGTGACGCTTGTCTCTGTTATTCCGTCTGCATAATTAGTCTTCGTCAGATTGCCAAATCCGTCATAGGAGAAGCTGACTGTTCCTTTACGATCCGTCTTACTCTTCAACAAACCAGTGTTCTCATCCCAGTCATACTCATATCTGTCGCCCATTTCATCCGTCTTGGCAGTCATGAACCTTCCCGAAGGACAGTATTCAAATTCAGAACGACGTGTTGTCCCGTTTGCCGAACGCTCAACCAAAAGAGCCTGTCCGAAATGGTTGATGTTCTTGTATTCTGTAACAAATTCATTTTCATCGTCGGGATCGACAATCTCTTTCGTCTGGTTGCCCCTGTCGTCATAAAATGACAACACCTTACGGATTTGTTCCTGACCGTCAGCAAACATTTTTGTTGTCAAGCAGCTCACCCTGTTTTTGCACCATGATCCTTTTCTCTCGTATGTCATGGTCTTTTCCTCTACAACATCTCCTTGCGTGGTGGTTATTTTTTGAGGATTTCCATTTTCATAGTCCGACGCTTCGATAACCGTTGTCATGCCTGTCAGACGGTTTGTGACAGTTTTCTTTGCCACGTATTTGAAACACCGCTTACCCGACTTTGTTCCCAGATTTTCTGTCTTATGTTCAAATACAACATTCTCTATCGGTCTGCCTGTGACAGAGGTGGAAGTTGTTTCCTCCACAGGATGAGGATTAAACAAAATGGTATCGTAGCCATACTTGATTGTCTTCCTTTTATTGAGTGTCTCGTTGTCTTGCGTGAACTCTTCAAAACCCAATATTCCCTTTTCTTGATGGAATCTCAAACCTTTATAATAATATTTTTCCGTGCTTTCATAATTTCCGGATTCAGTCGTTATCTGACTGACGACATGGATAGGGATGCAAAGCTGAGTCACCTTGGAAGATATCTCATCCTGGCCGGACTGGTAGAAAACGGGATCTGACAGAGTCTTGTAATCCACATTGTGGATCGACATGAGTCCGTCGTTGATCTGAGACAAGTATCGTCCAATTTCTGGAGTGTGGACAATGTGAACGTCAAGCCCATTTTTTGAGAGAGAAATAAGGTCAGTCACTCCATCGCCAGTGATGTCATAAAACGGTATATGTTTGTTGTAGTACAGTTTGTTCGTTAAAATATCTGGCAACTCATTCTGCAAGTATTTTTTTGAGACAAATCCACTGCCTGTGAAATAATGGAATGTGAGTTCATCATTGATGATTTCCAAAATGTCAAGAGTTCCGTCATTGTTGTAGTCCGCAAAAAAACGTTTGCCTTTAGCAATGCAATCCTCTACATATGGACTATTTTTTTCACACTCCATTTTGAGAGGACATGGTATTTCCACAAACCCAGTCCCAGTCGACAACATTATTTTCCATTTGTTTTCATATTCATATTGGGAAACTGCAATAACGTCCGTATATCCGTCGCCATTGATGTCAACGAAGTCGGCTCCGGCATCCATATCCAAATATAACGGTATCTCCTCAAAGTCTATTTTTTCAAAGTTTTTTGTATTGGAGTCGAACTCAAATGCCTCATGAGAGGCTCTATTATAAATCTCTGGCAGTCCGTTTCCATTCAGATCTGTTATGGAATATCTGGAGTCCACAGTTAAATACCGACTTTTATATGAAAACGAGGATATTTTAGAAAACAGTTTGCCTTCAATGTCTATCTTGTACCAGTCGGCGAAGTCCACATCTTCGTACGTCTCTGTCTCTTCTTTGTGCAACACCAACATCTCAACGAATCCATCACCGTCAAAATCATTGAATTCAAGCTGCGATTTGTCAGAGTCTGTAAGGACGATCTCCGTCTCAAAATTTTGCCTGATGAACGTTCCTTCTCCATCGTTCAGAAGGACATCTACCCAATAATACGAACCAGATCTTTTGACTTCAATCAGGTCTTTCATTCCATCTTTATTGATGTCTAACGAATGAAGTAGCAGTGCCCCAATAAAATAATCCATTGGCACTTCCATTGCCTTTTCGTACATGACTCCTGATTCAGTCTTCCTCGACAAATACAGATTCCATTCAACAATTACACCTTCAATAGCAGAAAATCCCGTAGGAAGGTCTGAGTTGGTTTTTATGAAATCGGAAATTCCGTCATTGTTGAAATCATCCACCAAAACACTATATTCATCATAACAATCGTCATCCTCTGCAAATGGGACAAAGACGTATTTCTCAATTTTATGTGCAGATTCGTTGATTTTGTCTAGACTGCCCCAGTTTAGAACAATTGGAGCTAATCTCTCCTCATTATTGTTAGATAAAGTAATGGATTTCAACTTATTGTAAAATCCGTCGAAAAAGTAAGACAGTGTATATGTTTTAAGAAGCTCGCCGTTTGTCTTCACTTCGACGGTTCTCAGCAGTTTTGTCGATGACAATTTAGAGCCTGCTGTGAACTGAAGTCTTGAGTCCTTTCGGTCTGAGTCATAGGAGAATTCCACGACGCAAGTAGGTGCAACTTTGGCCTTTTCGTTGCCAGTGTAGAGTATCTTGGACAGCCAAAACTCTCCTTTCTCATCGTCCAATCCATACTCGTATGACATGTAGTTCCCATTTTGATCCGTCACTTTTTTCAACAGCCATATCAACGGAACACCGGATGTCTGAGATTCTACTCTTGCATCGCTCGACGCTCCATAGACCATCGTGACACCCTCTTTTGTCACGACACTGAAGTAAGAGCCGTCATTGTTGTCTCCACTATGAAATGTTATGTCGCAGTACGTTTCTTCTTGAGTGCGGTAGTTCGAACCGTCAGCCAAATTATTTCCGGATGCCAATATAAGCCTTGCTCCATCCAACTCGATATTGTCCTCGTCCGTCAAATGGATCGCATCCAGTTTTCCCTCAGAGAAAAGGTTCTTTCTAGCTCTGTATATTGATGACACACACGAAAGATTGAATCCGTATCCTGCGATTCCGTTGCCTGCCTGTGAATTATAGACAATCTGTATACTCGGATTCATTCCATTGACTCCGGAAGGCACTTCTATCGGAATTTGATACATCAAGGATCCAATTGCACTGACGTTGAGGATACTTCCTATTTTGCCAAACACAACACCTTGAGTCTTGTCGTCTGTGAAGGTGCCGTCTGACATCAAATAAAGCTCTTTTCCAAAGTCAGGAAAAGAACTGTCCCCACCTTCTGGTTGAGCATACGGATTCTGCGCGACAGACAAACAAACAGATCTAATTAATAAGAGCCACGCCAACAAAAGGACTTTCTGAAACATCTTCTTATTTTTTAATTATTTTCCATTCCGTGTTGAGATTGTCGATCTCTATTCGCAAAATATATATTCCTGGATCCCTATCGGAAAAATCGATAGAGACATCATTTTTGTCTGTATATTGGCAAACAATGTTTTTTCCGTATGTGTCTATAAGTAGAGCACACGCACTCTGGCCCTTTTTCAAACTGTCTATTCTAACGCTAAGGTGTCCGTCGGTTGGATTAGGATAAATATGAATTTGATTCGACGCCAACGAATCCTTTATCTCTCTTCTGGATTCATCCTCTTCATTAACGACTCCACCATCACGATTATTAGACATATCAATGTACCTTGCTGTACGATTCCCCGCATTATCATAAACAAAATGGACGGTTTGTGCGGAAAGTGTTGCACAAAGACAAATACATAGAAATAAGCGAATTCTCATTTAACTTTATTTTTTTCTCTTTCACCTTCTTCTAATCCACTCTGAACTTTATAGCATCCACCCGTTTCCGTACTTTATTAGGTCCGACATCTCCAACGCACCGTCAAAATAGGCAGTGATAGGCTTTATCTTCAATATTATAAAGTCAGGATTAGAGTCATATCCATCACAATCCAAAGAATTCTTTAGATCATAGATTGAAACTACTCCAGGCAGTATGTTTTTGCTTAAATTCATCATCCTAATCCATATTGCTTACAAAGTTAAAAAACTTTAGTTTTACAGACAATATTTTCTGATATTTTTACACCTAAAACTTAATTTATAAGAAAAATTTGTTTAGATTTCTTTGACACCCGAAACTCGTCAATCGATTTAACATATAGATTTCCATATCAGACACAAATCCCTAATTAAATGCAGAGGTAACATTCCGCATTCCAAAATTTATTGTAAGTTTGCATCAATAAAAATCAAAATCAAAAATGAGCAGAATAAAAGTTACATTCAACGCTCCAGTGACCATCACATTCTTGGCACTGATGTTGGCAGCGACAATCGGCAACTACCTGACACTGGGAGTTGTGAACAATATATTTAGTTGCAAACCTGTTTTGTCGGCGAATCCGATGATTCTTATGGGTTATTTCACCCACATCTTCTGCCACGCAAATTTCAGCCACTTTTTCGGCAACGCGATTTATCTTCTTCTGCTGATGCCTCTTTTGGAAGAGAAATACGGAAGTTTATCTCTGATTGGAATGATCTTCACAACAGCATTCATCACCGGAATTTTGAACGCATTGTTTTTGCCGACGGGAATTGTGGGAGCATCAGGAATAGTGTTCATGTGCATCATCATGTCGTCGCTCACAATGTGTAAGTCGGGAGAGATTCCTTTCACATTCATCCTCGTCTTCATCTGCTATATCGGCAAAGAGGTGATGGATGGACTCTTCATCGCAGATAATGTTTCACATTTCGGACATATCATAGGAGGATGCAGCGGTGCGATACTAGGAAAATTATTCGGAAGAGAAAAAAATGGTTGAGAGGAGGAACATAAAAAAAACGAGAATTTCACAACCCTCGTCCTCCTTACAAATATCAAAAATTGGTTTTAATTTTACCCACAAGCCAATAGCACAATTAGCTGTGCTGTTAATATTCTCAAAAACATCGATAATGGGTAGACTGTGGAATAACCAACCGAAGGAGCATCTTTCATACAGACGCTGTTTGCGTAAGCTAGTGCTGGCGGATCCGTATATGTGCCAGCAAGCATTCCCATTATTGTATAGTAGTTTAGTTTATTGTGTAATCTTGCGATAGTACCGACAATCAATATCGGAATCACGGTGATGAGCAATCCACTCAGCACATATAAAGCACCGTCGCCAGCAACCACCGTATCTATGAAACTGTCTCCTGCCTTGATTCCAACAGAGGCAAGGAAAAGCACAAGTCCGATCTCTCTGAGCATAAGATTAGCCGACGTCGTTGTGTATGTCACAAGTCCGATCTTATGACCGAAACGTCCGATCAACAGTGCTATGATCAACGGTCCTCCAGCTATACCAAGTTTCAATGGCACAGGCATCGACGGAATGGAAATCGGAATGCTTCCGAAAATTATTCCCACAAAAATACCGATGAAGATAGTGGCGATATTCGGAGCATGAAGTGTCTTGACACAATCACCAAACAGTTTGCGAACCCTCTCTACCGCATCCTCACGTCCCACGACTCTCACCTTATCTCCCACTTTCAATTCAAGTGATGGAGACGCGAATAACACTATTCCACCTCGATTGACACGAGTGACATTAACCTCATACAACCTGTTGAGATGCATTTTCCTTAATGTTCGGCCATTTATCTTAGGATTTGTAACCACCACACTTTTAGAAATCAGTTTACCCTCACCTACATCATCCCAATCCATCTCACATTTTTCTCCAAGAATAGTGACAAGTGCATCCGCCTCACTCTCCATACTGACTATAAAAAGTACATCACCAAGGTATATTCTTGTCGAACCACATGGAAAAATCATCACTCCATCATGAAGTAGACGAGAGCAAACAAATTCCTTATCCAAAGTATGACGCAACTCTTTCAATGTTTTACCATCAAAATTGTTGTTTTTCAAAATGATACATTGTTTTTCCGGTTTCAAATCCGTCTCCTCGACATCTGAATCCAACTCCTTTTCCGCCTGAGTCAAATCAGTCTTTGTGATGAATCGGATGGCAATAGTAGCCAGGATGATTCCAACCACACCCAAAGGATAGGCACATGCATATCCGTTTACGATCAAAGGAGCATTCCCATCTGTGAAGACGGTAGTAAGAGCCTCACTCGCAGCACCAAGTCCTGGAGTGTTCGTGACCGCGCCAAACAGAGTTCCGACCAGCATCGGCAGATTATCTTCGTCAGTCGTGTCGAAAAAGCAATAATAGCATCCGAACATCACCAACACATTGAGCATTATCGTCAACATTGCAAGCTTGTTCATCGTCACCCCACCCTTTTTGAAACTGTTGAAGAATCCGGGACCAGCTTGCAGTCCGATCATAAAAACAAACAGAATCAATCCAAAATCCTGTATGAACGTGAGTATGCTCACAGGTGCGGTAATCTTCAGATGACCTGCCAGGATTCCTGTGAACAGAACGAAAGTTACACCCAAAGAGATGCCCATAACCTTGATTTTACCAAGGTAGATACCTGTTGATATCACTATGGCATAAAGCAAGGCGATATGGGCAACAGACTCATTGCTGGTAAACAAATTAGTCAGCCAAGAAAAGTCCATAATACTTGTATTGGAAATTTGACGACTCTGTTTTAGTTACAGGGGTAAACTTTTTGGACAATACGATACCAACAGAATCTCCATCAATAACGAAACCGTTATTCCTTCCACACGCTGAAATCTTCGAGACGGCTCTCCACACAAATAGAGAAGCGACTACAACTAATAATGAAACCATGAGTTTTTTTTTATTTTATCTATGTTTTTTAGTTATTAATCATTTTTTTCTTTCCGGCATTGTCACGATATGGAAGAAGAGAAGGATCTATCCAATTGCGTTCCACATCATAACGCTTCCGTTTTGTTCACTGATGCAAAAGTAGAGCAGATTTGAATGCGATTTAAGATTTTGTTATGAGTTTTATTGATAGCTGTTATAAGCAAAATTCGCCAATCATATCATTTTCTTATAGTCATAATTAGCAGAATTAATACACACCATACCCACAATGAATATAAAAGCACTAAATTTGCATCCGAAGATTATTAGATGGTATGGAACTAAGACAATTGAGAGCATTCGTTAAAATTGCAGAGACCTGCAGTTTTTCGTTAGCAGCAAAAGAACTTTACGCTACACAAAGTGCCCTTTCTCAGAGTTTGAAGAAATTAGAAGATGAACTTGGTGCGAAACTATTCAATAGGAACAATCATAATGTGGGGTTGACTGAGGCAGGAGACGCATTGCTTCCGTATGCGAAGAGAACAATAGAAGACGCGGACAATTGCGTCTACAAGATGAACGACCTTATGAATATGAAATGCGGAACTCTTAATATAGGAGTGACACACTCATTCCGTATTCTGACGTCGGATACGATCAACGTCTTCGTGAAAAAATTTCCCAATATAAAGCTCAATATTTTCTATAAGACAAACGACGAACTGCAGAACATGCTTTTCCGTAAGGAGATAGACATCATGCTGGCATTCAAACCAGAGACAATCGCCGAGCAAATTGAGTCACACAATCTGTTTGAGGACAAGCTATGCGCGATAGTCGCAAAAGACCATGTCTTGGCCCAGAAAAGCAGCATCACAATGGAAGAGATCGCCGAATATCCGCTCATTCTTCCGGCAGAAGGCACACAGGCCCGCAATATGATCGACAGAGTGCTGAAGACAAATCCCGTCGAACTAAAACCACAAATCGTGATCAATGAAATCACACCAATCCTGATGCTTGTGTCGTATGGCAAAATGATTTCCATTCTTTCCAGTCTCTCCACCAAAACAAGATCTGATGTAGTGGCGGTACCGGTTGACGTCACAGACAATGTGATGGAAGGGGCTTTCCTGATTCTGAAAAATTCCTATTTCAAACAATCGGCAAAGGAGTTTATCAAATTGGTCTGCGAAACACATCTGTTGAGACTGAAGATGGACAGTCTGTTTAATTAATTCATAATGCTTAATGCATAATTAACAATTATTTTCTAAATTTGAGTCTAAACCATACCGACATGAAACTATTTGCTTCCATCATATTGGCACTGACACTCTCCTTCCCCACTTATGCTGAGGGGGGATTCAGATGGTGTCTATCCTTTTTTGATTTTAATTCTCCTATGAAACCTGAATATGAAGCACAGTTAGAAGAACTTGCAGAGTTCATCAAATCATATCCAGACGAACTGTTTGAGATTTCTGGACATCTGGATGAACGAGCAAGTGAGTATTTAAGTATAAAACTGGATCAAAAAAGAGCGAACTACGTTCGACGTCTCCTGATAGACAATTATGGTATTCCTGGATCAATGCTTATCTCTGTAGGAAAAGGCAAACATGAGCCATATATTAAAGGTGCAAAAACAGAAGAAGAACATGAATTGAATAGAAGAGTTGAGATAAGAATTCTTTCCCAAGACATCTCCAGCAAGCCGAACATGAGTGGAAAAGAAAAATAGAGATAAAATTCATCATGTAAAAAATATCTCCTTGAATTCAGCAAGCGTTATAAACTTTGTTACTTTATAACCACCAAGCACAAGCAAATCCTTGTCTCCAGATACTAAATAATCGGATTTAGTTTCCTCTGACAATGTAACCAGAAAAACATCCTTGGGATCTCTAATGTCTACATCTGCACATTTTCCCCTAATGTCTATTTTTTCACAATATCTTGAAATCAGGAAAAGAAAGATTTTCACAGCCTTTTCATCTACATATTTTCTAAACTTTTCTCTGGAAAGCACTGTTCTAATCTCATTTTCCAACTCCTGCGTCGTAAAGATCTGAATTTGAGACGACGTCAAGACCTGTTTTAATAAATTCAACTGTTTTGTGATAAACAACGACACCCATATATTGCAATCAAAAATCACTTTCATTTCTTTGATCTACATTTTTTTATTTCTGCTACAATCTCCTCTTCACTAAACGGACATTCAGGCATTTCATTTGTTAATATTTCAAACTCTTTCCAACAAGTTTCTTCGTCAATAGACTTCACCCGTTTAAGATACTCCTCCTGATCCGATTTTTTCTTTGATTTTCGAAGTTCTTCAACTGATTTTTGTTGGGATGATTTCAGTGCCACCCCCTTAAACCTACTCAACACTTCTTGTAGAGCAGGGAGTACCGACAAATCCTCAATTTCCAATTCTAATGTTGTCATAAGCATCTATTCTATAACTATTGCAAAGATATACAATTGATTGTAAAAAACAAACGGATGAATGTAACAACACCCATCAGTTAATATTCCTAAACTTATACTATAGGCATAGCAAGGAGTTCTGTGTGAAGCAAATCAAGAAACATATGACGCGTATATATAGTTTCGGCATCATTTGGAATATGTTGCTCTGCACGTTCCGTCTCCTCATCTGCATATAGGAATTTGAACTTGTTTCTTTCATAAAAATCAAGCACATTTTGCTTGTTATAAGCATCTACAACAAGAAAACGACAACCTGTTTTGTTATCATCTTCGGAGAACCAAATCTTTATGTAATTGATTATTTGTTGACCGATAAAATATTTTTGTCCCTGATACTTTCTATTTACTCCAAGTCTTCCTATAAGTACTGCAGGATATGTATGAAGATGTTTTCGTCCTGGAATTTTTCGTTCTATCTTATTTACAGCTTTCTTAGGAATAAATGTAGTCTTTATACTATTCATTAGATACAGTAAAAAAAGCTACGAGTTCTGCTACTTCCCCATTATTATCTATTACACAATAAGTCTGACCTAGTCTTTCTTTAGAAAAATGTATAGCTTGATTGTGGAAAAAATCCTCTAAATCCTTATCACCTTCAGTGTTTCCACATTCAAAAGATAACGTAGCCAATTCTGATGTAAGTCGAACAATCAAACATTGTTCATTTATGTCATACGTATAACTCGACATATTAACGCTTTGGCATTTTGATAACAACATTTCTAGATTTCTCTTGCATTGCATGAACTGCCTGACGCATATTGTCTGGAATTACTGTAAATGCAGTTTGTTTGTTGTTTTCAACCATTTCCTCAAATCGTTCCGCCGTGGTACCCTTAAGAACCGGTATCGGTCTAATTGCGATTGCCATAATTACTATTTTTTTGTATTTATTACTATTTAAATATAATTTCGCTGCAAAGATATACAATTGATTGTAAAAAACAAACAATAGAAGAACAGAGATAAGAATCATAAGGAATGATGAATGATGTAGATTGGGGTGGGTTTGAAAACCACCACTACGACACATATTATATAATTGTATGGGCAGATTTGAAATCTGCCCGTTATTCATATCCAATTATACAAAAATAGAGACGCAGTTTCCCACGTCTCTATTAAAATCTATAATGGTAAGATTAATTACTTAACCTCCCAAGTATCATTAGTTTCAAGAAGTTCTGCGAAATTGTGATACTTCTTAGCAGCCTTAACCTCCTCGATCTGTGCGTTTACAGCATCATCGTAAGTAGGAGCCTCAACATCACGAATAACTCCAAGTGCTACTGGATAATCCATCATAGCAAGCTTTAGCTGAAGTGTGTTGTCCTCACAGTGAGCATCGTGAACAAGGATATCCTTCTCTGTAATACCGTTCTCACCTAGTTTAACAACCTTCACATTGAAGCCATCCTGCATTAGTCCGAACTCATTGTTCTCACCGAACAACATCTTCTCACCATGCTTCAAGTAGATAGCGTTCTTTGCGCGACCTTCCTTAGTGTAAACTGCCTCGTGTGTACCGTCGTTGAAGATAACACAGTTCTGAAGGATCTCACAAACAGCAGCACCCTTATGTGCGTGAGCTGCCTTTAGAACATTAACTGTACCCTCAGCGTCTGTGGCTACCGCACGTGCGAAGAAGTGACCTCTTGCACCGAAGCAAAGCTCAGCTGGACGGAATGGATCCTCAACTGTTCCGTAAGGAGACGACTTGCTGACGAATCCTCTTGGTGAAGTTGGAGAGTACTGACCCTTAGTCAAACCATAGATACGGTTGTTAAGAAGGATCATCTTTAGGTCGATGTTACGACGGTTAGCGTGGATGAAATGGTTACCACCGATAGCAAGACCATCACCATCACCACTCACCTGCCATACGCTTAGCTTAGGGTTTGAAACCTTACAACCTGTTGCGATCGCAGCGGCACGTCCGTGGATTGTGTTCATACCGTAAGTGGCCATGTAGTGAGGCAGACGGCTTGAACAACCGATACCAGAAATAACTGCTATATCATGTGGAGCAACGCCAATCTCTGCCATTGCCTTGTGAAGCGACGCCAAGAAGAAGTGGTCACCGCATCCTGGACACCAACGTGGCTGTCCTTTTTTATAATCTTTAGCTGTGTATTCGCTCATTTTAATCTAAAATTAAGAGTTAAGAATTAAGAGTTAAGAATTTCTTTTCTTTCATTCTTTGACTCAAGTTTATTCTTAAATTAATTTATTAAATGCTGCAACCAACTCGCTAACTACGAATGGCTGACCCTTAACCTCATTGAACTGTGCTGGTGCGAAACCATCAACCTTCATACGAAGGAATGCAGCGAACTGACCAAGGTTCTGCTCAGCTACAACCACCTTCTTGTACTTCTTCAATACCTCAGCTGTATTCTTTGGCAATGGGTTGATGTAACGGAAGTGAGCAAGAGCCACCTTCTTACCTGCAGCACGCATCTCATCCATAGCTGCGTGTAGGTGTCCGTAAGTTCCACCGAAGCCTACGATCAAAAGATCTGCATTATCCTTGTCGCCCTCTACCTCTACATCTGGTACAGGAATCTTGTCGATCTTGCTCTGACGAAGACGGCACATCAAATCGTGGTTCTCAGGATTTGTTGAGATAGCACCTGTCTTGCTGTCCTTCTCAAGACCACCAAGGATATGAGCGAATCCCTCACGACCAGGAACAGCCCAGTATCTTACATCTCTCTCATCTCTCATGTATGGAGTCCATGTTCCCTTCATTGACTCTGGAACGTATGGAATATTGATTGCTGGATACTCAGCAAGGTTAGGAAGCTTGAATGCCTCTGAACCGTTTGCGATATATGCGTCACTCATGAACACTACAGGAGTCATGTGCTCTAGAGCTATCTTACATGCTGCGTATGCTGATTCGAAACAGTCTGCTGGGCTTGTAGCAGCGATAACTGGCATTGGAGTCTCACCGTTACGTCCGAACAATACCTGAAGAAGGTCTGTCTGCTCTGACTTTGTTGGAAGACCTGTAGCAGGACCACCACGCTGAACGTCGATAACAACCAATGGAAGTTCCATGATAACAGCAAGGTTCATTGCCTCACTCTTCAAACAGATACCAGGACCTGAAGTTGAAGTCACACCTAGAGCTCCAGCGAATGAAGCACCAAGTGCAGAAGCACATCCTGCGATCTCATCCTCACACTGAACTGTTGTCACACCTAGAGACTTGTGCTTTGACAACTCGTGAAGAACATCTGTTGCTGGAGTAATAGGGTAAGAACCAAGGTATAGGCGAAGACCTGCCTTCTCAGCTGCAGCGATAAGACCGTATGCAGTTGCCTTGTTTCCGTTGATATCCATGTAGCGACCCTTCTTTGCAGGAGTCTGCTTTGATACTACATTATATGTATGGCTTACTGATGCATGAGTGTTAGCACCGAAGTCGTATCCTGCGTGGATAACCTTGATGTTATTCTCTGCGATTGCCGCCTTCTTTCCAGAGAACTTGTCGCGAAGGAATTTCTCAGCGATTGAAAGATCACGGTTGAAGATGTAGCAAACAAGACCAAGAGCAAGCATATTTCTACACTTAAGCATAGCCTTTGGATCCATTCCTGAATCAGCAAGAACATCCTTAACCATTGAAGTCACAGGCACCTCGATAACATCCTGCTTGATGCCCATCTCTGCGATAGCACCTGCTGCGTCTGTAGCCTCAAACTGTGCCTTCTCTAGATCAGCCTTCTTAAAGCTGTCGACGTCGATGATGATAGATGATGTTGGCTTACAGAACTTATACTGTGTCTTTAGAGCTGCAGGGTTCATTGCAACCAATACATCACACTTGTCTCCAGGAGTGAAAGCCTTGTCTGATGCGATACTTACCTGGAATCCAGATACTCCAGTCAACGAACCTTGTGGGGCACGAATATCTGCTGGGTAGTCAGGGAATGTACAAATACCATTACCTACAGTGGCCGAGATAGTGGAAAAAATATTTCCAGCAAGCTGCATTCCGTCTCCGGAGTCGCCTGAGAATCGGACCACCACCTGATCCAATTCTTCTACTTTCAAGTTGTCTGCCATATTTATTTAGTTACTTTATTTTTTCAAATTTCTATCTTCTGCGTGCAAAGTTAGTCAAAATGTAAGCAATTCAAAAATATTATGAATATTATTTCAGTTTAACGTGCCTCAATATCCTCATTTTGGCATATTTATGCGGTATATATCTTGTCATTTTGTAAGAAGTTGTTCAATATTAAAGCTGTTTTGTTTTTGTATAGTTTAGATTCATACTCTGTTTAGCTTTCTTATTCCAAACACGACATTAAAATACATTTGTAAAACTTGATATATTTATACAGTTCCTTTTCATGTTTCAGTTTTAATTCTTATTTTTGTTGAAACAAAGAATTGTGAAATTTCAAAAAAAATACCAGATGAAAAAAATAAAAACAGCGATTGTAGCTCTATCATATATGTTCTGTGCAGTCGTTTCAAACGCGCAAGAACAGCAACTGACTATCAAATGCGAACAAATCGGCGAAATCAAAGGCGATCAGAAGTTTTCTGCTGAAGACGGATGGTTAATGCTGACTACTGATTTATACATCCTTAATCCTGAAGCCTTCAAAGGTCAGCTTGAGACAATTTACACAAGCCGTAAGGAGAAAGACAAAGTCAAAAACGTATTCATCTCAGGTCAGATCACCAGCACCACCGTCGCACAGGACGTGAGATATCCTCTTTATAATCTGACAGTGGATTATGTGAACAAAGAGTTGACCGTCAACAAAGCCAACACACAAGGCAAGATCAGAATCGCCGACAATATTCCTCTCAACGCATTCGGCACTAACCCTGTGGAGATGAAATTCTACGCAGAGGCTATCAACGTGGAACAGCCACAGCGTATCTCAGATTTCGTCTGTCGCCAACTTTCCAACATAGGCAAGGTGAACAACGACTACTCTGCCATGAACAAAGTGTCAGAGGAGTATGGTAAACTTTTGGAAAGCAAAACGAAAGAGCGTCAGTATGTGTTCAATTCCACAGTATCCCTATTCAACGAACTTGACGTCGACCGCAAAGTCTACTCGATCTGCCTATACCAGTTTGCCCCAAGCAATCAGGATATAGAGAGAAATTTCTCCAACGCAGCCTTGAAGAAATGCGTCGACGACAACTCTAATATTGACTACGCCACTATCAGAAAGAATGTCGCAAACAAGACAGCCCCTATAATCGTGGCAGTAAACTATAAGAGCAGCCACAAACCAAATGTCCGCAAACCGAACCAAATCAACGATTCCTACGTCAACGACAGAATCGTGAAAACACGTAACCTCTATGCGGCTAAGCTTATCAGCGACGACGTCTTCACACAGGAAGATGATCTGAATGAACTTTTGAAGGATTATCTTTCTTTAGACAAAGAGGTGAAGGGATACAAAGAGAACAAGGCTAAAGGAATGACCAACATCAATCCGTCTGCTATCATCTACAACTACTCTGAGCTTCTCAACTCTATCATGATGAAGAACTTGAAGAAAGAGTATCTTTATGAAAACACTTTCAAGGCTCACTACAATGATGTGCAGAACGCAGCAAAAGCAAGTTTGAAGGATGGCAAGGAACTAGAACGAATCGAAAAACTTGTCAATGTGATGGTTATGGAGAAAGACGCGGATACAATCTCGTCGACAAACAAGATCATCGCAAACTTCAACGCCATCAACGACGCGGAGGCATTGGTGGAAGACACGAAATGGGAGACAAGCGTATCAGATTTGAGAGACCGTTACGAAGAGGCATACTTCGACAAAGTGTTCAAAGGCAAGTGTGAGAAACTGCTTGAGGGCGATCCAAAAGAGAAAGAGCCGATTGCAGAGCAGATCAAGAAAGAGATTGAGGATTCCAAATGTAAGGCATGCTTCTTCCAGGCAGAGGAATACTACTTCGAGCCACTTCAGGATAAAATCAACGTGTTGAAAGCAGAAGAGGCAGAGAAAGCGGCAGCCGAAGCAGCTGCGGCAGCAAAAGCAGCCAAACTTGCCAAGAAGAAGGCGATGATGGCGAAGAAGAAGAAGAAATAAGGAGATGGTCATATTTTGGATTTTTTTCTGTTTACTTCTAGGTTTTGTGCATTATGAAGCACTCAAAAGTGGAGTAAAAGAAGGCAAAACAGGTGGAATTTCGGTTCCTATATATGCCGGATTTTCCATCCCAATAATAATGATCGTGTCATACTTTGAGCTAAACTGGCTTGCGATATTATTAATATCCCCAATCGCTTTGGTCGCACTTATCGCATATTTAATATGGGAATTAACGAGACTGGAAAAAAACAAGCTGGTAGCGACAACAACACTAATCGCATTCTATGTGGTATGCTGGATAACCGGACTTTTATCTTGGGATTTGACTGGGATCAGTGCATATCATGGATGATCATAGAAGAGTGGTTCTTGCAGAACTCCTTGAAGTCGATATAAACGAACTGTTGAGGATAGACAAGTAGTGATTGCTAGTGTAGGCTAAATGAAATTGCACGTCATTGCATAAGGCAAAAGCGTTTTATAAACAAGAAAAAATAAAGAAATATGAACGAACGTTTAATAGTAAAATCATTTGGTCCCGTCAAAGGCCTCGATATTATATTTAAGAAAGTCACCTTGTTCATAGGAGACCAAGGCACAGGTAAAAGCTGTGTCGCAAAACTATTCTCTTCATTCAAATGGTTAGAGAAGGTATTAAGCCAAAAGAAATATAAACTCTCATACTTTGAACAATATAATAGGTTCAAGACAATGTTGTGTGCATATCATAGAATAGATTCCTTCATTGATAACGAAAACTCATATATCAAATTTGAAGGAGAACTATATGATTTTTTGTATGAGAATGGACATTTTCGTGTAATAGATAAAAAGCAGGAAATAAAAGGAATTTCAAAGGTAATGTATGTTCCTGCAGAACGCTCGATTGTAAGCGTAGCTGAGAATAAGTCAAAACTTTTGAAGGAACTGCCAGATTCCAGTGAGACTTTCTCTGACGAGTTCGTAAACGCAAAGAAATTCTTTCAGAGCGGTTATAATCTGCCTTTCGAGGGATTGCGCTTTGAGTATGACAATTTGAATGATATAGGCTGGATACATGGAACCGACTATAAGGTAAGACTCATCAATGCGTCTAGCGGAATACAATCATCCCTACCGATGTGTATGGTTTCGGAGTATCTGAGTAGCAAGATTTCCAGAAAGGAAGAAATCAAACTCTCTAAAGAAGAAAAAGACAAGTTGGAAAAAAGAGTGGCTGAAATCATGCAAAATGAAGAATACTCTGACAGTATCAAGGACATGATGATTCGTCAATTGTCATATGCCAATAGATATAATCAGCTTATAAATATTGTTGAAGAGCCAGAATTAAACCTCTTCCCTCGTTCACAGATGGAAGTGCTCAAATCTCTGGTTTACAACAATGCAAGCTCTGACGAGAATATGCTGGTATTCACAACTCATAGTCCATATTCGTTGGCGATCATCAACACTATGATTATGGGTGCCAAGGCGTATGCCAATGCGAGTGAGGAACAAAGGAGTCAGATAGAGACCATTTTACCAGCAAAGTATCAAATTAAAGAAGAGGAAATTGCAGTTTATCGCCTGTCTTCTGTTAAAGAAATCTATTGTCAATCTGTGATTAATGAAAAAACTGGATTAATTTCCAAGAATGAATTAGATTCCGCATCGGACGACATTATGCGAGTATTTAACTCTTTATACCAGTGCTATGCCAAGACTCTCGCAAAATAGGAATTTGCCTGTTGCCATCACAAATCTCAGGTTGTGCACCGCATTACAAAATTGTGGTGCAATTAGCGTGGCTAATGCTTTCGATAAAAGTTCCGCTAAGCATCTTTACGTCTATGATGACGGCAATCTAGGCTTTACAGATTGGACAGATGTAGCACCTGCGTTTGCTTCGAAGTGTTTCGTCGCAACAAATCCAAACAACAATACGATTGCATTGCTGCCACTTGATCACCGAATCCTTACTGGGTCAAGTGTTATTACAGGTGGCGTGTGCGACGGAATGCTTTTGACAGATAAAGAGATGTGTCTTATTGAGTTCAAAACAAATGTCACGTCCTCCAACTATCAGACTATTATCCAAAGGGCAAATGACGCAATCGATCAATTGTGGCATACATTTGATAACATTATCAAGCCAAAATGTGCGGCACAATCCATTGCGGGACAACCCATAGATGTAGAACAAATGCTTTCTATTGACTTCTATGTCGTATATGATAAAGACTTGGAAGTAACGGGAGTAAACTCGGAATTAATGGAATTGCAGTTACAGTTTCTAACGGACAAAAGCCATCCTCTCTATTTTGATAATGGAAAAACTTTCCAGTAAATCATGATAGTTCATAGAGAAAATATTCGATTAAAAGGAATAGGCAAAAATGATTAAGCAATAGAGACATGTCAATCTGGAGCAAAATCATAGAAACCATCGGCAATAATGATGGACGTAAATCTACAAATTCACAAGAAGAGGAGGTATCACATGATTCTTCCCACTTTGCTTTTGTTGACGTTGAAGTTGGCATCAAGGATAAAAAGATTCATGATATCGGAGCCTGGAGATGGGACGACGCGATATTCCATTCTGCAGACAAGCGAGAATTACAGAATTTCATGAATGGCATAGATTATGTGTGTGGGCACAACATAATCCATCATGATGCCAAATATCTTTATGGAGAAGAAAAACAGAAATTCGTATTGGTAGACACTCTATATGTTTCTCCCTTACTGTTTCCAGAAAGGCCTTACCACCGTCTACTAAAAAACGACAAACTGGTAAGCGACCAGATGAACAATCCTGTCAACGACAGCAAGAAGGCCTATGATCTTCTGATGGATGAAGTCGCAAAATGGGATACATTGTCTGCATCCAAACAAAAAATATATTCAACTTTACTGAAAGACTTTCCTGAATTTGAAGGTTTCTTTGATTTTGTCAAGGCTTCGACTAATAAAGAGGAGGAGATAACAGATCTGATAATACAAGAATATAAAGGTAAAATTTGTGAGAATGCAAACATCAAGGATATCGTTGATAAGCAACCTATTGAACTTGCGTACGCACTTGCACTCATAGGCACAACCGATTATCGTTCTATTACTCCAGCATGGGTATTGCATAATTATCCCAACGTAGAAAATATCATCACATTGTTGCGACATAAGAAATGTGAACAAGGATGTGATTACTGCAATCGGGATTTGGATGTACATGCCAACCTCAAACATTTCTTCGGTTACGACCAATTCCGCACTTATGAAGGCGAACCTTTACAGGAAAATGCCGTACGTGCCGCTGTCGAAGGTCAATCATTACTTGCCATATTTCCAACCGGTGGAGGAAAATCACTGACTTTCCAATTGCCAGCATTGATGGATGGCCGATCTGTTCACGGGCTGACCGTCGTCATCTCTCCTCTACAATCATTGATGAAAGATCAAGTTGACAACTTAGCGGATAGAGGTATTTCTGACGCGGTAACCATAAACGGACTTCTCGATCCTATAAGTCGTTCACAAGCCATTCAGAATGTTTTGGATGGAGACGCATCACTCCTTTATATTGCTCCTGAAATGTTACGTTCGAAGACCATTGAAAGAATCCTGCTTTCTCGTCATATAGTACGTTTCGTTATTGATGAGGCTCACTGTTTCTCATCGTGGGGACAAGATTTCCGAGTAGACTATCTATACATAGGTAAGTTTATCAGTGAATACCAAAAGAAGAAAAAATGTAATCCGATACCTGTTTCCTGCTTTACAGCGACAGCAAAACAGAAGGTTATCCAAGATATATGTGACTATTTCAAACAGACACTTGACATTAATCTAAAGATCTTCGCATCCTCTGCATCACGTACCAATCTTAGATACTCAGTCATACACGCCGACACCGACGAAGACAAGTATTCGAAATTGCGTTCATTGATCGCAGAATCATCTTGTCCTACAATAGTATATGTATCACGTACAAACCGTACGAAAGAATTAGCAGATCGATTAACACATGATGGTTATAAAGCACTGCCTTTCAATGGCAAGATGAACGCTGATGAAAAGATAGCCAACCAAGATGCGTTTATGAATGATCAAGTTCATATCATCGTGGCGACGTCTGCTTTTGGAATGGGAGTAGATAAGAAAGATGTCGGATTAGTTGTTCACTACGATATTTCTGACTCATTGGAAAACTATGTTCAAGAGGCAGGTCGAGCTGGTCGTGATCCTAATTTGCAAGCAAAATGCTTTGTGTTGTATAGCGACGCAGATCTTGACAAACATTTCATTCTTCTTAATCAGACAAAATTAAGTATCAGCGAAATACAACAGGTTTGGAAAGCGATAAGGGAAATGACCAAGCAACGAATGCGAATATGTTGTTCGGCCTTGGAGATTGCCAGAAAAGCAGGATGGGACGACTCTGTTTCCGATATAGAGACTCGTGTGCGTACAGCATTGGCGGCACTTGAACAAGCTGGCTATTTGGAACGAGGGAATAACGTGCCTCATGTATATGCGACAGGAATCACTGTGAAAAATCTAGATGAAGCACGCAAACGAATAACAGATTCTTTACTGTTCGACACAAATGAAGCGGAGAAGGCTGTTCGTATAATCAAATCACTTATTTCCCAAAAATACATTGCAAAAGACAAAAATGCAGAAGCAGAATCGCGCGTAGATTATCTAGCGGACATTCTTGGAATCAACAAGAAAGAAATTGTTTCAGCAGTCGAACGTATGCGACAAGAAGGCATTTTGGCAGACACAAAAGATATTTCCGCATATCTGAATGACGCAGGAGATTCCGAAAATAAATCAAAACGTTTGTTGGATAGATTTACACAACTCGAGCGTTATATACTTAACCATATCCCAGAAGAATCGCTACATACATCATGCAAACAATTGAATGATGAAGCAATTAAAGAAGGTATATCCTCAGCGACAGAGAAAGATATACGTACACTGCTATACTTCTTGACCGTAAAAGGATACACTAAAAAAGACGAAGACGCTGCTCATAATGTCAAAATCTCTCGACAGACAAACATGGAAACTACAATCCGCAGGTTTGAAAAACGTCTTGAGATCTGCTATTTTGCCGTAGAATGGCTTTATAAGCTTACTTCAGCAACAGCAGATGAAGAAACAAAAAAGAAAGGCATACAATTCTCCGTCATTGAACTATTAAACGACATAAAAAACAAAGGACAAAATTTATTCGGAAATCTGAAAGATGTTCAGCTTGATGACGTTGAAGAAGCACTTCTTTATTTATCAAAAATTGGTGCTATAAAACTAGAAGGCGGATTCTTAGTTCTCTACAATGCTATGGATATCCGTCGCATCAAAGACAACAGACTTCGTTATAAACAAGACGACTATCGATTGCTGAATGAATTTTATAAGCAAAAAATCCAACAAGTCCATATCGTAGGCGAATATGCCAATTTGATGGTGCATGATTACAATGCCGCTTTACAATATGTACAGGATTATTTCCAAATGGATTATAAACATTTTATATCCAAATACTTCAAAGGAGATCGATTAAAAGAGATAGAAAGGAATGTCACTCCGGAAAAATACAGACAATTGTTTGGTGAATTGTCGAACAAACAGATGGAGATCATATCCGACAAAGAATCTCGTTGTATCGTCGTCGCTGCTGGTCCAGGTAGTGGAAAAACACGAGTTCTAGCTCATAAACTTGCTTCTCTGCTTCTGCTTGAAGACGTAAAACACGAACAGTTGCTAATGTTGACATTCTCTCGTGCAGCAGCTACAGAATTCAAACAACGTCTGATGGAATTAATTGGCAATGCGGCACATTTCGTAGAAATCAAAACATTCCATTCCTATTGTTTTGATCTTCTTGGAAGAATTGGCAATATAGACGACGCAAAAGATGTGGTTGGTCTTGCAGCCAAAATGATCAATGATGGAGAGGTCGAGCCAAATCGCATTGGAAAGACTGTGCTTGTAATTGATGAAGCTCAGGATATGAGCGAAGAAGAATACAACTTGGTACGTGCTCTGATGACAGCTAATGAAGATATGCGTGTTATCGCAGTTGGAGATGATGATCAAAACATCTACGAATTCCGTGGCTCCGACTCTAAATATATGGGGCTACTGCGAAACGAGGAAAATAGTCGATTCGTAGAGATGACAGAGAACTATAGAAGTGCTAAGCATATCGTCGATGCTGCAAATAATTTTGTACAAGGGATCAAAGGCAGAATGAAAAGTTCACCTATAATATCTATGAGTCAAATTGATGGCTGTGTTTATCTGACACGACACACATCATCTTTATTGTATGAACCTTTAGTACAAAACCTTATAAAGAACAGGGGACAAGGTTCAACATGTATTCTTACACAAACAAATGAAGAGGCTGTGATTCTTGTTGCTCTATTACGGAAGAATGGCATTAACAGCAAACTCATTCAGAGTATGGATGGATTCAGATTCTGGAATATAGCAGAAGTGCGATTATTCTTAAAACTCATAGAGGAAAACACGCCTACACCAAGAATAACGGATGAAGTTTGGGAGAATGCCAAACAAAATACATTCAATCAATACGCTAATTCTACAAGTCTTCATTATTTACAGCAATGCATTCAGCTGTTTGAAAAGACAAACAAGACAAAATATCTTACAGATTTCAAAGAATACCTATTTGAATCATCAGTTGAAGACTATTGTGACCTTACAGGAGCAGACGTAGTTGTATCAACCATTCACAAATCCAAAGGTCGTGAGTTTGATGACGTATATATGCTTATTTCAAACTCATATATAAAAAATGACCAGAATATGCGTAGATTGTATGTAGCAATGACACGTGCAAAAAAACGTTTGTTTATTCACACCAACACCACATTATTTGATAATATAAAAGTCGACAAATATGATGTCGATAATCATATATACAAAATGCCAGAAGAGATAGTTCTTCAACTATCTCATAAAGATGTAAATCTAGGATTCTTCAAAGACAAAAAACAGAAGATTCTTAAACTCAAATCTGGAGAAAAACTTCGTTTTGAGAACAACTATTTATTCGAAATGCAAAAGAACACTCCAATCTGCCAATTGTCAAAGAAATCACAAACTGATCTTTGTAAATGGATAGGAAACGGATATTATGTTTCTGATGCTTCTATCCGATTTATTGTAGCATGGAAACCTAAAGACGCCCCCAAAGAAGAGCAGGACACAGCCGTCATATTAGCAGATCTTTGTCTGAATAAGTACACAGGAAATTAAACAGAAAACTATGAAAACCATACACGTCGTAGCCGCAATAATTCATGATGAAGAAGGTCGTATATTCGCCACCCAACGTGGATATGGCGACTGGAAAGGATGGTGGGAATTTCCTGGTGGCAAGATCGAGCCCGGAGAAAATTCTCAGGACGCAATCCGCCGTGAAATACGTGAGGAGCTGAACTGTGAGATTGCCGTCGGCGAACTGTTGACCACCGTCGAATATGATTATCCTAATTTCCATCTGTCGATGCAATGTTTCATGTGCACGCTATCGTCTGGTGAGCCTCAACTGCTTGAGCATGAGGATGCCAGTTGGCTGCGACGGGAGGATCTGGATTCTGTGAAATGGTTGCCAGCAGACAAAGGTATTATAACCCTACTAAAAAATTGATTATGAAATACAACAGAGAATTCACACCTGAGTTTATAACTGAACTTAACACAAACGAGATTTTCGTGTTTGGAAGCAACATACGTGGCGTTCACGGAGGTGGTGCGGCTCGCGTCGCCAACAAAAAATTTGGAGCTGAATGGGGAGTCGGCGAAGGTCTCACAGGACAATGTTATGCCCTGCCTACCATGGAGGGCGGAGTGGACTATATCGCAGGAAAAGTGCAGAATTTTCTGAGCTGTGCCAAATCACATACTGAATTCAAATTCTACGTGACAAAGATCGCCTGTGGCATCGCTGGTTTCAAAGTTGAAGAGATCGGACCACTGTTTGCAGACGCGATAAGTATGGGAAACGTCATCCTGCCCAAGGAGTTTGTGGAGGAGATTGAAAAAGGATTCTGACAATTCCGTCGCTGAATAAATACTCCGTCTTTATACGATAAGATCATAAATACTATCGAAATGGCGAAAATATCGGAAAAGGTTGACGTGGGGAATATGGAGAATTTTATTTGGGGAGAATGAGGAAAAAACAACCATTTGTCCGATATAATTAAAAAAAATTTAATACTTTCGGAAAAATGGTATGGCACCAATATCCTGTTGGAGAAATTGCAGGATCAATAAAAAAAAACATAGCATCTCATGGCAAATAGAAAAGAAATAAGAAACAGTACAGCTGAGTTCCTTATATTCCAGATAGAGGGAAAGGAGCAAGGAGTTGAGGTCTATTATAAAGATAAGACAGTTTGGTGTACCCAGAAAGCTATGGGTATGCTATTTGACTGCTCAACGGACAACATTGGTCTTCATCTAAAGAATATTTATGATAGTGGTGAACTGGAAGAAAAAGCAACTACCGAGAAAGTCTCGGTAGTTCGTCAAGAAGGTAGTAGAGAAGTCAATCGTACTCTTCAGTTCTACAACCTTGATGCTGTTATCAGCGTGGGGTATCGTGTGAATAGCATCCGTGCGACACAGTTCCGTCAGTGGGCTACGAGTGTATTGCGAGAGTTCGCCATACGTGGATATGTATTGGATAAAAAGAGAATGGAGAATGGCTCGTTCCTTGGCGAAGATTATTTCGAACACCTGTTAGCCGAGATACGAGAGATTCGTCTCTCAGAGCGACGTTTCTACCAAAAACTGACAGATATCTACTCCACTGCCGTTGACTACAATAGAGATGCACCAACTACTCGGATGTTCTTCAAAATGATGCAGAACAAGATGCATTTTGCCGTTCACGGACGAACAGCAGCAGAACTAATTGTAGAACGAGCCGACGCAGAGCAAGATCACATGGGATTGACTTCATGGGAAAATGCACCAAATGGTAAAATCGTAAAGACAGATGTGGTGATTGCCAAGAACTATCTCAAAGAGGCAGAACTGGCCGACATGGGACAGTTGGTGAATGGTGTGCTTGAATTGGCAGAAAGAATGGCCAAACGACATATTCCGATGACCATGGAAGATTGGGCAAAACAGATAGACATCATATTGGCTGCAGGTGGCAACGAAGTTCTACAAACGACTGGGCGAGTTACAGCCGAACAAGCAAAAGAACATGCAGAAACGGAATTTGAAAAGTACCGTATTATACAAGACCGCCTGTTTAAAAGTGATTTCGACAAATATATGGATGCTCTTCCTTTCGAAGATGACTCGAATGTTTAAGATGGCAAGAAGGGACATTGGGAGATTGTCAAAAAATTCCAACAATTAAAAGACTTCTGCATGGTTATCATTTTATTTGTATATTTGTGCCAATAACTATTCTGTGTCAGGAAACCAAATCCGCCACAATGCAAGAATACACCTTAAAAGGTAGACGATATATACCTTTAAGTGCAAGAACTTGCAAAAAGGCTTGGAACTTTTCCAAGATATGGATTTCATCTTATATTTAGGAAGCAACAAGACGGAATAATAGTAAATTCTTTCAAAACACGACTACAAATATGAGCAACGAAAATAATCAAGGCTACGTCTACATACTCACCAATCCTAGTTTTCGCGAAGATTGGGTCAAAATAGGTAAGAGTTCACGCCCTGTGGATGTACGCTCTAAAGAGTTGGACAATACGGCGGTACCATTGCCATTTGAAATCTATGCGACACTGAAAACATCAAAGTATGACAAAGTTGAAAAACAGATTCACAAGCAGATTGACCGTCTGACTGACCTACGCATTCGACAGAATCGTGAATTCTTCAATATCGCTCCATCTGTAGCTCTCGACATCATGCGTGACATTGCCGATTTGCTCGAAGATGCTGAACTTGCAGTGTACGTAGATGGAAAACCAGTCATTAGTGGAAGCAAGGAAGAAGACAAGAAAATAAAAGCAGCCAACGAAAATGAAAAACGAAAACAAGCCAAACCTGCTTTTAAATTTCACATGGTGGGACTAAACGTAGGCGATATGATTGTTTTTGATGCTCTCAATCTTCCCGTCAAGGTTGCATCCGACGACAAAATTGAATACGAAGATCGTCTGTGGTCGCTCTCCGCCTTCACCGCAGAATTTCTACCAGAAAAAATGCAGAATACATCAGGGGCTTATCAGGGGCCAAAGTATTTTAGTTATAAGGGCAAGACATTAAATGTATTAAGGGAAGAACTTGAAAACAAATAAACAATAATTTGGAATACATATTTTGGACGACATAATTCATATAACAAATCATCCCCAAACATAATAAACAAAAAAATCCCGCACGACTTTCATCATGCGGGATTTTATATTGGCTATAATCTCGGATCATTTAACTTCCTCGAAAACGACTATAACTGACTATCCATGCGTTAGCATCAGATATTGCACATATGTCGCAAAATCAAAACACACATTAATAATCAATATGTTACAAGACAGATAGAAATAGGTGGAACCACAGCACTATAGCCATAGATAGTCTTTAATCTACAATACGCTTCACGGATAGTTCCACGCAATTGTATTTGCTTATGTTTATATTTTAGGCGTTTGAACTTGATTTCTCAATACGTTTATAGAAACTACCGATTTGGCCATCTGGTAAAATGTCAATATCATAATAGTCTCCATTGTAATAATATGCCATATTCCCTTTTCGGAAGAATCTGTTGTTAGGATGTTCGTCTTTATATGTTTGATACTCATCATTCAGAGCACCTAAAACAATATCCATGGTAGCTTTCAAATCCTTTTCGGCCATTTGAAATTTACTTCTTTCACCAAACTGATTCTCAACAGCAAGCTCTTTTACATGGCGAAGGTAGATGTGCAGAAACGATTTAAAACTCATATACAACAGATGCTTACCAACCACATTATAGCGATGTTCATGAAAATTGACAATCTTTGAAAATAACAAAGCTGCCTTCTCTGGATAAGACTTTACTAACTTTTCAAGACTTAATCCCATATTTTGCAGTTCTTTATCAGCCCAACCGAAACAATTAGCGATTCTGTTTTGGGACAACTGCATTAAGTCTGTTCTGTTTTTCTCTGTCAGCTTACCAGATTCTTTCTTCCACAATAACCAGAAATAGCCGACTTCTTGATTAACAATCGCCCCGTTCTTATCAAAGATTTCCTCTCTTTCTTTTTCTGTCAGTTTCTCACGTTCCAGAACAATCTTATAGGCAAGGTATTCATTATGTTCTTCTGGAGTCAATTCTATTCCGTCAGCAATAAAGTGACACAAGGCTCCATACATAAAATAGATATCGTCACCATTGCCTTCACCCTCGAAAGGAATCTCCAGTACCTTAGGCTTACGCAAAAAAGGACTTGCATAAGTGTTATTCTCATCTGATGCCGGTCCCACCAGCATTTCAACTATATCCTTTGTCGGAATACCATCTTTAAGAAGCTGATCATACAGATTCCCGTCTAACTTTCCCAAAAGTTCTTTTGCTTTAACGTTGGATATATCATTGAGAGCTATCCTATCTTTTTCAAGAGCCATTCTTTCTTTTTGGAAATATACAAACACTACCGTCAATGAATCCCCATATAGTTTCGCAGATTTTTGATTCAAAGTCAATGTTGCGACACAATCCTTAGCACCAGCATACTCATATATTTCCCCTTGTGTAAAACCATCGGCCGATTTATATAGTTTCATACCGCATCTTTCCGCCATTTGGCTTTCAAAAAAGTCTATTTGTTGCTTCAGCAAAGAAAGTAATTCTTCTGCAGAAATATCAATATTGTTATTTGTTGCCATTGAATTAACCTATAATTTCCGTAATTATTCCAAGTCTGCAGAGAAACCATCATTGAAGGTAACCTACGCTTTTAGGCGACTATCGTGCATTTCCTTTCAGCATTTCAATCAACTTGTAAATACCTGTTGATGGATTCTGGAACTCTTGCAATTTTTTAGCTCTTTCAACTGCAACATCTGTTTTGTCATTCAAGAAGGACTTTTGAGTGTCAGTAAAGGACGATTTAGAATAATTCTTCCACACTGGAGCGCTTTTCTTCAGCTCCTTGATGAGAGAGCCTGTTTCAATGGCAGTTTTCTGGTCTTTGGCATGGAGCAATAACCATATTTCAAAGCAAGGATTACTCAATAGCATTTCTGCCTTACACTTCTGTAATTTCTCATTGATGGCTTGCACATCCATGTCATACATTAGGAAAGTGTAAACCTTATCCCATTGTGAGATTTTGAGTTCCTTTGTACGCTTCTCAACCAACGAAGGGGTAATCTTTGTTCCTTCTATGTGCGAAACAATTCTGATAGGAGACTTATACCACGTTTTTAAAAGATTGATATAGCAACCCTCTGTCTCTCCCTCACATATTACAAGGGCAATTTTTCGCATCTGCTTTGGCGTAGTCTTTTCTCTTCTGCTTGCCATAATCACCCCTCCAATAATTGTTTGATACTTGACACTGAAGAATCAACATAAGGAACGGCATCAAAGCGCCCTTGTATATATCCCTTTTCGGCATCCATATTCTCACGAAAATCCTTGAAGTCATATAATGAATACACCTCCGTTGCACCTTGTTCCGACTTGTTGACAAATACAATTTGGTCACGTCTCAGTCTCTTGACATCGATAAGGTTTGTGTTATGTGATGTGAACAATAACTGACTGCTCTCGGAAGCATGAATCAGATCGAGAATGAAATCTGCCAAACGAGTGTGTAAACTCTGGTCAAATTCATCGAGCATGATTCCTTTTTTATTCTTCACTACATCAAGTAATCGAAATAATATTTGGAAAAGTTTTCTAGTGCCATCTGATTCTTCCATATCCATGTCAAACATAACATCCTTATTATTGCGGTGAAATGTTTTAAACCTCAAGACATCAATAGGTTTTACCTCAACTTGTCCTAATACAGCGGCAGGAGCATATATTTGCTCTTTCCTTGCCTCAATATCGGTAATGTCAGTATCACAGATTTCAAGAGCCTTGAGAATCACTTTTTTATAAGTGATGAAACTATCTAGAGCCACCATTTCATTGACATTAACCAATCCGAGCAGAAACTGATTCATAAAGTATCGGTACAATTTCTGAGCAAGTTCCCTGTTCATAGAACTTGCACGGCTGAGGAACAGGTTCTTATCACTTGTATTCAATACGACATCAGTAGGCTTATTGAATACACCTGTGCCGAAACTATACCTACCATTAATATCACGAACAAAGACTTTTGCTCGTCTTCCAACTGGATAGTAGAATAAACTTTCTGATAGAATACGATTTTTTGTCAACTCAAATGAATATTCGTACTCCACTTCATCACACACAAAATCAATCAAAAACTTACTTGGTTTATCCTGCCACCCATCAAACTTAAATGGCTCAAAGTTGAAAACCACACCCTCATTGTGAAGATGAGAATCTAATATCATTCTACAGCAGAAATTGATAGCTTTCTGAATGTTTGATTTGCCTGAGGCATTAGGACCAAACAAACCTACGGATTTAAGTATAGGGACTCCTTTCCACTCCATTACATTATGACTCAACTCTTTTGCAAGAGCCGTATTGATGCTTGCAGCTCTGAAATCAATTCTTACTCTATCTCGTATAGAGAAGAAATTTTCAAATTCGATTTTCAGTATCATTTCAACCTTAATTTTGTAGAATTTCTACAAAATTAGAAACCAAATCTAAAAACACCAAGAATCAACCTCGAAAATATAGCAGACGACTCACGTTTTTAACATTTATCAATCGAAATAGGCCATCACACCAAACAAAAAAATCCCGTATGACTTTCGTCACACGGGACTTTTTATTGTCTATTATCTCAGATTATTTAACTTCCTCGAAGTCTACATCTGTGATGTCATCTTTGTTAGGACCAGACTGGCCACCAGCGTTACCACCGTTGAAGCCGCCACCCTGCGCACCACCAGCCTGCTGCTGTGCGTTGTACATATCCTGGCTTGCAGCGTGAAGCGCGTTCTCTAGCTCCTTCATTGAAGCATCGATACCTGCTAGATCCTGTGACTTGTGTGCATCCTTTAGTTTTGACAATGCAGTCTCGATTGGAGTACGCTTGTTTGAAGGAATCTTGTCACCGATCTCCTTTAGCTGCTTCTCAACCTGGAAGATCATAGCGTCTGCGTTGTTCAACTTGTCAACACGCTCTCTCTCCTTCTGGTCGGCTGCTGCGTTTGCAGTTGCCTCGTTCTTCATTCTTTCGATCTCCTCCTTCGACAAACCTGATGAAGACTCGATACGGATCTTCTGCTCCTTGTTTGTTGCCTTATCAAGAGCTGTAACGTTAAGGATACCGTTAGCGTCGATATCGAATGACACTACAATCTGTGGCACACCACGTGGAGCTGCTGGAATTCCGTCCAAGTGGAAACGTCCGATCGACTTGTTCTGTGCTGCCATTGGACGCTCTCCCTGAAGCACGTTGATTTCTACTGATGTCTGGTTGTCAGCTGCAGTAGAGAATACCTGCTCTTTCTTAGTTGGGATTGTTGTGTTGGCGTCGATAAGCTTTGTCATCACACCGCCGTAAGTCTCGATACCTAGAGAAAGTGGAGTGACATCAAGTAGCAATACGCCACCGCCTGCACCGTCGGCCAAATCACCACCAAGGACACCTCCCTGGATTGCTGCTCCTAGAGCCACAACCTCATCTGGATTAACTCCCTTAGATGGAGCCTTACCGAAGAATTTCTCTACAGCCTCCTGAATTGCAGGAATACGAGTAGAACCACCCACTAGGATAACCTCGTCGATATCTGATGTTGAGTAACCTGCGCTCTGCAATGCTGTACGGCATGGCTCGATCGTACGCTGTACCAAATCGTCTACCAACTGCTCGAACTTAGCACGTGACAATGTTCTTACCAAGTGCTTTGGAGCACCGTCTACAACTGTGATATAAGGCAAGTTGATCTCTGAAGTTGTTGTGTTAGAAAGCTCGATCTTTGCCTTCTCTGCTGCCTCCTTCAATCTCTGCAATGCCATAGGGTCCTTACGTAGATCGAAGCCTGAGTTCTCAGCCTTAAACTCATCTACCAACCACTGGATAACCTTCTCATCGAAGTCATCACCTCCTAGGTGTGTATCACCTGCTGTTGCCTTTACCTCAAATACTCCGTCACCCAACTCTAGGACTGACACATCGTGTGTACCACCACCACAGTCGAACACAAGAATCTTCATGTCCTTGTCTTTCTTATCGATACCGTATGCCAATGCTGACGCTGTTGGCTCGTTAACGATACGACGAACTTTCAAACCAGCGATCTCACCAGCCTCCTTTGTTGCCTGACGCTGTGAGTCGTTGAAATATGCTGGCACTGTGATAACGGCTTCTGTAACTTCCTCACCCAAGAAATCCTCAGCTGTCTTCTTCATCTTCTGAAGGATCATTGCTGAAATCTCCTGTGGAGTGTAAAGACGTCCGTCGATATCTACACGTGGAGTGTTGTTGTCGCCTCTTACAACCTTGTAAGGCACTCTTGCGATCTCAGCGCCCACCTGGTCGTATGTCTCACCCATGAATCTCTTGATAGAGAAAATAGTCTTTTCTGGGTTTGTGATCGCCTGACGCTTTGCAGGGTCACCGATCTTTCTCTCTCCACCAGCCAAAAAACCTACTACGGAAGGAGTTGTTCTCTTACCCTCGCTGTTTGGAATAACTTTTGCTTCGCCACCTTCCATTACGGCTACGCACGAGTTTGTTGTACCAAGGTCAATTCCGATAATCTTTCCCATGACTTTATTCTTTTTTTATTATTATTCAAAATTTCGTTATGAACGATCTCATCGTCGTTCGCATTAATTAATTCAAAAAATATGCCAATGCCTTTTTCATGCCAATTTTGTGGCATAATATGACAAAGTCTGCCAAAGTGTCAGTCTGGGAAATTTTATGTACGACATTTATTCACAAAAAACATTCATTCCTACCTGCGTATGCATCATCTCGATCTCTGGCATCATCGATTTTATTGTGGCATAGGCCTCAACTCCTGTGCAATGTCCGCAGATTATTTGTCGTGGAGACGCGGATTTTAGTTCAGACGCGAGTCTCTCCAACTTTTCTCGCGAATCATGGAGGGTGTGGAATCCTCCTATTATTGTGTCGACGGGAAGACGGAATAGATTCTGTGCATGACGCACGATATTCGACACTCCCCTATGCGCGCAACCTGTGATGATGCTCATCTTTCCGTCGTGCACACATATTATATATACTTCGTCTGTGAAATAATCGTTTGGTTTGGTTCCGTCTTCAGCCAATATGTAGAAATCGTCTGTATGCGACAATTCCGTCAACTCGCATCCTTTGGCAGAAACAGCAAAGACATCATCTGTCAACTTTACCATTCCGTCTACAATATTGAATCTTGACTTCTGCTCCGCTGTGAGTTTCAACCCTATATCCACGCCTCTTCTGCCTGTACGTGCAGCATCAAAACCCTCGCCTGCCCAAAACTTGCATTCATGGCTGCGATTCATCATCGCCACCACTCCTCCGCTATGGTCGTTATGCCCGTGGCTCAACACAACATCCGAGATCTCCTCCGTCGACACCTTGAAACATTCAAGGTTATGAAGGAGTGCCAGAGATCCGGAAGCGGTATCAAAAAGGATATTCTTATTCTCATCACAGATCAACGCAGAGAATCCATGCTCTGCGAAGACGCTGCTCTGTGCCACATAGTTGTCTACTATTATCTTGATTTTCATTTATCCAACTTATCTTTGTCTGCCACTACCGAAACTCCAAAATCATACTTGCCATAATATTTCTGAGCCATTTTCTTCACGTCGTCGGCCGAAACAGAACGGATATAGTCGATAAAGTCATTGATATACGTAAGAGAAATGTCTCCTCCGTTTGCAGAAGTGACGGCTCTGATCATCTCACTGTTCCAAGCAAGCGCGTTGCCATAGGTGCTGCACATTGTGCCAAGCAGATAATTCTTCACTCTCTCCAATTCGTTGTCTGGCACATTCTCATTGCAGAGGATCTCCATCTCCTTGAATGTTTCGTCGATCACCTTCTGCACATATTTATTGTCACACTGAGTGGAGATGGTCATTGTGCCGTGATGCTTATTGATAGATAGATCCGAATAGATGCCGTAGGTGTAGCCTTTCTCCTCACGTATGTTGGAAGAGAGTCGGCTGCCGAAATAGCCTCCGAACACGGTATTCAGGAATCGCATTCCCTTCTCATCCTTGTCTGATCTTCCAAACAACTGGCGTCCGATGCAGACTCCTGCCTGCACTCCCGTCTTATGAAAGAAATTATATTTCTTATCCATCTCAGGCAAAACCAATGGTTTATCAGTCTTGCGAGTGCGTCCCGACGGTGCGATGGCGGAAAATGTGTCGATCAAGACCTTCTTCACTTCATCCGTGATCATTCCACATGCCACAAACTCCACGTTCTCAATATTGAAATAGTCGGAATGGAGTTTTTGCAAATCATCCACCGTCAACTTGTCTATATCTTCCTGCTCAGGATGTATCAATCTTGCGTTTTTTCCGAAAAGCATATAGTCGAGATTCTTATCGCTCAGATAGTCAACACGTTTGGACAAATCCTTCATGTTCGTCTTCATTATCTTGGAAAGACGGTTGAAATCATCCACACGTAAAGCAGGAGAGAATACAGAATCTACAAACACATCTATGATTTTAGGAAGGTGTCTTGTCAATGAGATAAGGTCGTACGACGAGGCATACATTCCAGGCAAGATACTTTTTCTTGCCCCATAGAAGTCGAATTTCTCAGCCACCTCAGTTTGAGTCATGTCTTTAGTGCCTTCAAAAAGCAGACTCGACATCATACGTGTCGATAGCGGCACTTTCTGCACGTCAAGGCCGACGCCGACGATCACCGTCACACGCACAACCTCGTCGATGCCGACATTCATGCAGTGTAGACGAGAGCCGTTCTTCAGGCTGATCGTCTCTACCTCCGGCACAACGATGCTTTGGATATCACGAATAGGTGGACAAACAGAACGGTCTAACATGTTCATTTCTCGATTGACTTTAAAAATTCCTCAGCCTTAGCCATATCCTCAGGAGTGTCAATTCCGATAGTCTGTGTCTCAGTCTGGCCGACCTTGATTTTCAATCCGTTGTCGATCCAACGAAGCTGTTCCAAACTTTCGCAGATCTCATTTGTCGACTGAGGCATCTTTGTCACCTGCTTCAACACCTCAGCTTTGTAGGCGTACAAGCCGATATGTTTGAAGAAAGTGTGACGCTTGAGCCACTCCGTTTTCTCCACACCACGCAAATATGGGATGACGCTGCGAGAGAAGTAGACGGCATTGTTTGCACCGTCGATCACAACCTTTGGAGAGTTCGGATTTTCCAAGTCGGCGATTGAATCGTTAGCAGAAAATGGTTTTACAAGAGTAGCGATCTGAGTGTCAGGAGAATCGAAAAGGTCACATACAGTGCTTATCTGGCTTGGCATGATGAACGGCTCATCACCCTGAATATTGACAACAACCTCTCTGTTGCAACCACTTTTCTCGTAAGCCTCACATATACGGTCTGTGCCGCTCTTATGTTTGTCGCTGGTCATGATAGCTTTGCCACCGAACCCAACCACAGCGTCATAGATACGCTGGTCGTCAGTTGCTACATAAACCAAATCAAGCACCTTTGATGCCTGCTCATACACTCTCTGGATCATCAGTTTGCCACCAATGGAAGCCAACGGTTTTCCAGGGAAACGCGTCGACGCATATCTTGCAGGAATGATTCCTACGAATTTTTCCTTATTCATTGTTCATGTAATTAACGTGGCACAAAATTAATAAATTAGAATGACATATTAGAAATGGGATGCAAAATAGTCCAAACAAAAAGAGACGGGGGATTCCCCGTCTCTACTATTAAAATATAAAATTGAATCCTTTTTTAGAAATCAAATCCGAGTGTGAACAATGCAGTGCGGTTTTTGATTGGAGTGTAACCTGCCTCATCGTTCATATCCTTAGCAAAAGCATTGATATCCTTTAGTCCAAGGTCGTACGATACTCCTACGTGGAAATTCTCGATCTGATAATCAACACCAAATGCCAAACCTACATCCAAACGGCTGTATGGATCCTTGTAACCATCATCTGGATCTTTCCAGTTTCTGCTCTCTCCGTCAACTCTTTTGAAGCTTTTTCCTGTGAATGTATAAAACTTTGAGATCTCATCATCCTTTCCTTCAACGTGAGTTTTTGTCTTAACATGGCCATGCAATGCCAATGCTAGATATGGACCAACGTTCACGTTCAAATGTGAGCTTTCGCTGAAATTAAGTCGGAACTGAGGCTGGATTGGCAACTCCAAATAGCCGAGACGTTGCAATGACACTACCTCATGATTGATAGTTAACACCTTTCCCTTTTCTACAGTTTTCTGACCTTTCATCGCATACTTCAATTCGATGTTGAAGTGGAAGCTTTCCAAAACAGGAAGGTTCATCGCAAATCCTACAGCAAAAGCAGGCAACTGTTTTGTAGTGACTGTAGCATCAGCTAAATTTAATAGATTCACTGAAGCATTAGCCTCTTGGTTCATATTGCTCAATGCGAACGAACCTCTTACTCCGAATTTCACACCATCGTTATCACGTGCGGCAGAAATCAACTGTGCTGATGCTGACAATGTAGCCAACAGCATCAATGCCGAAACTAAAAACTTTTTCATATTTTATTCCTAATTATTCTTATTTGATTATCAACGTTTCTTCTTCAACACCTTCTTTGAAGATGGCACAAAAATGTGAAGGATAGAAATAAACAAGTTATACCACCATTTCTTCTTCTTCTCATCCTCTTTCTTTTCCTTCTTCTCAAGGTCTGACAACTTTTTGAATACAGCGTCATACTCTGCCTTTAACTTGTCGAGAGCCTTTTCTGCATCATCATACTTCTTCTCACCCTTCTTTAACAAAGAAGTCAGACTCTTGTCTGTAGATGCACCAACTGTTTTCACAACGTTCTTATACAAACCGTTAGCCTCATCCTTTAGTTTCTTCGCTTCCGACAAATATGGTTTGATAGTGTCTTTTGCCTCAGTTGCATCTTCTGTCACAGATCTCATTTCTGTGATCTTATTCTTCAACTCAGTGATTTCATCCACCTTCTTCTGCATCTCCTCGACAATGCCTTCAACCTCAGCCAATATCTCAGCACTCTTATCCTCTACCTTTGGTTCTTCCTTCACCTTAGGTTCTGATTTTTCCTCAACCTCACGCTGCTTCACCACTGGAGTTTCTTTCTCATAAAACGATGATTTTGTGATTATCTCACGTCTCTCCTCATCTGTGATAGGGCCAATCTGACCTGCAGGACTTAACATTTTTGCTCTTTCCACCATCGACGGTGCACCCTTCTCGTCCAAGAATGAGATCAGTGCCTCTCCCGTCTCCAACTCAAGAAGAGCCTCTTCACTCTTGAATTTAGGATTCTCACGGAAACCGTCCGCAACACTCTTGATTGTGCGCTGGTCCTTAGGTGTGAACGCACGTAGCGCATGCTGCACCTTGTTACCCAACTGTGCCAACACATTCTCTGGGATGTCAATAGGAGACTGTGTGATGAAATATACACCTACTCCCTTTGAACGAATCAGACGCACTATCTTTTCGATCTTGTCGAGCACCGCTTTCTGTGTGTCGTTGAAAAGAAGATGAGCCTCATCAAAGAAGAATACGAATTTTGGTTTTTCCGCGTCACCTACCTCTGGAAGATTCTCATAAAGAGCTGTCAGCAACCAGAAAAGGAATGTGGAATATAAAAGTGGAGAATTTCCTAGTTTATCAGCAGCCAAAATATTGATTACGCCTTTTCCATCCCTAGTCTTGATGAAATCCATCACATTGAAACTCTTTCCGCATAGGAATTTGTCACCGCCCTCTTCCTCTAGACGAAGAAGTGCACGCTGGATGGCTCCGACACTGGCAGTAGACACAGCGCCAAGAGTAGCGGAAAGTTCTTGTGCATTCTCGCTTACGTATGTCAACATCTTACGAAGGTCGTCCAATGTCTCCATCGGCTTGTTCTGCTCACGGCTCACACGGAATGCTATTGTAAGCACACCTTCCTGAGTGTCATTAAGTTCGAGGATTCGAGACAACAACTGAGAACCAAGATCATTGACTGTCACACGTATAGGATTACCCTGATCCTTAAATACATCAAAAAACTCTACAGGAAAAGCCTGGAATCCATATTCAATTCCAAACTCAGCCTGACGCTTCTCCATGAACTTGTTGAGTTTTCCCGCTTTTGCCACACCAGACAAATCGCCCTTCATATCTGCCATGAAGACTGGCACTCCCATCTGTGAGAATCCCTCAGCCAACACCTGCAAAGAGACAGTCTTACCGGTTCCTGTCGCTCCAGCGATCAAGCCATGACGGTTACCCATCTTAGGCACAATTCCAATCAATCTGTCGGAAAAAGCAGCGTAAAGCAAATTTGCTTCAGCTTCATTCGTATTTAAGTTTATCAGCATAATCAGATTTTTCTTTCATAATTTTGCACAAAAATAGTCAAATTTTGCCCACTTTGATTTATTTTTGTTCAAAATATAAAAAATAGTAACAGACATAAATTAGGTTAGAATGGATACAAAAGAAGAATTCGACGACGAACAGATGTTCAAAAAAATCGAGCAACACAATCGCAATGTCAATGTTTTTGTCAGCCTGACAATCGTGGCGACTATGCTTATCGGCGTAATGGTGATGCGATGTTATCTGATGGAAGCAAATGCCCAGGAGGTGAAATCGGAATTCGAGATGAAGTTTGAAGAAGACGTGAGGCGTTTCAAACAGGAGATTTCAGAGGCAAAAGAGTCGACACGACAGCGTAATTCACTGGATGTCAGAGACTCAGTCAATTATGAATCGTTGTCTCACCACACTAAAAATGAATCCAAACAATCTTACTCCAACAATTCTGATTATAAAAAGAAGTATAAGAAGACGGAATACAATTCCAACCAATCAAATGGATTCAAACATGACCGTTATGCTGGTCTGCAGGTCAACATCAACACAGCTGACACCGCCGAGCTACGTAAGTTGCCGGGCATCGGAGAGAAAAGAGCTATGAACATTGTGAAATACCGCACCTCACTTGGCGGATTCTACTGTGTGGACCAGCTGGCGGAAGTCTACAGCATGGATGCGTCACTCGTGGAGAGACTGAAAAAATACATAGTCTGCGATAGCAATTCCGTCGCCAAAATCGACATAAACAATACCATTCCGCACAACCTGTGGCATCCTTATCTGAAGGGAGAACTGTTGAAGACTATAAAGCAGAAAATCAAAAGTGGGAAACGATACAAATCGTTTGATGAGATAAAAGCTGAAATTGGATATGACGACAACCTGAATGGCAGAGCGGAAAAATATTTGGAATTCAGATGAAAATAAGATTCCAGGCAAATGCCATAAAATTATCTCAGGAAATACATCATATCCAAGATCAGTGGATTATATGTTTTTCTCCATAAGCGAATATTTCATCTTCATCGACCTACAGAAAACAGATTCCGACGTCTTCACATAATCGGGATATAGCGAGACAAGTTCATCCCAGACATCCGCAATTTCGTCTTCCTTACCAAGATTCATAAGCACTTCTCCCTTATAATCAAGGATTTCAGAATCATTGTCGGAAAGAATCAGTGCGTCATCAAGGATCTCAATCGCGGATTCGTAATTCTCACCGAACGATTTGTCTGAATAGATATGAGCCAAATCAAACATCAGGCCTGCTCTGTCATCAAGTTCTCCACTATCCTTCTCCAAGAAATCCATCACCACCTGTTTGGCATCCTTTTTAGTGTAGACGCCTTTGCACTCTCCAGACAAAGTCATTCGGACCAGACGAAGTTTAGCCTCATCATCACCAAGTTCAGCAGCCTTCTTGAACGATTCCATCATAGTCTTCTCGTCTGCCCACTCATACTTGCCGACACACTCATAAAGGAAATCACCCAAGTCGAAAAGATAGCCTGGATAATTCACGTCTTCCTTCACATTATCAAGAAGTGTGACACCTTTCTTCAACTGATAAGCCTGATACATATCCTTGTTCAGTCCATACTGTCCCTCTCTATAAGCCTCCGACAACCATGTCATAGCCTCAGGACATTTCATATTGGCGGCACGCATAAGGTAGACAAGAGCTTTGTCGTCGTCTTTTTCCACCTCCGAATAGTATCCAAACAGACGCCAATAGGCAAGCATCTTCAACTGTTCGTCCACACCTTCCGTCTCCAATAGGAACCGGGCGACATCCAGGAAGATCTCCCTACACTTCTCGTCTCTCATGAAAGGACAATGGATAATAATCTGCATAGCGACCCTACCGTCGACAGGGACCAAAGGAAGAACCGCCTCGACGACCTCTCTATTGAGCGATTTCAATTCAAGGAAAGCCTCCGCGCATGCTCCTGCATTATCATAAAACTCATGGATCGGAGCTGCCAGGATCACCTTCTGATAATAATCCTCAGCATCCTGTTCGCTCTGTTTGACCCCAAGACCTAATTTGCAGCAGTGAGCCATATATAAATAGCATTTGAATGAGTCTATCGACGGGCAGTCTTCCACTTTGCGAAGAAGTTCAAACGCGAAATTGAGACGTGATTTATTGCCAGAAGACTTATATTCATCAAGTATATAGGCGGCATAACGGATGCAAGCCGACGGATTGCCAGTCAGAGCCAGTTGTTTGAGCATCCTGACAGCGTCCCTACGAACATTTTCATACAAAGATTTCAAGGCGACATCAACAGAATATAGAGTAGCCTCAACACTTCCGTTAGCGATAGCTTTGTTGTAGAAATCCGCAGCACTTTTCTTATCGTCAGCCACAGTCTCATTCAATCGTCCAAGTATAAATTGACAGAATGCCTGCACAGGGTTAGCCTCACTCTTCTTATCCTGCTTGACAAAGCCAACGGCAGGAACGGAATCCGACTGCTGTGCATATTTCATGCAAATGCTTACAATCTCCTGATATTTTCCAAGAGCAATCATCTGAGGCAATTTCTCAAACATATCCGCATCAGTGACTGCGTCAGCGATAGGTTGGCAACGCACCAGCCCTGCTATTTCAGAACTCCATGTTCTTTCTTCACTTTTCATAACATATCAAAATAATAAGACGGCATCACAACCGTCTCACTTATATTCATTTATCGTCATCATCTACATTCGTCAACGTCTTCGGCTTCTTTCTGATTGTCTTCCAATGTTCGGCACGGAATCGCATTCTATAGATAGATATTCCTGAACGCAAATGCTCCAGACCATAATATTTTTTCTCAACCGTGTCGTCTATAAAACCGGGATCATTCTCCACAATAATCCTCACAATTTTGTCTATCTCACAACCTGAATATATAGGGAAAACATAATCCATTATCTTTGCCACGATCATTCGTCTTTCGTCAATACTGAAATTATCCAGCAGCACCTTAGGGAAACGCTCCATACGATCATAGTAGACATCATGTCCGAAACATCCAGCCACATACTGTTGGATTGTATTTCTGAATCTTGGTGTTTTCAGTCTTTCATTTTGTGAAATATAATTCAGCAATCCTTCTCTGATGTAAATTGAGCCGTCAGAGTTTCTCTCTGCGAACAACGCCTCCAGACGAGCCTCACCACTCCTTGTTCTGACCAACACAAGCGAATCTATTATTGGTTCTTGTTCCATATGGAAATCAACAAACATAGACTGCAACACAGGCATACAGTTTGTAACCAGCCAAATCAGACTCTCTCTATTATCATAAAGGACATAGTTGTTGATATGGTAAATCATCTCCAAATTTTCTTTTCGACTGATCTTCAGACTTGAATCATCACGCCACTTTTTGAAAGTTTCTCTACCAAATCTAGGCAACACAGCCACATCTTCCGCCTTTTTTATCTCTGGATATCTTTCCGCATAATCTATAACCTCAGGAAGGAAAAAAGCAGGATACATAAGTCCGACACGTGGATCAAAAATCACGTCTTCTATAAAAAGTCTACGCGATTCTGAAAGATTGATGTTGAATTCATATTCCGCCTCCGGCTTATACAGATCAGGAATCATATACATCGACATTCTCTTCTCATATAACGCAAAATGGCATGGTTTTGTAATCTCCATGCCATAAATCTTTTTTGCCACCTTAGAAAAGAGTCTGGGATTTAGCTCCAGACCCATTTTTTTCATCTCCCCAGCCAAGACATCGCCCAATGCGAGCATATCAGCCTCCGTAAAATGATACTTTACAGAATCGCTATAGATTGCTTCACAGTAATAACCATGAAGCACCTGCTGCAAAAGGATGTTTTCAGTATTGACTTCAACCAAATCTGAATTGTGAACCTCGTTAAGTTTGTCAACAGGATATGTTTCGGGTGCTTTTTTAGCACACGAAAAAACCGCAACAAGCAGAATGAGATATACTATAAGCCTAACTAAATTTTTCACTCTTTACCACTTAACATCACAAAAATAATGTTTATCCCAATAAATTAAGAATTAAAAATGTATCTTTACAGCATAAAATGGTAAAATTATGGAATTTATTAACAAAGACGCAATAGAATGCAAGAAAGATGGCAATGGAAATATCGTGGCCCGCTATTTTCCACAAGGTGTCTGCAGCAAAATGATGGACATTGCCATTGATGAAAACACTCACGAGATAAAAGCAGCAAAAATTATCGGAGGTTGTCCTGGCAACACTGCGGGAATCAGCAAATTAGTAGTCGGTCTGAAAGCTGAATTTGTGATTGAAAAGTTTGCTGGCACTACTTGCGGCCCAAAACCAACGTCTTGTCCCGACCAGTTCGCGACTGCTCTTAAATTGATGATAAATCAATAAGCAAACGAATATCTGATATAAATCCTCAAAATTTCTAAGTTCTGTGTATCACTACACTCTAGAAATTTTGAGGAACTTTTTATATTCACCTAAACCATTTTGCATGCCACAAGCATCAACCTAATATACCCATACAGTACATATTCCACATTAAAAGTTTATTCCACGTAACTAAAAATCCAACTCCCGTCGAGATGAAGAACAAAGATTCAGCAACTGATATACAATCGTTTATCAACTTCATATTTGTATAAAACTTTATTTTCTTCTTCTAATACTTACCAACTTACACAAAACGTATAAAATCATTATTATTGGTGATTGAAGTCTATTATCTTTTTATCGAATTTTGTACCGTCAAACAAAATGGAGCAAAATAAAATTGCAAAAGAAATCTATCTCATTAGGATCTCTATTTGCAACATATAAAAAACTGTACAATAAGATGAAACACAAAAAAAGATACTTTAAGGAAAAAGAATGGCAGGAAACTTAGAAATAAGTTTCCTTTTTTTTGAACGTTTTTGAATATTGTTCGTTTTTGAGAATCAAAGAAAGTTAATCGAACTCAGTTCAAATAGTTAATTTATAACAAAATAAAAAGATGAATAATATATTAAAAATCGGGCTTTTAGAGTTAGCCTACCTTGCTATTTTCATATTAGGAGGCACGAGCGGATTGATTCACCCCATGTGCTATGCCTATGTAGGTGCGTTGCTGCCTCTGCTGTTTGCACTCGTATATCTGCCTACAGCATGTATAATACAAAAGTTTGGAGCGGCGACGGTGCTTAACGGATTTCTACTCGTATTATTTTGGATCGCCGGAGAAGCTGACATTTCACTTGTTGTCGGACTTGTACTTCTGACAGCGATAGCGGAAGTAGTAAGGTTTGTTTGCGGATACACAAACATCAAAGGAATCCGTTGGAGTTTCATACCGTTTGCCCTTTCATTTTTCGCCTATACAGCACATTGGTGGACAGACACAGAAGGATCGCTTGCGGCGGCTGTGGCGGAGATGCCTGCCGGTTATGATGCCATGATGAAACCAGTCATCGACAATACACCAGCTCTTATTGCTGTGATATTGCTGGCAATTCCAGTCGCCATTGTCAGCATTCGAATTGCGGAAAAATTGATGGAAAAACAGATTGAAAAACTAAAAAAATGAAAATTGTTGTTTTCGGTTCAGGTGCTTTAGGTTCTCTAATGATACACTTCTTGTGCAAAGCAGGCAACGATGTCACAGTGGTGGCACGTAGTACCGCAGACGAACTCCGTCGTAATGGACTGGTTGTCAGACATTATCTGCAACAAAAAACCACCATCGACCATCCTACGATCTTAGAGAATGCCCCAACAGATGAACATTTTGACATTGCTTTTTCAGTGATGCAGGGGCAACAGCAAAAAGAATTGCTTGAGACATTCAAAAAACTGAATACTAACATTTTAGTGCTTGTCGGCAACAATTTGGAAGCTGAGTTCTGTCAAAACAGCATATTAGAAAATCGACCAAATTTACATCTTCTTTTCGGATTTCAAAATTCTGCCGGACATCGAGAAGGAGCAAAAGCTATTGCGGCACGACTTCCTGTCACCAAACTGTTTGTTGGCGGATTACACAATGCGGCTTCTGAAATTGACATTACGACTATACAAAAAGCCTTTAATTCCAAGGACGTCAAAATAACACCAATTGAAAACATGTACGCCTACTACCTCTACCACGTTGCAGAAGTCATGCCGTATGGATATATGTGTTATAAAGTCAACGGCAATCTTAAGAAGCTCAAACGTCGCGACATAAAGACTATCATGCTGGCCACCAAGGAATGTTTCGCATATTTGAAGAGCACAGGGATATGTGCAATGCCTAAAGGCGAGGAAAAATTTTATAACGGTGGAATAAAAACATATGCAATGTTCCTCTTATACAGAATTGTTTCCAAAACCATCTTAGGACAGTTGATGGTGGCCGATCATTGCAAAAACGGCATAAAAGAGATGATATACATCCACCATAAATTTGAAGAATGGAGACATCAGCACAACAGCATCCCCATGCCAACATGGGACAAGATAAGCCAGTATATGCCAGAGGACGACAACATAAGCTATTGAACATTAAAAAGTTGAATAGAAGACGAAACTGATAACATACGAATTTATCAAACTTATAAAAAACAATGAAAGAGAATAATAATCTCCTAAAGCTAATGGACTATGCCGGTAACTTCAAATATTTTACCATCGGCTCCATTGTTCTGTCGGCAGTTAGTGCATGCCTTGCACTTGTTCCGTTTGTTTACATTTGGAAAATCATCGACGAGGTGCTTTCTGTAATGCCAGATTATACAAAAGCAACCAACATCGAGGATTATGGATTCACAGCTGTGAGATACGCTCTAAATGCCATGTGTGTATATTTCTGTGCGTTGGCGTGTTCACATATAGGCGGATTCCGCACCGTCGCCAACATCCGCAAAAGTTGCGTGGCGAAAGTGATGCGTCTGCCATTAGGACACATAGAGACTGAGGGCAGTGGCAAAATCCGAAAGATTATAATCGACTCTACCGCTTCGATGGACAATTATCTCGAACACATAGTCCCAGACCGTACAGTGGCTGTGACGACTCCAATAGCAATGATTGCGCTACTTATGTATTTCGATTGGAAAATAGGTCTTCTTTGCCTTGCCACTATCGTCGGAGGATTTTTAATCATGGGTGCGTTTATGGTGGGGCCAAGACTCAAGAAAGACATGGAGGCCTACAACATAGCTCTCGAAAACATGACTAAGGAAGCCGTTGAGTATGTGAGAGGCATTCCTGTCGTGAAGACATTCGGACAATCGGTGTTCTCGTTCAAAAAACTCAAAAAAGCCATCGACGATTACGCCAAATTCACAATAAGCTACACTCAACAATTCCGTGTGCCAATGACTTCGTTCACCATCGTAATAAACGCTTCTTTTGCTATATTGATTGCCGTTGCTCTCTACCTCAATGTGACTGTAGCTGATCATGAACTGCTTACAAATCTAATGTTCTACATTATTTTCACTCCCATCATCGCAGTGACACTCAACAAGTTGATGTATTCATCGGAAGCAGGAATGATTGTAAGCACGGCATTTTCAAGAATAGATTCCGTGCTTGATGTAGCCGAAACAAAAGAAACAGAAACGCCACAGATGCCTAAAGACAATTCCGTCGAATTTCAAAATGTCTCTTTCCAATATAACGGTGCGACAAAAAAAGCAGTTGACGGAATTTCAATAAATATCACTGCAGGTTCACAGATCGCATTCGTTGGACCATCTGGCGGAGGAAAAACAACATTGGCAAGTTTAGTCTCCAGATTCTGGGATGTCACAGAGGGCAAAATACTAATCGGTGGAGTTGATGTACGCAACATTCCACAGGCAAAACTGTCTGAAATAGTATCGTTTGTTTTCCAAGACAGCAAACTTCTGAAAACATCCATCATGGATAACGTCCGCATCGCCAAACCAAACGCTTCTGATCAAGAAGTCATGGAGGTTCTCGAACGAGCTCAATGTACCGACATCATTGCAAAACTCCCTAATGGTGTAAACACGATAATCGGTAGCAAAGGGACATATCTAAGTGGAGGCGAGCAACAACGTATCGCCATCGCACGCACTATGCTGAGAAACTCCCCTATTCTCGTACTCGACGAAGCGACCGCATTCGCAGATCCAGAAAACGAGGAAAAAGTGTTGAAGGCATTCAACGAAATATCCAAAGGAAAAACAGTAATCAAGATAGCACACCGTCTTTCTACAATAGTGGATTGCGATCAAATCTATGTATTAAAAGATGGCAAAATCATCGAAAACGGCAAACATCAACAACTTGTGTCCCAGAATGGTGCATACTCAAAAATGTTCAGAGACTATCAAAAGTCTGTGGAATGGAAAATAGAAAATTAAATTCATCATTATAACTATGACAAATTTCAAACAAAAATATGCACTTTCAGACGAAGGTGCGAAGGCGATGGTTGTAGCGTCGATAGCTAATATATTTTATAATCTGACTTTGTTTTCTCCAGTCGTTCTGCTTTATTTTTTGGTGAGAGACATGCTGGACGGGGACATTGAAGGAAAGGCCTCGTTTTATATATCAGGCATTTGCATATGGGTTGTGATTATGGCAGTGACAACCGTCATCCAATATAACACTTGCTACTTTTCTACCTACAAAGAAAGCGGGATCAGACGTATTTCTTTAGCCGAAAAACTACGTCATCTGCCACTATCATTTTTTTCAAAAAAAGATAGCGCAGATCTAACATCAACAATCATGGATGATGCAGCTCAAATAGAACAGGCTTCATCACACTTCATTCCACAGTTTATAGGTTCGATAGCAAGCACTTGCATATTGGCTGTGTGTCTATTTTTTATAAACTGGAAGATGGCTTTAGCCGCTGTTTGGGTCTTGCCAATTTGCCTAATAATTGTAGCATTTTCACGCAGTGTTCAGCAACGCTTGGGCAGAAAGCAGAGCATCGCCCAGGTAGAGATGACCGAAAAAATACAGGAATGTTTAGAGACTATCCGTGATCTCCGTCAGAATAACGCACAAGAGAGTTATTACCAAGAGGTCAAAGACAAGATCCATACATTAGAGAAGCGTAAGTTGTGGAGTGAACTCGGCACTGGAGTGTTTGTCTGCAATGCCGAAATGATTTTGAAATTCGGTATCGCCACCACAGCCCTTGTCGGTGCAATGCTTTTGAAATCAGGACAATTGGGAGTCTTGGAATATTTCCTGTTTTTGATTGTTGTATCCCGTCTTTACGATCCATTGCTTATTTCGCTTGAACATTTTGCCGCTATTATAGCTCTCGACGTCAACAGCGACCGTCTCAACAACATTCTCCTACACAAGGAACAATCGGCCACTGAGGAACTCAGAGTTAATGGCGGAGATATAGTATTTGACAATGTCATATTTTCGTACCAAGACGGCAAAAAAATTCTCGACGGTGTTTCGTTTACTGCGAAACAAGGTGAAATAACAGCATTGGTCGGCCCTTCCGGAAGTGGCAAAACAACTGTATCTCGTCTTGCTGCAAGATTTTGGGATATTGACTCCGGTAAAATAACCGTAGGTGGACAGGATATTTCTAAGGTTGATCCAGAAAAACTGATGGGTATCTACTCTATTGTTTTCCAAGATGTCACTCTTTTCAACAATACAATTATGGAAAACATTCGTATCGGCGACAAAAACGCCACCGACGACCAAGTGAAACAAGCCGCAGCACTGGCCAACTGCACAGAGTTTATCGAACAATTACCTGACAAATGGGATACCATTATAGGTGAAAACGGAAAGAAACTCTCCGGCGGTGAGCGTCAGCGTATTTCCATAGCACGCGCATTCCTCAAAAACGCACCAATAATTCTTTTGGATGAGGCTTCCGCATCACTAGACGTTGAGAACGAGACGCTTATACAACAATCTATTTCCAAACTAATCAAGGGAAAAACAGTGTTGGTTATCGCACATAGATTGCGAACCATTGCAGGTGCGGACAAGATTATTACAATAAAAGAGGGAAAAGCACATGTTGAGATGAAAGGTTAAAAATTCAGTCTCTCATTATAAAAAAGGGGACAATACACTGCCTTTGTGTATTGTCCCCTTTGATTGGTAGTCTGTTGCTTTATTTTGATGTATTATTTATCCAATTTCTTAACACCAAGCAACTTGACATTGAATTTTACCGCTGAATACGGATTCACCGTCACCGTCATCTTTGGATCACGGCTCATTCCTTCATGAGAAACCGTTCCATATGCAAGATAGTATGGAGAATAAAAATCAAAATCCGAACCGGATGTCATATATTTGATTCCCTCCACCAAAGCTTTCACCTGTCCTTGCATTGTGCCTTTTATTGTATCATATCTAAACTCATTCTGCTTGTTTTCTATCTTGTTTCCAGTCACAACAGCATAAATCGTGTCTCCGTCTTCTGGACGTATTCCTGTAGGATTCAATGTGTTGACACTGATCAACAATCCCGTAGAAGATTCGATTATTCCCTCTTCCGTCCTTTTTTCCATCAAAAACCTCTCACCATACTCTTTATTCTCCTGATATGAATTAAGGTTACTTGTCTCTTCATCATCATCGTCACAAGATGAAAATATAGAAGCAGCAAAAAGGGGCGTAGCTATTGCTAATAATAATCTGATATTCATAGTTTTCTTATTTTATTTTCCTTATCAAAGTCATTCCGTCACGCAACGGCACCATAGTCACGAAGAATCTATCGTCGGCACAAACCGAATCGTTGAACTTCTTGATTCCTGCCGTCTGAGCATCGTTTCTATCCTCTTCCAACACATGTCCATCCCACAATGTGTTGTCCGCGATTATCAATCCGCCCATTCGCATCTTTGGGTAGACGGCTTCCAAGTACTCCATATAATGACGTTTGTTGCCATCCATAAAGCAGACATCAAACTCGCCTTCCATCTGCGGTATCAATTCTGCAGCGTCTCCTATATGGAAATGGACTTTCTTGCCAACCTCACCGGCTCTGTCGAATCCGTTGAGAATCAACTCTTCCAACTCGTCGTTGATGTCGATAGTATGCACCTCTCCATCAGCAGGCAAAGCCTCTGCCATACAAAGCGCGGAATATCCGGTGAACGTGCCGATTTCCACGACTCTCTTTGCCCCCGTCATAGCACAGAACATCTTCAACAATCGTCCCTGCAAATGTCCGGATAGCATACGTGGCTTGAGAGTATACAGATTAGTGTCACGAACAAGTTTCTTCAAGAAATCTGGTTCTGGCTCGATGTGAGACGTGATATAATTCTCTATTTCCTGGCTGAAAATATCCATTATCTTCTTTCTATATTAACCAACATCATTGTGAGACGTATCACAATCATTAGCATCTGCGTTCATCGCCAATCGTTCCAACTCTTTCCATAAATTGTCGTTTGGAACCGGAGCCACCACCTTTATCTCTTTTTTAGACACAGGATGGATAAACTCGATCGAACGGGCATGCAGAGAGATTCCTCCGTCTGGATTTGAGCGTGGAAAACCATATTTCAAATCACCTTTGATAGGTGAACCAATGTTTGCCAGCTGACAACGTATCTGATGGTGACGTCCTGTAGCCAAATCGACCTCAAGCAACGTGTAATTGTCTGATTTAGCGATGGTACGGTAAGTCAGTATCGCCTCTTTCGCATCCTTGACTCCCTTGCCTACCACAAAACTCTTGTTCTGCTTCTCATTGCGTTTCAGATAGTTGACCAACGTCTTCTCATCCTCCTTCGGTGCATTCTTCACCACTGCCCAATAGAGTTTCTTCACGTCGTGATGCGCAAACATATCACACAGACGGGAAAGAGCCTTGCTGGTCTTGGCAAAGACAACCACACCACTGGTCGGACGGTCGAGCCTATGAGCCACACCCACGAAGACATTGCCTGGTTTGGCATACTTTTCCTTTATATATGCCGCTATCTGCTCGCCAAGAGTTGTGTCACCGGTCTTGTCACCCTGCACAATCTCTCTGCAAGTCTTGTTCACTATGATTATATGGTTATCTTCGTACAATACCTCCATAACGGATCTCAATAGCTGTTTTTACTTCTGACGCTGACGAATAGACTCATAGATCATCACTCCAGCCGCAACAGACACGTTAAGTGATGAGATTTTTCCGTTGATCGGAATCTTTACCAAATCGTCGCACAATCTTATTATCTCAGGCGACACACCTGTATCCTCAGCTCCCATGACGATTGCCAACGGACCAGTCAAATCAGTGTCTGTATAAACCTTATCGCCTTTCTCTGTGGCTGCGACGACGCGCACTCCACTGGCTTTCAAGTATTTCACCGTCTGCACAAGATTCTTCTCCTTACATACAGGCAATGTGTGCAAAGCTCCTGCAGATGTCTTGATTGCGTCTGCACCCACACTGACACTTCCACGGAAAGGTATGACAATCGCGTCGACACCAGCACACTCACATGTACGTGCGATGGCACCGAAGTTTCTGACATCTGTCACACCGTCCAATATAATGAAGAACGGATCCTTGCCCTCCTCGAAAATATTCTGCACAAGATCCTCAACTCTCTGATAATGAGTGCTGCTGATGAAAGCAATAGCACCCTGATGATTCTTGCGGGTATATTTGTTGATTCTCTCAAGAGGCACACGCTGCACCTGAATCAAAGGATGCGAACGAAGGACTTCGAAAAGTTCGTGCGACAACTCACTCTGAAGATCCTTCTTCAATATGATTTTGTCAATCTCCTTATCCGACTCGATCGCTTCTATGATCGCGCGGATTCCAAATATCATTTCATTCTCTTTCATCACTGTTCATTCTTTAATTTTTCTAGTTCCTCCGTCAGGATTTCCCATTCGTACATCTTTTCATCAAGGCTCTTTTTGGCCTTTTCATATTGAGTCAGCAAATCTGCGTCAGTATCACCTTCCGCCAATTTTGCTTCTATCTCTGCGATCTTGTTCTCTAGTTTTGCCACCTCAGCCTCATTATCAGCCACGGCTTTTTCTGCCTTGCGAACCTGCTTCTGTTTCTCCTTCTGAGCCTCATAAGAAAGTTTGCCCTCTGTCGGAGCCTTTGCAGCGACGTTGCTGTCGGCAACCGTTTTCTTGACCTCCAACTCCTGAAGCGTTTCCATCTGTTTGCTCTTTAGGAAATCATAGATTCCACCGAGATGTTCCACCACCTTATGGTTGGCAAACTCGTATGTCTTCTCCACCAATCCATCAAGGAACTCACGGTCGTGCGACACAACAATCACAGTGCCGTCAAATGCCTTGATCGCCTCCTTCAACACATCCTTAGTACGCATATCCAAGTGGTTGGTAGGCTCGTCGAGCACAAGGAAATTGACTGGTTCGAGAAGCAGACGTATCATCGCCAAACGCGTTCTCTCACCTCCCGACAACACTTTCACCTTCTTCTCTGATGCCTCTCCACCAAACATGAAAGCACCGAGGATATCCTTGATTTTTGTGCGGATCTCTCCCGTCGCCACATAATCAATCGTGTCGAACACAGTCAACTCGCCATCCAAAAGCGAAGCTTGATTCTGTGCGAAATATCCGATTTTCACCAGATGACCCAGACGGAGTTCTCCATCGTAGTCTATCTGATTCATGATACATTTCACAAGAGTAGACTTACCTTCACCGTTCTTACCTACGAAAGCGACCTTTTCTCCACGTTTGATGCAGATGTCTATATTGTCAAGCACCACATGGTCGCCATACTTCTTAGTAAGGTTCTTTGCCTCCACACTGACGGATCCGCTGTGTGGTGCTGGCGGGAATTTAAGGTGTAGAGCAGCGTTATCCTCCTCGTCTACCTCAATTCTCTCTATTTTTTCAAGTTGCTTGATACGGCTCTGCACCTGCACACTCTTTGTCGCCTTGTAACGGAATCTTTCAATGAATTCCTCTGTATCGGCAATCTGCTTCTGTTGGTTTTCATACGCGCGAATCTGTTGCTCACGTCTCTCTTTACGAAGCTGTACATAGTGAGAATAATTCACCTTGTAATCGTATATTTTTCCTAGAGAGATCTCGATAGTACGATTTGTAACATTATCTATGAATGCACGGTCGTGCGACACAAGCACTACAGCACAACCCGAACTTTTCAAGAAATTCTCAAGCCACCAGATCGACTCGATATCCAAATGGTTGGTAGGCTCGTCGAGAAGCAACACGTCGGGACGCATCAGCAAGATCTTTGCCAATTCTATACGCATACGCCATCCACCACTGAACTCACTCGTCTGACGGTTGAAATCCTCACGAGTGAAACCAAGTCCGCAAAGTGTACGCTCAATCTCACCTATATAGTTTCCTCCACCAAGAATGGCAAGTTTCTCATTGGCTTCCGTCAGACGGTCGATCAACTGATGATAAGAATCACTCTCATAATCAGTACGTTCAGCAAGCTCAGCTCCAAGTTTATCAATTTTTGCCTGAAGATCAGAGACGTGGGAGAAAGCCTTCTCAGCCTCCTGCATAACTGTACAGTTGTCGTTGTGGATCATATGCTGAGGAAGGTAACCTATGGTTGTCTCCTTTGGCACCGACACCGAACCCTTAGATGGGTTTTGCAGACCAGCAAAGATTTTCAACATTGTCGATTTGCCTGCACCATTCTTACCAACAAGAGCGATGCGGTCTTTGTCGTTGACCACAAAAGATATATCGTCTAACAGAGTGAAGCCACCAAACTCAACAGTGACTTGGTTTACAGAAATCATCTATACAAATTAATTTTTGTGCAAAAATAACAAATTTATAGAGAAATACGAAATGTCAAAAAAAGAACCGTCTCAAAAATGAAACGGTTCTCTATTTATGATTTGAAATCAAAATCACGCCTGCATCTTGGCTACGGACTGGACAACGTTCATCACGTAGTCGCCAGCTTTCTCACACTCATTGATAAAATCAATGTAATACGTACCAAGACGATAACTATATTCCTTATTGTTGATCGCCTCCACATTTTTCTCCGTACATCTTGTACGAAGTTCATTCAAACGATCCTCAATGCCAATATTTTCCTTCAGGTTGACAGCCTTCTCCTCTGGCAATGAAAGCACTTTGATCATCGCCACCAAAGATTCGTCTACTATTTGCAGAGCCTTAGTGATATTAGCGAGTTGCTCATCATTGAAAGTCTCTTCTCCATATTCGCGTAGACGGGATATTGTTCGGCCAAGGTGAAAAATACTGTCGCCGATACTCTCCAATTCACCAATCTCACGAAGCATACAAGCTATGGCATTTTTCGATTCTCCACTCAAACGACCTTCACTAACCAGACCAAGATACTTTCCGATTTCATCCTCCATATTGTCGGTGATTTGCTCATAATGTACCAGTTTTTTGTACGCATTCTCAAAATCCTCCTCTTTTTTGCACTCCAATGCCTTTGGCACAAACGTCAACATTCTGCGGCAACGTTCACCGAACACCACAATCTCTTTGTTTGCCTGAAGAATAGAAAGCTCAGCCGTGGAAAGCAAACCTCCTGAGATAAACAACAAACGGTTTTCAGCATCCTGATTTTCAGGCATTGGCAACACCTTGCAAACAAATGCTTCAATCTGCTTCACAAATCCGATCAATAATAATGTGTTGAAGATGTTGAAAGCCGTATGGAATGCAGAGAGACGGAACAAATCATTGTCACCTGCATGAAGCACATTGGCTACAATCCAAGTCACCGCATCACAGAACGGATAGAACATTATCAAAACGACAAGCACTCCGAAAACATTGAAGAACATGTGCGCCAACGCTGCTCGTTTAGCCTGAGTGTTTGCAGTAAGGGATGCCATAAAGGCAGTGATAGTCGTTCCTATGTTCTGACCCATCGCAAGAGCTGCAGCTTGCTCGAAACCAAATCCCTGGATATGCATATCAAAAAGCATCAGCGTGATTGCCATTGTGGCCGCTGATGCTTGTACTAACATTGTAACCAATGCTCCGACTACTACGAAAAGGAGAATTGTAAGAAAACCTCCGTCCGCTACGCCAGCCAACATGGTGGCAACGTAGGAACCAATATTCAAATCGGTAGCCGACTGCTGCAAATAGCTCAATCCCATAAATAGGAAGGCGAAACCGAAGATGAACTCTCCGACGCTTTTTCGTTTACTTATACTGCTGAAAATAAGTGGCATTCCTACACATAGCAAAGGAAGAGTAAGAGCTGCTATGTTCACTTTGAATCCAATAGCGGAAATCATCCATGCCGTCACCGTTGTACCAACATTGGCACCCATAATAACACCAATAGCCTGGGTAAGATTCATCAATCCCGCATTCACGAAACTCACAACCATCACGGTCGTGGCACTCGAAGATTGAATCATTGCAGTAATCACGATACCGGTAACGACACCCATTACACGATTTTTGGTCATTGCCGCAAGAATTGCTCGCAATCGATCACCTGCAAATTTTTCCAAACCTTCACTCATCGTTTTCATACCGAAAAGGAAAAGTGCAAGAGAACCGAATAACGATAATAAATTGAGGATAGTATCCATTATCAAGTTATTAATTAAAAATGTGTTATGAAAAATGAGACTTTTATAATCTCCATGTTTCATTACCTAAACTGGCCACAAAAGTATTAAAAAATACCAAAAAAATTACATTATGGCAAAAAAACAAACATCAAAACGACAAATACACTAATAAAAATACAATAATATAGTATATATACAACATGACATTTCTCAAATATAGAATATTCTTCTTTTAGCACAAAACTGTCAAAAAACGCATTTTTTGTATCATTAATGAAAAGGTCCCTTCAACATCCCAAACTCAAACCAGAGACATCGGATCATTTTTTTATCAAAATTGAGATCAATCGGATTTTATATTTGCATAATACATAGAGAAATAAGCAACTTTTAGCAAAAAAAACTCAGAAAACACTTGCTGTGTGATAAATAGTTTATACTTTTGCACTCGGGAAAGCGCTACACAACCAGCTCCCTTCGAATCCCCCAGGGTTTGAACGCAGCAAGGGTAAGTCGGTCGTAGCGGTGTGATGTAGAAGGTTTTCCCACTTGCCTCTTTAGCTCAGTTGGCCAGAGCACGTGATTTGTAATCTCGGGGTCGTTGGTTCGAATCCGACAAGAGGCGCAGATTTTTTAGGGCGTCTTCCAGAGTGGCCAAGAGGGGCAGACTGTAAATCTGCTGTCTTTCGACTTCGGTGGTTCGAATCCATCACCACCCACAAAGAAATTTGCGGAAACGCTTGTTCTTGTGATTCCATCAAATTCTAATTTGAGACTTGCAAAGAAGCAAACGTCCTCGCAAAATTTTTTC